>WBZT01003246.1_pt1 | contig 10764 bp, 13 predicted proteins | sample 5204241 | NCBI WGS metagenome assembly WBZT01 (sample SAMN12344358, study PRJNA552823) | activated sludge metagenome | biome: Activated sludge suspended growth; feature: Nitrification reactor; material: Wastewater; isolation source: activated sludge from nitrification reactor of wastewater...
CGACGAACGCATCCTTGGCACCGGATGCAAAATCTTGCAGCGATTGCAGCGCGGCCTTGAAATCGAATCCCGCAATAAAATCGCGGGCGGATTGGATGGCAGAGTCTGCAAAGGCGCGGATCGCCTCCTGTACCGGCTTGAGCGCGCCATTCGCTAGGTTGTCATTCAGCGCCGTGGCTGCTTCGCGGGCCTGCTTTGTCAACGGCTCCAAGACCGGATCGAACAGAGCGGTTTTGACATTCGCCCAGGCCGATTCCAGCGCCGTCAGCGCCCCCTTGAGGTTGTTGTTGATGCCGTCGGCTGCGTCCTTGGCTGCCCCCTTCGAATCGGCTAGCTTGTTGGTGAGGTCGTCAAGCGACTGCTGGCCTTGCGAGATCAGCGCCCTCAAGCCCGGCCCGGCCGTTTCGCCGAACGCGAGGATAGCCGCGTTGCTTGCTGCGCCCTTCGATGCCAGTTGCCCGATGACGGTCCCAAGATCGCGGCTCGTGATGCCCAGCGCGGAGAGTTCGCGACTGGCCTGGCTAGCAGGATTAATGAGCTGAGTTAGGATCGCCTGAAGCGCCGTCCCGGCTTGCTCGCCCTTGATGCCCGCGTTGGCGAGTGCAGAGAGCGCCCCCACGGTCTGCTCGAGATTAAGTCCGGCGGTCTTGGCGATACCGCCAGCCGTCGCTAGCGCCTGCGCTAAACCAATAGCGCTGGTTGTCGATATGTTCGCGCCCTTGGCGAGCACGTCTGCCATACGTGCGGCTTGATCGAAGCCCAGCCCGACGGTCGATAGCGAATCGGACAGCTTCTCGGCCGCCACGTCCATGCCGACGCCTTCGGCCTTGGCGAGTGCCAATACCGGCGGAAGGGCTTGCATGACTTGAGTGGCGTTCAGCCCAGCCGCTGACAGCGCCTCCATGCCGGCCGCTGCTTCGGTGCCGGTGACACCGAATTGCGCTCCGATGTCGATGGCGCCCTGCTTGAGCTTCGCCATTTCATCGGCGGTAAATCCGCCCTTGGCTGCCACCTTCGAGAGCTGCGCCTCGAACTCGATGGCGCCGTCCAATCCGCCACCGAACAGACCGGAAAAGGCGCCGCGAATCTTGCCGGCGACGACCGAGATTTCAGAGTCGAGGAATTGGATGCTGGCGACGATCCCGCGAATCGGCGCGCTCGCCAAGTCCTTGGCTTTGACTAGGAGATCAACAACGGTCGTTGATCCGGCCATATCAAACCTCCATCAACCGAATCGCATCCACGGCATATCGCCATGACGCGGGGGGATTGGCGGGCGGAAGGTTGCCGAGAGCGGCAAGCGGCGTCACCGAAATCGGCCCATCGCCGTCATGGCGCGGGGCGACGGCGAAGGTGCGACCATCGTGCAGGGTGAGGGTGAGTTCGACGCCCGCAGCTAGCAGCGCGGATCGCAAGGCGGTCAGGCTGGAGAATCCGAGGAACGCTTCATTGAGCGCCACCCAAGCTGTGTACTGATTGCCGTCCTTGGCCCCGGACAAAGTGATCGGGCGGCCCTTGGTCTTGATTGATTCTTCCAGTACCAAGGCGCCGGTCAACGTCCGATCGGTGGCCTGCTCGACCGGCGACCAGGCGTGCTCATCCGACCAGTACAGGCCGGACGGCAGCACCAGGGAGCCAAGGGTGATCGCCACGGCTTAGGCGGCCGCTAGGTCGAGATACTCATACCGCCACGGCGACGTTTCGGTTGAGGGCGTGAGCATCTTGCCGGCGAAGGCGCCGCTGACATACGTTCCGGTGACCGGATCGAACGTCCCGCTGCCCGCCAGATTGGCCTTGTGAATCACGAGGCGGCAACGCTTTTGCGAGGTCTTTTCCGTGCCGGTTCCCAAGAACTTGACGTACTTGGATAACGCTTTACCGCCGTCATAGATTTCACCGGTGCGGGTCGATTTGGTGTAGCTGATCTTCGCAACCGTGGCGCCGGTCGCATCCAGCGCTTTGAAAAGTCCGTTGATCGGATCGACGCTGTAGTGACTCGCGGCGACGACCACATCGCCCGAGGTTTTCGCCGAAATCCCGGTGGTTTCGATGTAGCGATTGGCGAGCGGAACCCACAGGCCCACAGCCGGGGTAATCGCTTCGTCGGTCACCGCGCTGGTGGATTGGCTCAGTTCACTGATATCGGCGCCCAGCAGCAGCCCGAACAGTGCGGGCGGCATGTAGTTCGCTTCCGCCGCGAGCGACGCGCTATCGGTGGGTTTGTTGACCGAGGCCAGCAAGTCGCCGATGCTGCCGTCCAAATTGGAGGGCAGATCGTCGGTTTCCTGCTTTTGCGAGGTGATTTCCAGCTTTGTGAAGTTGGCCGGATCGTAGTATTGAGTCGGCTCGGTATCGCCGGACCAGAACCCGAACTTGAATGCGCAGTTGAGATAAATCGCGCGCGATGCGACAGGAATAGCCATGGCAAACTCCAGCTAGGGGAAATGGCCGTCGTCACGACGGTCGAACCCGGTTAAGGCGAATAATCGACGGTGTAGCTGTACGTCAGTTGCAGGACCGCCGACGCGATCTCTCCGCCGTCCGACGGCGGAATAAAACTGATGCCGCCCAACATGAGCGGCTTGTTGTAACGGGCCAGCACCCGCCGTGCGTCATCCCAAACAGTATCAAGGGCGGTTTCCCAGCCGTCAACCCCCGCTACTAACAGCTCCATCTCAACTGTGCGCGTCCAGGCTTGCAGCCAGACGCCCGCCTCCATCGTTCCGCCAGTTGACGGATCATCCCGCAACGTAGTCAGGGTGATGATGGGCAACGTCGCCTTGCTACCGACTGCCAGTGCATCTCGACCGACGGATACCGCCCCGATGTCGGCGGCATAGCCATTGGCGACGGTGATCGTTTCGAGCTGGGCCTTGAGCGCCTGGAGCGAGTCAATCGCGGCGGTCACCGGATCACCACCTCGACAAATAGGTTGTTGGTCGTGGTGACTTGATCGATCCGGTAGGTCGTGGCGCCGATCAGGAGGCTATCGCCCGGCTGTGGGGCCGGTACGTCGGCTTTCGGTAGTTGCGCGGTAGTCCGCACTTCCAGCCGTTCGCCGTACTGCCCGACCATCGCCGATCCGACCGCAACAATCGCCCACGTCGCGACGGGAGTCCCGCCGGCCGGCGTGTAGGTGACCTCATCGCCCAGCACCCGCCGAAACGCGGGCATTCCGCGCGTCTGCATGATCGTGTCGAGTTGGCTCATACGCCCTTACGCTCGTTTAGCAGCAGATCAATCGCCCGGCAGGCGCTCGCCAATGCTTGCGCCTGGAACGTAAGGGCCATTAAAAATTGGCGCTGTAGACCACCTCGGTGACCGGCGCCGGGGCGGTGACATCGATCAGCACCGGTTCGCTCGCTACCAGATCGGAGATATTGCCCGCGCGATCCACGGCACCCGTCGCGAAGACGACTTGCCCTTCGACCGCGGGCAACCCCTCAATCGGGAGCTGTACGGTAACGACGTTGCCGACATCGGCCGATGGCGATTCATAGGTGGGTGGAGCATCCGGCGTGCCTTGGTAGACGCGGTAGGACACGACATCCTCGGACGGAGAGGGCAGCCAAGACAGGGAACCTTGAGGTTTGATGTAGGACATGGAATTACCTTTGGTTAGTGAAGCCGATGGATGGAATAGGTTGGGGTGGGGCCCGGTCAATCACGACACGGTTACTATCGTCGGAGCAGACATCGGCGGCGGTACAGGCCCGCAACACCGCACTGCCATCGCCAGGAACGGTTGGATCGATGGCAATACCTCGGACGGTGGTGGCCGTGCCGGAGGGGATGCGATACAGCCAGCGTTGCGACTGGACATCGATTTGCAGCACGAAATAGCTGACTTGCGCGGCCTGTGGATGCGCGTCCCACGCAAAGCTCCAGCGCTCGCGAGGCTGGGCGGCCCACGCCAGCGACGGAAGGATGCAGAGCAGGAACGCGCGGCGCATCAGGTGACCGTACCCATACCGACGTTGAGCTTGATGTAACCAACGGTATCGCCCGATGCGGCGGCATATGCCGCCACGCAGCAGTTGGATATATCGCCGGTGGCCGGTGTGGCGCCGCCGTGGTCGAACTTGGCGGCGCTGACATCCCAGATCACCTTGGCGCCCTGTACCCAAGCATTGCCGGTGGCCTTGGTGACCTTCCACACGCCTTCGATTGCGACCGATCCGACCGCGCTGATAGCGATGTCCACCAGCGCAATACCGATGATGTTGCCGATGGCAACCGGAGCGCCGGCAGCAATAGCGGCGCCGGTGGTGTTGGTGTAGTCCAGAACATCGCCGTCCTGGTAGAAATTGGTGGCCATATTTGCAATCCTCGTAATGTAGCGATTAAGCGCCGTCGTTGCGGAACGCGCCGACGTAATCCACGACGTTGACGCCGTAATCCAGCCGGATCAGCCACTGCACGCCATCGACGTTGGTGTGCGTCACCTGCTCGGTGTAGGGGGTTTCCTGTCCGTTCAGGAACAGCACCTCGAAGGTCGGGAAATCGTTTGGATTGGCGAGCAGATACCAGGCCGTACCGGACAGGTAGGGGGTATCGACAATGGCGCTAAAAATGCCGCGCGTGATGTTGGTGCGCTGGAGCTTGTTCGCGGTGTCCGGATCGTACTCGGATTCATTCGCTGTGCGGGCCGCGCCGGCCTTGGCGACCGGACACAACAGGATAAACGGCTCGGTGATACCGATGTACTCGTTGCCGGATCGGTCCTTTTGGACCTTGATCATGGTGCGGGCCGCGTCAAGGCTGGTCATAGTGATCGCCGCAGCCGATCCGCCGGACGCCAGGTTGGCATGGTTGGCGTGGAACAGCGCGGTGCTGTCCGAATCCAGCGTCGGGTTGGAAACCAGGAGTGAATAGGCGTCGGCTTCGATGGAACGAGCGGCGGCACGGCCCATCATTGAGCCAAGCCGAGTAAACCCGCCCAAATCATCGTTGATGATGGCTTGTCGAGTCATGGTAACGGTGTTGGCCTTGGTACCAATCGACACGCTTTCGGCTGTGGCGTCGGAAATCTTTTTGGATTTATATTCCCCCGCTTCGCCTAACGCGTCCAGGTTACCAAAGCTACCCATGCGGATACGCTTGTATGGCCGGAAGTCCGACACGCTACCCGTAGCACACCATTTCCGCCAGGTATCGGCAGCGGCGGTGTAGCTGTTGAGTAGAGTTTTGTTCAGCACGTTTTCGAGCAGCACGGGGAAATCGCTGGCGCTGTGCGTGATCGCCATTGAAGCCAGGCCCATCCGGCTGCTGGGCAGTCCGACAACGCCGGCTTGCACGAGGCAAGTGCGGGCGACTTCGATCAGGGTGAGCCCGCGAAACTCGTTTTTCTTATCGTCCTTTTCCAGACCGGCCCGGATTTGCAGGGCCATGCTCAGCCCGTCCCGCAGTCGGTCACGGCCGTCAACGACCACGCCGCCGGTATGGGCGTTGCTCACCGGTAGCGCGGCGTCGCGACGGGCGGTTTCGATAATGAGCAGTTGTCCGGCCTGGTCGGGACGGATGCCTTCCACGATCATTTTGGTGGCCTCTTCTGGCATGTGGGCTAGCTTCGCCATTGCCCGGATTTCCTTGGCATCGACCAAGCGGGACTGGAGCTGTTCGGCGGTAAGCTGCTTGCCCAGCAAAGCGCGGCCTAGCGCGGGCTCGCCAGCGGCGATGCACGACTCGGCGATTGCGGCAGATGCTAGGTATTGCGGTTGCGCCGGAACGTCCGGCTTTTCGGTTTCATCAGCCATTTTTTTTGGCTCCAAATGAGCGGCGGTTCGTGCCGCCGAAGGTGAAGAGAGAGCGTTCGCCTCGGTAGCCAGGCGAGCAATGAGTTGGTCGGGGGTTTCAACGCGATCCGCCAGCCCGACTTCGACGGCTTGCGCGCCGATGTACATCGCCGCTTCGGTGGCGCGAATAGCGCGGGCGGGCAGGGTTGGACGGCCGGCCACTACCGCAGCGACGAACATGCTGTAGTAATGGTTGATTTCGGCTTGAATCTGATCTGCCACGGCCGGCGGTAACGGCTGGTAGGGATTGCCGTCTACTTTATGAGAGCCGGCAAAGATTGGCGTCACCTTGTAGCCGGCCTTTTCCAATGCGACCGACATATCGACATGGCAAGTCACCACGCCGATGCTGCCAACTTGCCCAGCGGGGGACACTGAAACGGATTGAGCGGAACTGGCGATCAGATATCCAGCAGACGCCGCTAGGTCGCTGGCGACTGCGTGAATCGGTTTGACGGATCGGGCAGCTCGGATTTGTTCGGCCAACTGAAAGGCACCGCTGACTTCGCCGCCAGGACTGTCGATATTCAGCACGACGGCCGAAACGTCCCGATCCGCGAGCGCGTTGTCGAGCATCCGGCCGACCGTCTCGTAGCCGAGAACGTAGCTCGAATCGGCCTGCAATTCGGCACGGTGAGCCAAGGCGCCGAACACATCGATGACGGCGATGCCATCCACGACGCGATAGTCACCTTTGGCCGTCGTTCCAGGCCGGACGGTGTAGGCGTCCGGCAGTGGGTTCGGTGGTGCCACACCCAGCCGGCTCGACAGGCCAGCGACGATGGCTTGCAGCTTGCTGGGATGGATCAGCAGTGGTACGTTGAATAGCCGAGCGGCAATATGGGGGAGATGAGTCATGGTTGAACGGTATCCTGTTGCTGGATGGGGGCCGGGTCTTTGCCGTAACTCAACCCAAGCGCCCGTTCCCGCGCCTGGTCATCGGCGTTTTGCTGGTCCACGTCTGCTACGTCCCAGCCCATTTCGGCCACGACGGCGGATCGCGAAGTGAACCCTTCGTCTACCAGGATTTTCTTGGTTTGCGCTTCCTGGAGCGGGTTCGGATAGCTCCAAGCGTGGCTACGCCATTCGCAGCGCTGCCAGGGGCGCGGATTGTCGAGATAGCCGCGAGGCATCCTGATAATTCGCCCAAGCGCCACCACATTGAGCCACGCCACCCATACCGGCTGAAGTACTTGCGAAACGAGCCGGTCTTGCTCCATTTCCAGCTCGCGGTAATAGGCATTGAGGATGACTTTCATGACGCGGTCGTTGGTATCCGCGTAGTCGTTGGTCATCAGCTCGTAGGGAACGCCCATGGCCGCCGCAATCGCCCGGAGCTGCACGCGAAGGAAGTCAATACCGGAGTTGCCGCCGTCCCCGTCGAACAGGGTGGCGCGTTCGGTTTGGGCCATGCTAAGCATGTACCCGTCTTCCAAATCGACGTATGAGCGCTGCTTTTCGCGAGCGTCCAAATCCTTGATGATCGCGTCATCGGTGATCGGGTTTTCTTCGTCGGTTTCGCGATAGATTGTGCCGACGAACTTGGCGCGGGATTTCTTGCGGGTGAGTTCTGCGGATTCGTAGGCGTCGAAGTTGCGGGCCCGGACCAGGGCCGCAATCGGCGTCGGAACGCCGCGCAATTGGCCGGGCCGCTCCGGCGTGTAGTGATGAAAAACGACTTGCGCGGGAACGCGGGTAAGCCCGTCGGTGTTCAGCGAGGCGGGCGACAGGAAGAAAGAGGATTCGCCGGGATGCTGAGCGTAGAAATAGTAGGCGGCGCGGGTTCCGAACGGCGTGATTTCAATCCCTTGGCGGATCGTGTTCTTGCCGTTCATGGCGTTGTGGCGCATGGGCACCATCGCCGATTCCATGGCTTGCACCTGCAAGGGCACGCTCAGCCCGTCTTGCGGCAACCGTCCCCGCATCCGAACGAAGACCTCGCCCGATTCGCGCCTCGCTCGCGATAACAGCCCCTGCCAGCCGTAAAAATCGCTTGTGCCATCGCTGTCCGCTTCCGCCGTCCAGTCATTCCAGAGCGTGAGCAGGTCTTTGCGGAGTCCGGCATCTTCGATCTTCGGTCGGGGTTGCAATCCGCAGCCAATCTCGTGAGCCACTAGAATCTTGAGCGCACGCCGTAGCCAGGGATTATTCCGAACGGCGTCTTGAGCACGGGCGCGGGCAATGTCACCATTGTCGAACGCAGCGTTTGGGCCGTACTGGATGCGATCCCAATCCGCGACACGCGGACGGGTGGATGTGGCCTCGTAGGGGCCGGTGCGGCGCTTGGAGTCGGGGACTGATTGAACGCGCTGCGTTTTCATAGCCCCGCCCCACCAATGAGATAGACGCCCCTTCGGCGCGTGCCGTTTCCGGTAGCGGCGGCAATCGCAGCTTGCAGGTAGGCGATATCCTGAATGAGCGCGGCGGTGGTCGTGGGAACGAACGAGATGCGCTGATCGCCGGTACTGATCGATCCGACGGCCTCGCCACGAGCGAGCACCGGCAACGCGGCCTGGGCCAGCGTTAGGGCTTCAGCGAGGGTTTCGAGCGGTAGGCCGAGATAGGGGTTCATGCTTCCCGTATATACGGGAAATCATGCGTAATAAAAAGACGACAAATGACGGGTAAGAAGTGTCGCGGATGCTACCCCATGAAGGGGTAGCGATATCGTTGCGATGCGAAGCGAAGCGAGGCGTTGCGAAGCGCCGCGTGGCGGCGCGTTGCGGAGCGATTAAAAATCAGGACGCCATGAGCTTCAGCGTGCTGGCGATGGGTAGCGCATTGGGCAGGTGGTTGCTGCACATCTGCCCGATCCGGTTGATATTGCGCGCATCCGACGCGAACGCGATAGCGCCAAATAGGCTCATGGCAGCGTTATGTTGGACGCGCATGGCATCGGTGGAGAGCTTCCCGTAATCGACCGATGCCAGCTTGCGAGCGGCGCGCTTGGCGATGTTGCGGGTCCGGCTCAACGCTTGCGCGGAGCTCTCGACCACCTCATCCGATTCGAGCCGCTTGACGCCCACCAGCTTGACGGTGCCAAAGGCCATGCGCTGTTCGATTAGTAATTGATTGCACGCGGATGCCAGGATATTCCGATGCTGGATAATGTCGCGGCCAATCGCTTCGCTGAGTTGGGCGTAGGGGATAACTTCGCCCGCCGGCAAGGCTTCCAGCACCGATTTGAGAATGCGGATATCGTGAGCGTTTCTGCTCGTCGAGAAAAACTTTGCCATTTCGGCTCTCCATCAATGGATAAGGGGATGATGCGCCGCACAAGGCGGCGCGGATAACGTTGCGATGCGATGCGATGCGAAGCGAAGCGAGGCGTTGCGGCGCGATGCGTCGCAGGGCGGCGCGAAATTACAACTCGCGTCGTGACGCGGTGCGGTGTTAATCGCTAATCCATTCCAGATCGGTCAACGTAAACCGTCCGTAGAATCCGTTATTCCGAGGTCGGAACCGACCAATCCCAATAAACGTGCCCGCTTGCTCCAGGTGATACCGAAAAACATCTTCGGTAATCACGTCGTCTTGCACGTAGAACGTGCATTTTGCTTTCCATTCGCGAATGACCGGGTAGGTTTTAATCACTCGCTTCCCCGATCCGCGCACACCATCGGACGGCAGAAACAGGTTTTCGGATTCAACCGCGTCTTTATGGATACCCAAAGGAGCCGGATCAATCACTAATACGCCGGCCTCGATATGCTTGGTGTAGGTACTTTTCCCCTTCCCTGGAATTTGTACGCCCAAAAACTTAGCTGCTTCAGACAAGCAGTTCTTCATCGTCATTGGGGGGATGTAAACCATCCCAGATTCGTCATAATGCAAATGATTCCGCCACGTCCGTTTACGGTAATCATCCGGTTGCTCTTTATTGAGCTTCGGCGTCTCGTGGTATCGAGACTGACTGTATGGGCTGATGCTTTGCAATTGGCAGGTTGCTATTTTCATGTACTGTAGAGGAAGTAATAGAATGATTTATTCTACTAAAAAATAGCGCACTGTAAAATAGATACGCTAATAAAACGACTAGATATTTTCTCGCTTTCTCCATCGTTGCGCGGTGCGAACACTAACGCCGTTCTCATTTGCGATGTTGCGGCTATTGCCATTCATCTTGCGAACCTTCGGGCGAGGCACATAAACCCTATCACCGCCGTATTGACGGCCCGCGTCAAATAGCACCGGCTCTACGAGCGGGAGCAATTGTGGCTGCTGTTCCGCCAGTCGAGCGCGGATATAGTTGAGAATGTCGCTCATAACGTTGTCCTCCGGGTGACGGATTGGCGGCGGATGCCAGAACGATTCATGCTTGATATCGGCGGCGAATGCGCGGTGATGGGCTGGGCGTTGGATGCCTGAACCAACAAGAGTGCCGACAGTTCTGGATTAGCCCATGCCGGCGGCGATTCCCAGTTGATCACCTCGCCTTTTAGCAAGACATTCAGCGCATCGGCGTAGACAAAAAGATCGATGGCTTCGTTGCGGCCGGTCTTGTCCCAACCTTTCGCGGTGCGCACCTCATTCGTTAATTCGTCAAAAAACCAATCGCCGATCCATCGCGGGAAATGGATATATCCCGGACCCACTTCGTCACGCGACAAATCGGCGGCCAGCGCGTCCTTCATGATCGTGGCGTTGATCAGATGAACGGGGATTTCGCCCTTGGCATTGGCCTTGCGGGTGGATCGCTTGGTGTTGTCGGGGTAGGTAACGACAATTCTCGGGATGCTTTGACGCGGATCGCCTTTGACCAGCCGGACCTTTTTCCCGTTCCCGTCCTTTCGGCATTGTCGCCAGTAGTCGTAGGCTTTCTCGGTAGCTCCCGCCTTGCCGCCCGAATCGATGCCAACACAAACAGGCAACAGCGCCCGATTTGGGTCGGACGCGAACGGATAGGGATGGGTGATGACCGCGTTCAGCGCGGCCCAATCTTCGATGTAGCGGGCCGGGTCGATAGGCT
>WBZT01003247.1_pt1 | contig 10761 bp, 12 predicted proteins | sample 5204241 | NCBI WGS metagenome assembly WBZT01 (sample SAMN12344358, study PRJNA552823) | activated sludge metagenome | biome: Activated sludge suspended growth; feature: Nitrification reactor; material: Wastewater; isolation source: activated sludge from nitrification reactor of wastewater...
ATTACAACATCGGCGGCGACGCCTGGAGTTCCCGGGTGCTGCTGGAGGAAATGGGCCTGCGGGTGATCGCGCAATGGTCGGGCGATGGCTCGATCCCGGAAATGCAAACCACCCGCCACGCCAAATTGAATCTGCTGCACTGCTACCGCTCGATGAACTACATCAGCCGGCACATGGAAGAGAAGTACGGCATCCCGTGGATGGAATACAACTTCTTCGGGCCGACCAAGATCGCCGAGAGCCTGCGCAAGATCGCCGCGTTCTTCGACGAGACCATCCAGGCAAACGCCGAGCGGGTCATCGCCAAGTATCAGCCGATCATGGACGCCATCGTCGCCAAATACCGGCCCCGGCTGGAGGGCAAGCGGGTGATGCTGTTCGTCGGCGGCTTGCGTCCCCGCCACGTCATCGGCGCCTACGAAGACCTCGGCATGGAAGTGATCGGCGCCGGCTACGAGTTCGCCCACAACGACGACTACGACCGCACCTTCAAGGAATTGCAGGACGGCGCTCTGATCTACGATGACGCCACCAGCTTCGAGCTGGAATCCTTCGTCGAACGCTTGAAGCCCGATCTGATCGGCTCCGGCATCAAGGAAAAGTACGTGTTCCACAAGATGGGCATCCCCTTCCGGCAAATGCACTCCTGGGATTATTCCGGCCCCTATCACGGCTACGACGGCTTCGCCATCTTCGCCCGCGACATGGACATGACCATCAACAACCCCTGCTGGCAAAAGCTGAAAGCGCCGTGGCAGCGCGCCGGCGCGGAAGCCATCCAAGCCGCCGCCTAGCGAGGAGCCCATCATGCAAAACGCCGACACCATCAATCCCGGTTATCCGCTGTTCAACGGCGAGGACTATCAAGCCACCTTCGCCCGCAAGCGGGTGTTCGAGGAAGCGCCCGCCAAGGAAAAGCTGGAACAGGTATTCCAGTGGACCACCACCGAGGAATACAAGCAGCTCAACTTCCAGCGCGAAGCGCTGACCATCAATCCTGCCAAAGCCTGCCAGCCCTTGGGCGCGGTGCTGTGCGCGCTGGGCTTTTACAAAACCCTGCCCTACGTCCACGGCTCGCAAGGCTGCGTGGCCTACTTCCGCACCTATTTCAACCGGCATTTTCGGGAACCGATCGCCACCGTCTCCGACTCGATGACCGAAGACGCGGCGGTGTTCGGCGGCCAGAAAAACATGTTCGAGGGCCTGGAAAACTCCCTGAAGCTCTACCAGCCGGAGATGATGGCGGTCTCCACCACCTGCATGGCGGAGGTGATCGGCGACGACCTCAACGCCTTCATCACCAACGCCAAGAAGGACGGGCGGGTGCCGATGGAGTTCCCCACCCCCTTCGCCCACACCCCCAGCTTCGTCGGCAGCCACATCACCGGCTGGGACAACATGCTGGAAGGCATCCTGCGCTACTTCACCCTCAATCACATGGAGGGCAAAGCGCCGGGCAGCAACGGCAAGCTCAACATCGTGACCGGCTTCGAGGGCTATCTCGGCAATTTCCGGGTCATCAAGCGGATGCTGAACGAGATGGGCGTCGAGTACACCTTCTTGTCCGATCCCGAGGAAATTCTCGACACGCCCGCCGACGGCGAATTCCGCATGTACGCCGGCGGCACCACCCAGGACGAGGTGAAGGACGCGCCCAACGCCATCGACACCCTCTTGCTGCAACCCTGGCAGTTGCCCAAGACCAAGAAATACGTGCAGGAAACCTGGAACCACGCGGCTACCAACATCGCCATCCCCATGGGCCTGAGCTGGACCGATGAATTCTTGATGAAGGTTTCGGAACTGACCGGCAAGCCGATTCCCGATTCGCTGACCCAGGAGCGGGGCCGGCTGCTGGACATGATGACCGACTCCCATTCCTGGCTGCACGGCAAGCGATTCTCGCTGTTCGGCGATCCCGATTTCGTGACCGGCATGTGCCAGTTCCTGCTGGAACTGGGCGCCGAGCCGGTGCATGTCCTCTGCCACAACGGCAGCAAGCGCTGGGCCAAGGACATCACCAAGCTGCTGAAGGATTCGCCCTACGGCCAGAGCGCTGAAGTCCATGTCGGCAAGGATCTCTGGCATCTGCGCTCGCTGGTGTTCGCCGACAAACCCGATTTTCTGATCGGCAACTCCTACGGCAAGTTCATCCAGCGCGACACCTTGCACAAGGGCAAGGAACACGAAGTGCCGCTGATCCGGTTCGGTTTCCCGCTGTTCGACCGCCACCACCTGCACCGCGACACCACGCTCGGTTACGAGGGCGCCATGCACATCCTCAAGGCACTGGTCAACGCGGTGATGGAACGGCTCGACGAGGAAACCATGACGATGGGCGAAACCGATTACGCCTTCGATCTGATCCGCTGAGCCGGAACGACGCTCCTGTCGGGTTACGCGCGCTTGGCGCTGACCCGACCCACGCCCACCACGGGAAAACTCGACCATGCCCAACGTCATGCTGCGCAACAACGCGGTCGGCCAACTGGTGTTTTACGTGACCAAGAAGGATCACGAGGAAACCGTGGTCGCGCTGGAACACGCCGGCCCCGGCGCCTGGGGCGGCGAGATGGAGTTGGCGGACGGTTCGCGCTTTTACCTGGAACCGTTCGAGCAGCCGCCCAAGCTGCCGCTGACCGTGCGGGTGAAGCGGCTATGAGCGCCGGCCAGCCACTGCCCGACTGCATCGCGCTCCGGGTCGGCCTCGCCGCTCGACGCTTGCCGGACACCGATGCGCGCCAGTTGTTGCGGGTGTTGTTCGCGGCGTTGGGCGAACCGTTGACCGAGGACAAGCTGGCCGGCCTGACGGTCAAGGATCTCAAAACCGCCGCCGACAGCGCCTTGGGCGAGATCGACGGCGCCGCGCTGCGCCAAGCCCTTTCCTGCCTGAAGGGCGAGGACGGGAGCGACGCGGCGGCCGCGATCCCCGATCCCCGGCCCTACCGCGAAGGCGATTTGCCGAATTCGATCCGCGTCGCCTGCGCCTCGAACCAGGGCGAGCGGTTGGACGGCCATTTCGGTTCCTGCGCCCGGTTCCTGATCTATCAGGTCTCGGCGACGGCGGCGCGGCTGATCGCGGTCCGTCCGGCGCCGGCCGTGGTCCGCCTCACCGTAGATCACAGCGCGGAACGGGTGGTCCTGATCGGCGATTGCGATTTGCTCTGCGTGCTGTCCATCGGCGGTCCCGCCGCCGCCCGCGTCGTCAACAGCGGCATCCATCCCCTCAAGCGCCCCCAGGCCGAGGATATCCCGGCGCTGCTGGCCGAGTTGCAGCGGGTGTTGGCCGGCGAGCCGCCGCCCTGGCTGGCCCGGATCATCGGCCGCGACCGGGACAGCTCCAGCGTGCCGGCGGGTGATTCGTTCCTGTCCGAAGCGGGAAAAGCGCCGTGATCACCCCGCGCCAAATCAGCGACATCGCCCGCTGGGCCGAAACCCGGGGCGTGGACTACGCCGCCCTGAGCCATTTGCGCCAAGTGTATCCCGGCCTCTACTTCACCCACTGCCTGGACGATGACATCAACGATGTCGAGCCGGTGCTGCGCGGCGCGGGCATCAATCTGTATCTGGTGGACGGCCGGCAACATTGCTTGCGCTTGACCGAGGATTTCCAGGCGGCGACCGGCGTGGTGCTGGCGGTCGCCGCCGAATGCGCGGATTCCTGATCGAAACAACTTTCCATCCAACGAGGTAACCGTCATGGCAAAGATCGGTTTGTTCTACGCCACCGACACCGGCAACACCCGCAAGGTCGCCAAGCTGATCAAAAAGCAATTCGACGAGGGCGAAGTCGAGCTGTTCAACGTCAAGGGCGCGACGGCGGAAAACCTGACCGCTTGCGACGCCCTGATTTTCGGTACTCCGACCTTGGGCGACGGCGAGCTGCCGGAACCTTTGGCCGAGTTTCTCCCGACCCTGGAAAGCGTGGATTTGAGCGGCAAAACCGTCGCCCTGTTCGGCTTGGGCGATCAGGTGGGCTATCCCGACGAATTCGTCGATGCATTGGGGATTCTGTACAAGAAGCTCAAGAAGCTGGGCGCGCGACTGGTCGGAAGCTGGTCGGCGGAGGGCTACGAGTTCACCAAATCCAAGGCGTTCCGCGACGGCGAGTTCGTCGGCCTGGTGCTCGATCAGGACAACCAAGCCGATTTGACCGAGGAGCGCCTGGAAGAATGGCTCGAAGCGGTCAAGCCCGAGTTGCTGGGCGAGACGGTGGCTTCGTAGCTCCGTAGCTCCGTGTAGGGTACGCACCGCGTACCGACCGTTTTTCCACTGGCAACGGTGCGCGCTGCGCACCTTACCTGGCTGAGACATGGCGATGAAAACCAGCGAACTCGCCGCATTGCTGAACGAGCCGGCTTGCGCCCACAACCTGAAAAGCAAATCGGGTTGCGCGCGGCCCACGCCCGGCGCCACCGCTGGCGGCTGCACCTTCGACGGCGCGCAGATCGCCCTGTTGCCCATCGCCGATGTCGCCCACATCGTGCACGGTCCGAGCGGTTGCGCCGGCAGTTCCTGGGATAATCGTGGCACCCGTTCCAGCGGTCCGACCCTGTTCAAAATCGGCATGACCACTGACTTGAGCGAGCAGGATGTGATCATGGGGCGCGGCGAGAAACGGCTGTTTCACGCCGTCAAGCAGGCCATCGACCGCTATTCTCCGGCGGCGGTGTTCGTTTACAGCACCTGCGTCACCGCGCTGATCGGCGACGATCTGGAGGCGGTGTGCAAGGCGGCGGCCGAACGCTGGGACGTGCCGGTGATTCCGGTGGACGCCGCCGGTTTCTACGGCAACAAGAATCTCGGCAACCGGCTGGCCGGCGAAGCGATGGTCAAGTACGTGGTCGGCGGGCGCGAGCCGGAACCGGCCCCGGTCGATCCCGCCCGGCCCGGCTTGCGCGTCCACGACATCAACCTGATCGGCGAATACAACATCGCCGGGGAGTTCTGGCACACCTTGCCGCTGTTCGACGAGCTGGGGTTGCGGGTGCTGTGCGCCCTGTCCGGCGATGCCCGTTTTGGCGAAGTGCAGACCATGCACCGGGCCGAAGCCACCATGGTGGTCTGTTCCCGCGCCATGCTCAACGTCGCCCGCAAGCTGCAAGAATCTTTCGGTATCCCCTGGTTTGAAGGCAGTTTCTACGGCATCGGCGACATTTCCACCGCCCTGCGCGATTTCGCCCGCCTGCTGGACGACGCCGAACTTGGCGCCCGCACCGAAACCCTGATCGCCCGCGAGGAAGCCCGGCTCGCGGTGGAACTCGCCCCTTGGCGCGAGCGGCTGCGCGGCAAGCGGGCGCTGCTCTACACCGGCGGCGTCAAGTCCTGGTCCATCGTCGCTGCTCTTCAGGATTTGGGCATCCATGTCGTCGCGACCGGCACCAAGAAATCGACGGAGGAGGACAAGGAACGGATTCGCGCGCTGATGGGCGAGGACACCAAGATGATCGAGGACGGCAACGCGCGCCAATTGCTGAATCTGGCCCGCGAGTATCGGGCCGACATCCTGATCGCTGGCGGAAGAAACCTGTACACCGCCATCAAGGCGCGGCTGCCGTTTCTGGACGTGAACCAGGAACGCGAGCACGGTTACGCCGGTTATCAGGGCATGTTGACCTTGGCGCGGCAACTCACCCGCGCCCTGGAAAATCCGGTCTGGGAAGCGGTGCGGCGCCCGGCGCCCTGGCATGTGCTCCCCTCGCCCGCCAGCGAGAGAGGAGTCGGGGGCGATGGCGAAATCGCGCATTCGCTCCCCTCGCCCGCCGGGAGAGGGGCTGGAGGTGAGGGCAAGTGGCACGGCGAGCGGGAGCGGTCCCATGGCTGAAATACTCGGTCGCAGCAAACCGCTGGCGGTCAGCCCCCTGAAAACCAGCCAGCCGCTCGGCGCCAGCCTGGCGGTGCTCGGTCTCAACCGCGCCATGCCCTTGCTGCACGGCGCCCAGGGCTGCACCGCCTTCGCCAAGGTGTTCCTGGTGCGACACTTTCGGGAACCGATTCCGTTGCAGAGCACCGCGATGGATCAGGTCAGCAGCATCATGGGCGCGGACGACAACGTGATCGCGGCGCTGAAGACCATCGCCGAAAAAAACCGGCCGGCGGTCATCGGGCTGCTGACCACGGGCCTGTCGGAAGCGCAAGGCACCGACATTCACCGCGTGCTCAAGGTGTTCCGCGCCCGACATCCCGAGTTTCAGAGCGTGCGGATCGTGCCGGTCAACACCCCCGATTTCAGCGGCTGCCTGGAAAGCGGTTTCGCGGCGGCGGTGGAAGCCATGATCGCCGAGTGGGTTCCGATGGCCGACCAGGCCGGCACCGCTCCGGGGCGCCGCTCCCATCAGGTCAACGTGCTGTGCGGCTCGCTGCTGACGCCCGGCGATCTGGAAGCCTTGCGCGATCTGATCGAGCGCTTCGGCTTGCATCCGGTGTTGATCCCCGACCTGTCGGATTCGCTGGACGGTCATCTCGACGCCGAGGATTTCTCGCCGGTCACCATCGGCGGCACGCCGCTATCCGCGTTCGCCACCTTGGGCGACGCCGCCGCCACGCTGGTTATCGGCCCCTCGCTCTATCCCGCCGCCGAGCTGTTGCAGACCCGTACCGGCGTGCCGGTGCATCGCTTCGATCATCTGCTCGGACTCGACGCCAACGACCGGCTGGTGATGACCTTGGCCGGCATCGCCGGTCGCACGGTGCCGGCGCGGCTGGAGCGACAGCGGGCGCAATTGCAGGACGCCCTGCTCGACACCCATTTCCTGTTGGGCCAAGCCCGGATCGCCGTGGGCGCCGATCCCGATCTGCTGCACGCCTTCAGCGAGTTGCTGGCCGAAACCGGCGCGGAGATCGTGGCGGCGGTGGCGTCCAGCCGCGCGCCGGTGCTGGCCCGGACGCTGTTGCCCCAAGTGCGGATCGGCGACCTGGAAGATTTGGAAGATCTGGCGCGCGAACGCGGGGCGGAACTGGTCATCAGCAATTCCCACGCCGCCGAAACGGCGGATCGGCTGGGCGTGCCGCTGCTGCGCGCGGGCATTCCCCAGTACGACCGCATCGGCGGCTACCAGCACGCCTGGATCGGCTACGGCGGCAGCCGGCAACTGCTGTTCGCTTTGGCCAACGCGCTGCTCGAACCGGCCGACCAAGGCGTCGCTCCCTATCACTCCATCTACTCCCGCAAGGCCGACTCACGGCAGGAGGCGAGCCATGGCGCTCCGCAGGCATTTGCGAATTCTGCCCGGCGGCATTGATGCGTCCCATCCAAAAGATGTCCTGTTCGGCCGCATTTCGAGCCCCCAAGCCCGCTCCCCGCAGACTCGTGAGGAACGACGCATGACGCCCTGCATCAAGGCGGCCTTCGCCACCAGCGATCGCCATAAGGTGGACCAGCATTTCGGCGCCGCCAGCGCGATCCTCATCTACGCCGTGACCTCCGAACAGGCGACAGTGGCGGAATTCGCCCAGTTCGGCGAACTCGACCGCGACGGCCACGAGGACAAGCTCGCCGCCAAGCTGGCGCTGTTGCAGGGTTGCGCGGTGATTTACTGCCAAGCGGTCGGCGGTTCCGCCATCCAGCAGTTGCTGGCTTTGGGGGTCCAGCCGATCCGGGTAGATGCTGGCACGGCTATCGCTCCCCTGCTCGCCGATCTCCGGGCGGCCTTGCGGGGCGGCGAGACGCCGGCGTGGCTCAACCGGGCCATCGCCCGCCAGCGTCCGACCGAAAGCGCCGACGCGCGTTTCGCCGCGATGGAAGCGGAAGGCTGGCGGGAATAGACGATTCTTCACGGCATCCGGTCTGGTCCAGCGTCCGCGCCGGAGCCTTTTAAACGAGCGAGGTAACTACGTATGGGCGCCGAACCTATCATCACCGGCATCACTCGCGGCGGCACTTCCTGGATTCCCCAGTTCGTGACCGCGCTGAACGAGCAAAAATGCATCGGCTGCGGTCGCTGCTTCAAGGTCTGCCCGCGCGATGTGCTGACCATCGTGCAACGGGCCATCGATGATGTCGATCTGGACGACGATGACGATGACGACGATGACGACAGCGACAACTCTTTCATGACGCTATCGAACGCGCTGGACTGCATCGGCTGCGAAGCCTGCTCGCGAGTCTGTCCCAAGGCGTGTTTTACCCACGAAGCGCTGCCGCTGGCGGCGTGAACTGGGACGACGTCGGCGTTGTCGGCGATGGGTAAATAAAAAACCCGCCGGCTGAGGCGGGTTTCATGGCAGCCTTTATTTCAGGGCGGGTCTTTCTTGTCGGTACCGGAACAAGCGACCACGCTGGCAGCGCCGGTCAAGCGGTTCAGTCCGTCGTGCGATGAATCGGGCAATTGGGCTTGCGCCGCACCGACCCAACCCAACACCAAGGCCAACAGCAAGGATGTACGCAGCAGCATCAACCTATCCTCGGGCAGTGGAAATTCTGAGCAATATAGTCTGAATTTTGCCTTTGCGCCAGAGGGCGGCAAACGCGCTTGGGGCTGCTGTCCGTGTCCTCATCATCCCAAGCCAGCGTCGAATGTGGATTGACCGACAATGGCTCTGGCCCGATGCGCCAAACGCGACAATGCTTGGATCGCCATCAAATAAAAGCCAGTTGATACAACCTGTTATTTGATATTGAAATCCGGTATGCCAGTTGCAGCGGGCATCTCAACTCGCTCGTTTTGATGGAGTTCGGTTATGATTAGCGTTATATATAAACTTTTATAACGCTTGGGGTGGAAACTCGATGCGAGATCGAAACGAAGCGTTGGCATGGCCGGGACTGATGCCACTGGGTCAGCTCCAGGATCGGCCCGTTCTGGGTCAGCGACAGATGGCGCTGCTGCGCCAGATCGCGGCCACCGGCTCCATCACCCGAGCGGCTCGGGCGGTCGAGCTGAGCTACAAGGCCGCCTGGGATGCGGTGAACGCCATGAACAACATGGCCGAACAACCGCTGGTGACCAGCGCCACCGGGGGCAAGCAAGGCGGCGGCAGCCGGCTGACGGAGTACGGGCTGCGGCAAATTCAGTTGTACGACATCGTGGAAAGCGAGTACCGGCGATTCTTCGCCCGGCTGAACGAAAAGGTCCACGACGCGGACGAGCTAGCGAACTTCATGCGGAGATTGATGATGCAGACCAGCGCAAGAAATCAGTTCCTGGGCCGGGTGACCGGCCTGAACGTCGGCCCGATCAACGCCGAAGTCGGGGTGGACATCGGCGGCGATGACCACATCACCGCCTTGATCACTCGCGGCAGCGTCGAAAATTTGGGGCTCCAGGAAGGCAGCGAGGTTTTTGCTCTGATCAAGGCGTCCTCGGTCATCATCATGACCGGCGCCGAGAAAATGAAACTCAGCGCCCGTAACCAGTTGCGCGGCACGGTTTCGGACTGCAAGAAAGGCGCGGTCAACGGCGAGGTCACCCTCCAGTTGGCGGGCGGCAAAACCGTCACCGCCACCATCACCAACGCCAGCATCGACGGGCTGGCGCTCAAGGAAGGCGATCCGGCGGTGGCGGTGATCAAGTCGTCCAGCGTCATTCTGGGCGTGGCGCTGTAGTCGCGGCTCACCGAAGGAGATTGTCGATGTTCCGTAGAACCTTGCTTCGCTGGCTGGGAATCGGTCTGCTTTGGCTGGTGACCGGGCTGGCCTTGCCCGCCTGGGCGGCGGATCAAATTACCGTGTTCGCCGCCGCCAGCACCACCAACGTGATTCAAGACCTCGCCGCGCTGTACGAAAAGCAGAAAGGCGTCAAGGTTGCCACGTCCTTCGCCGCCGCTTCCGCCCTGGCCAAGCAAATCGAGCAGGGCGCACCGGCTGACGTCTTTATCTCCGCTGACTTGAAATGGATGGACTACCTCGACGGCAAGGACAAGATCGCCAAGGACAGCCGCCGCAATCTGTTCGGCAACCGGCTGGTGCTGATCGCACCCAAGGGCAAGGCGTTTCCGGTGAAGCTGGAAAAAAGCTTCGACCTGCCCGGCGCGTTTCAGGGCCGCTGGTGTTCCTGCGATGCCTCGGTGCCCATCGGCCAATACAGCAAACAGGCGTTGACGGCGCTCGGCTGGTGGGCGGCGCTGGAACCGCGCTTGGCGGCGGCGCCGGACGTGCGTTCGGCGCTGGCCTTCGTGGAGCGCGGCGAATGCGCGGTCGGCATCGTCTATGAAACCGACGCCAAGGTGTCCGACAAGGTCGCGGTGCTCGGCGTCTTTCCCGCCGACACCCACTCGCCCGTGCTCTATCCGGTCGCGCTGGTGCAAGGCGCCAAACCGGCGGCGCAAGGGTTCCTGGACTTCCTGCGCACCCCGGCGGCGGCGAAGGTGTTCCGCCAGTACGGCTTCACCGCGCTCGACTGACGGCCGGCCGTGTGGCTATCGTTGCAACCCACGCCCGAAGAGCTGACCGCGCTCTGGCTGTCGCTCAAGATCGGGCTGTGGTGCACCGCGCTGATCGCCGTCCCCGGCATCATCACCGGCTGGCTGTTGGCGCGGATTCGTTTTCCCGGCAAGGCCATCGTGGATGGGTTGGTGCATCTGCCGCTGGTGCTGCCGCCGGTGGTGCCCGGTTATCTGCTGCTGCTGCTGCTCGGCCGGCAGGGACCTGTTGGCCGCTGGCTGTACGACGTTGGGGGGATCACCCTGGCGTTCACTTGGCAAGGCGCGGTGGTCGCCTCGGCGCTGATGGCGTTTCCGCTGATGGTGCGGGCGGTGCGGCTGGCGGTGACGCTGGTGGAGCCCAAGCTGGAAGAAGCGGCGCGCACGCTGGGCGCGGGGCCG
>WBZT01003250.1_pt1 | contig 10758 bp, 4 predicted proteins | sample 5204241 | NCBI WGS metagenome assembly WBZT01 (sample SAMN12344358, study PRJNA552823) | activated sludge metagenome | biome: Activated sludge suspended growth; feature: Nitrification reactor; material: Wastewater; isolation source: activated sludge from nitrification reactor of wastewater treatment...
CTGGTAGGCCGAGGTGGCGGCGCCCCAGAGGAATCGTTCGGGAAACGTTTTCATCGCGTGCGTGCTCGCGGGCTGGGGCGCGTCTCGCGCCGTACGGTTCGAAGGACGCGGCAGGATAGCGGCGAGGTCCGTCCCCGCCAAGCCATCGGCCTGCCGGTGAACGTGAACGCGACGTGAGTCTCGTCAGGGGTGACTCCGCAAGGCGTTGCCGGGCAAGGAACTGCGCATACGCGTCGGACGGCCACGTGCGCGCCGCCGAACGCGCGGTCTTTGTTCGCCAAAGTCGTCCTTTACAAGGTACCAACGTCGATGTAATCGTTTTCATCGCCGTGAGCGACGTGTCCACTTCTCACCTCGCGCGGCGATCGAACCGGCAGCCCCACTTCCAGTCGGCGGAGCGCAACTTGGCGACCATTCGAGATGTCGCGCGTGAAGCGGGTGTGTCCATCGCCACTGTTTCCCGCGTGTTCAACCAGACCGCGCTCGTCACGGAAGCGACCGCCCAGCACGTCCGCGCCGTCGCGGCCCGCATGGACTACTGGCCGAACAGCGCCGCGCGCAGCCTCATCACGCACCGCACGCACGCGATCGGCGTGCTGCTGCCGGACCTCTACGGTGAGTTCTTCTCCGAGGTGATCCGCGGCATCGATCTCGCCGCGCGCCGCGAGAAGTACCAGGTGCTCGTCTCGAGTTCGCGTGCGAGCGCCGAAACGATCGTCGCCGCGGTGCGCGCGCTGCGCGGACGCATCGACGGCCTGATCGTGATGGCGCCCGACGCCGACGCGACGACCGCCATCCGCGAGTTCGCGACGCGCTTTCCCGTCGTGCTGCTCAACCCGGGTTCGATGGGCGAGGACTGCAGCGCGATCTCGATCGCGAACTTCGAGGGTGCCTACGCCGCGGTGAAGCACCTCGTTGGGCTCGGGCACCGCCGCATCGCGATGCTCACCGGGCCGAGCGGCAACCTCGACGCAGAGGAGCGCCGCGGCGGCTACCGCCGCGCGCTCGCCGACGCCGGTCTCGAGCACGATCCGGCGCTCGAGCTGGCGGGCGACTTCGACGAGTCCGCGGGATTCCACGCGGCGGCGGACCTGATGAAGCTGCGTCCGCGCCCGACGGCGGTGTTCTCGGCGAACGACTACATGGCGATCGGCCTGATCGGCGCGCTGCGCAATGCGGACGTGCGCGTGCCGCAGGACGTGGCGATCGTCGGCTTCGATGACATCGCCATCGCGCAGTACCTCAATCCCGCGCTCACGACCGTGCGCGTCGACGCGTGCGAACTGGGCGAGCGCGCGCTGCAGCGCCTGATGCCGTTCGCGCGCGCGCGCCGTCCCGCGGAGCCGCACCGCGAGCTGCTGCCGACGTCGCTCGTCGTGCGCGGCTCGTGCGGCACGCCGCAGGCCGAGGGCGCGGCGCGTCACGCGTTCCGCCCGCGCCATCGCACGAGCGGCGCAGCGCATCACACCACCGAACACGCGGCCAACGGGCACGACGGCCCCGCGGCCGGCTGACGTCGAAACCATCACCCACGCCGAGAGGACCCCGGAGGAACGACCGGCACCGAGCAACGGATACGCATCAGCGATCACAACGACTCGAACACGCAACAGCGGGCTTCACGGCGACGGGTACATGGAGACGCCGCCGCGAGGTCCCGGCCAATCTCAAATCGCAGGAGGTCCGTATCATGAAGAAGGCAGGCTTCGTGACCGCGCTGGTCCTCGGAGCGACGCTGGTCGGGGCGATCCCCGGCTGGGCCCAGTTCCAGCGCTACGACTACGTATGGGCTCGCCGCACGACGGACACGATCACGATGGACGGCCAGCTGAACGAGGCCGCGTGGGCCCAGGCGGATTCGCTCATCATCGACATTCACCAGACCGGCCCGATTCCCGGTTCCGGGTGGAAGCAGGAAGCGGGCTTCCCGCCGACGGATCCGAATCACGCCGTGTTCCGGTTCCTCTCGACGCCGGACAACCAGCTCTGGCTCGGCGTCACGGTGCGCGACAGCTCGATCGGCGGCTCGGAGATCTTCAACTACTTCGACGGACTGCTGATGAGCGTCAAGCAGCACCAGCAGGCCGCCCGCCCGGCTCCGGCCGGCGAGCACTTCATCTCGTGGTGGTGGCCGACCGAATCGGGTGACACGCATCCGCGCGCGATCAACAAGCCCATGTCGATGGTCGGCGTGTGGCGCACGTGGCCTCCCGGATCGACCGTGTCGCCCGAGCAGCAGCTCGCGTGGGATGCGGCGTACTCCGTCAACGGGTCCGTGAACTCCGACACGACGAGCGACGGCCGCTACACGATCGAGATGCGCTTCGACCTCGCGTCGGACGGCTACGACTACAACCAGGTCGGCGGTGACGCGGTCGAGTGGAACTGCTCGCTGTACGACGACGACTGGTACTGGCCGATGTCGAACCCGTTCCGCTGGGCCGTGAACCGCACCTGGATGCAGGGTCCCTGGGGCAACACGGGCTGGTACAGCAACGTGAAGGTGCTCGGCAACACCACGGTGACCACGACGTCCGGTCCCGCGCCGGCCTACACGCCGGACCTCAACATCCCGGTCGCGTCGGGCTACGCCGCGCCGACGATCGACGGCAGCCTCAGCGAGGCCGTGTGGGCCGCGGCGCCGTCGGTCCACATCAAGTGGGGCGATCCCTCGGTGCGTGACGCCTACCCCCAGACGGGCAAGTGGCGTTCGGGCCAGGCGCAGGGCACGGTCAACCAGCTCAACGACCAGTTCGTGGCCGATCCCACCGACGCGACGGTGAAGTACTTCTGGAAGGGCACGAAGCTGTATCTCGGTTTCGACGTTCCCGATCAGGTCGTTCAGTACAGCGAGTTCGTCGATCGCTACGACGGCGCGCTGGTGTCGATCAACGATCGCGTCCGCCGCTACACGGACAACGACCTCTACAGCTACCGCCTGACGTTCCAGGTGGGCGAGAGCGGCCAGCTCGTCGCGCGTGACGCGCTGCCGTACGCCGCGGACACGCTGGGTGGCGTGACCGCCAGCCTGCAGCTCAAGCCGGGTTCGACGGTCGACACGCTCGGCCTCGACACCGACGCGGGCTGGACGGCCGAGATGGCGATCGATCTCACCAAGTTCGGCTATGCGGCCGACCTCGGCGATCACACGATCTACTTCGGCATCGACATCCTCGACGGCGACTCCTACACGCCGTGGACCGACAGCTACGGCACGCGCACCTGGTTCTTCCGCCAGTTCGAGAACGAGGACGGCCCGTGCGTGGCGTTCCTCGATCCGCGCAACGCGCTGTACGTCGGCGTGGACCAGCCGGTCACCGCTCCGTCGCGACTCGAGCTGCTCGGCAACTTCCCGAACCCGTTCAAGGGCGGCACGAGCGTGCGCTTCCGCCTGCCGGAGGCGTCGAAGGTGTCGATCGACGTCTTCGACCTGGCCGGCCGGCTCGTGAGCTCGCGGGCGTACGGCGTGATGCCGGCGGGCGAGGGGCACCTCACCGTGCCGAAGTTCGCCTCGCACTCGGGCGTCTACCTGTACAAGATGCGAGTGGTCGACCCGAACTCGGGTGCGGACCGTGGCACGCTGTCCGGCAAGATGATGGTCATCGAATAACTCCGGTTTCGGCGATGCCGGGCGGAGCGGACCTCGTGTCCGCTCCGCCCCGGCGCGCTCGAGATCGTCACTCCCACTGACAGAAGGACATTCCGTCATGGATCGCCGGAATCACGGGCGGATCATTCGCTGGGCACTGGCCGCGACGCTGCTCGCGCTGCTGGGCCTGGCGAACGTCGTTTCCGCGGGCACCACGGGCAAGCTCGCGGGCCGCATCACGGACAAGAAGAAGCAGCCGCTCGCCGGCGTGAACGTCGTCGTGGTCGGCATGCCGCTCGGTGCCGCATCCGACGCGGACGGCCGCTACCTCATCCTCAACATCCCTGCAGGCCGCATCACGGTGAAGACGAGCCTGATCGGCTACCGCGTGGTGACCACGCAGAACGTCGAGATCAACGCGGACAACACCACGCGACTCGACGTCGAGCTCGAGGAGTCGGCGCTCGAGATGAAGGAAGTCGTGGTCAGCGCGCGGCGGCCCGTCGTCGAGGTGAACCGCACCAGCAACATCGCCACCGTGTCGCGTGCCCAGCTGCAGGCGCTGCCCGTCCAGGAGCTGCAGGACGTCGTGAACCTGCAGGCCGGCGTCGTCGACGGTCACTTCCGCGGCGGCCGTGACGGCGAAGTGCAGTACCAGGTCGACGGCGTGTCGGTGAACAACGCCTACGACAACAAGGCGACCGTCAAGCTCGACCGCTCCCTCCTCGAGGAAGTCCAGGTCATCAGCGGCACCTTCGACGCCGAGTACGGACAGGCGATGAGCGGCGTCGTGAACGCCGTGCTCAAGCGCGGCAGCGAGCAGTTCCACTGGGAGGCGGAGGTGCTGAGCGGTGGACCGGTCTACCGCGACCACGTGCACCCGCCGATCGTGGACAACGACCTCGTCTACCTCGACCTGAACAGCCGCCGTCTCGTGGACAACTCGTTCCGCCCGGCGTCCCAGCAGAACTACCAGATCTCCTTCCAGGGCCCGACGCCGCTGCCCAAGACGACCTTCCTGCTGAGCGCCCGGCAGTACTACGACGAGAACTGGGTGCACGGCTGGTATTACACGGCGCCGTACGATCACAAGGTCGACCTCGGCGGAGGCAGCTACTACTTCTACGCCAGCGGTGACGGCAAGGTCGTTCCGCTCGGCTGGTCGCGCGACTTCTCGGGCGTGATGAAGGTCGCGAACCGCTCGTTCGCCAACACCGAGCTGAGCTGGCAGGGCCTGTTCAACATCACCGAGGCGCGCGGCGTGAAGTGGAACTACGTCATCGCGCCGTACGGAACGTCGCGCCAGCACACGTTCTCGTTCACCGAGGGGCTCGACGTCACGCACACGTTCTCGCCGACGCGCTTCGCGACGCTCGCGTTGCGGCAGAACTTCCACCACTACCGCGACTACGTGTACGAGAGCGTCGAGGATCCGCGCTACGACGCGTACGGGCAGCCGCAGTCGCTGACCGGCATGGACCCCGCGTGGATCGTGCAGGGCATCGATCCGACTCGCTTCGAGCAGCGCACGAACGGCCTCGTCCTGAAGTCGTCGTTCGTCGACCAGCAGACGAAGGAGCACCAGATCAAGGTCGGCGCCGAGCTTCAGTTGCCGAAGCTGGAGTTCGGTTCGCCGGGCTACCTGTCCTACTTCGCCGACTCGAACAACGTCGTGCGCCTGCAGCGCATCACCGAGTACTCCGCGAAGTACCCGGGCGTGCAGACGCACTGGCCGGTGATCGGCGCTGCGTTCGTGCAGGAGGAGGTCGAGTGGAACGACCTCACGCTGCGCGGCGGCCTGCGGCTCGAGTATTTCGACGCGCGCGCGACGATCCCGAGCGATTTCGGTAACCCGGCGAACTCGATTTCCGACGTACCGAGGTCCCACCCGGTGCGCACGTCGCGCAAGATCACGCTCGGTCCGCGCCTCGGCGTGTCGTATCCGATCTCGAAGGACGCGTCGCTGTTCTTCGCGTACGGGCACTTCTACCAGCTGCCCGGGCTCGGCCGGATCTTCGAGTACTCGGACTACGACCGGCTCTCGGATCTCCAGGCCGGCTCTTCCGGGATCCTCACGATGGGCAACCCGGACATTCGTCCTGAACGCACCGTGCAGTACCAGTTCGGCTACAAGCAGGCGATCAACGAGAACGTGGGCGTCGACCTGACGGCGTTCTACAAGGACATCCGCGACCTGCTCGGCACCGAGGTGCTCGAGACCTACAACGGCGCCCGCTACGCCCGCATGGCCAACGTCGACTTCGGCAACGTGGTCGGCTTCACGCTGTCGATCACGCAGCGCGCGAAGGGCATGTTCAGCTCGAACATCGACTACACGTGGCAGTCGGCGCAGGGCAACTCGAGCAAGCCCAGCGAGACCGCCGACCTCGCGGCGGCGGGCAAGGACCCGCGCCCGCGCTCGATGCCGTTCGACTGGGACCAGCGCCACACGCTCAACGTGACGCTGACGATGTCGCGTCCCGAGACGTTCAACGTCAGCTCGATCATCCGCATGGCGAGCGGCCAGCCGTACACGCCCGAGATCGCGACGGGCTTCCTCGGCAGCCTCGAGACCAACTCGGGCCGCAAGCCGAACTCGCTGGCGATCGACGTGCGCGGTGACCGCCGGCTGCCGCTGCTGGGCGGCAAGGCGCGCGCGTTCGCGCGGGTGTTCAACCTGCTCGACACGCGCTTCTTCAACGGCTCGGTCTTCGCGAACTCCGGCGATCCGTACTACTCCGCCGATCCGGGCAAGGATCGCGGCACGCTCATGGATCCCACGCGCTACTACGGCCCGCGGCGCATCGAGCTGGGCCTCACCCTCAACGCGGCCAATTGACGATGAGCCCGATCTCCCGTCACGAGGACAGTGACATGAACCCGCGAATGACGATCGCGTTCGCCACGATGGCGCTGCTGCTCGGCGTGCTCCTGCCGCCGACGGCACGGGCCGCGCAGTACACCGTTCCTCCGGAGCGGCGCAGCTCGATCTCGTGGGAGCGCTCCGGCGAGCAGAACGCCAACAACATCGAAACGATCTTCTACAACTGGGGCATGGTGGGCGGCTATCCCGACGACCCCATCAACGTGAACCTCGCGAAGTTCCACTCCATGGAAGTGCCCAAGGGCTCGGGCATGAACTACACGGACGGCGTGACGCCGTTCGTGCTGAACCACTACCACCCGCGCTCGCCGGGCAGTCCGCCCGACTTCGGCACGTGGAACTTCATCATGGAGACGGGATACCGCGAGCGGCAGGCGCGCGACGGCAACAACCACATGATGCGGTTCGAGCCGCGGCCCGGTTACCTCGAGCCCGACCCGAACAAGAACCTGTCGCGATTCCCCGCCATGAGCCACGACTCGACGACCTGGCCCGACTACTGGCCGGACCGCGTCGACGACCCGGACGATCCGGGCTGGCGCGGCAGTTGGGACGGTTACTTCGGCAAGCGTCCCGCGGCCGACCAGGAGAGCTTCACGGTCATGGACGACAACTACTACAGCACGCTGCCGTACGTTTGCGACACGACCGATTACACGCGGCGCGGCCTCGGGCTCAACGTCGAGGTGCGCGGCTTCCAGTGGTCGAATCCGCAGGCCGGCAACGTGATCTTCTGGCACTACGACATCTTCAACGAGAGCACCTCGAGCTACCCCGACATCGTCTTCGGGCTGTACATGGACTCGGGTGTCGGCGGCTCGGCGCGATCGTGCGATGGCGTGGCCGAGTCCGACGACGACAACGCGTACTTCGACCGTTCGATTCTCAACCTCGTCTACACATGGGACTACAAGGGGCACGGCACCGACCTGCACGGCACGTGCAGCCCGACCGGGTACCTCGGCTATGCGTACCTCGAGACGCCGGGCAATCCGTACGACGGAGCCGACAATGACGCCGACGGCATCGTCGACGAGCGCCGTGACTCTGGCCCCGGGATCAAGCTCGACACGCAGGACGCGATCCGTGCGTGGGTGATCGCCCACTACGACACGACGAAGTACTTCGCCACGTACGGCGCGCTCGAGAAGCGGCCGGCTTACAAGGCGAGCGTGTGGTGGACCGGTGACGAGGACCTCGACTGGAGCATGATCACGGACGACGTCGGCGCCGACGGCCTGCCGGGGACGAACGACACCGGCGAGGGCGACGGCATGCCGACGCTGGGCGAGCCGAACTTCGACAAGACGGACCTGCACGAGTCCGACCAGATCGGCCTCACCGGCTTCCGCCTCAACCGCATCTCCAGCCGCAGCCAGATCGGACAGGGCGACGGCATCACGTTCGCCAACCTCGACGGCATCGACTGGCCGGAGAGCCTGTACACGTACTTCTCGGATCCCGTTCCGGCGCGGCGCTTCGACACGCGCTCGGCGATCGACTGGAACATCGCGTTCCTGTTCGCCTCGGGACCGTTCAACCTGCCGGTCGGCCAGCGCGAGCGCTTCAGTCTCGCGCTCGCTTACGGCACGACGCTGCCCGAGCTGCGCTCGGCCGTGTACACGGTGAAGCAGATCTACGACGCGAACTACCAGTTCGCCGTGCCGCCCAAGCGTCCGCTCGTGACCGCGGAAGTGGGAGACGGGAGGGTGCGCCTGTCGTGGGACGACGCGGCCGAGCGCTCGATCGATCCCGTGAAGTTCGAACAGGACTTCGAGGGCTACCGCATCTACCGCTCCACCGACCCGAACTTCCTCGACCCGCAGCTCGTGAGGAACGGACAGGGCACGCAACCGCTCGGCAACGGGCATCCGATCGCCCAGTTCGACCTCGCGGACGGCAAGCAGGGCTACTCGCGGCTCGCGGTCGAGGGCACGCAGTACTGGCTGGGCACCGACTCGGGCATCCAGCACGTGTGGACCGACACCACGGCCGTGAACGGGCAGGAGTACTTCTACGGCGTCTGCGCCTACGACTACGGCTACGACACCGGAGCCGACTCGAGCTCGTTCTATCCGTCGGAGAACTCGATGCCGGTTGCACGTTCGCTGCGAGGCGGGATCATCCTGCCGAGCAACGTGGTGCAGGTGCGGCCCGAGCCGATGGCGCCCGGATGGCGGCCCGCCAGCGTCACGGCGGCCAGCCACGGCCGCGGGTTCGGTACCGCGAACGTGAACATGGAGGTCGTGAACTCGCGCATCGTGCCCGACGGGCACCTGTTCGCGATCGGGTTCGGCTCGCCCGCCGACAGCGTGCGCGCGGAGTCGTACTGGATGCGCGACAGCACGGCGCACACGCTGCTCTTCGAGAGCGGGCGCGATCTGGCTGCGCAGGGCATCGGTCCGGTCGGTGCGGGGCTGCTGCCGTACGTCAACGTCCCCGTGGTCACGGGCGTCGACAGCGCGAAGACCGGATGGCGGACGGGGAGCGCGACCAACGTCAAGCTGGCCGTCGTGTACCAGCCCGGTCTGTCGCCGAACATGAAGCGGCCCGGGTATCCGTACAACCTCTCGATCGTGTTCGCCGACACGGTCGTGGATCGCGGCTACTCGCAGACGCCGCAGACACCGCGCGCGAGCGAGATCCTGCCGACCCGGTACAAGGTTTTCGCGCACACGGTCGACGGAGACATGCAGATGCGCTACCGCGTCCGCGACCTGAACGCCAACGGCGTGCCGGATTCGACGAACGAGTACGTCGAGGTGTGGACGTTCGTCGGCAACGACTCGCTGCACCCCCAGGCCACGTGGCGCTTCTCGTACGACGGCACGACGTCCCCGACCAAGGTGCGGCCGAGGCTCGGGGACGTGTTCGACCTCGCGCTGAAGATTCCCGCCAGCGAGGACGACATCTTCACGTTCACGACCGGGGCCGAGCACGTCGACGGGGCGCACCAGGCGTACGCGTGGGAGCAAAAGCCCTACGTCGTCCCGAATCCCTACGTGGCGGCGGCGAGCTTCGAGCCGCAGATCTACAACACGTCGGGTCGCGGCGACCGGCGGATCGAGTTCCGTGCGGTGCCGACCGGCGCGACGATCCGCATCTACACCGTGCACGGCGATCTCGTGCAGACGCTGCACCAGGACGGTTCGTTCCAGGGCTACGTGCCGTGGGACCTGCGCACGAAGGACAACCTCGACGTCGCTCCGGGCCTCTACGTGTTCCACGTCGAGGCGCCGAAGCTGGACGAGTACGTCGGAAAGTTCGCGGTGATCAAATGAACGCGCGCACCTGCTTCACGAAGCGCTTCCTCGCGCTGGCCACGGCCGGCCTCGTGCTCGCCGTCGCGGCGGGCGCGGCGTCGGCGCAGACGAACACGGGTACGACGTTCGGCTCGTTCCTCGAGATCGAGCCTTCGGCGCGCCTGGCGGCGATGGGCAACGCGGGCGTCTCGGCGTACGACGGGCTGGCGGCCGCGTGGTACAACCCCGCGTCCATCGGGCGCGTGAGCTCGACCGAAGTGACGTTCATGCACACGGCGTGGATCGCGGACATCGCCTTCGACTACGCCGGGGTCGCGCTGCCGTGCGGCGACTGGGGCACCGCGTACGCAACGCTGACCTCGCTCAACTCGGGCGAGATCGACGTGCGCACGGTGAGCCAGCCGCTCGGCACTGGCGAGCGCTACAGCGTGAACGACCTCGCCATCTCGCTCGGCTTCGGGCGTCAGATCTCTCCGCGGTTCTCCGCGGGCGGCACGATCAACTTCGTGCAGGAGACGATCTGGCACACGTCGGCGTCGACGGCGACGGTGAGCCTCGGCACGCTGTACCGCGTCTCGGAGAAGGGCCTGCGCATCGGCTCGAGCCTCTCGAACTTCGGCACGCGCGCGAAGTTCGACGGTCGCGACCTGCGCTTCACCTACGACAACGTGCCGGGGCAGAACGGCGACAACAGCACGCTGCCCGGCATCAAGTGGACGGAATCGTTCGCGGTGCCCGTGACGTTCCGCGTCGGCATCGCGTACCCGTTCGAATTCTCCTACGACCAGAGACTGCTGCTCGCGGTCGACGCCCAGCATCCGAACGACAACTCGGAGAGCGTGAGCGTCGGCGGCGAGTACACGCTGAACGACCAGTTGTCGCTGCGGGCGGGGTACCAGGACCTGTTCCTGAAGGACAGCGAAGTCGGTCTCACGGCGGGGCTCGGCGTGGCCGGCCGCGTCGACACGTGGCGGTATCGCTGCGACTACGGGTTCGCGGACCAGGGCCGTCTGGGCCATTCG
>WBZT01003251.1_pt1 | contig 10755 bp, 11 predicted proteins | sample 5204241 | NCBI WGS metagenome assembly WBZT01 (sample SAMN12344358, study PRJNA552823) | activated sludge metagenome | biome: Activated sludge suspended growth; feature: Nitrification reactor; material: Wastewater; isolation source: activated sludge from nitrification reactor of wastewater...
CACCGTGTACTCGCGGTAGTACCCGCGGGCACGGCGGGGGAGGCGGCCCTCGAAATTGCCGAAGACGACGCCGTCGCGATCGAAGGGAAACGGCCCGTCGGACTCGACGAGCGCCCACGTGTCGGCCGCTTCGTTCGGGAGCCGACTGAGCGCGACCGACCGCCCGTCGGAGGGTCGTGCCGATCCCGCGCCGCGGCCGGTCGTGGTCGTGCGGCGTGCGTCGCGCGACGTGGTGGTGGTCGTGCGGCCCGGTCCGGTGGCGGCGGTGGACGAGGTGGAGGTCGGGGCCGAGTCGAGTGCGGTGCCGGCCGATCGCTCGGTGCCGTCGCGACCCGGTGCGGGGCCGTTCCATGCAAGGGCGACCACGACGACGAGACCGACGATCGAGCCGAGGATCGCCAGGAGTCGTCGTCGGTCCATCAGCCCGACGCTACCGGCCGTTCGCGATCGGCCCCGTCACGGCCGAACAGCGGCTGGGGCGTGTCGGCTGCCACCGTCGCTGTTGGTCGGCCTCGCGGAGGGCCGGTAGCCTCCGGAAACTGCGCCGCGACCACCTCGGGCGCCTCACAACCTCGCAGCCAGAAGGGAACTTGGCATGGCCGGATCGGTGATTCTCTCGGGGGCTCGCACCCCAATCGGCAAACTCTCGGGCTCGCTCGCCGGTTTCAGCGGCACCGACCTCGGTGGCCTTGCCATCAAGGCGGCGCTCGAGCGCGCCGGGCTGAGCGGGGAGCAGGTCGACTACGTGTTCATGGGCCAGGTGCTCACCGCCGGCGGCGGTCAGATGACCGCTCGGCAGGCGGCGATCGCCGGTGGCATCCCCCTGAACGTCCCGTCGACGACCATCAGCAAGGTCTGCCTCTCGGGCATCAACTCCATCATGATGGCCGACATGCTCATCAACGCCGGCCAGGCCGACATCGTGGTCGCCGGCGGCATGGAATCCATGACGAACGCCCCGTACCTGCTGCCCGGAGCTCGCGCAGGCATGCGTTTGGGTGACGGCAAGGTCATCGATTCGATGATGTTCGACGGCCTGTTCTGCGCCGTCGACAAGATCGCGATGGGCGGCGGCACCGAGCGCTACGCGGCTGCGGCCGGTCTCACTCGGGCCGAGCAGGACGAGCTCGCGGCCAAGTCGAACCAGCGTGCCGCTGCCGCCCAGGCGGCCGGACTGTTCGACGACGAGATCATTCCGGTGGCGATCCCCCAGCGCAAGGGCGACCCGAAGATGTTCACGATCGACGAGGGCGTCCGCGGCGACACGACCATCGAGTCGCTCGGGAGTCTGCGCCCCGCCTTCGACAAAGAAGGCAACATCACCGCGGGCAACGCCTCGCAGATCTCCGACGGCGGCGCCGCACTCGTGGTGGCATCCAAGGCTGCCGCCGAGAAGCTCGGCGTGACGCCGATCGGCGAGATCGTCGGAAACGGACAGGTCGCCGGTCCGGACGCGTCGCTGCTCTCGCAGCCGGCCAACGCGATCAAGGCGGCCCTCGATCGTGCCGGCCTTTCGGTGGGCGATGTGTCGCTGTTCGAACTCAACGAGGCGTTCGCCGCCGTCGGCGTGGCATCGATGCGCGACCTCGGGATCACCGACGAGATCGTGAACGTCAACGGCGGTGCCATCGCGCTCGGCCACCCGATCGGCATGTCGGGCACCCGCATCGTGCTCACCGTCCTTCATGAGCTCGCCCGTCGCGGCGGCGGCATCGGCGCAGCTGCCCTGTGCGGCGGCGGCGGCCAGGGCGACGCGCTGCTGGTCAAGACCATCTGACGTACCCGGTGCCCGGCGCTGCGATGCGGCACGGGGCGCCTGATACGACGACGAGAAGCCGAAGGAGGCCCCGCCCGTACGGCGGGGCCTCCTTCGCGTCGTCGGGCGCTCGGGCGTGCGATGTGCCCGGCGGTGGCCCTTCGGTGGGCCCGGAACGCGACGAACCCCCGCCTGTGCGGGGGTTCGTTTCGTGTGGTCGGGACCGGCGTCGATCCGGTGACCTACCGCTTTTCAGGCGGTCGCTCTGCCTACTGAGCTACCCGACCAGAGACGCCCCCGCCGCGATGGCGGGGGCGTGGCGGTCCCGACGGGATTTGAACCCGCGACCTCCGGCTTGACAGGCCGGCGTGCACTCCAAACTGCACCACGGGACCAGACCGGCGGACACTCTAGCGGCGATCACCGGCCCCTGTCGCATCCGTTCGCCGTGACCCTCGCCGTGGCCCTCGCCGTGGCTCTCGACGGAGTTGTTCATCGGCCCGGGAGGTAAGGAGACCCTGTACCTCGCGCCGATCGTCTTGCCGGCTTGTTCGGCGGATGATGTTCCCAGGTCGGTGGAGGCGCCGACACGGCTGGGACGGAAGGAGTTGGCGATGATCGTCGAAGCTCGTACGTGGCGTTGATGTGGTCGAGGCTTTCGCCTCTCACCACCTGAAGTGACGTGGAGTTCGGTGCGAGACACTGGGCTCCACGTTCCGCGTTTTGCCAACTGTCGCCCAGCCATTGCCGACCGCCCCCCGGTGATCGCATCGAGGTGATCGCATCGCGTCTCCACGGTTCAATCGTGGAGACCGAAAGCTCGGCTGACGGGGCACCTCGCGTCTCCACGGTTCAATCGCGGAGAAGATCGGTCGATGGGGCGCCTGGTATCTCCACGGTTCAATCGTGGAGACCGAAAGCTCCCGTTCGGCGAGGCGCCGGGTCCCTTCAGGGACTCGCGAGGAGCACCCCTGATCACCTCTCTTTCGAACCCAGCGGTCACCGATCTGTTGAGCCGTCTCAGCAGGCTCTAGTCCGAGGTCGGATAGGGGCGCCCGTCGACGATCGCTCGGCCGCAGGCGTCGAGCACGGCCCCGAGCGTTCCGTAGATCGTCTCGGCGCGAGCCTCTCGGCACAGGGATTCGACCATCTCGTCGTGGAATGCGAACACCAGATGCCGCAGCTGGCGGAATCCATCCTCGCGATGGTGTGGGTGGACCGAATTCTGGGCGATTCGGTCCTCAAGCCATGCCGAGCGACATACCTCATGGGCTTGATAGAAGTCGAGGCCGCGACCGTAGAGCGGATGGCCTGCGAGAGTCTCGTCGTTCGGCCCACCGATCATCAAGGAGTCGCAGCCCGAGAGCTCGATCACGACGATCCCGTCAGGAGCCGGGTCGGCAGGCGAAACCATTCGCGTCGTCGACCCGTCCCAGCTTGGATCAGGCATCTCAGCGAGGCAGACGATGAATGCGCGGCCACCGTCGCTCACCAGGTGGGGAAGCGGAGCGCCAGCGCTCCACCGCACACCAAGATCGATCACGTCCGCCCAGGGTTCACCTCGAGCGTCCGCCAGCTCGCGCTCGGCTTCGAGGACTGCCGTTCGCAGGTCAGGCTGGCCCCATCCGGCTGCTTGCTGGGCATCCTGTGCCGTCTGCAGTGCATCCTCAGCAGCACGAATCCGGTTTGGGTCGACCGCCGTCACTCGGCAAGCGCCTGGCGCACAGCGCGAACCGACTGCAACATCTGGGGCAGATCGTCTCGGGCTGTGGCCACCAACACATCGAGATCGACGCTCCAGTACCCGTGAACGATCCGATTGCGGAGCCGCACCGGGTCCGCCCAGAGGATGTCGGAGTGCGTGGCCTTGACTTCCTCGGACACCTGGTTGCTGGCCTCGCCGAGCACCGTGAAGTTCCAGAGAAGTGCGTCGACCCGATCACGGTCAGGTTCGGGCGACGTTGCATCGATGCCACCCGCGAGTTCGATGATCCGCTCGGTGGCATCGATCATCTCGCTGAGGAACAGCAGGTCACGCCGCATAGAGCGGTTGCGCCTCGGCGAGCACGTTCTCGCGGATGAGCCGGTGGAGTGCTGCCTTGGAGACCAGATCGACCCGTCGACCGAACAAGGCCTGGAGCTCATCCTCCAATGCGTTGAGGCCGAACCCGAGGTGCCGCCCGGGAGCCAGCACGTACAACAGATCGATGTCACTGTCGCTGCGGTCCTCAGCGCGGGCGACCGACCCGAACACCGACAGCTCAGCCACGCCGTACCGCACGCAGATGTCGACGAGGCGCGCCGACTCAACGCCGCTCACCAGGGTCGATCCGTGCTCATCCACGGCAATCATGTTGCCACCTTCCAGAGGAGTCGCCGAGACCCGCAGGCCACGGGAGAACAGCGCAGGAAAGAGATCGGGTTCGAATGAGGACCGTTGGGTCATCGCCCGCACACGCTCCCACCAGGGGTGGAACCGTGAGCACCCCCAACGGGATTCGAACCCGTGTTACCTGCGTGAAAGGCAGGCGTCCTAGGCCGCTGGACGATGGGGGCGTGAGCCTGAGGCCGGTCAACTGTAGCAACTCGTCCGTCCGCGGTAGCTCGACCCGTCAGCGGCCGGTCGGGCCATTCCCGCCGAGTCGCGACAGCGCGGATCGGCGCGGATCGGCGCGTCGGGGACCGCGTGAGCGAGAATGTCCAACGATGTTCATCCGGACGATGCTGATCGACGATCACGAGGTGGTGCGGCGAGGGCTCGCCGAACTGCTGTCGGCCGAGGCGGACATCGAGATCGTTGCCAGCCTGGGCTCGGTGGGCGAGGCGCTCGAGGCCGACCTGTCATCGGTCGATGTGGCGGTGGTCGACGTCCGACTCCCCGACGGCGACGGGATCGACCTGGTGCGGCGCCTCCGCAGCCAACTGCCCAACCTGCACTGCCTGGTTCTGACGGCCTACGAAGACGACGACGCGCTCCTCGACGCCCACGCCGCGGGGGCGTCGGCCTACCTGCTCAAACAGGTCCGTGGGACCGATTTGGTACGGGCGATCCGAACGGTTGCGAGCGGTGTCACCTTGATCGACCCGGTCGCGGTCGGCGCAGCTCGCGAGCGCATCCGATGCCAGGGCCTCGAGCGAGTGGACGGCCTGACCGCCCAGGAACGCCGCGTCTTCGACCTGATCGGCGAAGGCATGTCGAACCGCGAGATCGCGGAGCGGCTGCATCTCGCGGAGAAGACGGTGAAGAACTACATCACCGCCATGCTTCTCAAGCTCGGCATGGAGCGGCGGACCGAGGTGGCGGCGCTTGCCGCGCGTCTCGATGAACGCGGCCGGCGGCGCAGCGCCTAGCTCATGAACGTCCGCTCGATCGACGCGAATTCGCTGTTCCACGTCGTCCCCGACGCGCTGATCGTCGTGGACTCGTCCGATGAGATCGTGGCCGTGAATTCGGTGGGGCTCGAGCTCTTCGGGTACGAGTCCCACGAGTTGATCGGGCGATCGCTCGACGTGCTGCTCTGCCCCGAGGACCGCGAGCTGCACGCGGGTCTTGCGGAGGGGTACCACGCGCACCCGACCCGGCGGCCGTTGGCGGAGGGTTCCCGGTTGCGGGCCGTCCGCTCGGACGGCTCGGTGGTACCGGTCGCCATCAGCCTCTCGCCGATCAAGCTCGATTCGGGCCCGGGGGTCATTGCCGCGATTCGCGATCAGGCCGACGCGATGGTGGCGGATGCCCGGCTCGCGGAGGCGAATCGCCGCCGGTTGGCGACCGAGATCAGCGATCGACTCGCCCGCGATCTCCACGACACGGTGATCCAGGAGCTCTTCGCCATCGGCATGTCGCTGCAATCGGTGCTCGGGTTCATCGACCAGCCGCTCGCTCTGTCCCGGGTGAGTGGTGCGATCGACGGTCTCGATTCGACGATTCGCACGGTCCGCGAGGTCATCTACGGCCGTCGAACCACCGCCGAGGACCGAACCCCGGTCGCGTCGATCGTCGACGTCATCGCCCGCGCGACCCCGGCGCTCGGAAGCGTTCCTCGAGTCCAACTCGACCCCGATATCGACATGGTGTCACCCGAGCTGATCGATCAGGTCTGTGCCGTGGTCAACGAGGGGCTCTCGAATGTCGCCCGTCACGCCAACGCGATCGACGTGGACGTTGCCGTGATCACGACCGACGGGCGGCTCGAGGTCACCATCGTCGACGACGGGATCGGGCTGCCGAACACGCTCGAGCGATCGAGTGGCCTCTCGAACCTGCGGGAACGCGCGGTCGAGCGAGGCGGGGGCCTAGAGTTCACGCCACCGCCGGGCGGAGGGCTACGTCTCCGCTGGTGGGTTCCGCTGGGGTGACGCCCGTCACCCTGGTCGTCGGCTCCTGAGGACCTAGGTCCCTACGGAGTCGCGGCCCCCGCGGACGATGCTGCAACGCGCGCGACTGGGCTGTACGTCGGGCGCAACAGACAAAGGAGAGCCATGTCCTCGGAGAACCGAGACCGTCAGTGGTGGGCGGTCACCATCGGAGTGCTCGCGCTCGTGTACCTGATCGGCGCCGGCATCATCGTGCTGGCCGCTGCGGCCTTGCGGGGCGACGGCGGGTCCGGCGGGGACGAAGCGGGCGGTGACAACAAGGCGGCGATCACGCTGTCGGAGTTCAAGATCGAGGGCGATCTGAGCGTGCCCGAGGGCGATGTCGAACTCGACGTGACGAACGCCGGTTCTGTCGAGCACAACCTGGTGGTCACCGACCTCGAGAAGCAGACGCCGAACATCGCGGGCGGTTCGTCGGCGAAGCTCGCGCTCAGCGGACTCAAGGCAGGCACCTACGAGGTGTACTGCGCGATTCCGGGCCACAAGGACGCCGGCATGGTTGCGAACCTCGTGGTCGGCGGTAGCGGCGAGGCCACCGACACTGCGGCCGCCTCCGGTTCGCACTCGATGACCCAGGAGGAGGGTGCTCGTTACGACAAGGCGATGGTCGCGAACATGACCCAGTTCCTCCAGATCGCCGGGCTGGCCGAGCCGAAGCTCGCCGGAACAAAGGGCGACCCGACCATCGAGAACGGTCCGGTGACGGGCAACCAGAAGCTCGCCCCGACCGAGATCCTGGCCGACGGCACGAAGGTGTTCGACATCACCGCTCGAGTCGGCAAATGGGAGGTTGAGCCCGGCAAGGTGGTCGAGGCCTGGATGTACAACGACCAGGTGCCCGGCCCCTGGATCAAGGTCAACCTGAACGACAAAGTGAAGGTCCGCTTCAAGAACCTCACCCCGGCCATGAGCGACATCCACTGGCACGGCATCCACGTGCCGAACTCGATGGACGGCGTCCCGCCGTACACCCAGGACACCATTCCGTCCGGCACCGACTTCACGTACGAGTTCGTCGCAGACCGGCTTGCGGTCGGCATGTATCACGCCCACTCCCACGGTGAGCAGGCCGTGCCCAACGGCATGTTCGGCATGTTCACCATCGGTGACATGCCGTTGCCCAAGGGGCGCACCATCGGCGGTATCGAGATTCCCGCCGACGTTCGGCCCGTGCTCGAGATGCCGATGATCCTGAACGACGCCGGCAACATCGGCTTCTCGCTCAACGGCAAGTCGTTCCCGGCGACCGCACAGTCCGCCGCCGCTGTGGTCAAGCTGAACGACTGGTTCATCGTCCACTACCAGAGCGAGGGTCTGCAGATTCACCCGATGCACATGCACGGGTTCCCGCAGCTGATCTACGCCAAGGACGGCATCCCACTCGATCAGCCGTACTGGGCCGACACGATCAACATCGCCCCGGGCGAGCGCTACACGGTGCTCGTCAAGGCCGACACGGTCGGTGCCTGGGTGTGGCACTGCCACATCCTCACCCACGTCGAGCAGAAGGATCGTCTGTTCGGCATGGCTGGTGCGGTCGTCGTCACTCCGTGACACCGTCCATTCTTCGCCGACCCCGTCGGCGCGCTGCGGCCGCGGTCACCCTTGTGGTGGCCGCGGCCGTCGGCTGTTCCGACGGTCGGACCGCGTCGGAAGGCGATCGTCCGGCAAACCCAACCTCGTCCTCCGCGCCGCTCGCTCGGATCATTCCCAAGAACACCGCCGCAGGTGGGTGCGCCAGTCACCTGCCGGGAATGGTGATGACCGAGGACGAGTCGATCATCGAGTTCACCACTGACCGCATCTGCCCCGCGTACGTGACGATCCTCACGGGTACCACGGTGACATGGCGCAACCTTGCGGGCGCTCCCGAGACGGTCACGCTGACGACAGAGGACGGCACCGTCGTCACCGAGCAACTCCTCGATCCGGGTGCCGAGTACCAGTATCGGTTCGACGCGGCGGGCCGGACGATCTATCGGGTGGCCTCGATCCCGACCTTCACCGGCATCATCGAGGTGCAGGACTGAATCGGGGCGCAAGCTGGCTGTGGCGAGGCTCGACCGTCTGGGTCAGCCGATGTCGAGCGCGTCGAGCAGGCGACTGAGCACGAACCCGAACACCTCGTAGATATCGACGCGCTCGCGATCCGCCCCGCCGCGGCGACGAGCGGTGTCGTCGTCCTCGCTGATCCCGAGTTCGGTACCGATCATCAGCCGAAGGTCGTTGACGGTCCGCAGGAGCGCTGCAACGCCGTCCTCGTCGGTGTGGCCGTCCTCGACCGCGGCGCGGACCTCGACGATGGCCTCGAGCCGCCGCTCGACGAGTGATCGGCGCATCAGCGCGTCCCAGCCCTCGGCGAGTTCGGGATCGAGATGGGGGGCCGGAAAGAGGCGTGCGACCGTGGCGTCGTCCGACTCCATCGCCCTGGTCAACCGCGCGAGCTCCGCGTCGAGCACCTCCACCAGCTCCGCTGGCCAGCACAGCAGCCAGGCTGCGGTTCGCGTCGGTCGGAAGAGGCCGTGGGTGGCCAACTCGACCTGTGCCGCGAACGAGCGGAAAAGATCGGCGTCGGGTTCCTGATAGGCCGCTCGCACCGTGGCGAGGCCGTCGAGCGCCGCGGCGAGACGGTCGGCCGTGGTCGGATCGATCGTCGTCGGTGTCGAGGCGACAACCGCCTCGATCTCATCGCAGATCTCGCCGATCAGTTCGTCGGTGCGCCGGGTGCGCCGGCCGGAGGGCAAGAGCAGGTCGCGCGACCGGACAACCAGGCGCTCGTGCGTGCGCGTCCGCTCGCGTCGGAGCGCGGTCTCGATCACCGCACGGGCGTCGTCGGGCAGGAACACCTCGATGCCCGTTCCGTCGGGTGTCGCGAACACGAGGCGCGCGTCGGTCGAACTCACGGCCGGCTCCATGAGGTCGCGTGGCCCCCGTGGCCGCTGCGCGTGGAGTCGACGCCGTGAGCGGTCACTCGTCGTGTTCCAGGGTCGCCCACAACCCGTACTCGTGGAGCCGAAACACATCGCGCTCCGCCTCGGTCCGGGTGCCGGAACTCACGATCGCCCGACCCTTCAGGTGGACATCCATCATCAACGCGTGCGCCTTCGACTCGGAGTATCCGAACAGCTTCTTGAACACGAACGTGACGTACTGCATCAGGTTGATCGGGTCGTTCCAGACCACGACGTTCCAGGGGCGGTCCGCCGAGACGGTGGTCTCGGGATCGAGCACCGCAATCGGCCCCGAGACCTCGCCGGGGCCGCTCATGCGGCGACCGTCGTCGATGGGGCCGGTGCAGTGCGCGAGCGCAACGCCCAGAGGAGAGCGACCACCCAGACCGCCGTCGCTCCGGCGACGTGGAACTCGACCAGGATCGCCGGTACCTGCGTCGCGTATTGGATGTACCCCAGCGCTCCTTGTGCGACCACGAGGAGGAGCAGCGGGCGCATCGCATTGAGCTCGGTCGTGTCGCCGCGCCGCTGCGCCTGCACGATCGTGACGACGATGGCGGCGAGCAGCAGCCAGACGCTCGCCGAGTGCACCCGCGCTGCGGTGCCGAGGTCGAGGGGGAGCCGCTCGACCACCTTCTCGGCGCCGTACTTCCCGGGGCGCGCCCCCGGATGTGGCCCGGCGCTCGTCACGATCGACCCGGTCACGAGCACCAGCGTCGCGAGTCCGGCGATGGCCTTCGCCGCTCCGCCGAGCGGGGGATCCTCCGGCCGGTCGTCGCGCGTCGACCGCACGTACAACACCGTCGCCGCCCAGACGAGCGCCATGGAAATCAAGAAGTGCAGCGCCACGACGGAATAGCGAAGTTCGGACAGCGTGACGAAGGCTCCGATCACGATCTGCGCGACCACACCGACCACGAGGACCCACGACCAGCGAATCAGGTCGGGGCGTCGTTCGCCCCGGCGGCGGTACGACCCGAGGACCGCGGCAATCACGGCTGCCGACACAAGGCCGGTGATCAGCCGGTTGATGAACTCGACGAGCGGGTGGAACGCCAACGGGGCCACGGGCCGCCCGGCCTCGCACAGTGGCCAGTCGCTGCATCCGAGGCCCGACCCGGTCAGCCGAACCGATGCCCCCGTCACGATGATGGCGGCGAGCGCCACGAGCGCCGCTGCGGAGATGCGGCGGTACTGGGCAGGGGTCGGCCGGAATCGTTCGCTCGCCACACCCAAACGCTACGTGTGCGGGTCGGTTCCCGGCCAGCGTGGCCCCGGCGGACGTTTGGCCGCGTCCGAGGTCCGGACCTACCCTCGCGCCATGCCGTCCGCGATCGCTCCGCCCGTCACCGGCAGTACGGTCGCCGGAGTGTGGGCTCGTGTGGGTGGTTTCGTTGCGCTGACCAAGCCGCGGATCATCGAGTTGCTGTTGGTGACGACAGTTCCGACCATGATCGTCGCCGAGCGGGGCCTGCCCTCGTGGACGCGCATGCTGGTCACGGTCGTCGGCGGCACCCTGTCGGCCGGTGGTGCGAATGCGATCAACATGTACGTCGATCGCGACATCGACGCCGTCATGGAGCGCACGCGCAACCGACCGCTGGTCACCGGAGTGGTGCGCCCCGGTGAGGCGCTCGTGTTCGCTGTCGCCATCGAGGTCATCGCGTTCGCGCT
>WBZT01003252.1_pt1 | contig 10755 bp, 15 predicted proteins | sample 5204241 | NCBI WGS metagenome assembly WBZT01 (sample SAMN12344358, study PRJNA552823) | activated sludge metagenome | biome: Activated sludge suspended growth; feature: Nitrification reactor; material: Wastewater; isolation source: activated sludge from nitrification reactor of wastewater...
CGCATGCGAAACAAAAAAAATAGAACTCCGCAAATGATAGACAGGGTCACTCTTTTTCGGTAGCGAAGCGGGCACTACATTGTCCGCACGGTCTACTCCCAACTCCGTAAAATCCTCGCATTCCGACACCCCGGCCGATCGATGAGCGCGACTTCAAGCAGTTCGTCTTTTGCAACCTCACCCCCATCCGGCAACGGTGCGCGCCACATGTGAACGACTCCGCAGGCATGTCCGAAAATGCCTTGTTGAATCCCACGCCATGCTGCATCGGCTAAAGCACTGTCATACAGCGTAGCTTCCGCGAGAATCGCCGCGCCCTCCACGGTCCCAGGTTCAAACTCTCCCGGCTTCGCTCGCCAGATGTTGGTAACACTCCCAATCACAAAGCCGAGATGAGCCAAAGTGAATCGATACTGTTCTCCAGGGAAAAAGAGCCATTGTTGCGGTTTGAATCGTGGTATCCCCGGCAATGCAGTCAGAGATTCATCAACCAAGATAAACCGTAGCCGGCGCGTGCTCATTCCCTTCGGCTGCGCCATGGCTTCGAGCTTGCCCCAATCCTTCGGTAAGTCTAGCTCTGCGAGCCAGTCGCGTACGGGTTCGGAGTCTTGAACCGTGAAGGTCGGCGTATTCGGTGCCTGCTCCACGCCCCATCCGCCCGAAGAGGTTTGTGTGAACTGAAGCCCGCGTGTTGGAAGGTTCATCGCCTCGCCTCCATTCCGGGTATACCCGTCATAAGCTCATTCACACGCATGGAACCAACGATGCCAACGGTTGCGGAAAGAGCCGCTCCGGTCCACGACCCAACCAATCCCCAGCCGACCGGCGCCGCATATGGTGCAAAGAGTGCCAAGCCCAACACTCCCACCATGGCCACAATCCGGAGGATGTCTTTCGACTGATTATTGCCACCTTGCGGAATGACGCGCACCGAGACGGTGTGATTAGCCTTTGGCTTGACCAAATGCCAATAGGCCTTCTCGATCAGGCAGTCATCCAGAAACACCCGCGCCGGTAAGGTCTCCGGATTGAGATCGAATTCCAGCATCATGTCGGCAATGGACATGCCAGGACGCATCCGTTTCTGGGTCCGTCCCTCCAACGTGAACGGCCGCGGACAGACGATCATCGGCACATAGGAAGGTGTGGGCTGTTCCATCAACCGCGCCTCGCTGGCTGACGACGGTTACCAAACTGTTTCATCGAGTTATCATAGACCCCATCCCGCATGCCTTCTTGCACGGTCTGATGGATGAGTATCTTGACGTCTTGCACCCCATTCTTGTTCATAGGCCCGCGCTGCACATCCACTGTCGCCCCTGTGTGGTTTTCGATCTGGACATTCACCGGTACCTGCACCGCCGTAGACATCATGCCGTTCGGCATCCCGTAAGGTGCGCCGGTAAAACGAACGGGAATCGATCGTCCATCCGGCAAGGGTACCGCGGCCTCTGGACCAGATTCTCCGAAAATGGCCGGCCGATTCGTCACGCCACCCACAGCGAAACCTTGCATGCCCAAGAGCTTCGCGGCATTGAATCCACCAGCCGGGATACTTCCGCCCCCGCTCATCAGTTGATCAATCCCGCCTAAAATGCTTCGAGTGATCAACTTGCTGCTGACATCGGACAGGATGTTCTTTGCGAAGTCGGTCAGTCCCGACACAACATCCTTGAAACTCTTAATTCGGCCTTCCATGGCATCGAAGAAGTATGTCTTGAAGCCCTGTTGCATCGCTTGCGCGACGGAACGCGCTTGGTCTGCACCGAATCCAAACATCGACTGATCGGTGACGTACTTGTGCATGGATTTGCCAAATCCGGCAAACACGTCATCGCTGAACTTCTCCGACACGGCGCGCTGATCGGCCATGGCGCCCAGCATGATCGTGGTGATTTCGTCCCAGGTCTTTTTGGTGCCTTCAAGCAATTCCGCAGCGTGGATGTTGTCGCCATTCCTCCAGGCGTTCAGCACCTTTTCCGCCGTCTGTTGGTTGACGTCGAGTTGCTTCGCCAGATTCGCCCGCACCATGTCATATTCGGTCGTCATCTGGTTTTCGCGTGAGGTCCCGTAGGCCTCTTGGAACTTGGCCAGGTTCTGGTAATAGGCTAAGGCGTTGTCTTGGTCGCGATGGCGAAGGTCCTCACCGATCTGGTAATTGGATTGAAGCGATTCGACAATCCGCCGACCAAGATCCTCTTGCGCTTTCCCGAAGGCCTCAGAGTATTCTGTTCCGCTGGTAGCACTCAGCAATTCGGTTTTTTGCTGTGCCAAGGAAAGCTTTCCTTGAAGGTCAGCCAATACGGTGACGTGCTGCATGGCTTGCAGCTTCCGCTCATCATCACTCACCCCGCCGATCTTCTTGCCTTCAGCGAATCGCTTTTCCTCCAGATTCATGAGCTCTTGAATTTTCTGCTGTTCATTGAGCGCCATGACCATCTTGACGGAATGCGTCTCTTCCAGGAATTTCAATTCCGTGGTTTCCATATCTCGACGAGAGGCGATGCCTTCACGCAACAAGGCGAGCTTCGTATCCTGCTCCAGGGAATAGAGATCGAGACTGCGCTGTACCACATCCTGTTCTTGCTTAATCTCTTCCTCCAGCATGCGACGACGTACCGCCGGATCTGGGGGTAGGACCATATCGGCAGACCCGCTTGCGCCTCTGCTTGCGGTCTGTGCCATGCGCTCATGAAAATTGGTGAGGCCGCTGGTTTTCGCGCCCTCCCACTTCTTCCAAAACTCTTCCGGTGAGGGAGCATCGGCAGTGAATGCTTGCTTGAAGAGTAGCTTCGCGCGTTCATATCCAACACCAACCGTGGCGACTTGTTTCGCGAGCCATTCACCAAAGCCGCCGGTTCCTGATTTGCCGCCGATATCTTGTCCCATCGTATTCATGAGCGTGGACATTTCCAGCAAGACGGGAATGGCCTGGTTTCCCACCGTATGTTTCAGCTTCTCCATGGTCGCGTTAAACGCGTCCATCTGCTGTTTATAGCGGTCGGCGGCTGACAACTGCTCCGGAGTAAAGAGATTGTTTTTCATCTCTCGGCCAAGGCTCGCAAGCTCTTCACGGCCCATCCTGGCCATGCCTTGGAGGTTGTCGCCCAAGAGCTTGGATACGACACTCGTCTTGGTCGCACTTTCTTTAAAGTCACCGAGATGCCCGATCACATCTTCAAAGACCTCGCCGGTATTCCTCGCTTTCCCACGAGTATCTAAGAATGCCACGCCCAATGCGCCGAATTGCCGTTGCGCGTCTCCTGAGCCTTTCGCTGCGTCTTGAATCTGCTGATTGAGCTGAGCCACCCCACTCTTGAGGGTGTTCATATCGAGCCCTTGGCGCGCGGCGACACTGGTGAACAACTGCGCTTCTTGCACCGAGAGATTGGTTTGTAGGGCAAAGGACTTCAGTTCGGCGACATAAGAGGCCGTCGACCGTGCCGCCGCAACCATAGCGGTCCCCAACGCTGCAACGCCAAGAGCCGCGGCTGCCGGCCCTGTGCCGAGCGTGCGGCCAAGAACGTTCCCGAGGCTGGCGACATCACCAGTCGTACCCCGGGCCATATCTTTCAGGTCACGCATCATTTGCTTGACGACGTTGCCGCCTCTCACGGCGCCAGCGGGGTTAATCGCGATATCTAATTCAGCCATGCTTGCCTTTCAGTGTTAGCCGGTAAGATTTGGTTTCCTCCGATTCAAACTCGTGAGGGTTCGGCTGTATCCGTTCTAACGTGTCGATTAGCTGCTGTCGCTCACTGGCGCCATGCCATGGCATCTTTTCGATAATCGGCTCTTCTTCGATATCGAAAGCCTCGCTCACCTCATCGGCGAGAGAGTAATACAGACACAGGATCGTATCGGAGACGTCTATCGAGCGGTGTGGATCGCACGCGGCCGCCTTCCGCAGAATCTGCGGGAGATTAATCCCGAGCCACTTTCCCAAGTAACCAATTGTGTAGTTGATGGGATTCTGGGAACGATCAATATCCAACGGCATGGACGAAGGACTTGTGACATATGTCGGTGACTGGCCTTTTCGAAACGGGGCTCTCTCCGGGTGAGATGCTTCATCGAGCAGCCGGTGTGCAGCGCCAAAGTCGAAATCCTCTAGGTAATTGATTCCTGCTTTCCTCAGTTGAACCGAGGCAGATTGCTTCGTGATACCGCGCTCCTTCGCAAACGCTGTCAAAAGTCCCAATTTCCCGCTCTGCTTGCCCATCACACTCCAGCCGTAGCTATTAAGCTGCTGTCAGCCTCGTTTATGACGCTGCCGCTGCCATTTCACAGCGCAGACACACCACCGCGTTTGGAGTTATCCACAGGGACCCGACTAAACTCGGAAGATCGCAACTCCTGCCGCTCATGACTTACTGACCCTCGCTATCTGTGCAAAGTTGGCCTGCACTTCCGCCACCGATAACCGCACCATGCCAACAGGGGCCTGTTTACTCGTGCCGCGCTCAAGGAAAGGGATGTAGCGAAGGCGGTTCGTGATCCAGATCGCGGGCTTGAATCCCAACAAAGAGAACTTGTAGCCAGCCAGAATCTTGGACGCTTCAGCCACTGCCAAGGCATAGGCAGCGCTAGGGTCTGCATACTGCGGATACTTCCCCGGTCGATTCACATTCGTATTCGGTGACCCGATGGCGATTTGCCAGGACGAACGCGCCTGACCGGTCTTGTAGGGAGTCCTGCTGACAATCTTGGCAAAGAGAATGATTGCTGCCTTGGCGCACGCGTTCGAATGCTCAACCGCGACCTCTTCCTCGAACTTGTCCAGGTCCTTTTCGAATGTCGCCAGATCACCCACAGTTCACCTCAGACCCATGAGGGCAGGCCGGGAAACCCGGCCCCCACCCATGCGGCAGGCCGCTTGCTCAAGCAAAGCGTGCGGGATGAGAGTTTCGCCACCCGCTTGAGTTGCCACCATTTCATCCGCCTGGAGAACGTCAACTCCAGGCAGCGCATCGTGAATGTTTCGTAAACCGAAAGCGAACGCTGGCGCCAACTGGAGAGGTCAACACACCAGCGTCCGCCCTGGGTGAACCATGCACAACGGACAGCGGGGAATGCCGTGGAGGTCATACGAGCGCCGTTGCGGATGGTCCCTGTTGGCATTAGGACACCAGCTCCAACCGACCGAGGCTGAGTTGTTCAAACGCCGTCTTAAACTGAAGGTCAGTAGGCACTTTAATTTCTTCCATCGGCCGGAACTCACGTATGTCTGGCGACGAAACAATATCCACCATGCAGCCGTGCGCATCGCTCCATTTGAGTTCAGCTGGTCGGGCGTTCACATTCCGAAATCCGCGACGGATGACGGCCCGGAATGACGAACCACCGAGAAACACCAGTAAGGCTTGCATGGTCGAGGGAGTTTCATGCTGTAACCGCGCCAGCAATTCGTTCAGCTGTCCTGCTCGCCAATCAAATTCATCCGTCGCCCCGCTCTTCCACAATTCATCGCGGGAATACTTCTCCTTGAAGGCGACTTGTGCGAGATCACGAATCACCTGATAGAGCTGGGTGATTTCTTTGTTCACTTCATCAAGTTGCTTCTGAGTCAGCGCCTGTGCGTCCATGATCGACCGAAAATCGTCTTGACGCATCACACAGATCAATGCAGCTTCGTCCATGGCGGCCCTGGCGGTTGTGATAGCAGACACATCACCGAAGTCGGTAACGCCTGCGAGCGTATCCGCATGAATAGCCTTGAGCGCATCGCGCTTGATTCGCGCCTCACTGACGAGCTGCTGCGCACCAGGGATTTGCCGAAAGATACGATCGTACTTTCGGCGAATCTCCTGTTTCTTGGCGTACAGTGCCGTTAATTGGTCGCTCGCGGCCTTGAGGTCGTCTAAGTTTGAATGAGAACGAAATGGGAACATGCGTGCCTCCTGGTTATTCACAATCGGCCCATGACAACGTGACTTCCTTCCGGGCCGGATCGAGCCTCACCAGCACTCCGGCCCCGGCCATGACTTCTTGCGACTGAGACGGCTTGGCCTGGCCAGACCGTTTGGCTCTCACTTCGCTGAGCTTGCCCTCATAAAACGATTCGAGTTCACTTAGGATATGTTCTTGGTCTTTGCTCATGGACGCCTCCTGCCGCTCCTCAATCTTTCTGCAGTCTACTCGCTTCTTCCCCTGACTTACTGACGCAGTGCGTCAGCTGGAATACCGCGCCAAGATAGCTGCGCGGCTTGATACAGCGAAGCCGAAACGGTCCCCATTGCCCGATACTACGCATGAGAAACTTGCCGAGTCCCTGGATTGAAGGATCTCCCCCGAGGCACCGGACCAACGCGGCATAGAGGAAAGGATTGTCTTCAGCCGCTTCGAACACGCGGTTCGCGGTCCAGGATGTTTTCCCGAAGGCATCGGAGACAAACTCCAAGAAGGTAATCACGCTCTCTGCGTCAATGCGCGCTTGCCCTCGCTTCAACAACCGCACTTCGGTTTCTAGTAGTTCGAGTCTGGCCTGCAAGTCTCGCATGGTCATAGAAGCTACCGGCCGCCCCCAGTGATGAAACACAAGAGTTCGAGGGCTAATCCAATACCGGCAAGTACGATCGCTGCGGCAATCATCGCCGCTCCCGCTCCGTGACTGGTTCATACCGCCTGCCGGGACGCGCCGGCGGTTCGGCCTCACGGCTCGCCTGGTTCAGTAGGCTGCCAAGATTCGCCGCCGCGGCCCAGGTCAACCGGATCTCGCTGCCATTCGAACCGCGGAGAATCACTTCATTTCGAGTTTGATCGGTTATGACGTGCATGCGTTCTCCTTGGTTAAGCGATCGACTTCAATTCAGGCACTTTCACTCCCTCCGGTATCGACAAATCAGGGAGAAACTTTCTGGCATGCTCAATCGGCAATCGTCCGAGTCGTACCGCCTCTTCGAGAGCACCCTTCCGGCCGTGATGGTCATAGCCAAGACTGACCCGCCAGGAAGGGCCTTTCCGCTTGTCTCGCGCCTCAGCGACTGCCTTCACATAACTTTCCTTGAAGGCCATCCGAGCCGCGATCTTATCTCCGGCCAAGTGACGTGCGACTCCAAACGCCTGTGCTATTTCATCCGTCCAGACGATGGATACATCCTCATTGTCCAGCAACCCTGCCACCATGCTCCAAGCCTCTTCAATGCCCGGATGTCCCGATGGAATTCGATCGAGAATATCCGCCAGCGTGATTTTTCGTAGCTCTTTCCGGCAGCGTGTAAGAGCTTCCATCACGGCAACAGGCGGATAGCTTTGGAGTTCGCTCACGATGGCCGCCATCCCGATATCAGACATTTCTTGCCCGACTACCGCATAGGTCGCCGCTACCGCCTTCAAAATATCCACTACGCACCTCCATTGGTGTTGATCATGGCTTGCACACGCCTGATCTGTTCCATCGCATCGTCCCGCCGTTCTGCATTCCTTGCCTCTCCCGTCGTGGCCTTAACGCCAGTCACCATTTCGGTATGTAATCCCTCAGCATCCTGAAGTAGGAGGTTCACAGGATGCCGCCGAGAAACATAGAATGGTTTATTGTGTGACAGGTAAAACGCGGCGACCAATGGAGCCTTATTAGCGGGAAGCCGATCGACAAATTGAGAGAGAATGCCGTTAACCTTCGCGTTTCGGATTGGATCCGCTCCGTATCGAGCAACATAAGCTTCGGCATATGCCTCCCATGTCGGGCCTGTTTTGGATATTGAAGGAACCTTGTCCTGCTGGGGCCGTTCGGTCGGAACGACCTGGACGGAACCCTGTTCCTGTTCTTGCTCTACTGCTCTCTGATCCTGATCCTGATCCTGATCCTGATCCTGGCATCGAAGGGGCTTCTGTGGAGCTTCGGAGGGGCTTACGTCATGTAGGTGATATGCCTCGCGGTAGAGTTCGAGGAATTGATTGAAAAAGGGATTCTTTCTGAGAGTTTCGAGCTGTTTTTTGATACCCACAACTCGCTTATCAGGCCCGTCCTTACCAACGGTCAGACTGCTGCCAATCTGGTAATGCGCCATGCGAGGCAGGAACACATACTCCGACTCATGGTCGTATTGAGCGAATCCTACTTCAAAGAGACTTTCAAGGGCCTTCGAAGCCTCTTCTAAGGTCATTCCGGTTTCGTGAGCCAATACAGGGAGGGGAAGGTAATACCAGCCCAGCATGTTCGATCCGGGGGCCGTCATGAGATAGAGAGCGACAATCTGAGCATTCTGACCAGCCTTCCTGATGCGCTTGCCTGTCTCCCCTGTCCAAAATGAAGGTACGACTTTGCTGTAATCTCTCATTGCCTCCCCTTCACATTTTCTAGCGCTTCATCCAGCCCGCACCCATCGAGAGAAGCAATGTACGTCTCCAACTCCGCCCTCACGAAATAAATCCGTCCGCCGAGTCGTCGGAATGGGATAAGCCGTCGAGCCACGAGCCCGCGAGCCGCCTTCTCCGTGTTTCCTAGAAATGCTGCTCCGCTACGCATATCGAGAAGAGCGCCATTGACCCGGCGCGCTCCAAGCCCTTGGCCAGATTTTTTGCGAGGAGGTGTGCGATCGGTTGTATTCATGCTGACTTGGCTTTTAGGCTCCGCTTACTCATCACTTCCCGAATGGCCTTCCGAATAAGATGCGTCAGGGTCACATCTTCTTCTTGCGCGATCCTAGCGAGAGCTCGCTTTTCTGCCCCTGCCAGCCTGATTACAAATCGTTCATCTCGTCTTGGTCTCATGCTGTACCCTCTGTGGTTGACGATGTTTGACGGCATGTGTACACTACAACGGAATGAGTTAACTGTACATAACTAAAACCGTACGAATGAGATAAACAACAAATGAACAAGCAAACTAAAACCGATGAATCAAGCGCGCTACCGCATCAGGAGAATGATGAATCCAAAAAGGCAGGGGAACGAATTATGGCGCGGAGCGCTCTTTATGGCGGAGCACGGCCAGCCGCCATTGCATGGGCGATCGACTTTGCACAAGACACTCGAACTTACAGCTTTGGAGAGTGGGCTGACAGATGGGAAGAGGTTAAGCGGTTCGCACGTGATGGCGGGCTAAGTACCGAGGAACCTGCGCTATCGAATCTTGCCCAAGTACGCATTGCGCTTCCTGGTCGCCTTTCCTCTCCATTCACTGAAGAGAGACCATATCCAGGCCCCTCCGAGAAAGAGATGATCGCTATGCTTCGTGGAGCACTTTCAGGATGGCTTGCCTCCTACATAGAGAATGGAATGGCGCGCGCTGGTGCAGTCGTTCTTGATCTGGTCGTGAGAAAAAATAGTCGCTACGTCTCCACCGTAGGTCCCGATATCTCACAGGGATTTCAATATCATTTTTTTCACCTTCTCGCTGAACTTGGCCCGCGAATTCATCAGTGCCGTGGTTGTAAAAGGGTTTTCCTGGCTGGACGTAGCGACAAACAGTGGTGCTCCGGGCTTTGTCAGGCGACAACGTGGAAACGCGAAAATCTCAAAAGTAGATCCAGCGTCGAAAAGAAGAACAAAAGGAAGGGAGGCTCCAAACATGGCAAGAAAAGGTGATGGGCTCTATCAGCGTGGAGGAAAGGGCGGCACATGGTGGCTAGATTTTCGACACGATGGACAACGCCATGTCGTCAGACTTGGTAAAGGAATTTCCCGTAGTGTGGCCGGAGAGATCGCAGCTGTAAAACGCGCCGGTATTCTGAAGGGTGAAGCCGGCATCGGTCACAAACGAAAAGACATTCTATTTGAGAAGGCCGCGGACGAGTTTCTTGCTTGGGCAAAGACGAATAAGAAGGCGCGAACGTTGAAAGATTATCGGCAGTGCATCGAACACCTGAAAGAATCATTCACAGGGAAATCCTTGGGAAGAATTCTGGCCCTAGACATCGAACGTCATAAGCGCTCACGGGTAGACGCTGGAGCAAAAGTCCGAGCTAACCGTGAACTCGCAGTTCTTCACAATCTACTCAACCGGTGCCGATCGTGGGGACTCTTTGAAGGAGAGAACGCCGCCACTGCTGTGAAGAAAATCAAAGAGCCCCAGCGGCGCCTTCGCTTCCTTGAATCAGATGAAGAGAACCGATTGATTGAGGAAACGAATGGCTGCCTAAAGTCCCTGATCATTATCGGCACAAACACGGGCTTAAGGATCAGAGCCGAAGCGTTGCTTCTGCGGTGGAGCGATGTCGATTTTCAACGGGGGCTAGTGACTGTCCAAGCCGCCTACGCAAAGAATGGGAAAACCCGTAGCGTTCCTCTCAATAGTCGCGCGAAAGAGGCTCTTAAAGACTTACACAAACGGTCAAAGGGTGAGTATGTGTTCAGCCAGCCGAACGGCCGCCCCTACAAAAGTATGGAAAAGCCATTCACGGCCGCCTGTAAGGCCGCCAAATTGGCCGGAACCGGTGTCACTCTCCATACCCTTCGGCATACCTTCGCCTCTCGACTGGCAATGGCTGGAGTCGATCTAAAGACCATCATGGAGCTTGGTGGCTGGTCGGATTTGTCCATGGTCCAGCGGTACGCCCATCTCAGCCCCAACCATAAGCGGGAGGCGATCGAGAAAATCGTTCCCGAATTTCACAACGCTATTCACAACATGCCTCTTTCCGCGGTGTAGAAAACGGCTTGCCAATGATCATGCAACTATGTGAATATGCGAGTCCTTTTTGCCTAGCGGAGAGGTGCGAGAGCGGCCGAATCGGACGGTCTCGAAAACCGTTGTCCTGAAAGGGACCGTGGGTTCGAATCCCACCCTCTCCGCCACGCAGGGACGACTAGCCT
>WBZT01003253.1_pt1 | contig 10755 bp, 10 predicted proteins | sample 5204241 | NCBI WGS metagenome assembly WBZT01 (sample SAMN12344358, study PRJNA552823) | activated sludge metagenome | biome: Activated sludge suspended growth; feature: Nitrification reactor; material: Wastewater; isolation source: activated sludge from nitrification reactor of wastewater...
GGTCATGGCTGTGTCAAACACGCCGAATAAGGGAAGATCGGGCACACTCAGCGCATGTCGAACAGTTCCTGATGAAACTCGTCGGGCGACAATCCTCGGGCGACGAAATCCTGGCGCAGCGACTGTCCGAAGCCGGCCGGACCACAGAACCAGAGACTGGCGGACTGCCAGTCGGGAACCTGCCGGCAGATCCGCTCGGCGGTCAGCCTGCCGTCGCGGCTGGCGACGATGACGTGCAGGCGCACTTGTGCCTGCTCGGCACGCAGCGTCAGGCGGCTGATGAACCCCTCGTCGGGGGCACTGGTGCTGTAGAACAGATCGATCGACTTGCCGTCCGGCGTGCTCGCCAGGGCCTGCAGGCGAGCGATGAAGGGCGTGATACCGATGCCGCCGGCGACCCAGATCTGGCGCGGCTGGCTGCCGCCGAAGGCGAAGCGGCCGTACGGCCCCTCGACCTTGACCAGGTCGCCGACTTTCAAGGTCGCCGGCAGCGTGCTGGTGTAGTCGCCGATCCCCTTGATGAGAAAAAACATTTTGCCGTCGCCCTGCCAGGCGGATGAAATCGTGAACGGGTGCGGCCCCTCGCTTTCGTCGAACGTGACGAAAGCGAATTGCCCGGCCTGGTGCCCGGACCAGCGCCCCTTGAGGGCGATGGCCACCTTGAGCACGCGGTTGTCCGGGTGCAGGACCAGCTCCTCGATGAGGCCCACCGCACGGCGGCCGTAGCCGACCTTGCGCAGCAGCGAGACGATTGCCGCGACGCTGCCCCCGGCCATGAGCACCGCCATCAGCGGAGCGATGATTTCACCCCAGTAGCTGAACTTCATCAGCACCAGCGAGTGAAAGACCAGGAACAGGTAAACCAGCGCCAGCAGCCGGTGCGTCCGGAAAAAATAGCGGTAGGGGAAGCGCTTGAGCAGCGCCAGAGCGACCAGCACGACGAGAACGTAGAAGGCCCATTCGCCGATAGCTTCGGCCAGACCCCGCTGGCTCTGAAAATAGGCGAGTACGGCGAGCGTCTGCTCGGCGGCCGGTTTGCGCGCCGGCTTGACCAGCCAGCCCCAGCCGACCATCCACCTGGGGATCTGCGCCCATCCCCAGTGGATGATCGAAATCACCAGCCCGGTGACGCCCAGCCACTTGTGCAGCCGATACGCCTTGTCGAGCCCGCCGAGAAAAGGCTCGACCCGGACCGGCCGGATCGCCAGCATCATGCCGACGCTCATCACCCCAATGCCGATGATCCCCGTATAGTTCATCAACGAGGCGCGCAGGGCAAAGAACTGGTAGGGGTCGGCAACGACCGTATCGGCCACCAGCCAGAGCACGGTGAGCACGGTGATCAGTAGCCCGTAGGTCAGCTTGATGTTCTTCATGGTTTGCCCGACTACTCCTCAAACGGTCACGGCCTGGTCAGGTACCCCGGAGGAGGAAAGCCATGACCGCTCCCCTCCCTTGCCGGGCGCATTCCGCCTGGCACGCCGGAAGCGCTCGCTGGGCACGAAGCAGGCTCCGCGAATTTCCCGGCTCGCCGCCCGACCCCTCGCCGGTCAAGCTTCGCCGTCGAATGTCTGACGCGCGAAGCCGAAGATCAAAGCCTCGCCGTCGGAGCCCTGCGGCTCGACGCCGAAGCAGAAAAGATTGACGGTCGAGTGTCCGAGGCTCGAAGCCGAAGATCAAAGCCTCGCCGTCGAAGTCCTGAGGCTCGACGCCGAAGCAAAAAGGCTTGACGGTCGAGTGTCTGAGGCTCGAAGTCGAAGATCAAAGCCTCGCCGTCGAAGCCCTGCGCCTCGACGCCGAAGCAGAAAGGCTTGACGGTCGAGTGTCCGAGGCTCGAAGTCGAAGATCAAAGCCTCGTCGTCGAAGATCCGAGGCTCGAAGTCGAAGATCCGAGGCTCGAAGGCGAAGATCAAAGCCTCGTCGTCGAATGTCCGAGGCTCGCAGCCGACGATCAAAGCTTCGCCGTCGAAGCCCTGCGGCTCGAATCGTACCCGGTGACCGACAAGACGGGGTAGACAATTTCTCGTACGGCCCGGGAATCCGACAAGATGGTAACGGCCTTGCGAGACGCTCCCGGCGCGTGCCGAGCCAGAGTCCCCTCACAACGCCGTGGCCGTGGCGAGTTGGTCGCTCTCGATGTGGCCATCGACCAGTTCGATCACCCGGTCGCAACGCGCCGCCAGGCGGGGGTCGTGGGTGACGATGAGGAACGAGGTGCCGAGTTCGGCGTGCATCCGGCGCATCAGGACGAAGACTTCGTCGGACGAGGCGCGGTCGAGGTTGCCGGTCGGTTCGTCGGCGAGCACCAGCGGCGGCGCGAGGACCAGCGCGCGGGCGATCGCCACGCGCTGCTGCATGCCGCCCGAGAGTTCGCCCGGACGCTTGTTGAGGTCGTTGCCGAGACCGACCGCGGCGAGCATCGCGCGCGCCCGCTCGTGCTGCGCGGGCGTGACGCGGCCTTCCCGCATCAGCGCCGGCAGGGTGACGTTTTCGAGCGCCGAGAAAGCCGGCAGCAGGTGGTGGAACTGGAAGACGAAGCCGAGCACCGCGCGCCGGCGCAGGGTCAGACCGGCGTCGTCGAGCGCGCGCGTCTCTTCGCCCTGGATGCGGTAGCTGCCGGCGGTCAGCCGTTCGAGCAGGCCGAGGATGTTGAGCAGCGTGCTCTTGCCCGAGCCGGACGGGCCGATCAGGGCGACGAACTCGCCGCGGTCGACGACGAACGACACGCCGTGCAGCACCTCGGCCTCGTTCGGCAGGCCCAGGTTGTAGCTCTTGCGAAGGCCGGCGAGTTCGATCAGCGGCGGCGCGGCCGGCGTCATCACGGCCCGCCGGGCGCGCTGCGCCCTCCCCTCGCCCGGCAAACCGGGCCGGCGGCGATCCGTTTCGGCGTCATCGCGGCCGGCTCACAGGCGGATGGCTTGCGCCGGGTCGAGCGCTGCGGCGCGCCGCGCCGGCGCCACCGCGGCAAGTACGCCGCAGACCGTGGCGATGCCGGCGATGGTCAGCGCCAGGCTCGGGGCGAGCGTGATGGCGAACAGCGGCAGGCCGTCGCTGCCGCGGACAAAGGTGGTGAAGGCCTGGATCAAGCCCAGCGCGAGCAGGACGCCGAGCGTCGAACCGAGCGCGCCGACGATCGCCCCCTGCAGCAGGAAGACGCGCAGCATCTGCCCCTGCGTCGCACCGATCGCGCGCAGGATGCCGATCTCGCGCTGCTTCTGCACCACCGAGACGACGAGCACGCTGGCGATGCCGAGCACGACGACGACCATCACCACACCGCGGATCAGCGCCGTGCTCACCGACTGCGCATTGAGCGCCGAGACCAGTTGCGAATTCAGCTCCTGCCAGCTCTCGACCTGGTAGGGGAAGCGTTGCGCCAGGTCGGCGGCGAGGGTCTTGGCGGCCCACACATCGGCCAGCGCGAGATCGATCTGGGTGGCGCCGCCGGGCAGGCCGACCAGGCTTTGCGCCGCACGCAGCGGCACGATGACGGTGCGCCGGTTGAGCTCGCGCACGCCCAGATCGACCAGCGCGGTGACGCGCACCGAGTCGCTGCGGGTGCCGGTGACCAGGTTGATGCGGTCGCCGACGCGCACACCGAGGTCGTCGGCGAGTTCACGGCCGATGATCCCCTCGCCCGGTGCCAGGCGCGCCTCACCCTGCACGACCTTGGCGCGCAGGTGCACGATGCGCTCGTAGCGCTCGAGGTCGACGCCCATCAGGGCGATCGAATTCGACGCCTCGCCGCGCCGCGCGAGGCCGGCGCCGGCCACCATCGGCGACACCCCGACCACCGCCGGCAGCGCTTCGAGGATCGGCACCAGCGCCTGCCAGTTGGCGATCGTGCGCGGCCGCTGCACGCGCGGCTGCGTGTGCACCAACGCGGTCGTCGCCGCCAGCGCTGCGCGCGCCGGGAGGACCACGTCGTCCGGCGCGCTGAGCGTGACATGCGCCTGTGCGCCCAGCGTCTTTTCCAGGGTGTTGCGCTGCAGGCCGGTGATCAGCGCCGAGATGTAGGCAACGACGGCCACGCCGGCGGCGACGCCGACGATGATCAGCACCGTCTGCATGCGTCCTTCGCGCAGGAAGCGCACCGCCACGCGGCGTTCGAAGCCGAGCCAGTTGACCATCGCCGGCCCCGGTCAGCGGCCCATGGCGTTGGTCAGCGCCGAGCCGGCGTCTTCGCGCGTGCCGTTGTGCCGGCCGGGCAAGGCGCTGGCCGGCCTCATCGGCTCGGCGATCACCGCGCGCACCCGGCTGCCCGGTTTGAGCGTGCTGCCGCGCAGGACCGTCTCGCCGGCGCTCAGCCCGTCGAGCACCTCGGCGGCTGCGAGCGTGCGCAGGCCCAGACGCACCGTGCGCTCCTCGACGCGGCCGTCGCGGTCGACCAGGACGACGGCGGTGGCGGCGGCCTGATCGCCGTGCAGCGCGTCCACCGGCAGCACCAGCGCCGCGGCCCGGCGCGCCGTCTCGACCTCGACCGACAGCGTCATGTCCTCGCGCAGGAAAGCCGGCGGCGCTTGCGCCAGCTCGAACTTGACCTCGATCGCCCCGCGTTGGGCATCGACCAGCGGCGAAATCGACAGCACGCACGCCTCGAAGCGCTGGCTCGGGAAGGCGTCGGCGAGTACGCTCGCCGTCTGGCCGACCTGCAGTTGTTCGAGGTAGCGCTCGTCGACCTGCGCCACAAGTTGCAGCGGACCGGCCAGCGCCAGCGTCAGCAAGGCGTGCCCCGGCTGCACGATCTGGCCGGGCTCGACCAGCCGCGCCAGCACCCGCGCGTCGGCCGGCGCGCTGAGCACCGCCTGCGCCAGGCGCGCCTGCGCGGCGGCGCTGGCCGAGCGCGCCAGCGCGAGCTGGGCCTGCGCCTGCACGACCTCGCTGCCCTGCTCGGCGTTGGCCGCAAGCTGCGCCCGCGCGCCGGCCTGCTGCGCCTCGGCGACGGCGGCGGCACGGCGCGCTTCGTCGAGGCGCGCCGCGCTGAGAAAGCCCCGGGCGACCAGCGACTGTGTCCGCTGCAGGTCGGCCTGCGCCGCCGCCAGCACCGAATCGGCCTGCGCCACCGCCGCCCGCGCCGCGACGCGGCCAGTGCTGCGCAGCCCCGCCAGGCGGGCGGCGGCCTGGCGCTCGCTGGCCTGCGCCTGCGCCAGGGCGGCGCGCAGTTCGTCGCTCTCCAGGCGGACGAGAACGTCCCCCTGCTTGACCATGGCGCCTTCGTCCACCGCCACCTCGAGCACCCGACCGGTCAGCGTGCTACCGACATCGACGCGCGAAAAGGTCGCCACCCGCGCCGAGAACTGCAGCGTGCGCAGCAGGGGCGCCAACTCCACACGTACCGCCGGCACGCTCGGCGCGCGGGTGAACCACCCGCCGAGCACGACGGCCAGCAGTGCGGCGAAAACGGCGAGGGCGAGGAGCGAACGGCGGGGCATCGGTCAGCGGGTGGCGTTGCGGTGAGATCGAGCGTCGCGTTCGGCCAGCGGCTTGCGCGCTCTGGCGGCAGGCGCCGGTCGGCACGCTCCGGCGCGCATCATCCCACACTCGGCGCCGCCGCGGCACGAGGAATTGCCGGGCACCGCCGCCGCGCTGCCCGGCGCGCCGCTCAGGCGGCGTGCTGCCTGATCCAGGCGACGTAACGGTCCATCCAGTTCTGCAGGAACTTCCTGCTCCCTTCAGCGAAGTCGCCGGCGTCGTCGAACAGCCCGTCCCTGGCCTGGACGAAGGCCTCCGGCTGACCCAGCGTCGGCACGTCGAGATAGGCGAGAATGTTGCGCAGATGCTGTTGCGCCAGCGCCGTGCCGATGGCGCCGATCGAAATGCCGAGCACGCCGGCCGGCTTGCCCGCCCAGGCGCTTTGACCATACGGCCGCGACGCATGATCGATGGCGTTTTTCAGCACACCGGGCAGCGAGCGGTTGTATTCCGGCGTGACGAAGAGCAGACCCTGCGCGCCGACGATCTCGGCCTTCAAGCGCTTGACCGAGGCGGCCTGGTCGGCGTCGTCGTCCTGGTTGTAGAGCGGCAGGTCGCCGATCTCGACCTGGGTGAACGAAAACTCGGGCGGCGCCAGCCGGGCGATGGCGGTGGCGAACTTGCGGTTCAGGGAATCGCGACGAAGGCTGCCGATGATTACTGCGATCTGGTATTCAGTCATGAGGATCTCCCGAGGGGGTGAAGGAAGGGGGTTAAGGAAGGGGCTGAGCGACCGGCGCCGAGCACGCCTGCGCTGGCCGGGCCGGGCACGCGGGCGAGACTGTCGTCGCGGCGCCGAGACGCGATTGTGCACTGTACTCGCCGTGCGCACCACACGGGGTGCACGAGCGGCAGGAAAGCCCGCAGGCCAGCGCTGAGCCGGCCGACACCGCTACCGGCGGATGAGCGGCAGCCGTTCAATGGCGGAGGATGGCCAGCGCTGCCGAGCGGTAGTCCCGCCGATACAGCACCCCCAGAATGAGCACCGAGAGGACGGCCAGCAGCAGCGGGCTGAGCAGCCAGCCGGAGGCGGCAAGCCCGAAATAGTAGGCCCGGATGCCGCGATTGAAGTCGTCGCCGGCGAGGTTGTTGGCGCCCGCCAGGCGCTGCGCGTAGTCCTCGATCGCCGGCTCGGCCCGCGCACCGAGCGGCGCCGCGCCGACCAGAATCGAGAACAGGTTGAACTGCCGCAGCGACCAGGTGAACTTGAAATAGGCGTAGACGAAACTGGCCAGCACCAGCATCAGCTTGATCTCCAGCATCTCGCGGTTGCCTGCACCGGCAAAGGCGAGGTCGGTGGTGAAGTTCAACAGCTTGTCGGCCGCGCCCAGCGCGGCGACCAGGCCAGCGATGATGTAGATGGTGGTGTTGGCGTAGAAGGTGACACTATTCACCAGGTTGCCGATCAGCGTCGAGTCGGTGACCCGGATTTCCCGCGCCAGCATCTGGTAGGCCCATTCGAGCCGAAAGTCACGCGTGCGCCGGATCAGCCCCTCGGAAGCCCAGCGACTATGCTCGGAGAACCAGGCGTAGCCGGCCCAGCAGGTGAAGAAGGCGAGAAGGCCCAGCCAGTCGGCCCCCATGAGACGGTGGAGTGCTTGCATCGGCGCATCTTGCCACAGAACGCGTCGGCGAGCGGCAGCGTCGGCGCTGCCTGGAGCTCGTCGCTGGTCCGCGTGGCTGGTCGGACGACTCGCCGGCGGCCGGAGCGCAGCGAGCGCTGCGCGGGCTTGCCTTTTTCGCTCAACACCGACAAGATGCCGGCGAACCACGGGCAGGGTCGGTAGAACAGACCTGACGCGAAGCCTGCGTCAGCGCCCGCTCATCCCGCTTCCGTCTTCTACCCAGAGCACAAGGACAGCGCATGCCATCGTTTCAGGATTACTACCCGGAGAACGTCGCCCACTGCTACGGCTGCGGCCGACTCAATGAACACGGTTACCAGATCAGGACGTACTGGGAAGGCGACGAGACCGTCACCCACTTCCAGCCGCGGCCCGAGCACACGGCGATTCCCGGCTTCGTCTATGGCGGTCTGCTCGCTTCGCTGATCGACTGCCATTGCACCGGAACGGCGGCGGCGGCGATGTATCGCGCCGAGAACCGGCCGATGGACAGCCTGCCGGCCTTCCGCTTCGTCACCGGATCACTGAATGTCAGCTATCTCAGGCCGACGCCGCTCGGCCCGAGGCTCGAAATTCGCGGCAAGGTGAAGGAGATCAAGGGCCGCAAGGTCGTCGTCGAAGCGACGGTTTATGCCGAGGGTGTCGCCACCGCGCGCGGTGAAGTCGTTGCCCTGCAAATGCCGGATACCTTTACCAGCTAACGGTCATGACTTTTCCAGGCACCCCCGATCATGAAAGTCATGACCGTTTCCCTCTCCCCCGCCCCCTCCCCCGCGAGGCGGAGGGGAGATTCGTGAGTCGCATACGCGACTTGCACATTGACTGCATCTGCCGCTGCCCGCAGAAAACGCCCAGCTGAGCCAGGGGGCAGCCGACCTGATTGCCGGCTCGACGCAGGCCGGCAGGCGCAGCCTGATTTCCGCCCGCGGCCACCGGCGGCCACTCGGCCGGCCATCGCGCCGCGCCCCGCCAGCTCAAGGTCGGGTCATGGCCAACGCTTCGTCAACGCGTGCGACGCTCACGGCAACGTCCGCACGCTGCGGTAGCCGGCGGCCGTAGCGCTAATTTCGCTCCACAGCTCGCTGATCGGTATACGGTTGCGCGCCGTGTAGTCGACCCACTCGGTGGCGACGGCGCTGCCGGGGTGGAAGCGGACGCCCCAGATCGGTTCGAAGCGATCGCGGCGCAGGGAATAACGGGCGTCGCCGACGACGCTTGCATCGCCGTCGGCAAGCGCCGTCCAGCCGGCCGAAAAATAGCTGAAGCGCACGAAGTCACGGCGGACGCGTTGATCGGCGCGAGCCTGCGGCGACAGATCGTCTGCCAGAAAAAGGTTCACCCGGCTGCCCTCCTTCCACAGCGTGTGGTCGTCGCCGAGCATGCGCAGACGATCGGTGTACAGGGTGATGCCCGTTTGATAGACCGAGCGCCAGACGATGGGATTGCCGACGGTCGGAAACATTTCGGCGCGGACGACCGGATGCCCGCGCGCGGCAGCGATCTGCCCCTGCACCTCGAGCGCCCGCTCACGCTGCCACGCCGCGCCGCCGACATAAGCGAGCGCCAGCAGCAGCGACACCACAGCCGGCAGCCGCGACTGCCGGCGTACGGCAAACAGCAGACCGAACAGCAAGATCAGCGTCAACAAGGGACCGATGGTGGTGATCCAGTGCCCAGCGACACGCAGGGGCGAGAAAGGCCACAGCAGATGCGTCCCGTAATTGGTGCAGGCGTCGAGCAGCCCGTGCGTTGCGTAACCCAGCGTGCTCGCCGCGAGCAGCGGCCGCCAGTCGGGGCGATAACGCTGTGCCAGCAACCACGGCGACGCGGCGAGGGCACCGCCAAGCGGTATGAACGCCAGCGCGTGTGTGAAGTGGCGGTGGTACTCGATCGCCAGCAAGGGATCGCTCGTGCTGCGGATCAGGATGTCGGCGTCGGGCAAAACCCCGCCGAGTGCCCCGAGCATCCACGCCTGGCGACCCAGACGCGGGCCCAGGGCAGCCTGCGCCGCCGTCGCGCCGAGCAGGGCATGGGTCAGTGGGTCCATTCGCTTTCCACCCCCGGCGGTGAGTGCACCGCAGCCAGCACCCTCATGGCATCGCTCGCGGTAAGCGAAGTGCAGGTCCGTGAGCCGGTCATTCGGCGATCGAACTGCGCCCCAGGGTGCCGGCGATGCGCCGCCGCAGCCACTTCGGTACCGCCCGGCCGGCCAGCGTGGCGGCCTGATTGAGCAGGCCGGGAACGCGGATGACCTCGCCATTCATGCACGCCGCGAAGCCCTCGGCGGCCATCTCGGCCACGTCAGCGATCAGGAAGTCCGGCAGCCGTTCCAGCCGGGCGCTCGCTTCGACCGCGCTGTTGAGCATCTGCGTCGCGGTGATTCCCGGACACACGGCGGTGACGGTGACGCCACTGGCGCGCAGTTCCTTGGCCAGCGACTCGGTCAGCGACAGCACGTAGGCCTTGGTCGCGGCGTAGGTCGCCAGCGACGGCACCGGCTGGAAGGCCGCGATCGACGCGACATTGAGGATGCGACCGTGCCCGCGCGCCAGCGCTTCGCCGATCCCCGACGAGGCGCCGGTGATCAGTACGGTCGACACGGGCGCTTCGGGCCCTGTTGCGATTGCGTTCTCCTTGACGAGATTCCGGCCCGGTGCAAGCGGCGCGCTGACACTACGCCCGTGCAGGCAGCGGCGGCTGCAGCACGCAGGCAGGCAGGCAGGGCACATGAACCGGATCGTCGGCGCAGGCAGATGCGCCATGGTGGCCACTGTAGCCGGCCCGGCGCGAGGGGTCAATCGTCGCGCCAGTTGTGCGTGCAGTCGCCAGGCTTGCCCGCTACGGCAGCTTGGGCTGAGCGGGCGAAGCCCAACAAACGGTCATGGCTGTGTCGGATACCCCGAACAATGAAAGCCCTGACCGTTCCCCTCGCTTGCCGGGCGCATTCCGGCTTGGGCCCCGGAATCGCTCGCTCGGCACGGAGCAGGCTCCGCGAATTCCCCATCTCGCACCCGACCCCTCTCCGGCAAACGCGCGAGGGACACGCCGCGGCCTTGCGCGCCCGTCATCCCGACCGCAGCCGCACCGTGATCGTGCGCGTCACCATCCGTCCCAGCATGCGCAACGGCGACCGACAGCGGTACTCGCTCACCGGCCACATCAGCCAGATCGCCATCGCCGGAGTCAACGTCCCCCACGCGCGGCGTCCAGTGCTCGAAACACAGCGCAACGCCCCCCGGCGGGAAAGCGACCCGCCCCGCTACGAGGTCCAGTTGGCGATTGGCCAGCGCCTCGAACCATCGGTCGAGCGGGTGACGGCGCTGCGGGCGTAGTGATCCGGGTGCGCTGCTGCCTCGGCGGAACTTGTCGCGCAGGCGTGCCGCGGCGGTAGAAGGCGCGCCGGCGTATTCTTCGATCGCGGGCTTCGTCGCTCAGCCCGCGCTATGGCCATCCCAGCGCCCGGTCACGCGTCCCGCGTGACCCGCTCCCCCTGCGGCAGGCGCTCCGCGCCCACCGCCTGGGTGGTGGACCTCAGGGAAAAGCGGAAACCCTGGTTGATGAAGAGGTAGGCACAAGGCCTCGAGCCCCGGTACGCAGAGCGAAGCCACCCAGCCCCGTCGGGCCATGATCCACCTCGTACGACGCGTGCCGCTTCTTC
>WBZT01003255.1_pt1 | contig 10754 bp, 8 predicted proteins | sample 5204241 | NCBI WGS metagenome assembly WBZT01 (sample SAMN12344358, study PRJNA552823) | activated sludge metagenome | biome: Activated sludge suspended growth; feature: Nitrification reactor; material: Wastewater; isolation source: activated sludge from nitrification reactor of wastewater treatment...
CCACTCCGCCTGCAAGGGCCGGATAACGACCGGCTCCACCAGCAGCATGATCTTGTCGCGGTCGGTGTAGTGCGCCCCCAACTGGCTGCGCTTGTCCGGGTCCAGGCCGCGCTCGAACAGGGTGCCGAAAATGGACGGGTCGATCTCGCTCCAGTCCAGCCGGGCAGCCTTCAAAATTTCCAAGATGGCGGGACTGTCCAGCGGCAGCGCCTCGTCGCTGTCGAACAGCCCGCCGTTGAACCACTCGACATCCTCGAAACCGATGCGGCCGCCCGACCGCATCCCCCGAAACAGATCTCGCGCCATTTCCGCCGACTCGTCCGGGTGGGTGTGCGCGTAGCGCAGCATCCGCGTGAACATCTGGTTGGGCAGCAGCCCGACATCTTCCGCGAACATGCAGAACACCAGCCGGTTGACGAAATGGGCCACCGCCTGCGCCTCGTGCCCGTTGGCCCGCAGCCGCTGCGCCAGATTTGCGAACCGCTCGGCGGCTTCCTCGGTCAGCGACTGGCGGGTCATGCCCGGCTTCAGCCGCTCCGGATCCGAGAACACCCACTTCAGCTTCTGCCGCTGGTTGGCGTCGTGCAGGTCGTCGAGCGCGATTTTGTAAATCCGCTGCACGGTGTTGGTCCAGTGGGTGTAAATCCAGAACTGCTCCAGATCGCACACCACCAGCAGCGGCGGGTCTTCCAGGGCCGCCGCGTATTGCAGCAACTGGACGTAAGCGGCTTTCAGGTCGTGGCGCTTGCCCTTGTACTCCCAGCCGAAACAGCCGCGCTTCCACACGTCGGCCCAGCCCTTGCCGCCGCTCGACTTGGCCGCGCCCCGCTCGAAGCAATACCGCTCGCCGGCGGGATCGGCCTCGGCGGGGGTCGGCTCGTCCAGCAAGCGGCACAGGTCGATGAAATGCTCTTGCGCCGCCGAACGCTCTTTGAGATCGGCGGATCGCCATTTGCCGATAAATTCCCTGGGAGTCATGGATGCCAAGCTCTGGCGGGCGCTGCCGCCGGTTAGGGTGGGGACGGTCGCGTTCGGGGGCGACCGCCAGCACCGGGGACGATGGATGTTTTTTGCATTCGCCAGTCTATAGTTTAAGTGCTTTCCGCACCCGTCGGCCGGGGCAGCCATCCCACCGGCCTCGACTCCACCCGCACCGCGTGCGAGCGCGCAGTCAAGTACAACGACAGACCACGACACAGGATCGATTATGACCATCGAGAATTACAGCGACCCGGACCCGCAGGAAACCCGAGAGTGGCTCGAAGCGCTGGAAGCCGTCCTCGAAGCCGAAGGCTTGCAGCGCGCCCATCACCTGCTCGGCGAATTGCAGGGCAAAGCCCGCGCTGCCGGCGTCCACATGCCCTACAGCGCCAACACCCCGTACCTGAACACGATCCCGGTCGACAAGGAAGAATACACGCCCGGCGATCCCGGCATGGAATGGAAAATCCGCTCGCTGATTCGCTGGAACGCTCTGGCGATGGTGGTCAAGGCCAACCGCATCACGTCCGAGCTGGGCGGCCACATCGCCAGCTTCGCCTCCAGCGCCACCCTGTACGATGTCGGCTTCAACCACTTCTGGCACGCTCCCGATGACACCCACGGCGGCGATCTGGTGTTCATCCAGGGCCATTCCGCGCCGGGCGTCTACGCCCGCGCCTATCTGGAAGGCCGTTTGACCGAGGAGCAACTGAACAATTTTCGGCAGGAGGTGGACGGCAACGGCCTCTCCTCCTATCCCCATCCCTGGCTGATGCCCGATTTCTGGCAATTCCCCACCGTGTCGATGGGCCTGGGTCCGATTCAGGCGATCTATCAGGCCCGCTTCATGAAGTATCTGCACAACCGGGGTCTGGCCAACACCGAAGGCCGCAAGGTGTGGTGCTTCTGCGGCGACGGCGAGATGGACGAGCCGGAATCGCTGGGGGCCATCGCCCTCGCCGCCCGCGAAAACCTCGACAACCTGATCTTCGTCATCAACTGCAACCTGCAACGGCTCGACGGCCCGGTGCGCGGCAACGGCAAGATCATTCAGGAGCTGGAAGGCGATTTTCGCGGCACTGGCTGGAACGTGATCAAAGTCCTTTGGGGTTCCTATTGGGACCCGCTGTTCGCCGCCGACAAGAAAGGGCTGCTGCTCAAGCTCATGGAAGAGTGCGTGGACGGCGAATACCAGAACTTCAAGGCCAAGGGCGGCGCCTACACCCGCGAGCACTTCTTCGGCAAATACGAAGAATTGAAGCAGATGGTCAGCCACCTGTCCGACGAGGATATCTGGCGGCTGAACCGGGGCGGCCACGACCCGCACAAGATCTACGCCGCTTACTCGGCGGCGGTCAAACATCAGGGCCAGCCGACCGTGATTCTGGCCAAGACCGTCAAGGGCTACGGCATGGGCGTGGCCGGCGAGGGCAAAAACATCACCCACTCGCAAAAGAAAATGGGCGAACAGGCGCTCAAGGACTTTCGCGACCGCTTCCACATCCCCATTTCCGACGATCAGCTCGAAACCATGCCGTTCTACCGGCCGGCCGATGACAGCCCGGAAATCAAATATCTGCAACAGCGCCGCGCCGCCCTGGGCGGCTACCTGCCGCAGCGCCGCCGCAACGCCGAAGCGCTGACCGCGCCGCCGCTGGCCGCTTTCGACGCCCTGTTGCACGACACCGGCGAGCGCGACATGTCCACCACCATGGCCTTCGTCCGCATCCTCACCCAACTGGCGCGCGACAAGACCATCGGCCGCTACGTGGTGCCCATCGTCGCCGACGAGGCCCGCACCTTCGGCATGGAAGGCATGTTCCGCCAGATCGGCATCTACTCGCCGCGCGGCCAGTTGTACGAGCCGCAGGACGCCGACCAGTTGATGTTCTACAAGGAAGACAAGAAAGGCCAGATTTTGCAGGAAGGCATCAACGAGGCCGGCGCCATGTCGTCCTGGATCGCCGCCGGCACCGCCTACGCCAACCACGGTATCAACATGATACCGTTCTACATCTACTACTCGATGTTCGGCTTCCAGCGCATCGGCGATCTGGCCTGGGCCGCCGGCGACCTGCAAGCGCGCGGCTTTCTGATCGGCGGCACCTCCGGCCGCACCACCCTGGCCGGCGAGGGCCTGCAACACCAGGACGGTCACAGCCAGATTTTCGCCCAGTTCATCCCCAACTGCGTCTCCTACGACCCGACTTTCGCCTACGAGCTGGCGGTGATCGTGCAGGACGGCCTGCGCCGGATGTATCAGGAGCAGGAACACATCTTTTACTACATCACCACCCTGAACGAAAACTATCACCATCCCGCCATGCCGGCAGGGGCCGAGGCCGGCATCCTCAAGGGCATGTACCTGTTCAAGCCGGGCGAGGGCGGTGGCCACCGCGTGCAACTGTTCGGCTGCGGCGCGATCCTGAACGAAGTGATCGCCGCCGCCGACCTGCTGCGCGACGACTGGGGGGTCAGCGCCGACATCTGGTCCCTGCCCGGCATCAACCCGCTGGCGCGGGACGGCCAGGACGCGATGCGCTGGAACCTGCTGCATCCCGAGCAGCCGCCGCGCGTGCCCTACGTCACCGCCTGTCTGGACGGTCATCCCGGCCCGGTGGTGGCCGCCACCGACTACATGCGGATGTACGCCGAGCAGTTGCGGCCCTTCATTCACCGGCACTATTCGGTGCTGGGCACCGACGGTTTTGGCCGCAGCGACACCCGCGCCAAACTGCGGCAACATTTCGAGGTGGATCGGCATTACGTGGCGGTCGCGGCCCTGAAGCTGCTCGCCGAGGAAGGGGCGCTGCCCGTCGCCAAGGTCCGAGAGGCCATCGAGCGGTACGGCATCGCTGCCGACAAGCCCAATCCGATCACCGTTTAACCACCGGCCAAGGGGGAATTCCCGTGAGCATCATCAAGGAAATTCATGTGCCGGACATCGGCGATTTCAAAAACGTGGACGTCATCGAAGTCACGGTCGCGGTCGGCGATACCGTCGAGGTCGATACGCCGCTGATCATGCTGGAAAGCGACAAGGCCAGCATGGAAGTGCCCTCGCCGCTGCTTGGCGTGGTCCGGGAGATCAAGGTCAAGGCGGGCGACAAGGTGTCGAAAGGCGACCTGATCCTGTACCTGGATGTCGCCGAAAGCGTGTCGGCGCCGGAGCCTTCATCCGCCGCCGCCGACGAAACCGCGCCCGTCGGCGGTTCCGGGGAGGCCCGCGAGGTGCGGGTGCCCGATATCGGCGATTTCAAAAACGTGCCGATCATCGAGATCTTGGTCGGACCCGGCGACCATGTCGATATCGACACCTCGCTGATCGTGCTGGAAAGCGACAAGGCCAGCATGGAAGTGCCCTCGCCCTTCGCCGGCACGATTCAGAGCGTCGAGGTCAAGGTGGGCGATCAAGTTTCGCAGGGCGACTTGATTCTGGTCTTGCGCGCCAGCGGGACCGATGCCGCCGCCAAGCCGCAATTGCCCGACACGCTCAGCGCCGTCACTCTGGCGCCGCGCGCCCCCAAGCCGGCAAGCGCGCCGCCGCCGCCGCCGGTCAAATCCATGCCCGTGGCGGCGGACGCGGCCGCGTCCAGCTTCGCCAAAGTGCACGCCAGCCCCTCGGTGCGGCGCTTCGCCCGCGAACTGGGGGTCGATCTCACCCGGCTGGCCAAGGGTTCCGGTCCCAAGGGACGGATTCTCAAGGAAGACGTGCAGGGTTTCGTCAAACAAGTGATGTCGGGCGCCCTCGCCCCGGCGGCGGCCGGTGCAGCCTCCGGCGGCGTCTCCGGTGGCGGCGTGCTGAATCTGTTGCCCTGGCCGGCGGTGGATTTCGCCAAGTTCGGCCCGGTGGACATCAAGCCCCTGTCGCGCATCAAGAAACTGTCGGGCGCCAACCTGGCCCGCAACTGGGTGATGATCCCGGCGGTCACGTACCACGAGGACGCCGACATCACCGATCTGGAAGCCTTCCGCTTGCAAGTCAACAAGGAAGGCGAAAAGAGCGGCGGGATCAAGCTGACCATGCTCGCCTTCACGATCAAGGCGTGCGTCCGGGCCTTGCAGCAGTTCCCGGAGTTCAACGCCTCGCTCGACGGCGACAACCTGGTTTACAAGCAGTACTACCACATCGCCTTCGCCGCCGACACGCCGAACGGCCTGGTGGTGCCGGTGGTGAAGGACGCCGACCAAAAGGGCATTTTCGACATCGCCAAGGAAACCGGCGAACTCGCCAAGAAGGCGCGGGAGGGCAAGCTCGGGCCGGCCGAGATGCAGGGCGCCTGCTTCACCATTTCTTCCTTGGGCGGCATCGGGGGCGGCTACTTCTCCCCCATCATCAACGCCCCGGAGGTGGCGATTCTGGGCGCCGGCAAATCGGTGATGAAGCCGGTCTGGGACGGCAAGCAGTTCGCGCCGCGCCTGATCCTGCCGCTGTCGCTCAGCGCCGACCATCGCGTGATCGACGGCGCGCTGGCCAGCCGCTTCAACGTCTATCTGGCGAAACTGCTGGCGGATTTCCGCCGCGTGCTGCTCTGAGGGAGGCCGCCGCTCATGAGTCTGATGGAAGTCAAAATACCGGATATCGGCGACTTCAAGGGTGTGGATGTCATCGAGGTGCTGGTCAAACCCGGCGACACCATCGCCCCCGAGGATTCGCTGATCGTGATGGAAAGCGATAAGGCGTCCATGGAGGTGCCCTCGCCCGCCGCCGGCGTGGTCAAGGAGGTGAAGATCAAGGTCGGCGACAAGGTGTCGGAAGGCGACTTGGTGTTGCTGCTGGAGTCGTCGGGAGAACAACAACCCTCACCCCCGGCCCCTCTCCCGCAGGGCGAGGGGAGCAAAGCGCCGTCACCCCCAACCATCGCACCGATCCCCGCGCCCGCCGCCGACTCCTATGCCGGCAAGGTGGATGTGGAGTGCGAAATGCTGGTGCTGGGCGCGGGTCCGGGCGGTTACAGCGCCGCGTTCCGCGCCGCCGATCTGGGCATGAAGACCGTTCTGGTCGAACGCTACGCCACCCTCGGCGGCGTTTGCCTCAACGTCGGCTGCATCCCGTCCAAGGCGCTGCTGCACGTCGCCGCCGTCGTGGACGAGGTGGCCCATTTCGCCGACCTCGGCGTGACGTTCGACAAACCCACCGTGGATTTGGACAAGCTGCGCGCCCACAAGGGCAAGGTGGTAGGCAAGCTCACCGGCGGTCTCGCCGGCATGGCCAAGGCCCGCAAGGTGGACACGGTGCGCGGTTACGGCCACTTCCTCGACCCCAACCATTTGGAAGTCGAACTCACCACCGGCGACGGGCAGGACAAGACCGGCGAGAAGAAGATCGTCCGGTTCCAGAAGTGCATCATCGCCGCCGGCAGCGCCGCCGTGCATCTGCCCTTCATCCCGGACGATCCGCGCATCGTCGATTCCACCGGCGCGCTGGAACTGCGCTTCATCCCCAAGCGCCTGCTAGTCATCGGCGGCGGCATCATCGGCCTGGAAATGGCGACGGTCTATTCGACGCTTGGGGCGCGGATCGAAGTCGTGGAAATGCTCGACGCGGTGATGCAGGGGCCGGATCGAGACCTGGTCAAGGTGTGGGAGAAAATGAACGCCCGCCGCTTCGACAAGATCATGCTCAAGACCAAGACGGTCGCGGTCGAGGCCAAGGCGGAAGGCTTGCTTGTGACCTTCGAGGGCGAGAACGCGCCGGCCGAACCGCAGCTTTACGACATGATCTTGCAGTCGGCGGGCCGCTCGCCCAACGGCAAGAAGATCGGCGCGGAGCAGGCGGGGGTGGCGGTCACCGACCGGGGTTTCATCCCGGTGGACCGGCAGATGCGCAGCAACGTGCCGCATATCTTCGCCATCGGCGACATCGTGGGCCAGCCGATGCTGGCGCACAAGGCGGTCCACGAGGGCCACGTCGCCGCCGAAGTCGCCGCCGGGCACAAGAGTTTCTTCGACGCCAAGGTGATTCCCGGCGTGGCCTACACCGACCCGGAAGTGGCTTGGGCGGGCCTGACCGAAGCGGAGGCGAAACAGCAGGGCATCAAGGTGGGCGTGAGCAAGTTCCCGTGGGCCGCGTCCGGCCGCGCCATCGCCAACGGTCGCGACGAGGGCTTCACCAAGCTGATCTTCGACGAGGCAACCCATCGCATCATCGGCGGCGGCATTGTCGGCACCCACGCCGGCGACCTGATCAGCGAGGTCGCGCTCGCCATCGAGATGGGTTGCGACCCCGCCGACATCGGCTTGACCATCCACCCGCACCCGACCCTGGGCGAATCGGTCGGCATGGCGGCGGAAGCGTTCGAGGGCGTCTGCACCGACCTGCCGCCGACGCGGAAGAAGTAAATCGCCGTATCAAAAGCTCCCCTCTCCTTTCATGCCCCTCTCCTCTCGGGAGAGGGGCCGGGGATGAGAGAAATAGGGGGTTAGGGTTTCTTTCACGCGGACCTGCCCGCTTTCGATGGCGGGCGGGTCTATCGTTTTGAATATGCGCTATTAGGGGGAACTTACATGGCCGCGCTCGAAGTCGTGAAAATCGACATGAAACAAATGACAGCGATTCCTCAGGAGACCAGCCAGACCTGCTGGTTCACCTGTTATCAGATGATGCTGCAATGGAAGGGTTACGGCACCGGCAAAATCGGCGATTACGATGGTCAATTTCCGCCCGCCCCGATCAAGGAAAAGCTCGAAGCGGCAAAAATTGACTGGGACGACGCCGTCGCGACCGGGCTCAAGGGCAAGGATTTCCGCAAGGCCGCCCACGCGCTGGGCTTGGAAGCCAACGGCGTGGGCCAGCAGTGGACGACTCAGGATTTAAAGCGGTTTCTGTCGTATCCGAGCCCCATTTGGGTGGCCGGCAACTGGGATCACTTTTTCCATGTCGTCGTGGTGATCGGCGTCGAAATCGACAACGATTTGGAGTGGGACCAAGTCGGCACGATCCGGGACCGGTCGAAAGTGACGTACATCGACCCGAATTGGAAAGGCTCCAAAAAAGCGAGCATCGAAACACAATCCTGTTATTCCTGGTTGCCTGGTGCCTACGCCTACAAAGGCATCATCGGCGCTTGGCAAGTGTGGAAAAAACCCTGAAGCGCCGGCGCAGTTGGCTCTGACAAGCTCGGGTGATCCATCGGCTCGAAACCGTGCTTGTGGCAGAAATCCAAGTAATAAGCGCAGCCACTTGTGGTAATGAGGGCGCTGCCCGGCCACGATGTTCCATTGTGCCAGCCGCGCCTCGTAGCGACTCGTGAACTCCGGGGGGACCGCGAGCATGTCGGGATTTCCTGCTGTAGGGATTTAGGTATTAAGCGACTGCTAAAGGCTAACAAAATCAAATAATTCTTGCCAACTACGGCAGATTACCGTAGATAGACAGAAACTATCTAATCATTAGTTTGCTGTGCAAAAGTTATCGGAGGTTGTACAACCATGAAAGTATTTATCGGAGGGGCGTCAGAGGATTGTGAGCAACTTCGCGAAATTGAATCCTGGATCGCGGAACAAGATCACAATGCATGGCCTTGGGACAAACCAGGAACTTTCACTATTGGAGTCGCTACTTTTCCAAGGCTCATTGAGATCAGTAGGGAAGTTGAGGCAGCGGTTCTAGTCTTCAGCCCAGCCGACAAGGTCTACTATCGAGGGGACGCAACGGGACAGCCTCGGGACAATGTCTTGATTGAATACGGTCTCTTCGCAGGCGCCCTAGGTCCAGAACGTTGCGCTATCGCAATTGTTGGCGACAGCAAGATGGCTACTGACCTCGCGGGAATATCGTCACTTGATTTTCGGGGGCAACGTAAAGCACGAGGCCGCATTGAGCTTGGAATTTGGTTGCGGAGCCTATCTTCCAAGCCGATTGACCCAGCAGTAGCCAAGCAACTGGCGACAATTCGAACGCTCCGTGATGAGAATGATGCGCTGAGTGAGCATCTTGCTTTCGAACAAGAAAACTCCAGACTGCTTAAGTCTCTGCTTCAAGAAAACAAAATCGTTAACTTCTCTAGCCCGGAATCTAATGCCTATTGGAAGCTATTATTCGACTACGAGGCTACGAATTCGATTGCAGATGGATTGAAAGCGTTGATTCGGAACCCGCAGGATTTACGTCGGTTATTAGATAGTGCCGGGGCCGAAAAGATAAGTGCAGCTATGGCTTGGGGGCATGCAGACCACGAAGGGAGCAGCAATCTTAACCCACAGGAAAATGGAAAGTTTTGCAGAAAGGCCCTGCGGGCCCTGAAGCTATTTGGCCAAAGCGATGCGATAAACAGTTTCGTAGAAAATTCTCCCCCTGGAGTGGCTGTGGCCTTCAATGCAGCTTCAGAACGATACTATGGGGTACGCAGCTAACATGGCGCTCAAGCCGACCCGCTTTCGCTACGCTCCAGCGGTCGGCTTAGCTTTACGTTAGCAGTCTCAATACGCCGGCCCGCCCCACTTATGAACAACGTCTTTCGGCTTCTAGTTCTTCTCCTAATTCCGCTCACTGCATCAGCCGAGCAAAAGGTGATATTTACCACACCCCAAGACTTTGCGGTCGTTTCCACTGCGACGGGAAAGATGTCGAGGTCAGGCCCTTTTCTCTCAGTCGTTCTCGACCGATACACCATGAGAGCAAATACCAAGTACAAGACGCCTCAGAAGGTGGTGCGATACAAAATCGGCTTGGCATTTAATAAGGCAAACGGAGAGTGGGATATTGCGCGCTGGTCAGAGCCAATCGCTCAAGACGTGCTCTTGGCGCCCGGAGATACAAAACTAATCGAGAACGTGAAGGCTGTTATTCCCGTTGACGGCCTTTTGTCGTTGAAGGACTACTGGCTCATCCTGGCTGTCGAGATAGATAGCAACGGAAGGTCTGGCTATACATATGCCCATAGCAACAAGGGGCTGTTTTGAAGATTGCTAACACTACGTTTGAGGCGATCTGCGCGAAAAGCCGCGCAGGCACCCCGTTAGCCCGCATTTCAGGACTTCGTGCCGAACTCAAAGGGATTGAAAAGTTCAACGCCGAACGAGGCGAAATCAGCAACATTGCGAGTCACCACCGTCAGGCCGTTCACCTTGGCAATCGCCGCAATCATGGCATCTTCGTATAGAGTATCTGACTTCCGGTGCACGAACTTTGCCCAGCAGCAGAATGCCGGACCATCCATGGGCAACACATTGTAGGAATCGGTCACGAGATCCAGCCAGACTTCGATTTCCTCGGCCTTCTCGGCATCCTGCTCGCGGGTCAGCTCAACGCCGGCCTGAATCTCACCAAGCGTAACGGTGGCCAGGTGGAGGCTGGTGTCGTCTACGGACTTGAGCCACTCGACAACAGCGCCATGCGGTCGTGGCTTGCGGAGTTCGGAAACCACATTGGTATCGAGCAAGTACATGGGCGTTACTGGAGCCCCACAGCCCGGCGCCGCCGGGCCTTGCCGCGCTCCGGTACCAGCCTGTCGGTGCGGGCCGAGTCGGCGAGGAGTAATTGCTTGAGTGAGGGGCGGGCCGCAGCCTGAAGCCGCCGCCACTCATCAATGGGCACCAGTACAGCGGTTTCGGTGCCCCGCCGGGTAACCACCTGCGGGCCTTCGCTCACACAGGCGTCCAGCAGCTCGCTGAAGCGGGCTTTGGCGTCCTGAACGGGCCAGATAGGCATGGGTAGCCCTCTTAAATGACTAGGTATCTGACTAGTCTATTGGTAAGACGGGTGGGGGTCAAGGGGCGGCGAGGCGAGAGCCAGAGCGCCATGGACTCCCTGATTGCATGTTGATTCCGCT
>WBZT01003256.1_pt1 | contig 10753 bp, 10 predicted proteins | sample 5204241 | NCBI WGS metagenome assembly WBZT01 (sample SAMN12344358, study PRJNA552823) | activated sludge metagenome | biome: Activated sludge suspended growth; feature: Nitrification reactor; material: Wastewater; isolation source: activated sludge from nitrification reactor of wastewater...
GTAGCTCGCATCGGCCTCGATGCCGAGGTTCTTCACGAAGGTGAAGCCGAGGCGGGCGCCCGCGCCCACGTCATTCTCCACGTCGATCTCCGAGTCGAACCAGGTGTGGCGGCCGAAGACCCCGACTTCCACCGAGCCGGGATTCTGGGCCAGGGCCGGCGTCGCCGCGGCGAGCGCGAACGCTGCGAAAGCCAAACGGATCTGCTTCATACGTGTTTACTCCGTGAGGGGGACGGAAAAAGCTGCCAAAAGTAATAGCCCCCCTGCGAAGGGGGCCATGATCTGCGTCACTATTTTGGTTCAGAGAGGTCCATCCGGGCGCCCTGGTCCGGCCGACGTCAGGCACCCTGGATGCTAGGCAAGCTATTGGGGCGGTGGGGCTTGTCAATCACGAAGGCCGTGCTCCCCGGTCTCCGCTCCATGAGGGCGTGTTCAAGGTTCTGCGGCGGTCAGCGGTCGCCGGCGAGGATCTTCTGGCCAAGCGTGGCGAAGGCGTCCTCGACCAGCTCGCCCGACTTGGCGCTGGTCTGGTACACCGTCCAGCCCTTCTCCTTGAGCCACTCCTGCTGGGTGGCGCTGATCCCCCACTGGCCCCAGAGGTCGGCCTTGTTGAGGCACAGGACGAACGGGAGCTCCTCGGCGCGGCCGGCCGCGTTCTCCTGGAGGCCGAGGGCCACCTCGAGGGTGTCCTGACGGGTACCGTCGGCCACCAGGATGTAGCCCGAGGCCCCCTTGAGGTACTGCAGCCGGACCCATTGGTACCGTTCCTCGCCCTGCAGGTCCCACAGCATGAGGTTGAGCGTGTGGTCGTCCACCGGAACGCTCTTCTTGTCGATCTTCACGCCGATGGTGGAGAGGTACTTCTCGGAGAAGACGCTGTCGACGAAGCGCCGCACCAGGCTCGTCTTGCCGACGCCGGGCGCGCCCATCATGCAGATCTTCTTCTCCAGGACCGTCATCTAGGCCTCCGCCGCTGGTGCATGTGCCGCGAGCAGCCGCCGGGCGAGCTCGCCGAAGGTGTCATCCACGCCGGCGCCCGTCCGGGCGCTGGTTTCGGTCACGGTCCAGCCCTCACCCCGGAGGGCGGCGAGGTCCCCGCCCGTCAGCTGGGCCTCGGCGGCGAGGTCGGACTTGTTGAGCACCAGCAGCCAGGGCGCGCCGGGCAGCTGGGTGGTGGCGCGCGCCACGAGGCTCCGGGCCACGTCGAGGGTGTCCCGCCGGGTGGCATCGGCCACCACGAGGTAGCCGGCGGAGCCCCGCAGGTACTCGAGCCGGGCGGCCTGGTGCTCGGCCTCGCCCTGCAGGTCCCACACCATGAGGTTGAGGGTATCGGGACCCACCTCGAGGACCTTGCGGTCGATCTTCACGCCGACGGTGGCCTGGTAGCGCTCGGAGAAGATGCTCTCCACGAACCGTCGCACCAGGCTGGTCTTGCCCACGCCCACGGCGCCGAGCATGCAGATCTTCTTCTGGAGCCGGCTCACGGGGCGGCCTCGCCGGCGGGCAGCAGGAGCGCGACCTGGGCCCGGGCCGAGCGGCGCAGGGCGCGCTCCGCGTCGGAGGCCGCCGCCGTGGAATCCGGGGACAGGGTGGTGGTCGTCACCGCCAGGGCGGGGGGCAGCAGCGGCGCCAGGGCGTCGCGGGCGGTCTCGGCCCGCAGGCGCCGGAGCCGTTCGTTGATCTCCTCGTTGCCGACGTCGTCAGCGGAGCCGGCGAGGACCAGCTGCAGCGAGAGTCCGAGGCCGCGGGCGGCGCTGTCGAGCCGGGCCACGTCGGCGGCGAGCCCCTGGACCTCCGTGGAGCCGGCGGCGTCGACCGTGGCCACGCCGCTCGGGAAGAGCAGCCGCCGCCCCTCCACCGCCGCCACCAGCGGCGCCACCGCGGGGAGGTCCCGGGGGGCCATCCGCTCCTCGCGGTAGCTGCCCACCCCGCTCAGCGCCGGCGCCAGGCCACCGGCCCGGGCAAACCACTCGGCGGTGGCGGCGCCGCCGGCCACCAGGGTATCGCCCGCCACCCGCAGCGTCACGGTCGGCGGCGGTGCGAGGGCCCGCTCCGCCCGCCGCAGGACGAAGCCGGGCAGCAGCGCCACGTAGGGCTGCCACTGTCCCCGCACCAGGCTCGAGTCGAGGCGATACTCGCCGAGGAGGTCGGCCGGGTCACGGGCGAGCGGGTCGCGCAGGCCCCGGACCACGAACCGGCCGTCCTCGCGGGTGGCGTGGGTCACCACCACGCCGGGCTCGTTGCGCAGGCGGTCCACGTAGCGGTCCCAGCGATGCTGGCGGATGACGGCCGGGATCCCGAGGACGAGCAACAGGCCGACGGCCACCGCCAGCAGCAGCCAGGTGCGCCACGGGGCAGGGCGCGCGACGCCGCGGTCCCGCGTCTCGGCCAGGAGCAGCGCCTCCAGCTTGGGGCGGCTCCGCTCGAACACCGAGGCGTCGCCGTTGAACTTGAGCAGCTCGCCGGCGTGCGCCGCCTCGATCTCCTCGAGGGTGCGCTGCAGCTCGACCCGGAGCTCGACCGGGGCATGCCCGCGGATCACCGCGGCGAGCAGCGTCCGGCCGCCCTGTTCCACCCAGACCGTGAGCTCGCCGATCTGCATCGTCTCCAGCATCTCCTCCTGGGCCACCTGGAAGGAGTCGCGGGCGAAGTCCTGGATGGCGGTCAGCATCCCGGCCACCATGTCGGGGGGCTGGGCGGCGATGCTCGGCGCGGTGAGGTGATGCAGCAGCAGTCCGCTCTCGCGGTGCACCAGGAAGACCTGCTCCACCCGGTAGAGGAGGGTATGGCGCAGCACCACCTCGGCGAACGAGGTGCCGGTGCGCACCGCCTCCCAGCGCCAGGCCAGCCCCTGCAGCGAGAACGACTGCTCCAGCGCCTGGTTCACCGACTGCAGCAGCCCGGCCAGCGCCTGGCTGATCGCGCGCCGGATGGCCGGGCCCATCACCGGGAAGAGCGCGTCGGCGAGGGGGCGGGGATCGCGCTTCACCGAGGAAGTGAGGGCCCGCTCCACGACGGGGGCCAGGGCGGCCGGGTCGTCGAGCCGCTGCTCCAGGCGCCGCACCGCCTCGCGCTCACGGCCGACGATGATCGCCCGCAGCCGCTCCACGCCATCGTCCGGCGGCTCGGCGGCGCGACGGCCCGGCGACCCGGCCGATGGGGCGACGTGGGTCGTGTCCGCCGGATCGGGGCGGGGGGGCGCCGTCACGTCAGGCGTCATTCGGCTTCCGGAAATCGTCCGCCAGCCGGGCCGCCAGTTCCGCGAAGAGGGCGCCGAGGGCCGCGCGGTCGGCCTTGCGGGCATGGAGTTCGTCGGCCTCGCGCTTGAGGGCGCCCCCCAGCTCGGCGGAGCGGCGATTGAGCTCCTCGGCGAAATTGGCCGCGTGCCGGGCCAGCTCGCCCCGCAGGTCGCGCTGGGTGCGGGCCAGCTCCTCGCCCGACTCCTGGAACCGGCGGTCGGCGGTGCGATGCACGGTCTCCAGCGTCCCCGCCAACTCCTGCAGCTGGCTCACCCGGCCGCGCTGTTCGCCCGAGATCCGCTCGTTGAGCGTGTCCATTTCCCGGCGGATGTACTCCTCGAGCGAGGCGTAGCGCTGCCGGAGTTCCTCGCGCAGGTCGGCGGAATCCTTGAGCAGCCGTTCCTCGAGCTGCGCGAAGCGGCGGTCGTAGTCGCGCATCTGCGCGCCGAAGATGATGTCGCGGATCTGGTCAATGTTGCCGCCGGTTTCGGCCTGGTCCATGGCTGCCTCGGAAAGACGGGGTCGGGCGCGGGCCCGTGCTACGCCCTGGGCACCGCGATCTGGTACTGCTTGAGCTTCTGGTACAGCGAACTGCGGGGGATCCCGAGCCGCCGCGCGGCCGGTTCCACCTTGCCCTTTTCCTCACGGAGCACCCGCTCGATCTGCTGCCGCTCCAGCTCCTTGAGCGTCAGCCCGCCCAGGTCGCCCGCGGCCGGGGCCGGCGGCGTGCCGAAGCCGGCCTCGAAGCGAAGCTGTGCCGCGCGGAGTTCCGTGCCGTCGCCCAGCAGGGCGGCCCGCTCCAGGACATTGCGCAGCTCCCGGATGTTCCCGGGCCACGGGTAGCGGGCCAGGGCCGCGAGGGCGTCGGGGGCGAGCCCGATCGCGGGCCGCCCGATCTCCTGCGCCAGGCCGTCGAGCAGCACCCGCGCCAGCACCGGGATGTCCTCGACCCGTTCCCGGAGGGCCGGCACCGCCAGCGGGAGGGTGCTGATCCGGAAGTAGAGGTCGCCCCGGAACTGGCCGCCGGTGACCCGGGCCGCGAGGTCCTGGTGGGTGGCCGCGATGAGCTGCAAGTCCACCTGCCGGTCGCGGACGTCGCCCACGCGGCGGAAGCGCTGCTCCTCGAGCACCTTGAGGAACTTGGGCTGGAGCGCGGGCTCCATGTCGCCGATCTCGTCGAGGAAGAGCGTCCCCCGGTGCGCCAGGTCGAGCAGTCCCACCTTGCTCTGCACCGCCCCGGTGAAGGCGCCGCGCTCGTGGCCGAACAGCTCGGACTCGACCAGCTCGCGCGGGAGGCCGGCGCAATTCAGGTCCACGAACGCCTCGTCGGCGCGGGGCCCGTGGGCGTGGAGCCAGCGCGCCAGCACCCCCTTCCCGGTCCCGGTCTCGCCGCGAAGGTACACCGGCCGCTCCGCCCCCGCGACCCGGCGCGCCTCTTCCGCCAGGGTCCGGATGGCCGTGCTGCTGCCGAGGAACGGGTCGACGGCGCGGCGCTCCTGCCGGGCCTTGCGCGCCAGCTGCTGCTGGCGATTGCGCTGGTGCTCGAGGCTCCGCTCCAGCACCACCAGCAGGGCCGGCAGCGTGACCGGCTTGGTGAGGAAGTGCTCCGCCCCCTCCTTCATGGCCTGGACCGCCAGCTCCACCGACCCGTGGCCGGTCAGCAGGATCACCGGCACCTGGTCGTTCATGGCGCGCAGGCGCGGCAGCAGCTGGAGGGCGTCGCCGTCGGGGAGCCGGTAGTCGCTGATGACGGCGTCCGGGGGCGCGGCGCGGAACGCCTGCTCGGCGGCGAGGGCCGTGGCCGCTTCCTCCACCCGGTAGCCCCGGGTCTCGAGGAAGTCGCGCAGGCCGAAGCGGATGGCCGCGTCGTCGTCCACGATGAGAATGCGGTTGCGCGCCATCGGCTCAGCCCGGGAGGAGGGGCAGGGTGACGGTCAGGTGCGCGCCGCCCACGGGCCCGTTCGCGGCGGTGAGCCGGCCGCCGTGCTCGGCCACGATCCGCTGCGCGATCGCGAGGCCCAGCCCCGTGCCGCCCTGGCGCCGGGTGAAGAACGGCTCGAACACCCGCGGGAGGTCCTCGGCCCGGAAGCCCGGCCCCTCGTCGCTCACCGTGACGAGGGCCTCGCCGCTCTCGGGGCGCGCCTCCACCGCCACGAGCACCTGGCCGCCAGCTGGAGAGTGCTGGACGGCGTTTTCCACCAGGTTCTGGAGCAGCTGCTGCAGCCGCACCGCGTCCATCAGCAGCGCCGGGCCTGCCGTGGGCCCCGTGCGTGCCAGGCGTACGCCATGCTGCTCGGCCACGGGCTGACAGCTGCCCAGGGCCTGCCCGATGACCCGGGCCAGGTCGCCCGGGGTGCGCTCCGTGCGCGAGGGCTTGCCGTATTCGAGGAGGTCCCGCATCAGGCGGCTCAGGCGTTCCACCTGCTCGCCCAGCACGTCGAGGTACGGCTGGAACTCGGGGCGCTCGCCGAAGCGGGCCCGGAAGGCGTCGAGGGTGGAAGAGATCCCGAACAGCGGGTTGCGGACCTCGTGGGCCACGCCCACCGCGACCGCCCCGAGCCGCTGCGCGCCTGCCTCCACTTCTGCCCGTGCCCGCTCCAGCTGGATCTGCTCGGTCACGTCGTGGATGATCTCGTACAACAGCGGGCGGCCGTCGAGGTGGCAGGGACCGGCGTAGATCTCCACCAACCGGACCTCGCCCGAGGCGAGCCGGTGGGGGAATCCCCGGTAATGCCCGCCCACCAGGGAGGCGAGGAGCAGGGCCTGGCGGACCTCGTCCTCCGGCAGGGTCTCGATGCGGGCGAGCGACATCCCACGCAGCACATCCCGCGGGTAGCCGTAGAAGGCCGCGGCCGCGGGATTGGCGTCCACGATCACGCCTTGCTCCGGGTCGAGGAGCAGCTGGACCGCCCCCACCTGCTCGAAGAGCTCGCGGTAGTGGGCGTCGGTGGTGGTGAGGGGTGGCGTGACGAGCATCTCAGGGGGTGGGGGACCCCGGTAAGCTGCAGGAACCGGGGCCGGGACGAAAGAGGGGTGGCGGCACCGGAATGCGGAGCGGGGGCCCCGCCGGCCACGGGAGGGGAGGTCAGCTCCCCCCGCGGCCGTCAGGCACCCCCGCGGACTCCGCCGGTCCTGCGCCTGCGCCCTAGCGGGCGGCCCAGCCGATCTCGCCGCCCACGTAGTAGTTGCGGCCCGGCGCGGGCTCGAAGACCCGCCCGAAGGTGCCGTTGATCGTCAGGGCGCTCACGTACTCCCGGTCGCCCAGGTTGTTGATGCCGATGAATGGGCGGATCCAGGCGCCCCCGGTGGTGCCTTCCCAGCTGAGGCGGATGTTGGTGACCCCGCTCCCGACGCCCGGAATGTCCCCGGTCTTCTGCTTGGCGCCCCACCCCGAGACGTAGATGGTGTTCTTGTCGTCGGCGAAGACCGACGACGACATCGTGTGGTCCAGGTCCAGGGCGAAGCCCCGCACCGGGCCGGCCCGCAGGCCCAGCCGGATGAAGGCCTTGGGGACGCCGGGGAGGCGCTTGCCGTCGAGGGTGTCGACCGTGGCCCCCGTGACCACCCGGTACCTGTCATACCGATAGTTGGCGTAGGTCCAGTTGCCGAAGACCCGGAGCGGCTCCGCCACCCGCGCGCTGACGCCGAGCTCGATGCCATCATTCTTGAGCCGGCCCGCGTTGGTGAAGTAGCCGCGGCCGCTGACCTCGCTGAACTGCACGATCGCATCCTTGACCCGGCCCACGAACCCGGCAATCGAGTAGGTGAACCGGCCCGCCACGCCCCGGGCACCCAGCTCGTAGTTGACCGAACGGGAGGGGTCGATGGTGGTGTTGAAGCCGCTGGTCGAGTTGGGCTGGTTGGCGAGCTCGGTGGTGGTCGGGGTCTCGAAGCTGGTGGACACCGTCACGTAGGGGCTGAAGGCCTGGGAGCGGAGCCAGGTGGCACCGAGGTTCCCCGAGGCGGCCGACATCGTGCGGTCGCCGGTCCCGTCCACGCCGTCGAGCAGGTGCTTGTCCGCCACGTCGAAGCGCACCGCGTCGTAGCGCAGCCCGCCGCTCAGGGCGAGGTCGGCCGTCGGCGACCAGTGGAGCTGGAGGAAGGGGCCCACCTCGGTGACCTTCTCGAGCTGGCTCTGGATCAGCGTGTCCGGCTTGCCGTCGACCGAGCGCCAGCCGCGGCGGTCGTCACGCATGGTCTGCAGGTCGAGGCCCGCCACCACCCGCACCGCGCGCTCGGAGCTGCCCAGGCGCTGGTCACCGGCAAGGCGCACCCCGCCCGCCTTCCGCCCGATCTCGTTGTAGATACCCACGTTGGCGCCTGGCCCCTGGGGCGGCGGCGAGCCGAGGGCGTTCTTGAGGTCGCGCTGCACCCCGAAGAGCGCCACGCTCCACTCGCCCCGCGAGGTGAAGTGCCGGGCGGTGAGCGCGAGCTGGCCCTGCCACAGGTCCTTGTCGGCCCGGCGCCGGATGCTGTTGGCCGAGGCCGAGTCGGGGTTGGCCAGGAACTCCGCGGCGGTCAGGGCGCCGGGGTTCCGCGCGATCGGGGCATCGGTGTAGCCGAAGCGCAGCCCGATCGTGGTGGCCCCGCCCAGCAGGTAATCACCACCCAGGTTGAGCTGGGTGAACTCGCTGCGGCTCCACTGCCGGCTGCCGTCGGAGGTGGTGCGCGAGAGGGACAGCGTCCCGCTCGCCGGGCCGCGGCGCGCAGTGGTGCGGCTCTGGATCCGGAACAGGCCGAACGATCCCCCCTCGGCCCGCACGGACTGGGAGAACGGTCCCGGGCCCGCCGGTTCGGTCGTCAGCGACACCACGCCACCCGAGGCGTTGCCGTACAGCGAGCTGGAAGCGCCGCGCAGCACCTCGATCCGGCCCAGGTTGGCGAAGTCGACGTTGCTGAGCTGGCTCTGCCCATCGGGAAGGGTCTGCGGGATCCCGTCCAGCATCACCTTGATGCCGCGCAGGCCGAAGTTGGACCGGGTGCCGAAGCCCCGGATCACCAGCCGCTGGTCCAGGTTGAAGTTGTACCGGTTGGCGACGTAGACGCCGGGGATGTTGTTCAGGGATTCGTCCAGGCCCAGATTGGCCTGCGCGCCCTTGAGATCCCGCTGGTCCACCACACTCACCGCCGCCGGCACCCGGCTGACCGTCTCAGGGGCGCGGGTGACGGTCACGGTGAGCTCGGGCAGGACCCGCGCCGTGTCGCGCGCGGTGGAGTCCCGGCGCGCCGGGACCTGGGCCGCCAGGGGGACGGTGGCGAGGGTGGCCAGGGCAACGTACGAAACAGCTCGCATACGACTCCCGATCGGGTGGGGGATTACACGCAGCGCGAGGCGCTTGCGACGGGGCCAAGGCAGGTCCCGTGCCGACCGGGGAGACCCGGGTTGTCGAGGGCGCCCCAGCGGCCGGCGCCGGGGTGGCTTCAGGGGCGCTGGGCCATTTGCACCAACGGTGGGGCATATCCCCCACGCCGGCTTGCCTTGAATCAGCCTCCGGCCATCCCTTAGATTGCGGCATCCTATGACGCCGCAAGAGTATTCCGCGCCGGACTTTACAGCTCCCGAGCTGGCCCGTGCGCCGGAGGCCCGCTTCGAGCCCGTCCCCGCCGACGGCGTCCTCCCGGAGGGATTCTTCTCGACCTCCAACCTCCCCACCTACGTGCGCGCCGGTGGCCGCTGGCACCTGCCCACCCGGCCGCGGATGGACTGCGCCATCGTGGAGCGCCCTGACCACCTCGAGGTGATCGAGCCGCGGCGACTCCGTCGCGGGGAGCGGGTGGCGATGGGACTCGCCGAGGATGGCAGCGAGGGCATCTACGTCCACACCGCGGGCTTCCTCGGCGGCGCGCACAGCGCCAACGAGTTCCGCTTCATGTCGAGCGAGGTCAGCCGCGAACGGCCGGTGAACTACGAGGAGCTGGCGGCCCGGCTGATCGAGGAGAAGCGGCGCGGCGGGTTCCTGATCTGGGTGGCCGGCCCGGCCCTGGTCCACGCACGGGCCCGGCACGACTTCGAGTGGTTCATCCAGCAGGGCTACGTGCACGCCATGCTCGCCGGCAACGCGGTGGCGGTGCACGACATCGAAGCCGCGATCTTCGGGACCACGCTCGGGATGAGCAGCACCGGGAAGCCGACCGACGGGGGCCACGGCCTGCACATGCGGGCCATCAACCAGGTCCGGGCCCTGGGGTCCATCGAGGCGGCGGTCGCGTCGGGGCTGATCCACAGCGGCATCATGCATGCGCTGGTCACCCGGAAGATTCCCTACGTGCTGGCGGGCTCCATCCGCGACGACGGCCCGCTGCCGGGGATCCACTCCGATGCCCTGGCGGCCCAGGACGCCATGCGGGAGCAGACGGTGAAGGCCACGGGGGCGATCCTGATCGCGAGCGCGCTGCACGCCATCGCGGTCGGGAACATGCTGCCCGCGTACCATACGCGGTACGATGGTGTGCCCACCCCGCTGATGACCATCTGCGTGGACCAGACCGAGTTCGTGGTGCACAAGCTCAAGGATCGCGGCACCCACCAGGCGTACGGCGTCGTCACCAACGCCCAGGACTTCATGCACGTCCTGCGCTTCTACGTCGAGAAAGGCACCCGCACGTGATTCTCAACCAGCCAGGATCGGGTTGGGCCCGGCTCGCCGGGCAGGTCGCCACCGAGATCCCGGTGACGGAGGTCGACGGCGTCTGGCAGTTCCGCACCATCCGGCGCGACGGGCGGGAGTGGGGCACGGCCATGATCGCCCGGGTGGACGGCCCCGCGCAGGAGCGGCGCCGGATCTACACCGCCCGCTTCATGCACACGCTCAAGGGCAAGGAGCGCGGCAAGTTCGAGGCGTACCTCGAGGAAGTCGGAAGCGGGCCGGTCGAGACCCTGGGCGACCTGCTGGCCGGCGTGCGGCGGCGCCTGGAGGACGAGGATCCGCGCCCCATCCCGGTCGCGGAGTGGTTCCCGGTGCTGGATGGCGCGGCTCAGCCGGGCTGAGGGGGAGGTCCTCCTCGACCGGTTCCGGCGCCACCTCAAGGATCACGGCCAGCCGGTCACCCGGCCCCGCCAGCTGATCGCCCGCGTGGTGCTCCTGTCCGATGAACACCTGTCGGTGGAGCAGATCCGGCGGCAGCTGCACGCGGCGGGCGCCTCCGTCGGGCTCGCCACGATCTACCGGACGCTGGAACTGCTGGTGGAGAGCGGCCTGGTCCGCGCCCACGACTTCGGGCAGGGCTACCGGCGCTTCGAGCCGAACCCGCCCCAGCCCAGCCACCATCACCTGATCTGCCTGCGCTGCGGCCGGGTGGAAGAATTCCAGCACGAGCGGCTGGAACGGATGCTGCCGATCATCGCCGACGAGCACGGGTTCAAGGCGGAGCGCCATCGCCTCGAGCTGTACGGCACCTGTCGGGAGTGTCAACGGAGGGCGTTTGGCTGACTTCTCCCTGCTGGTGGCCTTCAGCGCCGGGATCCTGAGCTTCCTAAGCCCCTGCGTGCTGCCGCTGGTCCCCTCCTACATCGG
>WBZT01002688.1_pt1 | contig 10750 bp, 9 predicted proteins | sample 5204241 | NCBI WGS metagenome assembly WBZT01 (sample SAMN12344358, study PRJNA552823) | activated sludge metagenome | biome: Activated sludge suspended growth; feature: Nitrification reactor; material: Wastewater; isolation source: activated sludge from nitrification reactor of wastewater treatment...
CTTTGATGGCTTGATTAAATTGTCCCACATCAGAAATGGTGAAACTATTTGAAACGGATTTTTGAATGCTCTTATCTAGCTGGATATTCCAAAAATACTTCTGACCTGGTTTTAGTACTTTGATTGGGTTAATTAATTGATAGGATTTTGATTTAATGTAACTTTGAAAAACCAAAGATTTCGTTTTAAACTCATAGATCTGAAGGATGAAATTGCAGCTGTCACATGCATGCGCCCAATGGAATTCAATGACCTTGTCATCCAAGCTAAGTTTGTCCTGAAAAGGGAAAATAAGCTGTGGAATATCTTCATCACCTCGGCTAACTGCAAATATTGAATTATAGTGTGTGTCCTTATTTTCAGAGGTATTTTGTGAGCCGAAAAAGGACAAAAAATAACTACTGAACTTGGTAAGCAACGAACTTTCGCTTTTAGGTGTAAACTTAAGTTTGGAAACATCGTACTGGCCGGCAATACTTAATTCACAGATTTCCCCATTCTGGCGCAGAATCTTAATGGACGAACCTGGCCTTAAAATCAATGATTGCTCCCATAATAGGGGACCGTAGATCAGGTTTTTGGCCGTCTTTGGAGATTCCTTCGTGTTAAATACCTGAATATTTCCAGAAATATAAACCACGGCTAACTCCTGAGCACTGCACCACAACATTAAGCCAATATAGAATAATGAGCTGAGAATAATTTTTCTAAAATTCATAGGATCGATTTAAGTATTGTATAGATAGATGTATCAAAATGACATTGAACGTTATCAATGAACTGAAAATAATTTACGTTTATTCAACAATATTATTTTTAGCCAGAAGTTTTTCCATATGGCCCTGAATTTTATGTATGTAAAATTCAAACATTTCATACGATATGATGACAGAGGTTATCAAAAATACGAATCCCACTTTTATATTGTAATTTGATAAAAGCCATATGCTGATTGAAAACATTAGTAAAAACTGAATCAACTGTATTATTCGTATAAAGATCAGGGTAAAAAATAATTTTGCATTCAATACTCTTAAGAAGATAAAATAATTAATAAAAAAAATAATAAATGCAATTATATCAAGTCTGTAGGAAGGTACTTCATTAATATAATCGCGATCAAGTAACATAGATATGATATTGGCATGAATAACTACTCCATGCATGTCCGGAAAAGATCTTCCGGATGGCTTTTCGTTAAGTGGTGTGAAGTATCTGTCTTTAAGGGAAGGATCTGATTCACTTCCACAAAAACCAATTAAAACGATCTTGTTTTGAAAATAATCATCTGAGTAAGAACTAGTGTCATTTAAAAATTTATCGATTCCAATTATTGGATAATTTGGAAAAGAATAATGCGAACTTGAAGTATTCACTTTGGCAGACCCAAACTGAAATCTTCTAAAATTAATCCACTCTCTCTTCAATTTTCGGCTTTCTATGTCTTTTATGACTTCAGGTTGGTACATACTGGCTAAAGCAACAGAAAATGCTTTTTGTTTTTTCTCCTTGTCTTGATGTAGTGCTTCAAACGATCGTACTGTAAATTCGTCATCTGAGGCCAGATTGACATAATATTGAAGACTGTCTGGCACAAGGAACGTGTTGCAACGCATTGCTTCAACTTTTTCTCCACTAGGTCTGGTTTCCTCTAAGGTATTAGCGAAAATAATGTTTTTGGTATGGCTTATAGCATTTCTTAACAAGGTATCTTTTCGGGTATGCTCTAAGGAATCAAAAAGTAGGTCAATTCCAATAGCCTTTGTATTCTTTAAGGTTAAATAATCCAGTACCTGGGCTATTTTTTCACGATCGGTAACTTCCGAGTTAATAATAAAGATCCTTTTGTCAAATAGCTGTGGATCGCTATGATCTCTAAATTTAGAACAACTGATGTCCATGAGGTCTTGATGCTTAATATACTCACTAAAAGGATCAATAAATACCTGATTAATGGGTAAACTATGCAGTAACATCAGAAATCCGAGACTAATGATGGCATACAATAAACTGTGTATAACGGTTCTCTTCTTCAGAATTCTATGGTTTTAATGTTTGTTCAACTTCTAATATGAGGGTCATAAAAGCCTTTAAAAATCAAAAATAGTCAAACTCTTAGGAATGAAGATAATTTAATGAAAGGTATGATGGTTAAGCTGAATTTCGAAAATAAACAAGCTCAATTCCTTACAAATTTTATTCGCTCAAGGAGCTTGCCTGAAGTATTAAGTTTATATAGAATGTCACCAGATTTGCATTGAAGATATCGGGCATCTTTGCCTATAATATAACTAAGTTGATGGTTACCTGGAGATAACTGGGTTAACCTATGCAAGTTAAGCCTGTTTTTTGGGTTTTGCTTTACACATATTATTTTGAGTATCGTTTGATACGTATTATTAAATTCAAGGATTGTCTGCTGCGCATTTATGGTATATTTGAAGCTAAGTTTTTTGGACCGAATGGTGAAGCTATCGCGCGAAATAGGAACCAATCGAACTTCATTAAAAAATGTTGTTGCCGAGGCAAGCGAATCCTGAATTGGGCAATTCGTCGTTTGGCTCTTCAGGGGTATAATATTCTGGTAAATATTTAAATTCTGTATTGCAAACTGTTTTATAGGCTCCAAACTTGACGATGTGCACGCCTTGAAGAAATCTTTACACTGGTCGTTTCCGCTCAAAGCATAACTAATTCCGATCGCTGTTATTAACTTTTGTATATTCTGTTGTGCTGAATAAAGTATAGTATCTGGTAATTTTAATGAATCGAAAAATCGAATGGCTTCCATAGGTTGGTTGAGTAAATTCAGACAGCTTACAATGTTTGTAAGTGTTGGCTTGTAGTCTGGATTTATTTCCAAAGCAGTTTGAAATTGTTTCATTGCTTCCTGTAGCAAACTATTTCGCAAATATAAATTTTCAATGGAGAGCGATCCTCTTGCATCCCTTGTTTTGTATAAGTTCGTGTTAAGATCCAATTCAAAGGGATAAGAATAAAGATCCACGTCATCCGGGTATAAACTCATGGCACGAAACACCTTGCAAATACCGAGGTTGTTATATATTTCAGGGCCCCGGTAGTTTTGAAGAATATGAAGATAGCAGGTTTCAGCAAGTTCAAAATCATTATTGAGTTGAAGTAGAAAAGCCGTCTCAAAAAGTTGTATTAAGCCTTCCGCTTCTCTTTGCATGAGATGTATACTTGCTTTTCTTTTGGATGCTGAGGGATAGTTTGAATCATTTGTTAAATCCAAATGATAAGCTAAATAGATCTTGTCGAGCAAAGTTTTCAGTATGCGTCTGGGTTTATATCCTGCAAGGTAGCAAAGGAGACTTCCTTGTATATCTGCCGCTGTTTCATTTTCCAGTGTTTTATCCAGGTGATCATCTGGTTGAATGAAACTTATATAACTGTGTAAAGTAGAAATTGATTTTTGAAGTGCATGGCTATATTCATGTGCTATGATGTAAGCTAAGGCCTGTAAGGAATCCTTTCCAAATCCGGAACAAAGGTTATAAAGTTTTTCCTCCAACTGGATTGAATGGTTGATTGGATTATAATAAGCTGCTGTTTGGGTGGTGGTTATGAGGTCAATACTTGGTTTATTGACTTCGCGAAAACCGCTGGCTTGATGTAGGTTTGTTAGCACCTTTTCCAAGACCTTTTTTTTATAATATGACAAAGGAGCAGTCGTGTTTTTCTGCGAAAAAATAAAGGTATAGTTCAGACATAATAGGAACGCGATTTGAATTCTAAAAGCAAGGAGGAAATTCATTGCAACATCTTTGAAATTTCCTGTGCTTGAATTTTTTGCTTAGCGTTGTTCTGAATTAATTCATCTAATAGTGCATTGATTCTCCTGGGATCAGTATCCTCTTTGATTAAACATAATGCAAGCATCCAACAGCCATTCTGTCGATCTGTAAATTCACGATGCTCGCATAGTGCATTAAAAACAAGTTCAGCTTCATGATATTTTTCTAATCCAATGTAATTTAATCCTATGAAGTATTGACAGATATCCTTTGTTTGAATGGAGTCCGTTAAATTCAACAAAAGGTCCAAAGAATTGGCAAAATCGGCCTGAATGTATTTTTGAACGGCAATTCTAAAAGTATCATTACGGGCATTGGAAGGGATAAAACCGGATTGTTCAAATATTTGTAATTGTTGTTTTGCAAATGTTGTGTCGTGCTTATAGTAACTTGCAAAAATATTATGATGGGTTACTTTAAAATTCATCGGAAGTAAAAATGCGTAGGTAAGAAGCACTAGAAGAACCGCTGCTGCTGCTGCATACTTATAAATCCCAAACAAGATTTTTTTAGAATCAGTCTTAAATATTTGGTCTTGCTCAAAAAATCCAGAGCCTTGTAATTTAGTTTCAATGTGATGAATGTTTTCTTTTAATAACTGGTCTCCCCATTTTTCTACGCCATCGAGCAATTGCATATATTCATTAAGACAATTTTTAAGTTTGTCATCATGCATTAGGCTTTCTTCAAATGTTATTTTTTCTTCGACAGACATCTCATCTTCAAGATATCGGATCACTCTTATTTCTATATCATTAGGGTTTTCCATATGCTCAGTTTAAAAGATTTTTGAATTCTGAAGAAATGTAGACCAACTTTTTTAAACCCTGCAGGCAACGAAATTTTTTTACTTTGATAAATTTTTCACTATATCCGGTATAAACGGCAATGTCGACAGCTGAAAGTTTTAAGTAAAAAGCAGCATGTATAATCTTTCTGCATTCCTCGCTTATTTCGTCTAATTTATGAAGAATAATATCCATAAGTTCATTCGTTGGTAATGCTTCTGCCGTATGGGACTGAGGTTCTTCCAGATGTTCTAAGTGCTCTGTATTGTAGATCATTTTATTAGCGTCCTTAATTTTCTTCAACCATATATTTCTGGTTATTCCAAGTATGTAATTTTTTTCATTTTCGATGTTGGCAAATTCCGGTTTACTCAACATTTTAAAGTAAATCATCGCAAGCTCCTGGAATACATCTTTGGCGTCATCCAAATCCCCACTATTGTTGATGATATAGTTTTTTACGTTTTGAAAATATTTTTCATAAAACTCCTCAATCTTCTTATCCATCACTTGCTGAAGTGCTGTATCATTTTTTGGCTGTAAGGATTCTTCCATTTTACTTTTGATTGATTGTTTCGGTTCGTTTATTAATGTCCGCTAATGTTATATGATAAACCAATAAAATAACCTCTTTCAAATTTTCCACTTGTTGGAATGGTTCCTCCACCAATATCAATGGAATCACCAACTTTTAAATTTCTTGCAAGTCTTTGAATTTTGGAGAAAATAAATCCACCATTGATTACAAGGTTTTTTGACTTGCCTATTACGATGGCAGGTCCGAGAAGATAGGATAGATTTTCGATAACATCCTTGTTGCTTAAGGGAATTCCAATTCCAAAGGATAGTGCCGGTGAAATGCTGGAGCTTAATTGATAACTAAGGTTGAACATCGAGCCAACAAATGGTACATATTTATCCTTGGCTTCTGATTGCAAAATATTGTTCGCTATATAATAACTTTCTGGAGAATTTTTGTACCCGGCTCCCTGGATACCAACTGAAGTAACAAGTCCAAATCCTCCATAGGTATTAACTTTTACTTTTAGTGATTTGTATAAATGAAGATTCTTTTCGGCTGTAAGATTGGAGGTGGAATTAGAATCTCTAAGATAAACGTTTAATTCAAAAAGTATAAATCGGCTATTGGCCTCTGAATTATAAACAATAGAGAAATTATTGTTTTGTAATTCGACATATTTTAAATAGTGTTGTTGAATAGCCTTGTTGAAATCAAATTTGGTTGAGCTAGAGTCGGTCGTAAGGGTGTTGACAATGTCTGTGGTGAGTTTTTCAATGGCAGGTTCTTGTTGTTCAAATTGCTTCATTAACGGGTATAGGGCGTCTATTCCGTGATCAGAGTTTTTTAATCTGCGATGCAATTTTTTAAATTCAATAAGTTTGCTTTCATATTCTTTTGACCGAATTGAAATATCCGATTTTAAGCCTGAAATTTCATCCATTTTAGTGTTTAATTCAGCCACATCTTTTAACTGAAACATTTGATTGGGTTTGATCATCAGTGCTTCTGAAAAATAATCATTTAGCATGGATTTAATCAAAGATGGTGCAATATTTGGATTCGTAGAAATGGTGTTGATAAACCCCAGATCTCCTTTAAGCAATTTCTCTGATCGGATTCTTTTGTTTAATTCATTGAGTAAATTGTTGATTTCTTCTCTCTTGTTTTCGATATCCAAAAGTTTTTCTTTATATTCGGTAATATCTTCATTTTCACCTCTTGCGGATGTAGTCGTATCAGTCGGTGCAAGTGCGCTAAGGATGTTTCCAAATATTGGTGCATTTAAGAGGGGCAGTACGGCGCTTCCTCCAGGTATCAAACTATTGATAAGGCTTGGCATAAGACCAAGAAAGTTGTTGCTTTCATTCTCATATCCAGGTGGTTGAACCGAATGAAAACTCGTTTCAATTTCTGAACGGTAGATATAATTATTATACTCCGTGACATGAAAATAAACTTGTTTTCCTTTGCGGACATTAAGATCTGTTGTTGGTTTTCCATTTTTTTCATACCAAAGACTATCCTTGTAAACATTATAGTAAATATGCAAATCCTGTGCGTAGGATTGCAATGAGAAAATCGAAAAAATAAGCCAATAAATCTTTTTCATTTGATCTTGTTTGTTATAATAAATGTATCTGAAAAAATATTAATGTCGGACAAAGGAATAGTAGAAGAAGGAATGCCTCTTGTGTGAATTTCTTCATCGGATCGTAATTCTTGAAATAGCTTTTCAAAAGGGCTGCGCTTTATGCCACCTCTTGTTCCTAAAGAAGAATTAAGGTCCACGGGCTTCTCTGAACTAATTAATTTAAATACTTCAGTTCCAGTAGGTAATAAAATGTCAAATTTAATGGGGAGTAATATTTTTTGATCGTTTAGTATTCTCATTTCTTCAGGAGTTATTGGTGCTTTTGGAACAATAATACTATAGATATTATCTGGTTGCAAATCAATAATGCTGAAATATGCCGGTTTAATACCTTCATTCACAATAAGAAACTGAAATTTTGACTTTAAGGCCATTTGTTTTTTACCAGTTTCATCTACCTTTAAAAATTTGATATTGTCTACATCTGTATCGTCAGTTAAGCTATCAACAGGTACTATTTTAAAACTAACTTTTATATCTGAACCTTCTAATTCCATTTTTCGAATGTACTCGCCTTGTAAATATTTGCGAATGGATTGATGTAGTTTCGTACAGATGCGGTCTATATTTTCCGGTGAAACGTTGTTGAAACTATCTAGGGTATAACCATCTATAGATTCTAAACTTAAGGTCTTGGGCCCATAAGCTTGTTTTATCAACAGCTTTGGAGTCTCTTGCTCATTTTTTATGTATGATTTGGAATAAATTTCCTGACTTATTCGTTTTTCGAGGATTTTATCCACCATTTGAATGCGAATACCAATAGTAAGGCTACCAAAGCTTTTTTGTGTTACAAATACCCAGGCTGATTTTATAGCTTCTTTAGACATGGGTGCATCCAGCGAAATCAATGATTCTACCGGAAAGCTTTGAACAACTCGGCCTTTGGCCAATGCGGTTTTATTTTCAAGGTCACGGGTTTCAGCTGGATAGATTTCAACTTCTGATCCTTTAAGTATACCGTGCAACTCGCCAGCCTTAATAGAAAAAACGGTATCTGAAATTATTTTTGCTATCTTATAATAGTTTGGAGTTTTTAAAAGCTTTCCATTGGCAATTTCCAGATCAAGTTCTCCTTCAGATTGAGGTGTCTGTAATGGAGCTATGGTGCTCATTTCCATTCGGATATTATCGAAGAGCCCTCTATAACTATCCTCCGGTTTGGCTTTGGATAACCATTTGCAAAGAGCATATGATAAGGAGCCAAAATGTTCTCCAGTTTCAGTTGTCATCTCATAATTTAGTTGATTCTGAGCTGATCCAAAGAAGGCAACCATTGGACATAATGGACCATGTCGTTTTTTGGAACGCTGCAGCTCATTGTTTTCTTTTGGGCCTGACTCCTGACTGTTGCGATGAATGTATTCAGAATCAGCCATAATTTCAGCTGTGCCTCTTGCAAAACTAATCCCCCTCGTTCCGGTTCCGGAGTGACAGGCATCCAGAACAACGATTAAATGTCCATTGGTACCTAGTTTTTCACGAATTTGAATGAGCTCGGTCTCCAATTCATCATCTGTTATCAGGTTTTGTCCTTCATAGACTCCTTTTTGGTATTTTTTTGGTGAGTCGTAGGGCACAATACATTCATCATAACCGTCCGTTTCGTCCCCATCAAAGTCTTTTTTTTGTTGTCCATGACCTGAAAATTGAAGATATATAACGTCTCCGGGTTTAATAGTATTTAAAAAAATCGAATGAAGGGTGTTTAGAATACCTGATTTAGTGGCTTTGTCATCGGCTAGTTCCATGATATTCTCAGCAACAAAACCGCGTTCCATCAAAGTGTTCTTAACCAGTTTTATGTCGTTTTCAGAGTGTAGTGAAGCCCAGCCACCATCCTTAGGATAATTACCAACCCCTATCAATAACGCTTTTTTCGTCTGTGCTTGTAGTTCCTGATGGCAAATATCCGGTCTAAGACAAAGGCCAAAGTAGAGTATTGTTAATGTTGAAATGCGGATCATCTTGAATGAGTTCTTGAAATTCATCACAAGGTATTACTCATTTTGGCATTTTGGTTATCAGTTTTATTCAATTTTAACAAATGAAATAGTAGAAAATACACCAATAGCAAGAGAATTTAAGGTTGATATAAACTGTTACAGTATTCCAATAGGAATTTCAAACCAGGCATTGCCATTTTGTATCGCTCCATATAGCCTGTTAAATGATCTATAGCGAAACCAAAAGAAGGTGATTTCCCTTGTCTAGATTCATTAAGTAAAACTTCAGTAAGTTATAAAATAAAAAAGCCGGTATAAAATAATACCGGCCAAAAAAAATTTTTGAATGGGAATCAAGGGTTAAACTAGGATGATTAACCGCACGGATTATCTTTTAAAACTTATTTCTTCAATATTTCACCTTGACCAGTTTGACTCACATTAACCTGAGCTGTACCAGTTACATGCAGATCACCGTTTCCTAGCATGGATCCACTTATTTTTCCATTACTGTTTACCTCGCAATCTCCATTTCCAGTTAGGAAAATTTCAATTTCGCTGGCTTCTGTTTCTGAAAAATCGAGTGCGCCATTTCCCAGCATTTTAATCATTAAATGTTCTGTTTTACCGGAATTCTTAATATCTCCATTACCTGTCAGATTAACATCTAAGGAAGTTGATGTGGTATTGGTTAGGATGGTTCCATTTCCTATCTGTAATATTGAAAATTTTTCTACCAAATTGTCATTAACCATCTCTATATCGCTATTTCCGGTAGACTGTATAGATGTTATGTTGTTGGCAGAAAGCTCCAGTCGAATTCCTCCTTCCTGATAAAGTTTGTCTCCATCTTCTTTCTTACTAATCTTCAGAATGCCATCGACCACTTTAGTTTCCAGTTCTGATAATGCTTGATCATCTGCTATAATTTTTATTCCTGGCTCGCCTTTGCTAATTTGTATGTCGTAATTTCCAATAACATCAATTCCTTGAAAAGCCTCGAGAGTGCGAACAGTAGTTTTTATTTCTGTTTTTTCATTATGCTCAGGAACATGAATATTTTTTTTAGCATAGATTAATCCGGCAAGAATAAGGGTGCAGCATATTGCAGCGGCCGAAGTAAGAAGTTTATTACTTGTTTTCATTTTATATTGATTTAGATTTGATTGTAAATAGTTTCGATGGTAAGTAGGTCTACCTGAAGTAGTTTGCCGGTTTTTAAGGTGCTGGGCAACTCTTCTTTCAGATATCCTTCTCGCTTAACCTTTATCGTTTTGGCGAAGACATCCTCAGCTAGAAAAAAGCCAATACCTCTTTTTTGATAGATAATATTCTCATCTTGAAGCCATTGATAACTTCTTTGTACAGTGTTTGGATTAACTTGCAAAGATATGGCAAGCTCCCTTACAGATGGAATGCGATCGCCATCTGCGATTTTTTTCTCCAAAATATCTGCAAGAATTACATCTGCAATTTGCATATAAATGGGTTGATGTTTTCGAAAATCCATTATAATTCTTTTTCTTTTAATTTAAAATAAGCAACGATCATGGTAAAAAGGCTTGCAACAGTTACGGCAATTTTGCGTATGATGGGACTATTAAAGGTTGTGTCAAACTGAAAGGTACTGTTATGATTGTCTATTTTAAAACTTGCACCTTGGAAATAATCAAAAAATACAATTCGCATAAAAAGTAATGTTATCATCGCAAGAACCATAGAAACTAAAAAAATGCTAAGTCCGGTTTTGAAAATGGAGTGTTTGGGCCAGACAATAGAACCGAGATAGAATAAACTTTGAACACTTATATAAATAGCTATCATTTTAAAGATTACGCCAAAATCAAATCTAGGAGCCGACGTCCAGTTTACACCAAATAGTTGCATGGAATAATAGGTGAGATATGCAAAAACAGTGTAGGATAGGGTATAGAGTAGAGGAATCAGTATGGAAATACTAAGCCATTTACTGGATATTTTTTCAAGATGAGAAGCAGGAAGACTTAGATAAAATTGTCTTCCGG
>WBZT01003260.1_pt1 | contig 10749 bp, 13 predicted proteins | sample 5204241 | NCBI WGS metagenome assembly WBZT01 (sample SAMN12344358, study PRJNA552823) | activated sludge metagenome | biome: Activated sludge suspended growth; feature: Nitrification reactor; material: Wastewater; isolation source: activated sludge from nitrification reactor of wastewater...
GCTCGACTTCCTGCCCAGCGTGCCCGAGTCGCAGGCGCTGCCGCTGCTCCAGCGCTTCGTGACGCTCTCCGACGCCATGCCCGCGAAGCTACGCGCGCTGCTCTACGAAGACGCGCTCAAGGTGGCCGGTCACTTCGGCCGCACGGCGCTGGTGAGCCACTTCGCTTCGGAACGCGGCGTGCTGGAGCGATTCGCGGGCGGACCGGTCGCGGCCGACGCGATGCTGACCAAGCTCGAGGCCTTCGCGGCCTCCGCTCACCCGCTGGCATCCATCGTCCAGCGCGCGCTCAAGTTCCTGGCGCAGACCGAGGGGCTGGACATCGGTTCGCCCACGACGCAGGCGCTGATCGCGCAGCTGGCGGCCGCGGGCGTGATCACGACGGCCGAGCGCGACGGCCTGGCGGCGATGGCGACGAGGCCCGACCCCGTGCCCGTCGGTGCGGTCAGCGCTGCGTTGAACGAGGTGCCGTGACATGGCGAACTCCTACGGCGCGGCCACTGGGCTGAGCGGCAACGCGAACAGCCTGGCCAACAACTCGTTCGCGAGCCTCGGCACGATCGACTTCGGCAGCGCGCCGCCCGACGAGTGCCTCGTCGAGGTTTCGCTGCAGGCCAGCGCGGCGAGCAGCGGCAGCAAGCAGGCCGCGATCTACGTGCGCAGCAGCCTTGACGGCAGCAACTTCTCGGTGGCGCCGTCGAGCACGGATGCGATCAATGCGCGGCTCGTCGGTGTGCTGTCGCTGCCCGACACGACCGCGCGGCGCAGCATCTCGATGCCGCTGTCTCTGCTGTTCGGCGGTGCGCTGCCGCAGAAGGTGGAGGTCTACGTCAAGAACGAATGCGGCGTGGCGCTGGCGTCGACCGGGCAGGTCGGGCAGTACCGCACCGAGAGCTTCGGCTGAGGCTGCGGCGTGCGTCGACGTTCGATACCGCGCAGGTGGCAGCCGCAGGGGGCGGTGCAGCTGGACCCGCGATACCCGTGGGATCTGTTCGTCGCCCACTCCGTCTCTGCGACAGACATCGCACACGGCGCCGGTGCGTGGGGCCGCGCCGATATGAATGCGTACCTCGGCCTCGTCACGCCATGTTCGGGCGGTCTTGGCCTCGCTCTGTCCTCTGGCGTCGGTGGCGCATTGCCATCGCAAGTACCCCGCAACGGTCGCAACATCGTCACCGGAGTCGCGGCGATGTATTACGCGCCGGCGTCTGCTCTAGGCAGGACCTGCTTGGCGCACTCGACTGGGGCGGGGTCGGGTGTCGCGGAAATCATCCTCAGCGGTGGCGGGCTCCTGATAGCGAGATCTTCCAATGCGGATTGGGTGGCAGCTGCGGAGCTCATAGCCCCGTTGGGCGATGTACGAGGCACCGTGGTGTACACGGCGCTCAGCGCTGGCCGCGCGGTTGGTGACTCGACGATAAGCGTCCATGCGGCCTTCAACGGTGCATACGCGGGCAGCGCCGCCAGTCCGGGCACCACCGTAATCAACGGCGATGGGTTGACGCTCAACCCAGGCTCCGGATTTGACGGGATGAGCGGCGTGTTGCTGTATGCCGGTTACTGGTGGGACACGCAATTCGCCAGCCCAGGAATGCTGGCGCGGCTGTCCGAGCCGCACGCAGTGTGGACGCCGCTCACGCGCCGCATCCGCGCGCCTGGCCGCGCCGGCCCCGGCGGCGGATCGGTAGCCGACGCGAGTTCCGGTACCGACACGATCCGCGTGGCGGTGAAGGTCGCGGCCGCCGACTCCGGCGCCGGCACCGACGCCTTCGCCGAGTCTGCCGCGGTGCCCACGGCCGATGCCGGCGCAGGCATCGACGCACTGGCTGCATTGGCCCGCGCCGTGACGGCCGATGCCGGCGCCGCGAACGATGTCGGCGCCATGCGCGCCGCGGCCCAGGTGGCCGACAGTGGCTCCGGGGCCGCGGCAGTGGGTCTGGCCGTGAGCCTGCAGCTCGCCGACGCCGGCGAAGCCACCGACCAGCGGCTGCTCGCCGTGCGCTGCGCGATCGCCGATGCCGGAGCGTCGATCGACGCGCTGCGGCTCATCACGTCCACCCTCCTGCAGCTGCTGGACAGCGGCGCCGGTGCGGACGCGGTTGCGGCCGCGGTTGCCGCGGCGGCGAACGATGCGGGCCTGGCGACCGAGGCTGTCTCCGCTTCGGCGATGGCGGCGCTGGCCGATGCCGGCAGCGGCAGCAGCAGCCTGCGCCTCGAGGCCCGCCTCAACCTGGGCGATCTGGGCGGCGGCGCCGACGCGGTGGCCGTGCTGGCCGCGGTGCTGAAGCAGGTGGCCGACGCCGGTGCGGCGATGGATGGGCTGAGCGCGGCCGTCAACGTGCAGCTGACCGACGCCGGCGCCGGCGCGGAGCTGCTGGCGCTCACGGCGACGCTGCGCGCGCTGGACCTGGGCGCCGGTGCCGACGTGGCGATGCGCATCGGCAGCGACCCCCACGGCGCACGCATCGTGCGCATCACCTTCACCTTCGCGGCACGGCGCGTGCTGTTTGCGCTGCGCCAGCGTCGGATCACGTTCCGCCTCAACTGAGGCTTTGCCCGAGGAAAAGCATGAGCCAAGTTCACGACTCGCTGAAGTACCGCACGCGCTGGACGCTGCGCAAGTACGCCGACGAAGCCGCCCGCCTGGCGGACAAGCCGTACGACGTGATGGTGGTGGACGGCAACATGCTGCTCAACGCCGGCATCGCGCTGCTGTGGGACCTGGCGGTCGGCGCCGGCGGCACGGCCTGGGGCAACGCCAGCGCACGCATCGGCGTGGGCGACAGCACGACGGCCGAGGCTGCAGGCCAGAGCGGCCTGCAGGCGGCTGCGAACAAGACGTACAAGGCGATGGCGGCGAGCTACCCGCAGCGCAGCGGCCAGAAGATGACCTGGCGCGCGGTGTTCCAGGCCGCGGACGCGAACTTCGACTGGCGCGAGTTCGTCGTGGACAACGGCGCCACGGCGCTGAACCGCAAGGTGCAGAACCTGGGCACCAAGGCGGCCGGCTCGGAATGGACGCTGGACGTCGAGATCACGCTCGCCTGACCGGCACCGATGAAGCTGGTGGCCGAGCGCTCGACCGCGTACCTGACCGTGTCGTTCATCGACAAGGCCGGCGCGCTCGAGGCGCCGTCATCGGTGCAGTACCGCATCGACTGCAAGACCAGCGGCCTCGTGGTGCGCGGCTGGACCGCGGCGCCGGCGGGCCCGAGCCTCGAAGTCGTGCTGAGCCCTGACGACAACGCGATGCAGGACCCGGCCAACGGCAGCGAGCGCCGCCTGGTGACGGTCGTCGCCACCTACGGCGCCGGCGACGAGGTGCGCGATGCCTGCGAGTACTACGTGCGCAACCTGGAACACGCGAGCTGATGCATGGCGGTACAGATCGATTTCTGGCAGCTGGTGCTGCTGCTGCTGTCGTTCTTCGGCTGCGTGGCCGCGTTCGGCAAGGTACTGCTGAGCCAGGTTATGACCAACGTGGACCTGCGCTTCGAAGAACTGGCGCAGCGGCTGGCGGCCATCGAGGCCACGGGTGCCGCGGAGTTGACGCAGTGGCGCCGCGTGGAGCGCGACCTGCTGGAGCTGAAGGCTGACATGCCGCTGCACTACGTGCGGCGCGAGGACTACATCCGCGGGCAGAGCGTGATCGAAGCCAAGCTCGACGGCCTCGCTTTGCGCATCCAGAACGCACAGCTGTTGCACGGGAGCACGAAACATGCAGATTGACCTGACCAAGTCCCGGCGCGAGGCGCTGCGCTGGCTGATCGTGCTGACGCTGAACAACGCGCGGCCGATTGGCGCCTTTGAGGGGCCGATCCTCGCCGTGGCACGCAGCGAGTACCCGGACGCCACGCCGCTGGAGCTGCGGCGCGAGCTGGACTACCTGTTCAACCGCGAGCTGATCGCGTTGCGCAAGGATCCGGACGGCAAGTGGTTCGCCGAGCTGACGCGTTACGGTATTGATGTCGCAGAGTACACGGTGAGCTGCGAGCCGGGTGTCGCGCGGCCGGTGAAGTACTGGTGATCTCCGATGGCCCGCAAGAGCAGCATCATCCGGCTGTCGCCCGAGGTCAAGGCGCACATCGAGGCGCTGCTGGCCGAAGGCCGCCTCACGCTGGACGAGCTGATCGACGACCTGCGCGCGCGCTTTCCCCAGGCCGGCGCGGCCGGCGAGCTGCCCAGCCGCAGCGCAGTGCACCGCTATGGCCAGAAGCTCGAGCGCCGGCTGGCGGCGATCCGCGCCAGCACGGAAGCGGCCAAGCTGATCCAGGCGAGCGCCGGCGACGACCGCGACGCGCGCAGCGAGGCGCTGACGGCGCTGGTGCAGACCGAGCTGTTCGAGGCCATCCTGGCGCTGCAGGAGGCCGACGATCCTGACCTCGACGCTGGTGAGCGCGTGGGCATGCTCAGCGCGGCGGCGAAGAACATCGCGACGCTGTCGCGCAGTTCGGTGAACCTGAAGAAGTTTCAGGCGGAGGTGGAAGACCGCGCGCGCCGGCAACTGCTGACCGAGCAGGAGGCCAAGCTGGCGGCGATGCCCAACAGGGGCGGCGTGACCGACGAGACCAAGGCGGCGATCCGACAGGCGCTGGGCATCGCCGCATGAAGCCGCGCGGCAACGCCAAGGTGATGCCGGCCAACCCAGTCGGCATCTACCTGCCGTATCAGAGCCGGTGGATCGTGGACCCGTCGCGGCTGAAGCTGATGGAGAAGAGTCGGCAGATCGGCATTTCATGGTGCACGGCCTACGCGGCAGTGGAGCGCACCGCGGCGCAGGGTGCGCGCTTCGACCAGTGGGTAAGCTCGCGCGACGACATCCAGGCGCGGCTGTTCCTCGAGGACTGCAAGCTGTGGGCTGGCATCTCGCACATGGCCGCGCGCGACCTGGGAGAGCAAGTGCTCGACGAGAAGGCGCGCATCACGGCCTACGTGATCGAGTTCCCGAACGGACGGCGCATCCACAGCATGTCGTCGAACCCCGATGCGCAGGCCGGTAAGCGCGGCGGGCGCATCCTGGACGAGTTCGCGCTGCACCCCGATCCGCGCAAGCTGTGGTCGATCGCGTACCCGGGCATCACGTGGGGCGGCAACATGGAGGTGATCTCCACGCACCGCGGCTCGCAGAACTTCTTCAACGGCCTGGTGCGCGAGGCGCGCGAGCACGGCAACCCGAAGAAGCTCAGCCTGCACCGCGTGACGCTGCAGGACGCCCTGGAACAGGGCTTCCTGTTCAAGCTGCAGCAGATGCTGGCGCCCGACCACGAGGTGCAGGCCATGGACGAGGCGGCCTACTTCGAGTTCATCCGCAGCGGCTGCGCCGACCAGGAGAGCTTCGACCAGGAGTACATGTGCGTCGCGGCCGACGACGATGCGGCGTTCCTCGAATACGACCTGATCGCGGCCAGCGAGTACGCGATCGACGTGATCTGGGGCGAGCGCTCGACCGGCCCGCTGTTCGCCGGCGTGGACATCGGCCGCAAGCAAGACCTGACGGTGCTGTGGGTGCTGGAGCTGCTGGGCGACGTGCTGTACACGCGCGCCGTGGTCCGGCTGGAGAAGATGCGCAAGAGTGCCCAGGAGGCGGTGCTGTGGCCGTGGTTCGCCAAGTGCGACCGGATCTGCATCGACGCCACGGGCCTGGGGATCGGCTGGGCCGACGACGCGCAGGACGAGTTCGGGGAGCACCGCGTGGAGGCGGTGACCTTCACGCCGCGGGTGAAGGAGGCGCTGGCCTACCCGGTGCGCGGGGCGATGGAGGACCGCAAGCTGCGCATCCCGCATGACCAGAAGATCCGGGCCGACCTGCGCCAGGTCACCAAGCAGGTGACGGCCGCCGGCAACGTGCGCTTCACCGCCGAGCGCACGGTGGACGGCCACGCCGACCACTTCTGGGCGCTGGCGCTGGCCCAGCACGCGGCGAGCGAGCCGAACGGGCCGATCGAGTATCAATCCGATGGCATGCCGCGCAGCGGCATGGCCGACGAACTGGCGGGGTTCCTCCATGGCTGAGACGACGAAGGCGCGCCGCGCGGCGAAGGAGAAGCCGCAGCCCGCGCCGCAGCTCGACACCGAGATCGCGCACCGACTGCTGGACCCGTTCGAGACCCTGTACATGGGGCTCGTGCGCAGCAACGACCCGCTGCTGATGGAGAAGGCCACCGCGACCAGCGGCGCCGACCTGTACCGCGACCTGAAGCGCGACGGCAAGGTCTACAGCGCGCTGCAAAAGCGCGTTTTGGCGCTGATCGGCCGGCCGTACCAGGTGGTGCCCATCGGGCAGGGCGATCGCGCCAAGGCCGACGCGCAGACGCTGCAGGACATCCTGAAGCGCAGCGGCTTCGACAAGCTGTGCGCCGACCTGATGCAGGCGCTGCTGACCGGCGCGGCGATCAACGAGGTGGTGATGACGATCCGCGAGGGTCGCTACGAGGTGGCGCGCGCACCGCAGCGCGCGCTGCGCCGCTTCGTGTTCGTGCAGCCCGACGACGGCCGGCCGGTGGACCTGCGCCTGCTGACGCGCACCAACATGCTGAACGGCGAGCCGCTGCCGCCGCGCACCTTCGTCGTGCACCGCGTCAACCCGCAGGACGACAACCCGTGGGGGATGGGCCTGGGGCTGCAGCTGTACTGGGCGGTGTTCTTCAAGCGCAAGGCGATGATCAGCTGGAACAAGCTGAACGACCGCGCCGGCGTGCCCGTGCCGTGGGGCAAGTACCCGCGCAGCGCGGGCCCGAAGGAGAAGGGCACGTTGTTCGATGCGCTGAAGGCGCTCTCCAACGACGGCGTGATCATGACGCCCGAGGGGACGATGATCGAGCTGCTGGAAAGCAAGCTCGCGGCGGGCTCGATCACGTCGCAGCAGGCGCTGTGCGAGTACTGCGACGACTGGATCGACGCGGTGCTGCTGGGCCAGGAGGCGCGCAGCAAGAGCGGCGGCGCGCTGGCCAGCGCCAGCAAGGAGCGCAGCGCGGTGCGCCTGGACCTGGTGCAGGCCGACAGCGACCTGCTGAGCGAGACGCTGAACGCGACGCTGATCGCCTGGCTGTGCGAGCTGAACGGCCTGGCGCCGTGCACCGTCGAGCGCGTGATCAAGGAGGAAGAGGACCTGGAGAAGTCGGCGAACACCGACAAGACGGTCAGCGACATGGGCTTCGAGCTCGACGAAGACGCGGTGCAGGCCAAGTACGGCGAGGGCTGGCGCAAGAAACAGGAGATTTCGCGACCGGAGCCAGAGGCCACGGCGCCGGCTGCGCCCGGCCGGACGGGGCCTGGTGGCGGACCTGATGCCGGAGCGAAAGAGCGCACGGTGCAGTTCGCCGAGGGTGGCGCCGTCGAAGGCCAGGCGGCAATCGACGCCGCGATCGCGGCCGTCGACGACGACGAGCTGCAGGCCGCGATGCGCGGCCTGCTGGAACCGATGATGGCCGCGATCGAGGCGGCCGACACCTTCGAGGACGCGCTGGCTGCGGCCGAGGCGGCCTATCCGCGCGTGGACACCGCGCGACTGCAGGCGCTGCTGGCGCGGGCGATGTTTGGTGCCGAGACGTTCGGCCGTGCCGAGGACTGAGGCCATGGCGTACCTCGTCCTCGATGGCGCCGACATCTACGAATGGAGCAAGCACCACGCCGGCGGCGTGCTGATCTCGAGCCACAAGCGGCCCACGGTGCTGCAGGCGAACCGCGAGGCGGCCGAGCGTGAGGTGCTGCGCCTGTCCGCCGAGCACCCAGACGGCAGGTTCGTGCTGTTCGCGCCGGTGGCCTTCGCCAAGCGCGTGCCCGAGGTGACGCACGTCAACCTGCGCGGCGAGGTGGTGCGCACGCACAACGTGGTGCGCCTGCTGCCGATCGTCAAACCGCATGAAGAGGACGCGTTTCCCTTCTGATCCCCCGCAAGGAACTACCCCATGCAAAACGTTCAATCGCCGCGCCACGACGATGAGGCCCTGGAGTACGAGATCGCCGAGAAGGCCAGTGTGGCGCCGCGCGTGACGCCGGCCGACGTCGAGGGCGCGATCATCAGCGAGCACTACTTCACCGCGGGCGACGGCCACAACGGCGCCGCCTGGCTCGCCGTGATGGACGATCTCAACGGCATCGTCACGGCATTCGATGCCCCGGCGGCGCCGCGCGTGCTGCACCTGCTGACGTTTTGCGTGCTGGTGCTCGACAACGGCTTTACCGTCACCGGCGAGAGCGCCTGCGCCTCGCCCGAGAACTTCGATGCCGACATCGGCCGCAAGGTGGCGCGTGCGAACGCGCTGAACAAGGTGTGGCCGTTGTTGGGCTTTCGCTTGCGCGATCGGCTGAACGCGAGTTCTTGAGGCGCGCCGCGATGCATTCCGGACCGGCAGGGTTGCTCTGACGCGCGATGGCCCTCGAAGCACGCCTGGACCTCGAGCCCGCCGACGCGGTGCGCTTCTTCGCCGGCAAGGGCGAGGCGCTGAGCTGGGACTACACCGAGACCTGGCGCGAGGCCAATGTGCACGCCTTCACCGTGGCCAAGGCCACGACGCTGGAGGTGCTGCGCACGATCCGCACCGAGGTGGCCCGGGCGATCGGCGAGGGCCAGACCTTCGAGTCCTTCAAGAAGGCGCTGCAGCCACGCCTGGAAGAGCTGGGTTGGTGGGGCCGACAGGAGGTGCTGGACGGCGACACCGGCGAGGTGACCCGCGTGCAGCTCGGCAGCAGCCGCCGGCTGCGCACGATCTACCAGACCAACGTGCAGACGGCCTACATGGCCGGCCGCTACAAGCGCTACCTGGACAACGTGGCCGACAGGCCCTACTGGCAGTACGTGGCCGTGATGGACGGCCGCACGCGACCAGCACACGCGGCGCTGCACGGCCGCGTGTGGCGCTGGGACGATCCCGCCTGGGATGTGATCTGGCCGCCCAACGGCTGGGGCTGCCGATGCCGCGTGACGGCGCTGACCGAGGCCGAGTTCCAACTGCTCGGCGTGCAACTGGAGCGCGGCGCCGACGCGATCGTCGATCTGCAGGTTCCCGTCGGCCGCGATGGGCAGACGGTCGCGGTGAAGGGCGTGCGCTACCGCGACGAGGCGGGCCGCGAGATGGTGTTCCGGCCCGATCCGGGCTGGGACTACAACCCGGGCGCCGAGTGGGCGCGCTTCGACCCAGCGGGATTCAGACCCGAGGGCGACGCTGGGCCGTCCCTGACTACAGCGCCGGCGGCCCAGCTCATTCACTCGCTCGCTGGCATACCAAACTGGAAGGATGCCGGCCGCGTCGACTTGCGCCTGCTTGATCCAGCTTGGCGCTTGCCAGACCCTGGTGAGCTGCCCGCTGCGCCCGACCGGGAATCGGCGCATCGCATGATGCTCCAAGCGGTGCTTGGCGATGCAGCGACCCGCACCGTGAGTACGCCGATCGAAGAGGTGACCATCAGGCGCGAGCTGCTGCCGCATGTCACAGAGAAGGAGCAGGATGCGCGCGAGCGCTTCGCCAACTACGTGCTGCCGACGCTGCAACAGCCTTTCGAGATATGGCTGACGCCCTACGAGGATGGGTCGTTCCGCAAGCGCTACATCGGCATCTTTCAGGCGCGGTACGACCTGCTGGTGATCGTCCGCGAGAACCGGGACGGCACTCTGACCTGGGATGTCTACAACCTGGTGCCGGCAACCGCGAAGCGGTTGAACCAGCTGCGGGCCGGCACGCTGCTGTTCGGCGAGGTGGGCCAGTGAGGCAGGATGTGCGCGCCGGTCTCATACTCCGGCATGTGTCGGCTGCCTCGGCATTCCTAACTCCGGTCGTCGGGGCTCGTCCCTACCGGATTCGCGCGGCGCGCACGGCACCAGTGTAGGCCATGCTGACGATCGAGGTCGACCCCGACGGCCAGGCTGCCGCGCAGCTCGCCGTCGCCGCGCAGCGGCTGCAGAATGCCCGGCCGCTGTTCCAATCGATCGCCCGCATGCTGGAGGCGCAAACCGAGGCGAACTTCGCTGCCCAGGGCCGCCCGAGATGGGTGCCGCTGGCCGCGTCGACAATGGCCAAGCGCCTGAAGCGCAACACGGGCGAGAGCGTGCTGCGGATCCTGCAGGACTACGGCACCTTGGCTGCCAGCGTGAGCAGCCGCTACGGCCCGGACTTCGCGCTGGTCGGTGCCGGCGGCGCCGCGAAGGACTACGCGGCAATTCACCAGTTCGGGGGCACCATCGAACGCCCGGCACACAACGTGAAGGTGCGCCTGCGGACGGACGCGAAAGGGCGGCTGGAGCGGCAGGGCGGTGGCGGCCGCAGCGTGGATGCGCGCATTGCGCATGGGGCGATCTTCGCGAAGAAGGGCCACAAGCTCTATCGCGAGACCGAGCACACGGTTGCGGCGTACAAGGTGAAGATCCCCGAGCGGCCTTACCTGCCGTTCAGCGGGCCGCCGGCAAACGCTGTTCTGCAGCCACAGGCCGAGGCCTCTCTGCTCGGCCTGCTGCAAGAGTACGTGCTTGGAGCGGTGGGGCGATAAGGCGGTAGGGACGGCCAGCGCGCGCGGCCGACTTGCCCACCGCGCAAATGCTTTGCAGCCATCGTCCCGCCGGCTCCCACTCCGGCCCGCCTTATCCCGTATTTATGTCACGCGACGGCCCACCAATATGTCACCTCCGATCAATGGCTGATCGCCGGGCCGCCGCGGCACGCCGCGGCGGATCCATTCAAGCGCCCTCACGGCGCAACGGACAGGGGTGAGGAATGGACGTGATGCTGGCCCTGGCAGCCGCGGTGGTGTGGCTGGTG
>WBZT01001300.1_pt3 | contig 10743 bp, 11 predicted proteins | sample 5204241 | NCBI WGS metagenome assembly WBZT01 (sample SAMN12344358, study PRJNA552823) | activated sludge metagenome | biome: Activated sludge suspended growth; feature: Nitrification reactor; material: Wastewater; isolation source: activated sludge from nitrification reactor of wastewater...
TTTCTTACCGTATTTCTGTTTGATGGGCCAAAGCAGGCGGCGCGCCTTATCAAGGTTGGTATTATCAGGCCAGCTGTTAAGCGGCGCGAAACGCTGCTGCCCTGAGCCTGCCCCGCCGCGGCCATCGCCGGTGCGGTAAGTGCCTGCAGAGTGCCATGCCATACGGATAAACAGCGGTCCGTAGTTGCCGAAATCTGCCGGCCACCAGCTTTGAGAATCCGTCATCAATTTCTTTAAGTCCTCTTTAATAGCCTGGTAATCAAGGCTTTTGAATTCCTCTGCGTAATTGAAATCTTTTCCCATCGGGTTAGAAAGATCGTCATGCTGCCGCAGAACGCCCAGCTTAAGCTGGTTTGGCCACCAGTCGCTGTTCCTGGTTCCGCTTCCTGCAAATCCGTTTGCCCGTGTTACTGGGCATTTGCTGCCGTTATTACTTTCCATAATGTACTGTATTTATAATTTTAGAAATATCGTTTGCTTTATACTAATATACAATAGTTGCTGAGAACCGGGTTAGGCTTGTGTTAAATCACCCGGTTTATTTTTCAATTTGAATGTAATTGTATAACCAAAATTAACACATAAAGCGAAATTAATAAAGGCAAAATAGAGGCGGTTTATGACTCGCCCAAACTGGAGTTTGGGTGAGAGGGTTTTGGGCGGAGTTTGGGTGAGAAGGTTTTGGAAGAAACTGCTTCCCCGTTCAATCAGAGAATATTATGATGCAGCACTGACACAGTCAGTGCACTCCAAAGAGAGGCTACAAATAAAAATGAATTGATTAGCCACGGTCTTTAGACCGTGGATGAAGCAGCACCGCAAAAAGGGCTTTATCCCGCATTAGATAGCTTAAATGTGATTGCTCACCCAATCCGGAATTTAGTGGTAGGTTTTTTGGATTCTATTGACCTATGTCAATTGATTTAAAGCTAAAATGAGTTAATATTGTAATAACAAATACAAAAAAGATAAGATGAACGAAAAATCAGTTATTACAGAAAAGATGAGACCCAGCGATCTGCTTAACTACCAGCAAGGAGCTGTTGTAAGCAAGGTGCTGTTAAAAAAGAAATCAGGTAACATTACCGTGTTTGCATTTTCAAAAGGAGAGGGCTTGAGTGAACATATTGCCCCGTTTGATGCGTTTGTACATGTTATTGATGGCGAAGCGGAAGTAACAGTATCAGGCAAGCCTCATATGCTGAATGGTGGAGAAGCCATAATCATGCCGGCAAATGAACCGCATGCGCTAAAAGCGGTAAGTGATTTCAGGATGCTGCTTGTTATGCTGAAGGATGGGTAGCGGCTTTTCCTTTCTCAAACTGGAGTTTGGGTAAGAGGTTATTCGGAGTCGGTGTAAGAGTTAAATAACAGAGCCTGATTGATGGATTTGAATTTTCTGTAATAAAAAAGCCGGTGAATTTCTTCACCGACTTTTCATTTCTATTTTGAATTATTCAAGCTATTTGATAAGCATCATCTTCTTTGTATTTGTGAAACCGCCTGTCTGTATGGTATAGAAATATACACCGCTCGATAGGCTTGATGCGTCGAAGTTTACAGTATAGATACCTGCATTCCTGAATTCATTAACCAGTGTGGCTACTTCTTTTCCAAGAACATTGTAAACCTTGATCGAAACGTTTCCGTTTGCCTTTACACTGTAATCGATCTTAGTGCTGGGGTTAAACGGGTTGGGGTAGTTCTGGCCCAAAGCATAGTTATCAGGAACAACTGAAGGATTGTTTACTCCTTCAAGCTGGTCTGTGAATATCTGTGTATTTGTGACAGCAGCTGTTCCGGTATACCCTGAAGCAACAATTACTTTGTAAGCATTTGCTCCCCATCTAACGCTTCCTACGTATGCACCAAGTACCGGTGTAGTAAGATTTGGTTTAGCGCTCCATGTGTTAGAAGTAGGATTATAAGCATAACACGGGTTCGGGGTTGCAGGTGTCCACCAGGTAGCCGATGTTGTACCTGTAGTACCTGTAACCATTATTACCTGGTCAGTGAACCACGGTGCCATATCAGTTTTCCACATTGTTCCGCCGGGATAGTTAGCACCGGTTGTCCATGTAATGGAGCTTCTATCTGACTGGCTTATAACTCCTTTATAAGTTACAGCGCCCGGTACTGCGCCCTGAATTCCGCCAACATAAACCATCGTGTTTCCTGCAATAGCAAATCCGCCTCCGAAGCAAGCCTGCGGTAAAGCAGTACCTGTTCTCCATGTTCCGGAAATTGCATTGTAAACAAGGATCGATGCGACCGGATTTGTTCCGTCATTGCCGGCTGCACAGTAAATAATACTATCCTGGTAACCTGCAGCTTTACACCATCCGAGTGTTGCAACCGGTAACGGAGTACCTGTTGTCCATGTATTGGTGTTGATATTGTATTTATAAAGCGTATTTGCATATGCTGCTCCATCACTTCCGGCAACAGCATAGAGAGTATCTTTAACAATTGCTGAACCTAATACTACCCTTGCTATCGGTAGAGGTGCTCCGGTTGTCCAAACACCAGTTGTAACATTGTATTTATAAAGCGCAGTGGTATTTGGTGCATTTCCACCTAAAGCAAACAACCATGCCGTATCTGTTCCGGCTTTGTTGTAACCAACGCCTGAACCAAGATATGATCCTGCCGGTATAACTGTTCCTGCTGTCCAGGTTGCGCTTGTAATAGTTACTGACTTTGAAAGTGTATCGTTTCCTCTGTCAAGATCAGTACCAGCCTGAGTGAAAACCTTCACAGTGTAGGTTCCGTTAGTTGCTGTCCAGTTAGCGAATGTGACCTGGTTGGTAGTTCCCGAAGCAAGAGCGGTAACATTCATAGTTGAAGTATATCCGCCGGGTGTAATTGTCATTGTTACCGGGAAAGTTTCAGCACTTGAGCCGAAGTTCTTCACTGTAGCTTTCGGAACAATTGAACCCGGAGTCTGCGGCGTATTAACGTCAACGCTTAACGTACCAACATCATGAAGAAGAAGCGGAAGAACAGCAACATCATCAACATACATATCATTACCATACTGGCTGTTTGCCTTCATAATAATGTAGTTTGTTGCCGTGTTGAATCCCGCGGGAATTGCGAATTCATAATAATACCATCCGTTTGCTCCTGTTTCAACCGGTGCGAGTCCTTTTGCCCTGTTTATAGTTCCGAGCAATGTAGCGCCTGTTGAAGAAGCAGTTGTGTTGATCATAAAATCAACCTTATCTGCTGTAGTATTGTAACCGTCATCCCTTATCATCCAGAATCCAAGCTTAGCCGATCCGGCTGTAAGACTGAATACTGAAGAGATCAGTGATGCCGTGCATCCTGTTGAATAGTTAAAGCTGTTGAAGCAGGTCATACCTGCACCGCTATGCGGATTGAATCCGCTGGGGTAAGCCGAAACGGTAACTCTTGTCCATAATCCTGTGCCGGATTCCTGTAAATTCAACCAGCCTGTCGGCGGGAATGTTGCGTTATCGAAGCTCTCAGTCCAAAGAGGAGGAGCCATGCTTAACCTGTCGTGTGACGAAGGAGCCTGGTTTTTCAGCATTTCCATTGTGGCCGGAATGCTGGTAGCGTCGATCTTCTGAGGTGCCGGATCTTTTTGGGTATAAATACCGAATCCAAGCATCAGAATTACCGCGAAAGATACAATCAGTTTCATTCTTTTTGTCATTTTTTTGTTTTGTTTAGTTAAATGAGATTGTAAGTAAATCGGTTCAAAACATACTCCGGCATTGAATTGCCGGATGCTCTTTTCCCGGCGGATCCTGGAATTGAAAAAGATGAGAAATTGACATATAAGGAATTTAACGGCGCGAAAAAAAAATCCGCAATTAAATTTTTTTGATTGTCCGGAAATTCGGGCGCAAGGTTAATTCTGTGATCCATCAATTTATCATCAGCTTTCAAAAAACAGGATGCTGAAAAGAGTTCTCTCAAACCTGCTGCTGATTTGAGCGGATTAAATTTATCGATGGATGAAACTGTATTGGGATTCACTACTAAATTATTTGACACTCATAATGAATACAATGCAAAAGTTAAGAAAAACCGGATATTTCTTATCATAAATCCATATGACAGTCATAACGCCCTATTCCGGAAGTTCCGAATCATAAAGAAAATCAATCAGCAGGAAATATGATTTATAGATACGCAATTGTGTGCTAGCTTAAATAAAACATCTTCATAATAAGAATGTCTGGTGTAATAAGCTGCCGATACCAGGTATTCAGCCATCCGGTATTGTTCCAAAACCTGCAGGCACTTTGAGTTGTTTACTAGTTAACGGATAAATAACAAAAAATCACAGGAGAGAGTAATAATGTATTTTACCGGAATTCAAAAGAAGATAAGTATCACGGCTGCAGTCCTGCTTTTTTTAATGATCTCAGGCTGCGCAGGCAACAAGAGCTATGAAAGCGGACTGGAGCTGCTTAAAGAGAAAAAATATACAGAGGCAATTTCTGAATTCCAGAAAGTACCGGCAGGTGATAAGGATTTCAGGCTGGCGCAATCGAAGATCAGCTATATTCAGGGATTGTTATCATTCAACGACAGCCTGTTCCGCGCCGCGGAAGTAAGGCTGGAAAAAGTTGAAGCCGACGACGAATATTTTCATGATGCGCAGCTTATGCTGGATAAGATAACACAGCGGAACAAGCTGACTGAAGCCCCGCGTACGGATACCGTAATAATAAGGGAGAAATCACAGGCACCAAGGGAAGAGAAAAAGAGACTGAAAAGGAAACCATAAAGGCTAAGACTGACGCCGAAATAACCGCGGCGTATGTTAAACAGACAAAGAGCCTGATAGAACAGTTCGAAAATTTATACCAGTCAGGTTATAAAGCCCCTGTTGACTCGAAATCAAACTACATATCCAATATGAGCAGTGTTTCAGGAAAGCTGAAAGGCTTGAGTTATATTGCAAAAGAAAAAGATGCCGAAGCAATTGAGCTGAACAAAAAAGCAGCCGCATGGATTTACAAGCGGGTTGAGTTCCTTTCGAAGCTGGTTAAAGAAAATTCGGTATCAGAAACCAATACTTCACGCTCCATAAAAGAAGAAGGCGACAAGCTTTATTACGCCGTCAGCCAGCAGATGAAAAAAGTAAAATAACCAATTCCACACTCACTATTATCGCAAAGCCTGTAATGCCGAAACTTTACAGGCTTTTTTGTATCCGAAAATCTTCTGCGCTGTTTAGACCGCTTCAAGTTCTTTGATCTTATTTTGGAGATCTTTCGAGTATGTTCTCAAATTATAGCCGTACTTAAGCTGCTCTTCCATACGGCATGAATACACCAGCTTGCCGTTCCACACAGTCATATCGGGGCAGCCATCGCACATGCTTTGAGTGCCGTCTTCGAGGAAATCAACAGGCTGAATTATCATTACAGACTGGTAGTAAAGCCGCGAAAATATCCTGAACGGATTTCTGAAGAACCTGAAAAATGTTTTCCTCAATTTTCGGTCGAACAGTCCCATAAAAGCGATCATAGACTTTCCCTTACGGTTCATCTTAGGATGTGTATAAGAAAGATATTTGTTGTACAGGAAGTGATAGCCTGCTTGAACAAACTCCATAGCTTTGCTGCCCATATACCCATAGATCTTTTTCTTATTCCCTATCCTTCCGCTCAGCAGCCATTTGAATGAATCCGCTTTTTCAGAGCCGTTGAGGTAAGCGCACGGATCGAAATCCGGGTACTGGCTTCGTATCATTTCCACTGCCTCATCAGCCTTTAGGTCCGTTCTATCGGGCACATCTTCATTATACACAAGTGATGTCATGTCTATCTTTTTAGGTCCGAGGTAGAAATCTACAAGCTCGTTATTTACCGCGCGGTAAAGTATAAACACCATTACGTGCACAATATCAATATTTTGCTGCGCCCACCTGAGCATATCGGGAATGTATTTCAGTGTATCTTCATAAACTGTTGAATTGAAAGAGCAGGATATTCCCCCCTCATCGGCAAGCATCTTAGCGTATTTATACCGCAGCTCGTTAAGCTTCATTTCATCGGCATCTTTCCAGCCGGGGCGGTTTTGGCGGCTATCGATATGAAATGTGAAACCGAACACACCCGCTGATTTCAGCTTGTGCAGCAGCTCAGGCGTTAAAGCAATACCATTGGTGTTCACTATCGGCTTGCAGCCGGAATCTGCCACCATTTTGACAATCTCTGTTATTTGAGGATGCAGGAGAGGCTCGCCCCCCGCAATAGAAACACTATCGGTTTTTCTGTACTTCATAAAAACTTCAAGCTCTTTTTTAATTTCGGCCAGAGTTTTATGGCTGTTCACTTCATTTTTCCTGTAGCAGCCAAGGCATGCCAGGTTGCATTTGGCAGTGGGTTCAAGCCATGAAATAATGTTATCAGAGAGATTCCACGGCAAACGGTAATAATCGAGGTGATTGAGTTTTAACATAACCTGTGAAATGAAAACATTTTTTTTGGGGAATCTGCAAATATAATACACCGGCATGCCGGCAAAAAATGACGGGAATCATTCAACCGGATGACAATCACGCAATTCCCTTGACAAATTAATCCAATGTTTGTCATATGAAATTGTGACCTGTATCCGTATTTTTTGAGTTTATTAAGATATGATATATGGATATATTTGTTGAACCAATCATCCAACATAACAAATAACAGAGGAGCAGAAATGATAGAGACGGTAAACAACGAAGTTGAAGAAAAGATACAGGAAATACTGAACGGCAACAACGCTATAATGCTTGCAACAACCGGGGCAGATTACTCACCCTGGATACTGGGCGCATATTTTGTTAACAGAGGACTTGATATTTACCTGTTGGTAGAATCCGGCGGAAAGAGCTTTGCAAATATCAAAGAAAACAAAAACGTGGCCTACTCTATCTCACAGAATGATGCCACCAAAGATTTCCTGCAGGGCAAGGCGGTAATTGAAGTTCTGCCGGCGGAAGAAGAAGATAAGGTAAGGGCGATGCTTGTTGAAAAAATGCCGTGGTATCAAACCTTTGTACCAATGACACCAATAAAAATAGTGTCTTCAAAAATATTTGTCACCTCGCTTCAGAGCGGCTGGTTCCCTGCGAAGGTACTTGAGAACATGAACTGAGACCAAGACATGCAGAATAAAAACCCGCCTGAAATCCGGCGGGTTTTTTGTTGCCCAATGATTAAACCCTTGATTTTAATATTCATGTTAACGAATTTAAATCACACAAAACAATTATTCCGGTACAGAAGCACTTAATGCTTATTCCGGGCGATTGATCCAAAATTCATACCACAACCACTCCATCTGAATTTTAGGTCTCTGGTTATTATTGTAGAGATTAAGATTCCAGTCATTTTCAAAATACCGGTTTTACATAGCTGATTACAGAAGATCATATATCATCAATTGAAGTTAATATTAATTTCAAATGAACATTCCGTAAACCAAAACAAACAGCAATGAAAACAAAACGTCCTCATTTCTTCGCATTTTTTGCAGTCATCGCGTTTGTAGTTACATCATTAACTGCAAACATTTTTTGCACAGCCGCAGTATTATAATTATAATACGACAGGTGCGACAAACTCATTTCCATGGAATATAGTAGCGGGCAAACAGGTTCAGGTGCTTTTTCTGCCGGGTGATTTCAATCAGCCTACGCCTGCGCCTAACGGAAACATAACCAGTGTTTCATTCAGGTTAGCGGCAGCGCTTGGACCTTACACTTATACAAATGTTGTTATAAAGATGGGACAAGCTACAGGGTTAACATCATTTGCAGCCAGCCAGTGGTACTCCGGCACAATGACAACTGTATATACAAGGGCTTCTGTTCAGCTGGGAGGTAATGCAAATGAATGGATGACAATTACACTTGATACACCTTTTCCATATGATAATACCCAGAGCCTGATTATTGATGTACAGCAATGCAGTGTTCCCGGTGCAACCGGATTCAGTACCGGAACTACAACACTCACAGGCAACAGAAGAAATACTTCACTCATAAATACGAGCTGCCCATTCGCATGGGGTCAGCAGAGTGGCACCGTGCCTCATATGGGTATTAATGTATCTCCGGCAGTTAACTGCAGCTATGCTTGGGCACCGCAAACATCAGGCGTAGCCGCTCTGCTTCAGGCTGTTTCAACACCCAGCCAGAATGTATGCTGGATAGCCGGTGCAACCGCAACCGTAAGGCTTACAACAGATGGCGGAGCTACCTGGGTGAATGCAAATCCAAATCCCGGTGTTATAAACGGTGACGTTTACAATATCTGGGCAATTGATGGAACTACTGCCCTGCTGACAACATCACCTGCCGCAACTTATATCTACCGCACAACTAATGCAGGAGCAAACTGGACGCAGGTATTTACACAGGCAGGCGGATTCCTGGATGCTATTGTTATGGCAAACGCAACTACGGGCTATGCATACGGCGACCCTGTAAGCGCAAGATGGTCGTTATGGAAAACAACCAACGGCGGAGTTAACTGGGATTCAACAGGAATGTACCTGCCCCAGGCTAGTTCAGAAGCAGGCTGGAACAACGCGATGTGCGTTGTTGGAAATAACATATGGTTTGGTACAAATAATACAAAAGTATATCGTTCAACAAACGCCGGAGCAACAGGTTCATGGACAGGTGTTGCAACTACCGGCAACCTGAATACTTATGGCGTATGGTTCACAAGCGCAACCAACGGTATTTGTGTTGGTACGATAGTTCAGAAAACAACTGACGGCGGCGTTACATGGGTTAACGGCGGCACAGTTGGCGGATCAGGAAACATGACATCCATTGGCGGTATAGGTGACAACTACTGGTTAACGCGCGGTAACAATACTTACGGCTCAACCGATTTCGGCGCAACATGGACCGGAGCAGGCTACACAGGAACGCAGGCATTGTGGGGCACCTCAATAGTTGCCGGCACTCCCTGCCTTACCGGATGGTCGGTTGGCGCAGCAGGAACAGTAGTGAAACTCAACGGGGTACCGGTATCAGTAAATGACCCGTCTTCGCAGCTTCCTTCTGCTTACAGGCTGGAACAGAACTACCCGAATCCGTTCAATCCAACAACAAGCATAACATTTGATATGCCTGTACAGGGAAATGTTGAACTGAAGGTATATGACATCCTTGGCAAAGAAGTTGCTTCGCTGGTAAGCGGCAATTTAAATGCCGGAACTCACCACATTCCGTTTGATGCTTCATCGCTCGCAAGCGGAATTTACATTTACAAATTAACAACAGGTGATTTCACAGACAGCAAAAAAATGGTTCTTATAAAGTAATAGCTTTTAGATACACTCATTTTAAACCCCGTCAATGACGGGGTTTTTTATTATTCAAAATATTGAATTCTATTTGATCTAAGTATTTGCTATTTTGAATCATGCGGAAATCTGTTGCAGCCATATTATTTTTACTTAGCCTTAATACCTTTTGCAATGATACAACCAGAATACTGTTTATAGGGAACAGCTACACATATGTTAATGGCCTGCCAACGTTATTCAAAGAACTATCTGCTTCCGGCGGGAAAAATGTGTTCACTGATATAAGCGCACCCGGCGGGTACACGCTTGAAGGCCATTTTTCACTTCCGGAAACTATTGATAAGATAAATTCCGGTGGCTGGAAATTCGTAGTACTTCAGGAGCAGAGCCAATACCCGGTAATTGAGTATTACAGGGTTAGCAGCATGTTTCCTTTCGCAGCTAAGCTGGATAGTATGATAAAGGTGAACGGATCTGAAACAATGTTATTTATGACATGGGGCCGTAAATCCGGCGGGCAGCAGTGTATTGGTTCTTATTGCAGCCCGGTGTTTACGGATTACTACCATATGCAGGATTCACTTCAAACTGCTTACGAAAGGCTAACGCAGCAACTGGGAGCTAAGCTTTCTCCGGTTGGTTTGGCCTGGAAACGGGCATTGCTGCAGCAGCCGGGAATTGAGCTTTGGGATGCAGACGGTTCACATCCTTCGCTTAAGGGAAGCTACCTTGCGGCATGTATGTTCTACGCAGCGGTGTTTGGAGAAAGTCCGGTAGGATTAAAATACTTCGGAGGGCTTGATTCAACTGACGCGTTATTCCTTCAGCAAATAGCAGGCTCTTTTGTCACGGGCACAGGATCCAATAATACAAGTTTACCAACGGAGATAATACTGGACCAGAATTATCCAAATCCTTTCAATCCTGCCACTACGATCAGGTTCAGATTAAACATGCCGGGCGATATTACGATAAAGCTATATAACGCAGCAGGCAAGGAAACAAGGCTGCTTGTAAACGCGTTCTACAGGCCGGGTATTTACTCAATAAGTATAGATGCATTTGAACTGCCAAGCGGAGTTTACTTTTACACTCTGGTCTCAGGCTCAAAACAGCTCAGCCGAAAAATGATCCTGCTTAAGTGAATCGGCTTTGTAACAGACCGGTTCAAGAAGCTACAGCCTGAAGCTGATCTCAACCCATGTGCCTTTTTCAGATCTGATTTCCAGGTCACCTTCAAGCTGCTCAGTCAGCATATGAACAAGCTTAAGCCCAAGGCTTTTGTTCTTTTTAATATCGAAATCCCTTGGCAATCCTACCCCTTCATCTCTTACATAAATTTTTGCCGTACCATCTGAAGAATCGAACCCGGCACTGATATTTCCGCTGCCGCCATCCGGATACGCATATTTCAGAGAGTTTGTTATCAGCTCATTAAATATCAACCCG
>WBZT01003264.1_pt1 | contig 10737 bp, 12 predicted proteins | sample 5204241 | NCBI WGS metagenome assembly WBZT01 (sample SAMN12344358, study PRJNA552823) | activated sludge metagenome | biome: Activated sludge suspended growth; feature: Nitrification reactor; material: Wastewater; isolation source: activated sludge from nitrification reactor of wastewater...
ACACCGCCGAGGGGGTCTGGTCGTTGTTGCGCTCGTGGTTGCGACCCCATCGGGGAATTTCACAAGAAAAACTGCCGCTCTACCTGGGCTTCTTTCAGTTCGTGCACAACGTCCGGATCCGGGGTAAGGGCTTGCTCAAACCCCTTCTGCAACTGTTGGTGGCGTAACCATGCGAACTGTCCGGAATCCAGATTGAGCCTTGATCTAATATCTCAATCAGAATCTTAAACGGAGTTGGAACGATGCCCGAAAATCTCCTGGGTTTTCTACAAGCTCCCAAAACCGCTCTAGATGCTACTCAAATGACCGAGCACGAGCTGCTGCGCGAGCTAGCGTTAACTCTCTACGCGCAAAACCGGCTATCGCTGGGCATGGCGCGCGAGCTGGCCGGCCTGAGCCTGTGGGAGTTCCGGCAATGGCTCGGCTTGCGGCGCATTGAGGCGCACTATGACGCCAACGACCTGCAAGACGATATCGAGACCTTGCGCGAGCTAGGCCGCCTGCCGTGACGGACGTCATCAGCAACACTTCACCGTTAACCAACCTTGCCGCCATCGGTCAGTTCGATGTATTGCGGGCGCTGTACGGTGATTTGTTGATCGCCGAAGCGGTCTGGGAAGAACTGAACGCCAGCGGCCGTGTCTGGCCGGGCTGTCGGGAAGTCGCCAGCGCGGACTGGATCACGCGGCGGGAAGTACGCAATCGTCCCCTGGTCACCGCTCTGCGGGAGCGACTCGATCCGGGTGAGGCGGAAACCATCGCCCTGGCGGTAGAATCTCAACCGCCCTTCATGCTGATGGATGAGAAAGAAGGTCGGCGCGCGGCGCAGCGCTTCGGGTTGAAGACAGTGGGCGTGGTGAGTGTGCTGCTCGAAGCGAAAGCACGCGGCCTAGTCACTGAAGTTGGGCCGCTGTTGGAGCAATTGCGCCGGGATGCGGGCTTTTTCCTGAGCGACCGGGTGATTCATGAGGCTCGCCTGTTCTGCGGCGAGGTCTAGCCTGGGCTAAAACCCATGACCCTCGGCACCCACCTTGCCTTCGCCTCGGTGTTGTATCTGGGTGGGGCGACCCTGTTCGGCTACCCACCCGACGCCATCGGCTGGGTGCTGGCCGCCGTCGCCAGTTTGCTTCCCGACCTCGACTTCCCCCCTCGAAAATCGGCCGACTGTTCTGGTTCGTTTCGGTGCCGCTGGAACGGCGGTTCGGCCATCGCACCCTCACCCATTCCCTGGTTGCCCTCGGGCTGTGATGGTTCTCGCCGGGCCGCTGCTGGTTCTTCAACCGCGGTACGGTTGGGCGGTGGTCGGCGGCTACTGGTCGCACCTGTGGATCGACATGCTGAACGTGCGCGGTGTGGATTTGTTCTGGCCATCCGCCGTGCGGGTGGTGACACCCGGCAATCGGCATTGGCGGCTCCAGGTCGGGAGCAAGGCGGAAATGATCCTGCTGGCGATGTTGCTCGCGCTGACGGTGGCGTTGTACCCGCTCAGTCACCTCGGTTTTCGGGACGGTCTGCAACGGTTGCTGCGCAACTTCGACATCGCCCGCGAGCAGTACCAGCGCCAGGCCGGAACGCACTGATACACGCTGGAGTTGACCGCCACCGATAACCTGACCTTGCAGCCGGTCACGGGGCAATTTCCGGTGGTCGGGGTGTGGCAAAACGGCTTGATCGTGGAGCGGGACGGCCAGCTCCGGGCGGTGGGGGTCAGCCCGGCCCACCACAATCTCTATCCGCTCCAAGCCCGGCTGATCCAGGGCGAACCGCTGCGGGTGGTGGCGGAACGAGTGGACATGGCGGGTCGGACGCTGCGCGGGCTGGTCAGTCGCATCGATCAGACTCGGCCTTACTTTCTGCTGGGGGAGCTGGAGATCCCGGACGGGCGGGGATCGGCCCTGACCGGGCGGCTGGACAGCGTGGATCGCTACGATCCGGCGGACCTACCGGGGTGGTGTCCTGCAATTGCACTACGCCCGCGCCCAGGAGCTCCAGCCGTGGCTGGATCGGGTGGCGGTGCGCGGTGAAATCGTGGTGCAGTTTTGGCTGAGGCCCGGCGAGGCCGGGGTGACCCTGGAGAAGGGGGAGGAGCGGGAAGAAAACAGGATACCGAGGCAGTTGAGGGGGTTTTTGTGAGCACCCCAACCGACGCTGTTATTTCGGCGGCATCGGTTGCTGCTCCACACGTTCAAGCGCCGGGTCCAGACAAGCCCAACTCGGTGCGCTCGCAACCCAAATGTTCGTGCTGGGTTGAATAGAAGAAGGATCATCCAGGTTGCCCGCTCGAACCACCCGGAACTCTGGGCGGTTGGAGGATTTGGCGAACAGATGCGCGCCACACTTCGAGCAGAACTGATGCGTGACCTCATCGCCACTGTCGGCGATCTTCGTGTACTCGGCAAGCACCCCGGAACAGCGGAGTCCGTCGGTGGGAACCAGCAGATTCACCGATCCATTCGCCGCGAGGTGTTGGCAATCGCGGCACCAGCAAATGCGGGTGGCCAGCGGTTCCGCCACGAGCTTAAAACTCACCGCGCCGCAAAGACAACGACCGGTTCTTTCAGTCATGTGTTGGTCTCTCCCTTAAGAAGATTGGGTCTAACGTCTGAGCTAAGCCGACACTCGCCGCCACTTAGCCTAACACAAAACCGAAAAAGCCCGACGGCGGGTGGTCAGCCTTGAGCGATAAGTTATAACTGTGTTCGGATGAATGCACTTGTTATGTGTTTATTCTCCCAGCGCTTCTTTTACACTCTCTTCATTCTTGAGTGAACCTGAACATGCATCTCCTTCCTCTGATCCAATCAACCATTTTTTAAGAAATGCTACTCTTTCTAATGTTAATTGAGTTTTGAATCCGTTTGCACACGTAGGAAATACACTACCGTAATATCCAAGTTTATCAGCATCTGGAAACATCATGCTAAAATCAGCATCTCTTAGTTTAATCCAAGCTTCTTGTGCTAACTTCAGCTTGTTCAAAAAAGATTTATCATCCTGATAAGCCTTTTTGATTAGCGTATAGACTCTATTTAGCTCTGCATCGACTTCTTCATATCCAATATTTGCACACTTATTCAATTCAAGTTGAGTTTCAGCTTTCGCTAAACAATCATTTGGTTGGGATGCGTATGATTGGGTAGTAATTACAAATATAAGAGTTAGAATTAGTAAAAATTTGGTTTTCATAATTTTCCCATTTTGAAAATATAACGTCAGCCTCAGCGGCCCGCGCGATGAGCGCGGGTCCGCTGGAGGCACATGTTAGGCCATGATTTCAGTCAACATCTAAAAGGCGGGTTATGCTTCGCTAACCCGCCCTACGCGGGCTGTCTCCCATCTCGATTCCCTTTCCCGGTAGTTGTTATTGCGAAGATTCTACCGGCAGTCGCAACCGACACCACGGGCATCAGACGGAACGGTTCCGCTGGTTCCACGCTTTACTCTTGTATGAGCCCCAGAACCCTGGTAAACGATGGCGTCGCATTTCGAGCTTGGACTTACGGTCAGCGACTTTCCCGCCATGCTGGTGTCGGTAAATGTTCTGGCATATTGGGTTTCTCCGTTGAGATTGGTATTGAATCTCACCAAGTCATTGTCTTGGATAACACCACCCCCGGACAGTTTGCAGTCCGCCTGCGCGCTCGAAGCCATGAAAAATGCAGCAAAAGCTGTGGTTGCGAATATAGTCGCTGATTTTATTTTCATATCGTTTTTCCATTTATCCCCCTAGTAGGGTGAAATGCTAGAAGATCCGGGGGGAACGATCTTCTAACGGAGCGGCAGATAAGCCGTGAGGACGGAAAAGTCGAAAACTTTAACGGCCGATGTTGGCTTGATCCGTGTAGTGTGCGGCGCACAGGGGCGGCAAAGCCCTGCCTTCTCGCATTGAAGCTGGTCCTTGAATCAACAGTCGAACCCCGCACCGGCGCTCACAACCGCCCCACCACCTTCTCCATCCGTTCCTGGCTGACGTGGGCATAAATCTGGGTGGTGTTGAGGGTCGAATGTCCTAGCAGCGCCTTGATGTCCACCAGTTCCGCGCCGGCGTTGAGCAGGTTGGTCGCATAGGTATGCCGCAGCTTGTGCGGGCTGATCTTCTTTTCGATCCCGGCTCGTTGCAGCATCCCCCGCAGATAGACCCGCACCGCCTGCGAGGACACCGGTCTCTGCCCCGGCGCGCGAGCAAACACGAACTCCCCGCGCGGCTGGTCCTTGAGCCAGAACCCAAACACCGTACCAAAGGCGTCCGGGAGAGGCACCAGCCGCTCCTTGTCGCCCTTGCCGATCACCCGCACCGATTTCGCCATGCCCTCCACCAAGCGCACGTCGGATGTCTTCAGGCCGAGGGCTTCCGAGATCCGTAGCCCCGAGTTCAGCAGCAAGCCGAACAGCAGCTCGTAGCGGCGCCGGGTCTCGGTCATCTTCGTCCTGTTCTCGCCGAAGATGTTGAGTGGGATGTTCTCCCGGCTCTTGAGGGTCGCTTCCAAGCGGGTTTGTTCTTCCTTCTCCAACCACACCGGGATGCGTTGCGGGCGCTTGGGCTTGTCGGCCAGATACACCGGATCGCCCTCGACGATCTCGTGGCGCAGCGCCCAGCGGTAAAAACTGCTCAGGGTACTCAAGCGCCGGGTGACGATGGCGACGATGGCCTTTCGCTCCCGCAACTGCCAGGCGTTGAACTGCTCCACGTCGGCCGCCCGCGCCCGCTGCCAGTCCTTGCCGGCTTCCTGAAGCCCGTTCGCCCACAGCCCCAAGTCGGCGTTGTAGGCGTAGCAGGTGGTCTTGCGGTGGCCCTTGGCGTAGCGCAGGTGCGAGAGGAACTCTTGCCGGGCCGCGTCGAAGATGTCTCGGTCGAACCTGATAGTGGCCATCATCCCCCCCGCAAGGTTCTCATCGCGGTTTCCACGAATCGGCGGTGGCCCTCCAGCCGCTGGCGAGGCGCGCATAAGGAACGGGCCGCCGTCCGCTTTGCCGATTCGATCCGCTGGACCTCGGCGGCCCGGTGTAATCGTGCTTCCGCCTCGGCGCGTTGCCGGCGTTGATCGGCGATATGAAATCCCGACGAGGGATCGAAGCTGTCGGGATCGGCGTGGTACTTGCGGACGATGCCGCGTAGTACCGCAGCCGGGTTGGTTCGGATTGATACCCCGCCCTGCATGCGCGCCTGAATCACGTCCAGGATTTGTTGGGCGACCTGGGTCGGCAGAGGGTGAACTTGGGCGACGATGTCTTCACGTTCCCGCTGAGTCAGTTTCACCGGGTAGATCAGTGCCGGTCGTCGCTCGTTGGGGGCGGGTTCCCGTTCACCAGGGGCTGGATGATCTTCAGCGTTGCTCCCATCGTCTTGATGACTACCACTACCACTAGTGCTTTCGGGTTCCACCGGGCGCTCGTCCGTGACGGAGGGGCTGGGGGTGGTAGTTTTAATCTCAGTAGTAATCTTGATTCCTTTAAAGAGATCGCCCACAGGCGAGGGGGGGTCACCCACAGGCGAGGGGGGGACGACCGCCGGCGAGGGGGGGACGGCCTGTGGGGAAGTCGCCGCCGGGGCCACGACCGGATTTGTGATCGCCTGGATCATCCGTGGCACCGGTTCGATGAACATGATGCAGTTCCGCAAAATGCCCTGTTGCACGATGTCCCGGTACTCCCTGCGAATGTAGCCCGCATCTTCCAGACGCTTGAGTGCCTTTCTGGTCTGATCCTTGGTGAGTCCGAACTTGGCCTCGAAGTAGGCGGCGGTGCATTGGAACATATCGCCGTCGAAGTGTTTGCGCGGTAGCGGCTTGCCGCGCTTGTCGAGCGTTTGGCGGGGCCGATACCGGTAGACGATCTCGGCCAGAATGGTGATGGCCGGCAGATCCGGCTTGCCGGAGCCGAGCGTGATGTGCTGATACCAGCGGTGGGGGACGATGTTGCCCTCGAAATGAATCTTGCCGATTTCGGCCACCGGGGCGGGGAGCGGGGCATCGAGCGTTTCCGCACTGGCGAACGCGGATATTTCTCGATAAGATAGGGTCTGAGTATTCATGGAAAGGCTCTCAAGCTGGTATGGATACACGGACAAGCCCGCTGCCGCCTGCCAAAGCAAACAAGCGGGCTTTTCCTTTTTGGAGTGGTCAGTGGTACTGAACGGTCGAACTTCGACACGCCTGTAACAGTTTATAAATTTTTCTGCAATTTTAAAGATGCGAACGTCGCATCGATGTCGTTAAATCGCGGATTTTTTGTCAGCCCATCAGTCCGCGCCCGCGCCGATCTCAGGCCACGTCTTCGAATTCCCGCAAGAGATACTCGGGTCTGCACTTCAAGGCATCGGCGATCTTTTCCAACAATTTGATGCTCACATCGCGTTCACCTCGTTCGATGTAGCTCAGGTTGCTTTGCCCCACCGGAAGCTTTTGCGCCAGTTCGGCTTGGGTCATACCCAGCTCGACCCGTCGGACCTTAATGCGTCGGCCAACCCGTTCATTGATGTTCATGATGTGCACTCGATCTGATTGGTCTTTAATTTAAACCACTAAGAATGATAAATAAACATCAAAAACGGTCCAAGGCGCTTTCCTGTGCGGGGATTTTCTCCTGATCCCGCCGCCCGGGTGGCCTTGACGACCTCTCCGTGGTTCAAAAAGGGCCATTCGTTGGACGTTCTCGACCACGGGCACCCGACTCGCATCCTTGCGGCACGCCTGCTGTCCGTTGCGGGACTTGGGGGATCCTTCCGGCCCTGTACTCCCTGCCTGCATACCATCCCGGATTGGGTGTCCCCGCCGTTCGTGCGCGCACCGGGTCCATCTCCCTGGTCGATGGCCGAAAAAAATTTACCACTGCGTTGAACCCTGCGGCGTTCCCTGGGGAATACCCCAGCAAGACCGTGAACATTGGGGTCACGGAACAAGCCATCTTTCAATCAGGGGAGTTCACCACATGAATCTTAAATCCATCGTCAAAGCAACTCTGGTCGCCTGCTGCATCTATAGCGGCGCAACGGTGGCGGCCACGGATCGCAGCGCGACGGTATCCATCATGAATTTGACGGGTGAGCCCATTGTCGCCGCCTATTCCCATAAATACAGCAACAACTACAAGGACAGCGGCACGACCTCTTCCAAGCAACCGGTGGGTGTGGGTCTCATACAAAATGCCGGCAAGGCCCGGTTTAGAACCGGGTTTGGCACCACGGGCAAAGACTGGTGGATCGTCTCTTTCGTGGATGACCGGGGATGTACTTATGTATCCAGCCCAAAGAATGCGCGGAAATTCGTGGATGGTCTCGAAAAAACCGCCATCTTTACCGGTGGAATCCTGGTGGAGGCTGGAGTCGATATCGCGATCGCCGGTCTTTTGGATCCGGAACCTGCGGGCAAGATCGCGGGCGGCGTGTTGGGAGGTGTGACCGCCGGTTTGGGGGCCGCGATGGTGGGACTCTCCAATACCGAAAGCACGGCGGGATTCAAGCAACACATTTTGAGGGGCCAAGATACGAGCATCCTGATCATGGTCAACAAGAAGAACGCCATCTTTCAATCGAAGAGTGGTAAATCGACGACCGGGATGGTCATGACCGGGTGCTTCAAGAAGGAAGCCTAAGGGATTGATCCTCGAATTTTTAAGATAGAGTTCCCCGGTTCCCACGCGACGCGTGGGAACCGGGTTGGCGCCACTCCAGCGAAGCGCCTTCCTGAAAATGACTCACCGCCTTGCGGGGTGAGGTGGACTTCAGGCCGAGGACCGGCTTGAACGATGAAATCGGTGGTGATCCCTGGGGTTGAACGGGTTCGGACCCTCCGCGGTGGAGGGTTGAGGTTGGGGCATCGGCTTGCCTTATGGACTGGGCGAAGTCAGAGTTTAGGACCTTGTCCTGAATGTAGGCTCCACTTCAGAGGATTGCATGGCACATTCCCCACTGCCTAGAACCCCCTCGGCATGGCCAGAAGATAGGCTTGCCGACCGATTCCGCAACCCCCCCTCCACGGGCACGAAGCCGTGAATGCCGATCGAGAACTGATGCGGGCGGTGGCACGCCAGGATCGACAGGCTTTCAAGGCGCTATACGAACGGTATGCGCCGCGCATCGGCGCTTATTTGATGAAGCTGTTGAAACGACACGAACTGGTGGATGAGACGGTGAACGATGTCATGCTGGCCGTGTGGCAATATGCCGACCGCTTCGATCCAGAACAAGGACCGTTGCTGACCTGGCTGTTTGGCATCGCCCACAACAAAGGGCTGAAGACGCTACGCGGCGCCGGGCGGTTTCGTGCCGAAGTGTCGGTCGATCCGCAGTCACCGGCCGCCCTGGACGACGCCGATGGGCACGAGGACGGTCCCCAGCCGGTCGCACCCCACCAGCCGGAGCGCACCGTGCTGGGCTGGGAACTGGGACAGGCGCTGGCCGGGGCGCTGGACCAGCTCTCGCCCGAGCATCGTGCCGTGATCGAATTGACCTTCAGCGAGGAGCGCTCCTATCCAGAGATCGCCCAGATTCTCGACTGCCCACTCAACACCGTGAAAACCCGCATGTTCCACGCCCGCAAGAAGCTGGCGCAACTGCTGGCCCAGCGCGGTCACGCCGTCCCCGCCGCGACCTAGGAGTCACCGTCATGTCGCCATCCCTGACCACCGACGCCCCGCCGCTGGACCCGCACGAAGCGGCAACCCTCCTGCTCCCCTGGTACGCGAACGGCACCTTGAACCCGGAAGAAACGCGGCAGGTCGAAGCGCATCTTGACCAGTGTCCCCACTGTCGCGCCGAACTGGAACAATACCGGGTACTCGGCGAGCAGGTTCGGGAGCAACCCGAATGGACTTGGCAACCGCCGTCCGGGCATTTCGAGCGCTTGATGGCGGACATCGACCGCCTGGACACCCCGGCGGTCCCGGTTCGTGCCAAGCCCAAGCCGTCGATAGGGCAACGCCTGATGGACTGGTTACGAGAGACGCCGCAGCCGATGCGCTGGACCTTGGCGGCGGAAAGCTTGGCGTTGGCGATGCTGGTGCTGGTCGTGTGGCTACCGGGCCGGCCGGCGGTCGAACCCGGTTTCGAAACACTGTCCAGCGTCACTACATCGACCCGGCCCACCGGCCCCCGGCTGCGGGTGGGATTCGACCCGACACTCCGGATTGCCGATCTCCAGTCCTTGCTTCAGGTGCTCCACGGCCAGATTGTCGCCGGCCCCAGCGCGTTGGGGATCTATACCGTCGCGCTGGATGCGAAAGAGAGCCCCGAGGCGGCGCTCGATCACGCGCTGACCGTGCTGCGCGCGCATCGCCAGGTATTGCTGGCGGAGCCCCTGCAACCTTCCGAATAGTCAAAAGGACGAGCCGCCATGAGCCCCTCGAACTGGAAAGCTATTCTGGCCTACACCTTGTGTCTGATCCTTGCCGGCTGCGGCGCTGTCCCAAAAGGCGAATCGCCGGCCGCCATCCCCGAACCCGGCGTGCCCAAGCAATTGCAAGCCCGGCAGATCATCGTGGCCCTGTCCGAGCGACTCCAACCGCAATGGACCCCCATCGCCCAGGACCTGGCCACTCAATATCGTCTGCAACCGGTGGGAAAATTCCCGCTGACTTCGATCCAGGTGCAGTGCCTAGTGTATCAGGTGCCGCCCGACCAACCGCTCGAAGCCCTGGTCGCTCGCCTGCAACGCGATCCGCGTGTCGAGCTGGTGCAAACGAATCGACTGTTCGAAGGGCAACAGGCCGTGCCGGGCGATCCCTATGCCGCGCTTGCCTACGGCGTGAAGCTCCTGCGAGCCGATCAAGCGCATCGTCTCAGCACTGGCCGGGGGGTCACAGTGGCGGTGATCGACACCGGCGCCGAAACCCAGCATCCAGATTTGCAAGGGCAGGTGCGGGAAACCGCCACTTTCGTGGAAGGGGGAGAGGCGTCCTTTGACGCCGACCGGCACGGCACCGCCGTGGCGGGGGTGATCGCCGCCCGCGCGGACGGCTCCAGCTTGGCCGGCGTCGCCCCCGATGCCCGTTTGACGGTGGCCAAAGCCTGCTGGTATCCGGACTCGGCCAACGCCAAGGCGCTGTGCAGCAGTTGGACGCTGGCCAAGGCCATCGATTTCGTGATCAACCACGGCGTGAAGGTGCTCAATCTCAGTCTGGGCGGTCGCGCTTCCGATGAACTGCTGGCGCGCTTGCTGGCCGCCGCCGAGCAACGCGGCATGGTCGTGGTGGCCGCGACCCTGGAAGGCCGTGACGAACCCGGTTTTCCCGCCTCGCTCGAAACGGTGATTCCGGTGATGGCCTGCGACGCGAACGGCCGCATCCAGGCTCCCCACTGGCGGGGTCCAAGCTTCGTGGCGGCGGCACCTGGTATCGAAGTGGTCGCCCCCATTCCCCACAGCCGTCACACCCTGATTTCCGGCAGTTCCCTGGCCGCCGCGCACGTCAGCGGCGTGGTGGCGCTGCTCCTGCAACAGACGCCGGACCTCACACCCCACCAGATTAAGACGCTGTTGCAGGCCACCGCCCGGCCGGTGGCCAACCCCCCCGCATCCGCCGATCCCGTCATCGGGTTGGTCGATGCCTGCGCCGCGCTGGCCCGACATGCGCCAGGGCTGACTTGCCACTGAGTGGCGTGGGGTCGCCTTGCCAAATGGGCACCTCGAAAAACCCCTGATTATGAGAAAATGGGGTTATTGATTTCCGCCAAGAGTCCGCACCTCTGATGATCAAAGAAAGCCTGTTTGCCGCTGAGGAACGCGAAGCGAAATTGGACCGTCT
>WBZT01003265.1_pt1 | contig 10736 bp, 4 predicted proteins | sample 5204241 | NCBI WGS metagenome assembly WBZT01 (sample SAMN12344358, study PRJNA552823) | activated sludge metagenome | biome: Activated sludge suspended growth; feature: Nitrification reactor; material: Wastewater; isolation source: activated sludge from nitrification reactor of wastewater treatment...
GACCTGAATCCCACCAATTCCCTGACATTGGAAGCGTGGATTTTCCAGAAGGGCGGACAGTACCAGAGCGCTCCCATTCTCAGCAAAGATAACACCAATTCTGCTCGTCAATACCTGCTGACCATCTCCGACAACGGGACCTTTCGGGCCCATGTTGGCACTGCCGTGGATGGCTTTGTGTACGGTGATGGTGACACACCGGTCGCGCTGAACACCTGGTATCACGTCGCGATGACCTTCGACACCCTCACCGGCATACTGCTGCTCTACGTGAATGGCGTGGAAGACCTGCGGATTGAAGATTTAACCGGACCACTGATCGAAACCAGCGAACCGTTGAGTATCGGTGGTTCGTATCAGGGTGGCCTTGGTACCTACAAATTCAATGGGCTGATTGACGAACCGACCATCTACGACCGCGCCCTTTCAAGTTCAGAAATCGCCGCCCTCTACGTGGCGGGCAGCGCGGGCAAATGTAAGGTGGACACTGATGGTGACGGCCTGACGGACCTGCAGGAAGCCCTGCTTGGCACAAACCCCAACAACGCGGATTCAGATGGCGATGGTGTAAATGACGGGATGGAACATCTCCAAGGCCGCAACCCCCTGATCAACGGTGCGGTGTCGGATTCAAACAGCGTCATCGCACTGCAAGTCTTCACGCCACTCAAGTAACGACCGCAAACACAATACCCCATGAAACCATCTACCGATCATCGCGCTGAGTGGCTGCTGACTGCCCTCTTGTTTGTGATCATCGCCAATACTGCCCGTTCAGGTGACTTTTCAGGCGGCTTGGAAGTTGCCTTGGAGGGTGATACAGCTTCAACAAACCGTGGGAAGTTCGGCTGGGCCGCCAATTGGGATACCGTTTGCACGGATAGTTGCGAGTTGACAGTGGCGCCGAGAATTTACCGGCAGTTCTCGTCCAGTGTTGACTACTGGTTGTACGATGATGTTACCGATCCGAACTCCACCTACTACAGCAGCAGCGTTGCAAGTGTGGTTCAAGCCACCCCTACGGGGCAGTACTATGCGTCGGCGTCGGGCACGGACAGCCGCTCGGCGCCCGGCTCAAGTTGCTCCGGTTCGCTTGTTCTCACAAATGGTGGGCCGCAATGGTACATTTCGTGGAACGGGGGGGAAACAACTGAAGCCAACTGCGGATGTGAACCTTCATGCTCGTGGTGGTCGTATGTCTGGTCGCCGGTGACCCCGGACATAGAATGCCTGAGCCGGAGTTCGGAGCGCGTGACGCGGATCATGGACGAAGGAAACTCGATGGGTGAAGAAGTGGAAACCTACTCTTATTCTGATGAGTACGGCACGGCCGAGTTGTTGAGCCCCGATGGTCTTGACTATCCCGGAACCTGGAATGACACCTCCGGTGCGGCGTCCGCCATCGCCGGCGACGAAACCAGTGCTGTGATCCAGAAAGGCAAATACCGCTTCAAAGTCATAGCGGAAAAAGACAAACGGTTTCGCATCCACTACGTCGAGCATTATTCCGGGGCCGGGTTTTACACGAATTCGGAGGGTAGCGTCGAAGGCGTCGGGACGGGATCCACTCAATATATCCCCGGCCCCGAGTATGCGCCGCCCCATACGAACATCCTCGTGGGCGGCTGCACCAACATTGTCGGCGCTTCCAAGTGGGTGACGCTCGGTTGCGCCAGCTTCGTTAACGAGGATGGTTCCGATGGTTGTGGTGGTGGCCAGGGAGGTTCTTCGGGCGGGTGTCGTGCCTGTTCCGGGTCGCCGGGCAGCGTGCAGTCTTGCCCTTTGCCGATGCGTGCCAGCGTGAGTCTTTGGGCCGGTTCCTACGGAGATAGTCACAACAAACTCGTCCTCGCCAGCCCGTCGCCCTCCTCCAGTCTGGCTTCGCCCTCTGGATTGGAGTTCTTCGGCAACACCAAAGACGTTGAGATCATTCGATCAAGCGGCGCCCTGCGGCAGGTTCGCGGTGCGGAAGGGTTGGCGGACATCACAACCAACAGCGCGACCTCCTACAGCATCCGGTTGTACACGAGCCATGGTGCTCCAAGTGGCGGACTGTACGATGTGACGGGCTATACTCCTTTTTCCACAACGACGATTTCCCAGGGCACCAGCACGAACCAACTGGTTGTGACGGTGGACAACGGGACGACCAGCGAATACGTCTATGACTGGTCAGCCGCCGATCAGGGCTGGACGCTGACCTCCGGCGGCGGCGCGCGGAAACAGTCCATTGCCTGGAATTCCGGCGCGCTTGCCCGCACGAATACGATCAAGGATGGCGCAAATCAGGTCGTCTCCAGGACCATTGAATACTTCACCGAGTTCGGCGCGCTCGGCCAGCAGAGAATCAAGAAGATCGTTGACCCGGACGGCGCGGCGCTGACGAGCCAGTGGTTTTACTACGACAACGCCGGCGCGGACGGCACAAACTACGGCGAATTGAAACTGGAAATCGAACCCACTGGTTTCTGGAAACGCAACGAATACGACACCAACAACCGCGTGGTGAAGGAGATTTCGCAATTCCTGAACGCGGCCACTAATGCGGCGGAAAACCTATGCCGCGTGGTGGAATACGATTACTCGCCGGTGGCGAGCAATTCCTCCTGCACGTTGCGCGTCGAAAAGCTGCTGGGACAGGAAATCTCCCGGCAGTACACACTCTATTACGGGCCGCAGACCATCGCGGTTCAATGCCAGACTGCCGGCGCTTCGTGGACGAATGCGGACAACCTTTTCACGACGAACCAGGTTTACGCTGCGGGCGATTTTGTCGGTCAGGTCAAGACCATAACCAACCCGGACGGCACGATGCAGTTCTACGAGTACGAAACGAACTCAACGCAGAAGACGACGACGGTTTACTCCGGCCAACCGGGACCGTACGGCACGAACATCGTGGACGGCACCAAGAGCGTCACCGTGGTGAGCATCACCGGGCAGGCGGTTTCACGCGAAGTTTTCGACATCGCCTCCGGCATGAAGACCGCATCGGAAACCCACTCGTACGATGCGCTTGGGCGTTTGACAGGCACAACCTATCTCGACGGCACGTCCACGAGCGCCACTTACGCTTGCTGTGGCATGGAAACTTCCACGGATCGTGACGGCACGGTGACCAGCTACAGCTACGACGCGCTCAAACGCCAGACGGCTTCCACGCGCAACGGAATCACCACCACCAACGCGCTCGACGCGGCAGGCCGGCTACTGGCGACGATTCGTATCGGCACGGATTCCTCGACTATCACGAACAGCGGGACCGCTTTCGACCTGGCCGGGCGCATCACGCGCGCCACGAACGCGCTGGGTGGCGTGACGATTTACACAAACACCTTCGATGGCAGCGGCCAGACGATCAAAACCAATACCGCGCCCGGCGGCGGCACCCGCGTCGAGATTTATTATCAGGACGGCTCGCTCCAAAAGACGCTGGGCACGGCGGCGTTCCCGGTGCGTTACGAATATGGCGTCGAAATGGACGGCGGCGTGTATCGCGCCTACACGAAGGAAATCAAACTCAACGCCAGCGGCGGCGACACGTCCGAATGGACCAAGACCTACACCGACCTGCTGGGTCGCGGCTACAAGACCGTCTATGCCGCCGCCAGTGGCAGCCCGGCCAGTCAGTCCTACTACAACAACGCCGGCCAGCTTTGGAAGCAAGTGGACCCGGACGGCGTGACAACGCTCCACCAATACAACGCCAAGGGCGAAGCCGAATACACCGCCGTGGACTTGAACACCAATGGCGCGATTGATTTCAGCGGTACGGACCGCATCACCCGCACCGTGACTGTCGTGACCAATGATCGCGGTTACGATCTGCGGCGCACATTCACCTACGCGTGGGCGACCGACAGCGCGAATACGTCACTGCTCGTGAGTGCCCGCGACATGGCCGTGAACAGTCCGCAAAGCTGGAACACGCTTTGGAACAACGGCCAGCCCGTGACCAGCCACCAACAAACGTCTTATCCCGGCAGCGGCTATCGCAACGTCACCGCCACCGCGCCGGACGGCTCGTACACCTTCAGCACCTATCTTTACGGCCAACTGCAATCCGTGACGCGCTACGACTCCCTCAACTCTCAACTCTCCGCTCTCAACTATTCCTACGACCCGCACGGGCGAGCGCAGTTCCTCACCGACGCCCGCAACGGCACGACGACCAACTGGTTCAACAACGCCGATCAGGTGAGCGGCACGAAAACGCCGCTGCCCGGCACCGGCGCTGCCGCCCAGGTGACGACGAATTATTTCGATACGACGGGCCGCTTATGGAAAACCACGCAGGCCGACAACACCAGCGTGACAAATGAGTATTTCCTCACCGGCCTGCTCAAGAAAACCTACGGCTCGCGCACCTATCCGGTGGAATACACCTATGACGCGCAAGGCCGGATGGCGACGTGGCAAAACTTCACCGCCGGCACGGGCACGGCCACGACGACCTGGCAATATGACGTGTATCGCGGCTGGCTGACGAACAAGGTCTATGCCGACGGCAAGGGCACGATTTACAGCAACACCCCGGCGGGCCGGCTGGTCTTGCGCAAATGGGCGCGCGGCGTGAACACGAGCTACAGCTACAACACCGCCGGTGATTTGAGCGGCGCGGATTATTCGGACAGCACGCCGGACGTGACATATTCTTACGACCGGCGCGGCCGGCAGACGACGATGGCGGCGGGCGGCGTCACAACGACCAAGACTTACAACGATGCCGGATTGTTGGCCACCGAAAGCTACAGCGGCGGCCCGCTCAACGGTCTGTCCGTGACCAACGGCTACGACGAATTCCTGCGCCGGACGAACTTGGCCACGTTGAACGGCTCAACCACATTGACCCGTGCCGCCTACGCGTACGATTATGCGTCACGGTTGGACACCGTGACCGACCTGATCCCGGCCATTCCGCACTCCGCCCAATACACGTACCTTGCGAACTCGCCACTGGTCGGGCAGATTACGTTCGCCACCAACGGCACCACGGTGATGACGACGATCAAAGGCTACGACGCGCTGAACCGGCTGACGAACATCGTCAGTAGTGGCGCAGGCTTCCAGCCTGTGAGCTTCGCGTATCAATACAATTCGGCCAACCAAAGAACCGCGATCACGAACACCGACGAGTCCCGCTGGGTTTACACCTACGATTCGCTCGGCCAGGTGACGGGCGGCAAGAAGTATTGGAGCGACGGCACGCCCGTGGCCGGACAGCACTTCGAGTACGCGTTCGACACCATTGGCAATCGGCAAAGCACCAAGGCGGGCGGGGACAACGGTGGAGCAAGCCTCCGGCCCGCCTCGAATGCCGTGAACACGCTGAACCAATACACCAGCCGCGAAGTGCCCGGTTACGTGAACAGCCTGGGCACGGCCCACAGCAACACCACCGTAACGCTTTGGAGCGACACCGGCCTTTACGCGCCCACGCTGCGCAAGGGCGACTACTTCCGGGGCGAACTGCTGGTGAACAACAGCACCGGTGCAGTGTGGCTGACCTTGACCAACGTGGCCGTGCTGAACGACGGCAGCAACCCGGACGTCGTGACGAACACAACGGGAAATGTGCTGCTCGCCAAAACGCCGCAAGCTTACACGTACGATTTCGACGGCAACCTGATGAGCGACGGCGTGTGGACGAACACCTGGAACGGCGAAAACCGGCGGACGGTGATCCAGAGTAGAAGCGACGCCTCGTCGCTTTCCAAGTCCAAGGTGGAGTGGACCCATCTGCCCGATGGCCGCTGGATCGAACGCATCGTCTCGACGAATAATGGGACCGCTTATTATCCCTCTTTCACCAACCGATATATCTGGGATGGACAAGTCCTGCTCGCCGTCCTGAATCACACCAACGGTTTGGAACTGTCGTTTATGCGCGGTTTGGATTTGAGCGGCACGCCGCAAGGTGCTGGCGGCGTTGGAGGTCTTCTGCTCGTCACGCATCACTCGTCACCCGCCACTCGCCACTTCGTGGCGAACGACGGCAACGGCAACGTAACCGCGCTGGTGAACGCCGCCTCCGGCACCGAAAGCGCCCGCTACGAGTATGGCCCCTTCGCCGAACCCATCCGCATGACCGGCCCGATGGCGAAATTGAACCCAATCCGCTTCAGCGCGCAGTATGCGGATGATGTGGCGGGCGATCTGAAATACCTGTTCCGGGAATACGCGGCGTCGGAGGGGCGCTGGTTAAGCCGCGATTCCTTGGGAGAGACCGGGCATAGCCTGTTCCGTTCTTATGATATGCGAATTGGGAAAAATCCAACTGAATTGGCGCTCAGTATAATTGAGGCTTCGCAGCTTGCGCCGCCAAACCTGTATTCGTTTGTTGATAATCGGCCGGCATTGCGCATCGATCTGCTCGGGAGGGCGGGATGTGATAACGTGTGCAGTGATGCAGTGAAGGAAGGATTGGACGTTGACGAAAGAGGACTCCCCGACGTGAGCGGGGTAATTTGTTGTGAGGGGAAAAAATATTCTTGTCTTTGGCGTCCGACTGGGCAATCGGGTCGTTTAATCGATCCGTTGGCTCAACGCATAGCAGGAAGGTGCTTAATAGATCATGAGAATGTCCATCACGATCACATTGATTGCCCCGCCTGCACGCCGTGGCCAACGAGGGAGCCTTTCAGATTCCCGATCACGGAAGCAAATGGCGAGTGCGAGGCTTATACAAAAAGCGTCACGTGCCTGCAAAATGGGTTGCGTGAATGCAACAATGACCTCACATGCAAGCAGCAATTGGCCCAGGAGATCATAACGCACGTTGCGATGAAGAAGCAATACTGTGGAGGGAGCAAATGAGAACTTTTGTTCTTTGCCGTGTGCTCGCCGGCATCTCTGTTGTGCTTCTGTTGGTCACCGGCTGTAAGTCAACACCTAGGCCAGTTTCGCGACATTCTGACTGGCCCGTCTCGCAAGCTGAAGCCGCCGAAATAGCAAGAAAACACATTCGCGAAGTTTACCGGTGGTCAGATTTTTCGGTTTCCGGCATAGAGTATTATCAAGAAGGTGTTTGGGCGGTTTTTGTCCATAGAGTTCCCACGGTTCCTGACGGGCACACGATGATTGAAGTCTCCGCAGAAGATGGGCAATTAGTCCATTATTCTGATCGACCACCCAAACAAGGAAAATTGCGTGGAACCAAGAAACTCGCGACAAATGAATCCCGCGTTGCCCGAAAGCGTGGAGGATCAGCGATTATTATATCAGAATCTGAAGCAAAATTGGTGGCTTTGAAGGAAGCAGAAAGGCGAGGCTGGGATTTGAAACGAATGAGGGTGGCGCACATGTGGGTTGATGAAGGACGCTGGAAGGTTCTCTTGGTCAGGTTGCATGGTTCCTTGAGAGAGGTCGCAACATTGGATATTTCTGGTGACAGAACAGTTCAGAATTGGATTTCCCAATATTAAGGTGCGCTGGGCCGGGTCTGGAAAACCACGCAGGCCGACGGAACGAGCGTGACGAATGAGTATTTCCTCACCGGCCTGCTCAAGAAAACTTACGGTTCGCGCACCTATCCGGTGGAATACACCTACGACGCGCAAGGCCGGATGGCGACGATGAAGACCTGGCAAAACTTCACCGCCGGCACGGGCACGGCCACGACGACCTGGCAATATGACATGTATCGCGGCTGGCTGACGAACAAGGTCTATGCCGACGGCAAGGGCACGATTTACAGCAACACGGCGGCGGGTCGATTGAAATCGCGCACTTGGGCACGTGGTGTGAACACCATTTACAGCTACAACACCGCGGGCGACTTGAGCGGGGTGGATTATTCCGACAGCACGCCGGACGTCACCTACGGCTACGACCGGCGCGGACGGCAGACAACGATCACTGCGGGCGGCATCACCACCACGCGCGCTTACAACGCCGCCGGGCAGTTGACGACCGAGAGCTCCAGCGGAGGGTCGTTGAACGGCCTGTCCATTACCAACGGATACGATGAATACCTGCGCCGCACCAACCTCGCTGCGTTGAACGGCTCAACGCCTTTGACGCGTTCCGCCTTCGATTACGACTCCGCTTCCCGCCTCGCCACCGTCACCGACCTGTCCCCTGGCACTCCGCATTCCGCCCAATACACGTACCTTGCGAACTCGCCACTGGTCGGGCAGATTACGTTCGCCACCAACGGCACCACGGTGATGACGACGATCAAAGGCTACGACGCGTTGAACCGGCTGACGAACATCAGCACCCTCAACGCTCAACCCTCAACCCTCAACTCTTCCAGCTACGCCTACAACTCCGCCAGCCAGCGCACCTCCCTCACCAACGCCGACACCTCGCGCTGGGTTTATACGTATGATTCACTCGGGCAGGTGACCGGTGGCAGGAAATACTGGGCTGACGGCTCGCCGGTGGCGGGCCAGCAGTTCGAATATGCCTTCGATACGATTGGCAACCGGCAGACAGCGGCTTCGGGTGGCGACACCGACGGGACCAGTTTGCGCCTACAGAGCTATTCGGTGAACACCCTCAATCAATACACGAGCCGGACGGTGCCCGGTTTCGTGAACAGCTTGGGCACGGCGAACAGCAACGCCACGGTTTCACTCTGGAGTGGCACCGGGGATTACGCGCCGACCAGCCGCAAGGGCGAGTATTATCGGGGAGAGCTTTCGGTGAACAACAGCACGGGCGCAGTGTGGCTTACGTTGACGAATTTGGCCGTCTTGAACAACGGCGCCAATCCCGACATCATCACCAACACCGTGGGGAATGCCTTCTTGCCGTTATCTCCCGAGGCGTTCATTTACGATAAGGATGGCAACCTCACAAACGACGGGCGGTGGACGTTGACGTGGGACGCCGAGAACCGGCTCACCGCCATGACGAGTTTGACGACTGCGCCGTCCGGGTCCAAGCGGAAGCTGGAATTTGCCTACGATCACCAGAGCCGGCGGATTCAGAAGACCGTCTCGACTTGGAACGGATCGGCTTACGTGGCACAAAGCACGAACCGGTTTGTGTATGATGGCTGGAATCTCATCGCGGTTCTATCTCCCAACTCCTCGCTCCTATCATCTTTCATGTGGGGTCTGGACCTGAGCGGTTCAATGCAAGGGGCCGGCGGCGTTGGCGGCCTGTTGTTCACTTGGAACACGGAACTCGGAACGCAGAACTTCGTCGCCTACGGTGGCAACGGCAACGTGACCGCACTGGTCAGCGCGACCAATGGCACTGTGAGCGCGCAATACGAATATGGGCCGTTCGGTGAATTGTTGCGCGCGACCGGGCCAATGGCCAAAGCAAATCAGTTTCGGTTTTCGACGAAGTATCAAGATGACGAGAGTGACCTGCTTTATTACGGCTACCGCAGTTACAATCCGAGCTTGGGCAGATGGTTGAGCCGTGATCCAATTGAGGAGCAAGGCGGAGTTGTGCTCTACGGATTCTGCAACAATGACGGGATTGGACGGTCAGATTTCTTGGGCCTTGATGCAGTAAACAACTCTGATAGGAGCGCATGGGTGCTAATGGATGGAAATTGGATCCAGATAAATCCTGGCCAAACTGTTACAGGAGATACGGACATGATCTGCCCAAACGTTCAAGGACGACAAACGGCACCTGACGGGACCTATCGCTGCTTGAGGATCATCGATTGCTATAATGCAACCGTTACGGGCCGGTCGCCTGGCCCATACACAATGACCCCGGTCTATAATCGCTGGGGAGGCAACACGATTAGGAGGCGGTGCTGCTGCGTCAGCCCAATTTGCGCATCGCGAGAGCAACAAAGGACCGGCGGTTCCGTGAATCCGACTACAATTTCAGGAGGAACGTTGCCGCCTGACTATCCAGCCCCGCCGCCGCCACCGGCGCCGCCAACCCCGCCGCCAACCCCATCACCGACGCCGCAGCCAGTGCCACCGCCGGTGTGAAGAACATGATCATGCGAGACGATTTAGTTGATTCGAGGTCACGACAAAAGTGGATCGTGGGTTGGTCGGTTTTGATACTTGGCGGTCTGCTCGTCTTCCTTGGCATTACCGCCCGGACCCTTGTCACCACATTCCAAAATGCCGAAAGACAGGTGCTTCTATCATCCCGATCGCGTGAATTGCATTACGAATTCTGGTCAATCACGATTCCGAGTACTGCGAGCATCATCATCCTGCTTGCCGCAATCTGCTGGCTGACGGTGAAAGTTTTCCGGAAGAAATGGGAATTTAGATGTCTGCTCGCGATCTTGTTTTATGGGGTGGCGTTTATCGTCTTTCAATGGTTTCTCGTGACGCTCGAATTCGAGGCATTCGATTGATTGCAGCCGAATACTGGCTCCTTCGGGCTTGCTTTGGGGGAAAACCACCCTCCCGGACAACACCAGTGTGACCAACAAATATGATGTGACCGGGTTGCTCACGAACACCGTCGGCAGCCGCACGTATCCAGTGGAATACACCTATGACGCGCAGGGGCGGATGGCGACGATGAAGACCTGGCAAAACTTCACCGCCGGCACGGGCACGGCCACGACGACCTGGCAATATGACATGTATCGCGGCTGGCTGACGAACAAGGTCTATGCCGACGGCACGGGCACCAGCTACAGCAACACCCCGGCGGGCCGATTGGCCTTGCGCACTTGGGCACGTGGTGTGAACACCATTTACAGCTACAACACCGCGGGCGACTTGAGCGGGGTGGATTATTCCGACAGCACGCCGGACGTCACCTACGGCTACGACCGGCGCGGACGGCAGACA
>WBZT01002132.1_pt1 | contig 10735 bp, 13 predicted proteins | sample 5204241 | NCBI WGS metagenome assembly WBZT01 (sample SAMN12344358, study PRJNA552823) | activated sludge metagenome | biome: Activated sludge suspended growth; feature: Nitrification reactor; material: Wastewater; isolation source: activated sludge from nitrification reactor of wastewater...
CCTCGCCAAAATGCCGCGACGGTAACCGTGGGTGCGAAGATCAAGAGCAATGAATTGATTGAGATTTCGGTCGGCAAAGCCAGGATCGCCCACACCGCCCCGGCGAGCAGCAGCGCCCCCAGCCCGTAATCGGTCAGCCGCTCGCGCGTGAGCCACGGGCGCGCCGATCCGAGGGACCATTGCGTGTGCGTTTGGGGCTCGCTCACCGCCGGCTGCTCTCATCACTCATCGGGGAGCCTATCTAGAGCAGACCAGGGGCAAGCTCCAGGCGCACTATTGATCCAAATCATCGCGGCCCGTTCCGATAAGGTTCAATAATGCGCCCATCCGGTGATGAATCTGACGCGACCGAGCGGCCTATGCCGCTACGGCTACGTGTTGTTCCTTAAGCGTCCATCCCGAATTTTCCGTGCCCGCGGCGCGCCGTAGCTTGCTCTACATCAAGGGAGCAATTGCCATGCAGGCCGCGTTCGACACCTCGACTGACATGATCACTTTCGGCCCCCAGCTCAGTCTGCGTGGCGTTCGCATGCACTTCGGCCGCAACGCTGAAATCTTCGGCGAAGGCGAAGACGCCGAGTACATCTACCGGGTCGTTTCGGGTGCGGTTCGGACCATGCGCTTTACCGCCGACGGACGCCGCCAGATTTTGGGCTTTCACCTCCCCGGCGACATCTTTGGCCTCGAAATCGGCGACGCGCACACCTTGTCCGCCGAAGCTGTGGCGAACTGTGATGTTGTCATGGTGCGCCGCTCTTGCCTCGATAAGGCCGCGAGCGAAGACCCAGCCGCAACGCGCGCGCTGCTTGCGCTCACCTCCGAGCAGCTCTCAACGGCCCGCGCTCACGCGCTGGTGCTCGGACGCAAAGGCGCGGGCGAACGTGTCGCCGCCTTCCTGGTCGAACTCGCTGGCCGCTTTGTGTCGAAGCAGGAACTCGATCTGCCGATGTCGCGCGCCGACATCGCCGACTATCTGGGCCTGACCATCGAGACGGTCTCGCGCGCGTTCTCCGAATTCGAGCGTGAACACGCGATCGCACTGCCCAGCTCGCGCCACGTCGTGATGCGCAACCCTTCGGCATTGATGCACTATCAGGCCGCGTAATCTGAAAGCGGCGCGCGCGCCGGTGCTCCTTTCCTAGTGGGAGATGAGAACCGGCGTCTCCGCCTGCTCCAGAATTTCGCGCGTTACGCCGCCGAATATCCACTCGCTCAGCCTGGGGCGGCCGTAGCCGCCAATGACAATGAGATCGGCTTCTCTGGTGCGCGCTTCGGCGAGCAACGCCTCGCCGTGCGAACGGCCAAGGCCATCGACATTGCAGAGTTCCGCACGGATCTTCTTACGTGCGAGGTGAGCGGTGATGTCCACGCCCGGCGCTTCGCCACACCCATCACTATCGGGCTTGGCGTCAACAGCAGCCACCACCACCTTTTCCGCGCGCTCCAAGAACGGCGTGGCGTCAGCTATCGCGCGCGCGGCCTCGCGCTTGCCATTCCACCCCACGACGACGTTGCGGCCAATGGCGGTGCGTTTCCAGTTGGGCGGAACCAAGAGCACCGGCCGGCCCGAGCCAAACAGCACTTGTTCAAACATCGCAATGCGGTCGGCTTCCGACTTCGCGCCCTTCGGCCGCAGCATCACGCAGAGATCGGCGTGACGCGCCTGCACCGCCGCCTCGTTGCCTAGAAGCGCCGCCGCACTTTCCAATGCTCGTATCTCCAGCGGAAACGCCGCACGCCGGCAACGTTGCTCTAGCTCGCGCCGTTCTTTCGCAAAATCGCTTCGAATCGTCGCCAGCACCTCGGTCCAGAGGCCGGTCACGAGCACGCCTTCGGCCGTCGTGTAAACAGGATCGGGAAGAACACCGAAGAGAACCGCGACGGCGCGGCCGGCGTCACCCGCAAGTTCTTCAAGGGCCGCCAGTACAGGCTCATCGTCCTTGGTGTTCAGCACACAGCCAATGATGTCGGTGAAGCTCATGATCGCCTCCATGAGCATGCAGCTTGATCCGCAGCCGGCGATAGGCGTTGATTCAGCGCAAGTCCGTGCTGTCGCCGCTAGACGATAGCGCCAAAAAGCCGCCCCGCTATTGCGGTGGCGACCATCGCGGCGGCGCCCCAAAAGAGGACGCGCGCGATCGGACGAACCGGTGAAGCGCTGCCGCCAGCCGCGGCCAGCGCCCCGAGCAACGCGAGCGCCACGAGCGACGCGGAAACCGAGGCGATCTCAAGCACGCCGCGCGGCGCAAGCATCACCGGCAACATCGATATCGCCGCGCCTCCGCTAAACGACAACGCCGAGGAGAGCGCTGCCTGGAACGGCCGCGCGCGCGTGATTTCGTTGATCCCAAGTTCATCGCGTGCGTGTGCGCCAAGCGCATCCTTGGCCATCAATTGTTGGGCGACTTCGCGCGCCAGCTTGGGCTCCACGCCGCGCGCCTCGTAAATCTGCGCCAGTTCGCTGAGTTCGAAGGCCGGATCGGTGCGCAGCTCAGCGGCTTCGCGTTTCAGATCCGCGCGTTCGGCGTCCGATTGCGAACTCACCGACACGTACTCGCCCGCAGCCATCGACATCGCGCCGGCGACGAGCCCAGCCACGCCCGCCAGCAACACCGCGCCTTTGTCGGCGCCTGCCGCGGCCACACCGACGATCAAGCTTGAGGTGGAAACGATCCCGTCATTGGCGCCCAGAACCGCTGCACGCAACCAACCGATTCTCGCGACAGCGTGCCTTTCCTGGGCGTGCGCCATGTCTTCTCCGATCCAGCATCGCCCCGAGCTAGCGCCGCGTCCGCTGCCGCTCCGGCGCCAACCTCGTTATCACACTTTGTGCGTCGAAGGCTTCATCGGGACGTTGGCCTCGGCCAAGAAGAATTTCCTCGCGCGCCGCGTAACGTTGAACAGTATAGGACCTCGGAGCCGCCTCTGCTTCTTCATCGTGCGGTGACGCTCCCGGCTCCATCCAATCGGTCCAATGAAAGCGGCCATGACGCTCGCGCCACATTGGGCGCCATACGGCCGGATGCTCGCGCCGCGCGCCGGTAACGACCAGCTCTTCTTGCGCCTCACTCTCATGCTCGGACGGCGTGAACCACTCATAGCCGCTGGCGAGCGTAACCTCCGCCGCGCGCAGCAACAGGAAATTGTCCACCTGCTCCCGCGAGGCGATCTCATCGCCGACATACTCCACCCGCCAGCGCGTGGCCTCCAGCTGGCGCTCAGAGTACCCATCCTCGGCGCCGCGATCGCGCGCGTGATACACACTCACACAACCGGAAACGCCCAACGCAAACAACAGCGCCAACACCGCGGCGCGACCTGAAGCGAGCATGTTCATCTCCTCGTCTTTGGCTCTACGGAGCAGGCGGCGGAGCGTCTTGATCCGCCGCAACGCGCCGTCGTTGACGCACGAAGATCGGGGCGACCGCAAAGAAAATCAGATCGGCGGCGTAGATAAAGCCAGGCGGCGTCGAGAAGAACGCCAGCTGGTCGCTGAGCGTCATGCCGCGCAATCCAAAGCCGACAGCAAGATCGGCGAGCTGCTGGAGCACGAGCGCCAGCAAGCCAACCGCCGCATAAGAAAGCCAACCGCCATCGAGCTTGGTCCAACGTGGCGCCCACCTCGCGGCCAGAATCATTGCGCCGATCAGGAACGGCGTCTCGCATAGAACCGCGAAGGTCTGCCCAAGCACCGGCTCAAGCCAGAGCACTCGTATCGGGCCAAGCAACAAGCCAACGGCAAACACCAGAAGAAAGTAGAGCGCCGCGGTCGCGACAATCCGAGATTTCCCGCGCATCGGCGGCGCGACTTCCGGTTCGGTCATCACTGCGCCGTGTAGCCGCCATCGATCACAAGCTCCGTGCCGGTCACGAACTTGCTTTCGTCGGATGCGAGATAGAGCACGCCGTAGGCGATATCGTTCGGTTCGCCGATATGACCCAGCGGATGGAGAGCCGCGATCGCCATTCGCGCAGCTTCGGGATCGGGCTGCGCATTCGCGTAGGCAGTCACCATCGGCGTATCGATGTAGCCCGGGTGGATTGAATTCACGCGAATGCGATAGCCGGCCTTCGCGCATGAAAGCGCAGCCGATTTCGTCAACAAGCGCACGCCGCCCTTGCTCGCGTTGTAGGCGGCGAGGTTGGGATCTCCGATCAAACCTTCGATCGAAGACAGGTTGATGATCGATCCGCCTTTGACCTTCATCGCGCCGACGGCGTGCTTTACACCGAGAAAGACGCCATCGAGATTGATCGACATGAGCCAACGCCATTGCTCAAGCGTCGTATCTTCGACGCTGGCGCTCAGCGCCACGCCCGCATTGTTGACGAGAACGTCGACGCCGCCGAAGCGGCTGATGGTGCTGGCGATAACACGCCGCCAATCATCTTCGCTGGCGACAGCGTGGTTGAGAAAAATCGCTTCGCCGCCGCTCGAAACAAGCTGATCGGCAAGCTCCGCGCCCTCGTCGCGGCGAAGGTCGGTCAAAACGACACGCGCGCCCTCGCGCGCAAGCATTGCCGCCGCAGCGCGGCCAAGACCGAGGCTCGCGCCCGTTACAATTGCCGTCTTGCCAGAGACCCGACCCATGACGCGCTCCTACTTTGGAGCACATTGCGCCAACGTCCCGCCGCAGGCTTGATCTAGCTCAATCCGCGGCGGGTATCGTGACTTCATTCCGCGGCGGTGCGCGCCGCTTCGAGGTTCTGCTTGGTCGGCAATGGCCGCTCAAGCTGCGCCCAGTCGATCATGACATCGCCCGCCATGTCCTCGTAACGGAGCGCGCCCAGCGCTTCGTATTTCGGGCGCACCTTATCCGTCAGCAAGCCAACGCGCTTCAGATTGGGCATGATGCGCTCGAACAGAAGGTCGCGGAACAGGCCGATGACCGTGGAGTCAAAGATGTGCTTACGCGCGGCCTCTTCGTCGAAGCCGTACTCGCGCATTACGTCCATGCCGAAGAGCCGGTCGCGCATGACCAGACAAGCTTGATAGGCAAACTCGGCGCGATCCTCGATCTCATTCTCCGGCAGCGCCTTGATCCAATCCTCAAGATAATTGACGCCGAACGCTACGTGGCGGCCTTCATCACGCATCACAAGCTCAAGCACTTGTTTCAGCAGCGGATCGCGCGTGGTGCGAATCTGAGCGCCGAACGCCGCCAGCGCCAAACCCTCGATAATGATCTGCATGCCAATGAACTTCAGGTCCCAGCGTTCATCGGCCAGCACCTTGTCGATCAAGGCCTTCAGATTCTTGTTGATCGGATAGACCATACGGCAGCGGCGCCGCAGATACGCGTTGAAGACTTCGACATGGCGCGCCTCGTCAAAGGTCTGCGACGAAGCATAAAGCTTGGCGTCGGCCGTCGGCGCGCAGGAGACGAGCTGCGACGCGACCAACATCGCCCCCTGCTCGCCATGCAGGAACTGGCTCATTGTTTGCGCGTGCGCCTTCCACGCGAATTGCACCTTCTCTTCGTGGCTCAGCGCCTCGTACGCCGGGAAGCCGCGCAGCGCGCTCAGCTCCGGATCGGCGGGAAAATCGTTGAGATCGCAGGGAAGGTCCCAATCGACGTCAACCGTCGTGTTCCAGTTGTGGGCCTTGCCAAGTTCGTAGAGCCGGCGAATTTTCGCGTTGGCGCTATCGTAATCCCAGTTGAATGAGCCGGTCAGCGGCGTGTGAAAAATCTCGCGGATCGTCTCGACATCTTCTTGGGTGAGCGCGCTTGCGTCAGGCGTTGGAAACGTCCGGACAGCTTGAGGCGGCGATTCAACGATGGTGACGCGCATGAAATTCTCTCCAAAAATGACGCCGGCGTCAACTTTAGCGCGCTCACCTGGTTCGCATTGATTCAAATCAATGCCGTAAGGGAGACCGGTCCGGGCCTTTAAGGACGTTCAACAGAGGCGACTTGGTAGGTATGCGCGCCCTCGTCTTCGAGGATCGTCACGTAGTCGCCAATGTTGAAGTGGTGGCGTTCGAATCTGACGCCGGGGTCGTCGTCCTCGCGGCCATCGGAGAGTTCATAATGGAATGCCCACGACCCTCCGGGACGCCGGCGCAGATAGCCCTCGGTTGAGGACTCGCCTTGCTTGAAGCGAATGACCTTGCAGCGCTCGCGATAATGCCGCGCCGTATCGACATCGAGCGATCCGTCCGCATTGAGGGGCGCCAACAGCGTATAGCCGATGCCTGCGTCGCCTTCAGGATGTCCTTTCTCGCGCGCCAGTTCGAGGCGGACGCGCCGGAAGTTGGCTGGTAAATCTTGCGACATGTGTTGCTCCATCTTCCGCTATTCGAGCACCGGCGGAGCGTAGCGTCTTGCGTTCGCTCAAAGCGGCGTCACTCGTCGTCGTCGTCGATCAGCACGCGATGCGCCGCGCCTTCGAGGTCATCGTATTGGCCGGCGCGCAGACTCCATAAGAACGCCGCCAGGCCAATGGCGCCCATCAGCAATGCGGCCGGCGCGAGGAAGATAAGCAGGTTCATGCCTTACCTTTCATTCGCAGTGCGTTGAGCGTGACCACCAACGAAGAGCCAGACATCGCCGCCGCCGCGATCAGCGGCGTAAGCAATCCAGCGGCCGCAAGCGGCGCCGCAAACACATTGTAGAGCGCAGAGAAAGCCAGATTTTGCCGCGCGCGCTTGCGCGCGAGCCGCGCGACGTCGATGGCTTCCACCAAGCCCGTCAGCGCATCGCCTTGGAGCACGACATCCGCAGCCGCTTGACTTGCTTCCACGGCGTGACCTGGCGAGGCCGAGGCATGCGCGGCCGCAAGCGCAGCGGCGTCGTTCAGACCATCCCCCACCATAAGCGGCCGCTTGCCAAGCCCGCGCAGGGCTTGCATCCGCGCCGTCTTCTGGGCGGGCGTCACCGACGAGCGCCAATCTTCGATGCCGACAGCTCTTGCGGCGACTTCCGCCGCTTGAGCGCGATCGCCGGACAACATCTCCACGCCAATGCCGCGCGCCTTCAGCGCCGCCACCGCGCGGACTGCGTCCGGCCGAAGCTCATCGGCGAACATGAAGCGCACGGGGGCCTGGCCTTCGCGCGCGAACCACAATTCTGGCGCGCCGTCGCTGCTGTCAGCCGCAAGCGGCGCCGCGAAGCTACGTTTGCCGAGACGCGCCTCTTTGCCGTCGATAAGGCCTTTCACGCCTTCGCCGGGAACCTCGATAGCGCCAGCACAAGCGACGCCAGCCCCTGCCGCTTCGACCAACGCGCGCGAAAGCGGATGACGCGAAACACGCGCCAGCGATGCGGCGGCAACGAGATCGGCCTCATTCGGCGTGGAGGTCAGCTTCGGCTTGCCAAGGGTGAGCGTGCCGGTCTTGTCGAACACGACCATATCGACCTGCGCGAACCGTTCGAGCGCATCGCCCGACCGCACCAGCACGCCGGCTTTGAACAACCGCCCCGTCGCCACCACCTGCACCGCCGGCACCGCCAGGCCAAGCGCGCAAGGGCACGTAATGATGAGCACGGCGATCGCGTTGGTGAGCGCAACACGAACGTCCGGCGCCCCCACTTCAAAACCCAGCGCCTGAAGCAAAAGCGGGCCGATGAGCCAGCCCAAAAACGTCAACGCCGCGGCGCCGTGCACAACCGGGACATAGAGAGAAGCGGCTTTGTCCGCCAAACGCACAAAGCGTCCGCGCCCCTGTTCGCTGACTTCAATGAGGCGCGCGAGTTCGGCGACCGCAGAATCTTCCGCCTTGGCCTCGGCGCGCATCGTGAGCGGTCGGCTGACATTGATGGCGCCAGCGAGGATGCGGTCACCCGGGCGCGCCGCGACCGGCAATGTTTCTCCGGTCAGCATCGAGCAATCGAGATCCGTCGATCCTTCGACGATGACACCGTCACACGCAGCGCGCTCGCCGGCGGCCAACAGCAAACGATCGCCGATCGCGATATCGCGGCTGGCGATCGCTTCGATCTTACCTTCGGCGTCCACCCGCCGGGCCGTCACGGCTTGCAGAGCGAGAATCTCTCGCGCGGCCGTACGCGCACGCTCACGCAACCGGTGATCGAGATAGCGCCCGATCAGCAAGAAGAAGAGCAGCATCGTAATGCCGTCGAAATAGGTGTGCGGCCCGCCTCTCATGGTTTCGGCGATGCTCATGCCGAACGTGAGAATCACCGCCAGCGAGATCGGCACGTCCATGTTGGCGCGCCAATTGCGCAACGCCTTCCAGGCCGAGCGGAAGAAAGGCTGGGCAGCGTAAAGACCGGTTGGCACGGCAACCAGCGCCGAGAACCAGTGCAGCAACGTCCGCGCATTGTCGCCCATGTCGTCGCCGAACCAGATCGGCGTCGTGAACATCATGATGTTCATCGCGCCAAATCCCGCCACGGCGAGGCAGCGAAGCAGGAAGCGTCCTTCCGCGTCGACAGATTGCTGAGCCCGTTCCGGATCGAAAGGCAAGGCGCTGTAGCCGAGCTTGGTCAGCGTCTGCGCCACGGTCTCCGGCGCGAGCGTTTGCGGCGCCCATGCAACGCGCAGGCGCTTCGTCGATAGGTTGAGCCGCGCGTCGGCGACGCCGGGCAGCGCCAGCAATCCGGCTTCGATCTTCTTGATGCAGGACGCGCAGCTCGCGCCTTCCACCATGAGTTCGATCACATCGTTGCCGCGCGCATCGCGCCGGACGAATGTATCGAGACGCGCCACCGGCGCGTCGTCGACCGAGGCCGCCGGCGCCAATCCAGACGGACAGCCGGGCGTCTCTAGCGTGTCGAGGGCCATGTTAGCTCCGCTTCGAAATCAAGCGCGCGGCCCGCGTGATCTTGCGCGCGGGCACGCAGATCCCAACGGCCCGCATTGAGCGCGCCGATGCGAGCAACATAGCGCCCTTGGCCTTGCGATTCGAACGTAAGCGCCCGATCGCCGGATTCGCTTGGCGGCCAGCGCAGCACACCGCTCAGCGCGGCGTTTTCGATCGGTCTGCCTTCGCGGTCGACCAGGCTCACGACAAGCTCGGCGCCATCGGACGCCGGCGCCAGAGCGCCGTGAGCCCGCCATCCCATCTCGGCTTGAGCACGACGCTCCGCGAGCACGTCATTGTAGTGCAGCCCTTGCGTGTAAGAGCGCCGCTCATCTTCGCCGGGAAACGTCTCCACCGCGGCGACCGCGAAGGCGATATTGATCGCAATGATCGCGGCGAAGAACAGCAACAAGGTTGCGAGAACGTGCCAACCGCGAATTCTGAACGTCGCCGTGGTGCTCATGGTGCGGCTCCCGCGAAGAAGGCCGACGCGCTCTCGGCCTGTTCGCCTGTTTCTGTGTCGGTGATCGTGAAACGCATGGGATGCGAGCCGGGGCCAACGTTCGACGGCGCCGCGACGTGGACGCGCACATTCGCGACTCCATCGCTTTGCGTGTCCACCTCAATCGCACCGTTCGCATCGACCTGGTGGCCGTTCGAGATCAAATGGGCGCCATCAAGGCCTGACACCGTGATCCGCACACGGCGCACGCGCGGCGCCATGTTGATCAGCTTCAACGCGTAGTCGTTGCGCATGCCGCCATCGGCCAGGCGCACGAAAGGCGGACTGCGATCGCGAATGACGTTGAGGTCAAGCGTCGACCGGGTCGCCAATGCATAAGTCATGATCGCACCGACCAAAACCATCAGCACGGCGTAGAGCACGGTGCGAGAGCGAACGAGGTGAATCTTCGCCGGTTCGCCGCGCTGGCGCTTCTCGACGTTAACGTGCGTATCGTAGGCGATAAGCCCCTTCGGCCTACCGACCTTTTCCATGATCTCATCGCAGGCATCGATACAGAGCGCGCAATTTATGCACTCGAGCTGATCGCCGTCGCGGATATCGATGCCCTGCGGGCAAACGGCCACACACTGGTGGCAATCGATACAATCACCGCGCCCTTCCCAGCTCTCGCCCTTCTTGTGCGGCCCGCGCGGCTCGCCTCTGTCGCCGCGATAGGTGACGGAAAGCGCATGCTGATCGGTCATCGCCGCCTGAATGCGCGGCCATGGGCACATATACGTGCACACCTGCTCGCGCATCGTGCCCGCGAGAGCATAAGTGGTGAAGGTCAGCAGCCCAACAAATAGATAGACGGAAGGATCGGCGTGGCCCGTGAAGATCTCGCGGAACAGGGTCGGCGCGTCGCCAAAATAGAACACCCATGCGCCGCCGGTCGCCGCGGCGATCAGCAGCCAAAGCGTGTGCTTGGCGACCTTCTTGCGCGCCTTGTCCAGCGAGAGCGGCGCCTTGGCCAAGCGCATGCGCTCATTGCGATCGCCCTCGATCCAGCGCTCGATGTAAATGTAAAGATCGGTCCAAACCGTCTGCGGGCACGCGTAGCCGCACCACACGCGCCCAAACAGCGCCGAGGAAAGGAAGATGCCGAACGACGCCAGCACCAGCAGCCCGACGATGTAGTAAACTTCCTGGGGCCAGAGCTCGATGAAGAAGAAGAAGAACCGGCGGCCTTCAAAGTCGATCAGAACCGCCTGATCTGGGCGATCGATCCCGCGATCCCACCTTATCCACGGCGTGATGTAGTAGATCGCCAACAGGACGACCATCGCCGCCCATTTGAGGTTGCGAAAGAACCCGTGCGCCAGCTTGGGATAAATCTGCTGGCGCTTGGTGTAGAGTTCCCGCGCTGCCTTTGAGTTGACAGCCTCAGCCTCAATGCCGTGCTGGTCGTCGCTTCCGCGCCGATCGATAAGAGTAATCTTGGCCACGCTCAGGGCGTAACATTC
>WBZT01003267.1_pt1 | contig 10733 bp, 9 predicted proteins | sample 5204241 | NCBI WGS metagenome assembly WBZT01 (sample SAMN12344358, study PRJNA552823) | activated sludge metagenome | biome: Activated sludge suspended growth; feature: Nitrification reactor; material: Wastewater; isolation source: activated sludge from nitrification reactor of wastewater treatment...
CGCCGCGAGCTGAAGGCCGGCCGCCTCAGGCCGGGCTGCGCGCGATCGACGCGAGGAGCGAGCTCAGCATCCGGTAGGTGAGGCCCCACACGATGCGGCCCTCCACGTCCCACCCCGGGAGCGTGTAGGGCTCGCCCCTGTGGACGATGCTCACGCTCGTCCGTCGCGAGCCGTCGTCGAGGGCGTCGACGGGGGCCCAGACCGCGTCTGTGACCTCGGCGCTGAACGTCATCGCCGCTCCCCCCACGAGCTCGAAGACGAACGGGCGCGTGGGGAGGGCCATCAACGATCCCCGGCCCATCGCCTCCTGGTCGTCGAGCACCCCGACGAGCTCCGCGCAGCGGTGCAGGTCGACCCCGATCTCCTCGTCCGTCTCCCGGATCGCCGTCGCGAGCAGATCCGCGTCGAGGGGCTCGCGACGGCCGCCCGGGAACGCCATGTGGCCGGACCACGGATCACCCTCGCGCTCGGCCCGGCGGATGAAGAGCACCTCCAGCAGACCGTCGCGCTCTCGAAGGATGGCGGCGACGGCGGCGGCGCGGGCGGCGGTGGGCTCGGGGCGGGCGGGCAGAGAGCCGGCGAGCGCGTTCCTCACGTGCTGCATGCGAATTCGACCCGCCACGAGGACTTCATACCATCGGTGCGCCGAGCGGCGAGGCCGGCTACGATGCCGCACGAAAATGACCGCGTTTCGACTCGCTGTGGAAAAGGCCTTGTCGGGCGTGCCCTCGTTCCCGAGAGCGATCGCGGAGGCGATCCTTGAGATCGCCTACCTGGCGATGGCGGTGGACGAGCAGCTCCGCGACGAAGAGATCGATGCCTTCAGCGTGATCGCGGCCGCGATCATCGGAGGCCGGGTGAAGGACCGCGAGCCGGCCCGGGAGGGCTCGGAGGCGAGCCGCCTCGACGATCACGCCCTCCGGACCTGGCTCGACAAGTTCGCGGGCGACCTCGACCGCGCGTCCATCGAGGAGCGCCTCCAAGACGCGGTGAAGAGCCTCGCCTCGGACAAAGAAGCGAAGCTCGCCGCCTACCGGGTGGCCTGCCTCATGGCGATGAGCGATCTCGACGCCGCCGACCGCGAGTTCGAGTTCGATCTGGACCTCATCGCCACCCTCGGCATCTCGCAGGACGACGCCGATCGCATCGTGGAAGAGGTCAACATCGCCGTGTCGCCGCCGGAGAACTGAGGGCGCGCCGCGAACTTTTCCCGACCGCCGACTTCGCGGTCGAATGGGGCGTGCCGAGGCGCGCCCGCCAAGAAGAGACCGAAGTGCTGGTCGTGGGCGCGCGCGCCCATCCTCTTCGGGACGCTTACCACCTGCTGCTGCGGATGCGGTGGCCGTGGGCGCTCGGCATCATCGCCGCCTTGTACCTCTTCCTGAACGGTCTGTTCGCGCTCGCCTACTACTTCGCGGGGGGGATCGTCGGGACCGGCGAGCATCCGCTCCGCGACGCGTTCTTCTTCAGCGTCCAGACGATGGGGACGATCGGCTACGGCGCGATGTACCCGTCGTCGACGGTCGCGCACGCCCTCGTCGTCGCGGAGTCGGTGGTGGGCCTCATCTCGACCGCGCTCGTGACCGGGATCGTGTTCGCGCGGTTCTCTCAATCCACGAGCGCGATCGTGTTCTCGGAGCGGGTCGCGATCGGACCGATGAACGGCATCCCGACGTTGATGTTCCGGGTCGGGAACGATCGCGCGAACGGGATCGCGGAGGCCACCATCCGGGTGGTGATGATCCGAACCGAGCACACCCGCGAGGGGATGACCTTCTATCGGATGAGCGACCTGCCGCTCACGCGAGAGCGCAGTCCGCTCCTGTCGCGCTCGTGGACGGTGATGCACCAGATGGACGAGAGGAGCCCGCTCTTCGGGGCCACCCCCGCGATGTTCGAGCGGGACGAGGTCGAGATCTCGGTGAGCGTGATCGGGACCGACGACACGTCGATGCAGCTCGTCCACGGCCGGACGCGGTACGTCGCCTCCGAGGTCGTGTGGGGCGCGCGCCTCGGCGACGTCCTCTCGGAGCTGCCGGACGGCCGGATCCAGCTCGATGTCCGCCGCTTCGACGAGCTCGTCCCGACCGAGCCCACCGAAGGGTTCCCCTATCCCACGTCCTGAGGGGGGACGCGGCGCACGACGAAGCTCGCCACGAAGAAGCCGTCCGTGTCGTGCTCGTGGGGCAGGAGCCGGAAGCTCGTCGCGTCGCGACCGCACGGCAGGCCGGCCGCATCGAACGGGGCGGGAACGAGCCGCACCCCTTCGCTGGGTTGCGCGAGCGCATCGAGCACGTCCTCGCACTCCTCGCGCAGCACGCTGCAGACCGCGTAGACGAGGCGCCCTCCGTCTCGAGCCAGGCGCGCCGCCGCCTTGGTGATCGCGATCTGATCGTGGGCGAGCGCGGCCACGCTCGACGCGTCCTTGTTCATGCCGATCTCGGGTCTGCGCCGGATCGTCCCGACGCCGGAGCACGGGGCGTCCACGAGCACGCGGTCCAAGCCGCCCGCGAGCCCGCCCGTGCCGACCGTCCAGTCGATGGCGGCCGTCTCGATCGGGACGCGCGTCGCGAGCCGCTCGAGCTTCTGGGGGTGCTTGTCGGCGGCGATCACCACCGCGCCGATGCTCGCGAGGAGCCAGCTCTTGTTGCCTCTGCCCGCGCACGCGTCGAGGACGCGCTCGCCCGGTCGCGCCCCGAGGGCGAGGGCCACCACCTGCGCCCCTTCCTCCTGGACGATCCAATCCTGCTCGTGCCCGGGATAGCCGCGCGGGTCTCCGGAGCGCTCCGAGAGGATCGCGTGCGGAGAGAGCTTCCCCTCCCGAAAGACGATCGCCTCGCCGCGGACACGGGCCGCCTCTTCGAAGGTGGCGATCCACGACGGGCGTGACGCGGGATCCCGCACCGCGAAGCCGACGGGCGCGGGGCGCGCCCCCGCCGCCAAGAACTCGTGGGCCGCCTTGCGACCGAGCGAGCGGCGCAGCGCTCCTCGCACCCAGCCGGGGGCGCCCCTCGCGATCGCCTCGGCGAGATCCGGCTTCGGCCGCGGGGGCGTGTCGCCTTGTCCTTCGAGCTCGCGCGAGACGCTCCGGAGGACGTGGTTCGCGAACCCGGCGGGACGCTCCCCGATCGCCTCGCGCACGCCGAGGACGGCCTCCGACACGGCCGCGAACGCGGGGACCCGCTCGAGGAAGAAGAGCGAATAGAGGCCGATCGAGAGGTGGGCCCTCGCCATCGGATCATCGAAGCCCTTGCCTCGATCGGAGCGCTTGTCGATCTCCTCGTCGAGGAAGCCTCGGGTGCGGAGCACGCCGTAGACGAGCTCGGTCGCGAGGGCGACGTCGCGGGGATCCATCTTCGGCTCGCGCGACAGCTCGGCCTCGAGCGCGGCCGAGGAGAAGGCCGCGTCTTGCTCGACGCGGGCGAGGGCGCGGGCCGCCCTCCTTCTTGCCTCGGCGATCTTCACGGGGCCGGCCGGCTTCAATCCACCAGCTCCTTCACCTGGCCGCGGATGACGTCCCACCGGCGCTCGATGTCGTTCTTGAAGGCGACCCCCATCATCACCATCAGGAACACCATCCCGAACAAGCTCGCGATCTCACGGACGCGGAGGGGAAGCGGACGGCGGAGGAGGGCCTCGAACAAGAAGAAGAGGAGGTGCCCGCCGTCGAGCACGGGGATCGGCAGCAGGTTGATGAGGCCGAGGTTGATGGAGATGACCGCCATCGCCCAGACGAAGTACGACGTGCCCTTCTTGCTCTCCTCGCCGACGACGTCATAGACGGTGAGGGGGCCGCCCAGCGTCGAGAGGCTGACCTTGCCCTCCGCGATGCGGACGACCCCGACGAGGATGAACCGCGCGACGTCGTAGGTCTCCTCGAGGGCGCCCACGAACGCGTTGCGAACGCCGCGCTCGCTCTCCACCGGCGGCTCCGGGACGACGGGCACCCAGTGCCGAGCGCGCAGCACGTAGCGGGGACGCTCCGTCCCGTACTCGTCGACGTAGAGCTCGCGGCGCAGCTTGAGGAGGCCGCTCTTGCGGACCCCCTGTCGCTCGAAGGTGATGAGGTGCGCGTCGTCGCGGCCATCGAAGAGGCGCTCTTCGAAGGTGACCCACGCCGGGACCTCGACGTTGTCGACGGCGATGATGCGGTCCCCCGGCCTCAAGTCGGCCTTCTGCTCTGCGGACCCCTCCGGCACGTCGAAGACGTAGAGATCCGCGGGCTCGATCCCGGTGCGCTGGAGGACGGAGCCGTTGCCGACGTCGGGGGTGAGCGTCGCCACGCCCGACTCGTACACCGCGATGTCGGCCATCGCCCCGAGCGCCCCGCTCACCCGCACCGGCCGCAGGTACGAGACGGGGATGTTCTCGCCGCGGTTGTCGGCGAGGACCGCCTCGAGCTCGCTGTACCGCTTCACCGGCTTGCCCCGCACCTCGATGACGACGTCGAACGTCTTGAGGCCGCCGCGGAAGGCGGGAGAGTCCGTCCGCGGCACGCCGATCACCGCCGCCGGTTGGCTCGGTCCGATGCCGATCTCGCCGATGTAGTCGACGATCTCGAGCGGCTTGTCGATGCGGATCTCTTGCGGGACGACCGCGACCTCGACCCGCTCACGCCCGCGGAACACGCTGAGCGTGATCTCTTTGTTGGGGCTCTTTTGGATCGCGCGCGTGAGCTCCTCGAACGTGTAGACGGGGACGTTGTCGACCGCGAGCACGCGATCGCCGGGGAGGAGCTTGCCGTCGGCAGGGTGGCCGGGCGCGACGAAGCCGATCGTCGGCGGCGCGGACGGCTCTTGCCCGAGCAGGACCCCGAAGTAGAGGAGGACCGGGAAGACGATGTTCATCGCCGGGCCCGCGAGGACGATGACGGCGCGTTTGTAGATGGGCTGCGCTTCGAACGTGCGCGGCCGATCCTCGGGCAGCACCGAGTCCTGCCGCGTCTCCTCGAGCATCTTCACGAACCCGCCGAGGGGGAGGATGCCGACGCAGTACTCCGTCTCGCGGCCCCGGATGCGGAGGATCTTCGGTCCGAACCCGATCGAGAAGGTGAGGACCTTCACCCCGAAGATCTTCGCGAACACGAAATGGCCGAGCTCGTGCACGAAGATGAGCACGGAGCAGAGCAGCGCGAAGTAGACGAGATCCACGGAGCCCCCGAGATTTCACACGGGCTCGGGATCGGGGCAATCGTTTCGTGGGGCCCCGCTCGCCCGTGGATTTCAGCCTTCGCTCGCCGTCTGCTCCTTGGGTCGCGTGGCGAACGTCGCGACGGCGACGATCACGCCGACGCCCATGCCCGCGCCCGCCCACGCGAGCTCTTTCAGATCGGAGCCTCCCAAGAAGGTGAGCGATCCGATCACGCCGAGGATCGGGATCACCGGCCCGAGGGGCACGCGGAAGATCGCACCCTCCTCACCCTTCGCCGCGCGTCGCCGGAGGATCGGCACCGCCGCGCAAGTCAGGGCGTATTGGACGACGACGGTCACGTTGGAGAAGCCGATCAGCTCGCGGTAGGTGAAGACGGCGGCCGCGCCGGCGGTGAGGAGGGTGGTCGTCACGATCGCGACGTGGGGGGTGCCGAAGCGCGGGTGCACCCCCGCGAGCCCGCGCGGGAGCTGTCCATCGTGGGCCAAGGCCTGCGCGTAGCGCGGAGAGCCGAGGGCGCTCCCGGCCATGAAGCCGCCTACGCTGAGGAGGCTGCCCACCAGCACGAGCACGCCGAGCACGGGGCCGATGCTCTTCGCGGCGTCGAGCAGCGGCGTCGTCGACTCCGCCGCGAGGCCCGGAAAGGAGCCGACGAGCATCGCCTGCACGACCGTGAAGAGGACCGCGGCGAAGAAGAGCGATCCCACGGTGGCGAGGGGGACGTTGCGCTTGGGGTTCTTGGTCTCGCCCGCCGGGACCCCGACGACCTCGAAGCCCTGGAGCGGGAACAAGGCCAGATAGATCCCGGTGCCGACGCCGGCCGCGCCATGAGGCAACGGCCCGCCGAGCCGGCCGCCGTGGAGATGGAAGATGGCGGCGCCCACGAACAGAAAGATCGCGGTGAGCTTGCCGATCGTCATCACGTGGACGAGGTTCGCGCCTGGGCGCACGCCCACGTAGTTCACCGCGCCGAGCAGGAGGATCGCGCTCACCACCGCGGGGCGGTAGAAGAGCGTCTGGTCGAGGTGGGCGAGGGCGCCGAGGAGCGTCGCGTTCGCGGCGAGGCTGAGGAACGCGTTCACGTAGCACGACCACCCCACCACGAAGCCCACGATCGGGCCGAACGCGCGGACCGCGTAGACGTAGGGCCCGCCGTTCTTGTCGACCGCGCTCGAGAGCTCCGCGAAGCAGAGCGCCACCGGCACGAGCATGACGGCGCACAGCACGAACGCGAGCGGGGAGAGCCCGCCCATCGCGCGCTGCATGTCGTCCGGCACCGAGAAGACGCCGGAGCCGACGATGGCGTTGACGCCGATGGCGAGGACGTCGAGCAGTCCGAGCCGACGGCGCAGGCCCGCGGGCGCGGTCGCGCTCACGAGCCTCTCACCGCTTCCCTCACGGGCTCGCGCCACTCACTGGCAGGTCGAGTTGTCGGCCGGGTTGATGGTGCCGGGGCACTCCGTCGCGCTGCACGACCCCGCCTCGGCGCAGTAGTCGCAAGAGCCGACGCTCTGATCGGCGCAGTCCGGATCGCTCGCCCCGCAGCCGCAGTCGCAGCCGTCGTTCGCCGCGTAATAGGAGGTGTCGCACGCCCACTCGGGGGGAACGGTGCTGCCGCAGCCTTGCTCGTCGGACCCGTCCGCGCAGTCCTGGAAGCCGTCGCACGTCGCGAAGATGAGCACGCAGCCGTTCCCGTCCAAGCACGGGATCTCGAAGAGGCCGCAGCCGCCGCCGGTGCCGGTCGACGTGGTGTTCGTCGTGGAGCAGTTCGGGTTGGTGGGAGCTTCGTCGGCGCCGTTCGCGCACTGCTGGGTGAAGTCGCACTCCTGGGCCGTTGCCGCAATCGAATTGATTGCCCGTGCACCCCATCTGCGAGCCGGTGCTCGTGCTCGTCGTGGTCGTGGTCGTGGTGGAGGTCGGCTGGGTGACGTTCGTGCTGCCGCCGTCGGTCGTCACCGGGCTTCCGCCGTCTCCGGACGTCCCTCCGTTGCTGGGCGTACCGCCTTCGGAGGTCGAGTTCCCGCTCCCTCCGCTGCCGACGATGTCCCCCTCACCGGTGGCGCAGCCCGCGCCCACGCCGACCACGATGCATCCAACCGCAAGCAAAGCAAACTGCTTCATCGCACGCTCCCGACAGCGTCCCCGACCGGACCCACAATCTTATCCATAGTCGGCGCCTCTCGTCACTTGGACGACGAAGGCACCACCCAACACGACCACATGGTCACGAAGCGCTCGCACCGGCTGCGCCCTTCCGGCGGATGGGTGGAGGTCGGAGCGGCTGTTCAGAAGAGGCGGTCGAAGATCAGCATTGCGACCGCAGCGATGAGCCCGGCGGCCGGGATCGTCAGCACCCAGGCGGTGACGATGTTGCCGGCGACGCCCCATCGGACCGCGGAGAGCCGCTTCACCGCGCCGACGCCCATGATGCAGGCGTTGATGCAGTGGGTGGTCGAGAGGGGAATGCCGAGGTGGCTCGCGAAGAGGATCGTCGAGGCCCCCGCCGTCTCGGCCGCGAAGCCCTGGAGCGGGGTGATCTTGATGATCTTGGTGCCCATCGTCTTGATGATCCGCTGCCCGCCCGCCATCGTCCCGAGGCCGATCGTGATGGCGCAGGCGATGACGACCCAGCGGGGCACGCCGTCGCCGACGGGGACCATCCAGTGGGGAAGCGTCGTCGAGCCCTTGGCCGCGAACGCGACGAGGGCGAGGGTGATGATGCCCATGCTCTTCTGCGCGTCGTTCGAGCCGTGAGCGAAGGCCATCCCGCTCGCGGACACGAGCTGCATCACGCGGGAGCCGCGCTGGACCGATCTCGGCCTTGGCTTGGCGGCGTGGATCACCCAGAGCATCACCGTCATCACGACGAACGCCAGGAAGAAGCCGAACAGGGGGCTCACCACGAGCGGCACCAGGATCTTCTGGACGAGGGCCTTCCACTTGAAGTGAGAGAACCCGGCGTGGGCGACGACCGCCCCTGCGAGCCCGCCGACGAGGGCGTGGGAAGAGCTCGAAGGGATGCCGTACCACCACGTGATCAGGTTCCACGCGGAGGCCCCGACGAGGGCGGCGAGGACGACGGCTTGGGTCACGTCGACGGTGTCGGCGAAGCCGGACGCGATCGTCTTCGCGACGGCGGTGCCGGCGATGGCCCCGACGAAGTTCAGGATGCCGGCGATGAGCACCGCGGTCCGGATCGGGAGCACGCCGGTGGACACGACCGTCGCGATCGCGTTCGCCGCATCGTGGAAGCCGTTGATGTAGTCGAAGACGAGGGCCACCACGATGACGAGGACGAGCAGGACGAGCCCCTCACCCATGCTTCACCGAGAGGTTGGAGAGGTACTCCGCGACGTCCTCGCACGTGTCGATGGCATCCTCGAGGAGCTCGATGACCTCCTGCTCGCGGATGAGCGAGCGGGCGTCGATCGACGTGTCGCTGAAGAGCTTTCGCATCGCGCCCCGGTAGATCTCGTCGCCCTCCTTCTCGAGGGTCTTCATTTCGCGGGTCGCGTCGCGGAGGGCGTCCCAGTCGTGCTTGCGCAGGCTCGGCAGCACCTCTGCGATCTTCGCGGTCGACTTCACGAGCAGCCGGATGAAGGCGATGGCCTGCTCGGAGGGGGTGTCGATCGCGAACATGTCCATCGCGCTCGTGGTCGCGTGGCAGCGATCGAGGATGTCGTCGAGCATCGAGGAGAGCTTGTGGATGTCCTCGCGGTCGATCGGGGTGACGAAGGTCTTCGCCAGCGCGTCCTCGATCTGATGGTTCACCTTGTCGCCGCTCTTCTCGATGGCGTGGACCTTCTCCTTCACCTCCGAGAGCGGGGCCTGCTCGATCGTGGCGAGCATCTTGGCGCCCTCGTGGGCGAGCTTGGCCTGCTCCTCCAGGTAGTCGAAGAAGTGATCTTCTTTGGGGAGGATCACGCGAATCAAGTCTTGGAGTGCCATCGTTCCTCGTCGTCGGCGGGCGATGGGCTCCGCCGACCTCGCGAGCCCATTAGCACCTCCTCGCAGGGAGCGTCAGACCGCGCGTGTCGTCACAGATTCGTCACAGTCCCCGCGCGCGACCTCGAGAGGACGCCGTGCAAGCCAAGGAGCTCTCCGTGATCGATAGCGGTCGCAACCATTCAGAAGCCATCTGCAGCGTCGGAGGGGGGCTAGCGAGCCGAGCTGCGGGGCTTCGCGCTCGCCACCCAACGCTCCGAGCTCGACGACGCTTCAGGTGCGCCCTCTCCTTGCGAGCGCGAAGCGCGACGCGCGGAGATCAGGTACCGCGACGTGTGGTGAGGAGCGCCTGGTAGAAGCGGTCGAGCGTCGCCTCCACGCGCGCGAAGACGGTGCCCTCCGGGTACTGACCTTCGCGGGCGGCGCCGGCGGGCACGCCGGTGAGGAGCTCGATCCCCTCCTCGACGGTGTTGATGGCGTAGATGTGGAACGTGCCCTCTGCGATCGCGTCCATGACGGGGCCTCGCAACATCAGCGCGTCGACGTTGCTCGAAGGGATGAGGACGCCTTGCGTCCCGGTGAGCTTGCCCTTCGCCACGCAGACGTCGAAGAAGGCCTCGATCTTCTCGTTGAGGCCGCCGACGGGCTGGATGCTCCCGCCTTGATCGACGCTCCCCGTGACGGCGAGATCTTGACGGAGGGGGAGGCCGGAGAGCGCGGAAAGCAAGCCGTAGAGCTCGCTCGAGGAGGCGCTGTCCCCGTCGATCGCCTCGTAGGTCTGCTCGAAGACGAGCGACGCGCTGAAGCTGAGCGGCCGCCGCTGGGCGAACCGCGAGGCGAGGAAGCCGTTCAACACGAGGACGCCCTTCGAGTGGATGGGGCCGCTCATCTCCACCTCGCGCGCGATGTTCATCGGGCCCTCCTGGCCGGGGTAGACGACGGCGGTGACGCGGCAGGGGCGGCCGAACGCGACGGGGCCATCGGAGAGGACGCTGATCGCGTTGACCTGTCCGACGATGGCGCCGCTCGTCTCGATGCGGATCGTCCCGTTCGTAAGGAGCTCGTGGAGCGCGTCGCGGAAATGGCTGCCCCGGCGCTGGGCTCCGTCGATGGCGGCGACGATCGCGGAGGCGTCGATGGAATCGGCGCCGCGCCGGAGGGAGAGGTACGAAGCCTCCGTGGCGACCTCGGCGATGAGGCCGAGGCAGCTCGTCACCTTGGCTTGGCTCTCCGCGAGGCGCCCGCCGTGAAAGATCAGCTCCGCGACGGCGTCGCGCGAGAGCGGGAGGAGCTTTCGGGTCTGGGAGAGCCCCGCCAAGAACGCGGGGTAGGTGCGCTTCGCCTCTTCGACGGGCAGCGTCGGCTCGAAGCGGGCTTGCACCTTGAAGAGCTGTGAGAACTCCGGATCGGCCGCGTGCAGCTCTTGGAAGAGCGTCGAGCCCGCCACGAGGATCACCTTCACGTCGAGGGGGATCGAGGGAAAGAGCAGCTCCTCCGCGGTGCCGCGATAGTAGGAGGGGTTCTGCTCCGGGACGATGAAGCGTCCGGAGAGCAAGCACGCCTTCAGGTGCTCGTAGAGGAGCTCGTTCTTCAACAGGGCGGCCGCGGGCAAGATCAAGAAGCCGCCGTTCGCGTCGTGG
>WBZT01000758.1_pt1 | contig 10726 bp, 7 predicted proteins | sample 5204241 | NCBI WGS metagenome assembly WBZT01 (sample SAMN12344358, study PRJNA552823) | activated sludge metagenome | biome: Activated sludge suspended growth; feature: Nitrification reactor; material: Wastewater; isolation source: activated sludge from nitrification reactor of wastewater treatment...
TTTAGTGAATTGATGGCATGGATTATTGGTTGGGCCCTCATAATGGAGTACTCGGTAGGTAATATTACCGTAGCCATTTCCTGGAGCGATTATTTTTGTGGCTTGCTGGGCAATCTGGGAATTCATGTACCACTATGGATGCAAATGGACTGGTTTTCTGCCCATCGAGGATTTGGTGAAGCGGGCAACTTGCTTCAAAACGGAAGCGATATAAACAAGCTTCCGGATAATATTAAAGATGCCTATCTGGCATATCAGAATGCTCCAACGATTGGCAATTTTCATTTTGTAGCTGATCTTCCGGCATTGTTAATCATAGTACTCATCACCTTACTGGTATTCGTAGGTATCAAAGAAAGCAGAAATGCCAGCAACATCATGGTTCTGGTCAAACTGGCCGTGGTTTTTTTAGTCATCCTGGTTGGCGTTTTTTATGTACAGACGGATCATTGGAGTCCTTTTGTTCCCAACGGAATTGGAGGAATCCTAAAAGGGGTTTCAGCCGTATTCTTTGCATACATCGGATTCGATGCGATCTCCACCACGGCGGAGGAATGCAAAAATCCACAAAGAGATCTGCCTCGAGGAATGATGTACTCCATCATTATCTGTACCATACTATACATTATCATTTCCTTGATTCTTACCGGCATGGTAAGTTATAAAGAACTGAATGTTGGGGATCCACTGTCTCATGTCTTCGAAAAACTTCATCTGAATTGGTTAAGTGGTATTGTTGGTCTAAGCGCCATTTTTGCCATGGCAAGTGTCTTGCTGGTATTTCAAATTGGGCAGCCCAGAATTTGGATGTCCATGAGTCGGGATGGTTTGCTTCCTCCTATTTTCAAAGCCTTGCATCCGCGATACAAAACGCCTTATTTTGCCACCATCGTTACCGGATTTGTAGTCGCTATTCCGGCTTTATTTCTGAACCTCACCACGGTTACAGATTTGTGCAGCATCGGAACTTTATTTGCATTTGTGTTGGTTTGCGGTGGCTTGCTGATTATCAAACACCAGCATGATTTACCGGAAGCAAGATTTAAAACGCCTTATGTAAATGCGGGCTATATTCTACCGACACTCGTCCTGTGCGGCGGTTTCTTTATGTTTCAATTTGAAAGACCTGTGGTTGATCAATTCTTAAGCAATAAAAAAGAAATCATTCAAGTCGATGAAGTCATCAAACATTGTGATACAACTCAGATTCAAATGCTGAATAATTATTCCATGTATTACCATAGCAAAGAATGGAAAGAAGCAGGAGCAACCCTTGAATCCTATCTGAAAAGCCTGACGCAGGATGAATTTAAATCGACTTTTAAAAAGTATGGAATTCCTTTTGAATCAAATTTTGAAGTGGACAACCGTTTAATATACCACAAAATACCGATGTGGATTTGGATCATCTGCGTTTTGATTCTCAGTGTGCTTTCCTTCCGCTACCGATTATCGCTCATACCGGTATTGGGTGTAATTTCCTGTCTGTATATGATGGCACAAATTCCCTTACACAACTGGATTGGTTTCGGTATTTGGTTGATCGTGGGATTGGTAATCTATTTTCTCTATGGATACAGAAACAGCCGACTTAATGTTTCAACGTAAGTACTGTTTGAACTTTTTTTAATTGTATTCTAATCACTAAATATTTCACGGAACACCTCATGTGTGAATCAAGCCAACATTCCTATCAGGCGATTGAAAACAGATTCCCAACCCTTCCACTCTGATCGAAAATCAAAACTGCTGTTGTGCCAGATAATATGACAATGTCCTTGAAAATGCCTGCACTGGTCAATCAGTAATTGCAAGGTATTCAATGCTTCTTCTGCTGAACAATGTTGATATTTGAGTAGGGTTCTATCCATTGCCACTACAGGTTGAATAACTATTTTTTGAATTTCATTCGCCTCTACATCAAAGAATCGGTAAGGATGTGTTGTGCCTGTGCGAAATCCACAATGGTCTGCAAAAAGCATGCTGTAATCCTCCCGGATCCCGGCAGACTGAAGGCGGCGATAAGTATCTGGAATTTTCATTCGAAGATAATGTTGTCTGCTTCGAAAAACTTCCTGATGTATGACTGTTTCAAGCTCCTGCTTTTCATTGGCAATGAACTCATCATGTTCAATGCTAAAATAACTGGGATGTAGCCCAATTGCAAATTTTGAATCGAGCTTCTGTAAAAGTGCACGATAGGCTGTTGAATGCAGCGCATGGCTTGAATCAAGTGCAGTGCCTGTCTTTTTTAAAATAAAAAAAATAAGATGTTCCTTTGGTATTTTTTCAAAATGATCCCAGGTATCAAATGGATCCATAATCATTGAAAGATGAACTTCCATGCGCTCCAGATAATTGGCAAAATCCAGATTTATCAAGCTTCTTACGACAGCTCCAACTTTCTTGATGATGGGCTTGTATTTATATTTCCAGGGATGATCTACATCTACCCCAATGCTCCAGTTATATGCGGTGGCACGTCTCAACTTTAGATCAAATAGAAGTTCAAGATGTTCCACTAATTTTTCAATCCAAACATCCACGATTGGAATGTGAATTGTTTCAGCTTCAAATTGTATGGATTGCTCAAATAAAAACCGACCATGCATATCCCTTTGTTCTGAATATCGCTCTTCATAATTGGTCAACATCCAAAATAGGGCGGTAAAAAGCTCAAATCCCATGGTGCTTCCTCCTTGATCCGGGAAAATTATAAATTGAATTCCCTTATTTTGAAATTCCGGGTATGGAATTTGGAGAACGTTTTGGAGGTAATTATTGTTAATTATCCATATTTCCTTGTTGGAAAGGGGTTGAGCGTGGTAATTGATTTTAGCCTGAGTAGAAGCAATAAATTTTTCTTTTGAACCGGTTAATTCAAAATGCAGATCCTGAAATTGCATGGAAATGAAGTCCAGGACATAATGTAACGCTTGATTAGGCTCTTCGCAAAAGATTAAAATCTGGGCCATATTGCAAGTGGTAAAAATAGTTTTGAATAATTGAAAAGTTACTATATTGACTCGGATTATGCAAATTAAGAAGTTTTGTTTCTTCTTGGTATTCCTGAATGTCTTTATTGGCCTTCGGGCTCAGTCGGTTGAGATTCCTCAGACGGTAAGAAAGGGCATTATATATAAAAAAGAAAAGAGTTTTATTGCCGCCATTCAGACGAATGGGTTCTACTTTGGTTATACTTTGGGTAAAATTGAAAAGTATTATCTGACCAAATATCTATATGTAGATGTAGGTCATTTGAAGGATAACAGGGAATATAAGGTCAACCAATCTTACAGTACCAATGGATTTTTAGGAAACTATATTTATGGCAAACAGAATGATCTGTGGAATCTAAGGGTTGGCAGAGGTTTGACAAGGTATTTTTCTGAAAAATCCAGAAAAAAAGGCGTTGCCATTGGAATTCGAATGGAAGCTGGTTTATTACTGGGTATTCTCAAGCCGTATTACCTTCAGATTAAAGACAGGATTGACAATTTTTATACAATAGATGATGTCCGGTATTCCAAAGACAATGAAGAAACATTTTTGGACAAAGACAGAATAGTGGGTTATAGCGGTTTCAGTAAAGGGCTCAGTCAATTGAGTTTGTTGCCGGGAGGCTTTGGCAAAATAAGTCTTAGTTTTGATCCCGGAGCCTTTGAAAAAACAGTCCGTTCTATCAATATGGGTATCAGCCTTGACCTATATTCAAAAAAAGTCCCCATATTGGTCAGTCAGCAGAATCGATTTCTTTTTGCCAATTTGTTTCTCAACTTGCAATTCGGAAAGAGAAAATAATGGCAATTTTTACTTTGATGCCCTGAGGTAATTACAAAAGGAGCGAATCTTCTTAGTAGTAGTCGTAGTATTGAATTTATATCGATCTTATGCAATGGCAATGCTTAGCCACGGCAAAGTCGTAGTCTCTTATTTTATCACTGGAATGAATGTATCTTTCTGTTTACTTCGAACCATAGTCGAGTGCGTTCAGGGTAAAGTCGGACTTTTCATTGTGCTATCCTTGTTATAATTTTGCACCATGCATGAACTTCCCCTTATTACTCCGGCTAGCGCTCCGGTTAGAAAACCGGATTGGCTGAGAGTCAAACTTCCAATCGGAGAAGATTACCGTAAGGTCCGAAGAATCGTCGATGAGTTTAAATTGCATACGATTTGTCAGAGCGGTAATTGTCCGAACATGGGAGAATGTTGGGGTGCCGGAACGGCCACTTTTATGATTCTCGGAGATGTTTGTACCCGTTCCTGCAGTTTTTGTGCGGTGAAGACAGGCAGACCGAAAGAATATGATCAGGATGAACCGGACAGAGTCGCCGAAGCCATTCGACAAATGGGTGTCAAACATGCTGTCATTACCTCTGTCAATCGGGACGAACTCGCAGATTCCGGTGCAGAAATCTGGTATCAGACCGTAGTAAAAACAAAAGAGAAAAGCCCGGAGACAACCATCGAAACCTTGATTCCGGATGTCAAATCCCGTTGGGAAGCATTGGAACGCATGATTAGTGCCGGACAAGAGGTGGTTTCACATAATATGGAGACGGTCGAACGGCTATACAAATTGGTTAGGCCTCAGGCCAAATACAGCCGTAGTCTTGAACAAATTCAAAGAACGAAAGCATATGGCAAAAGAACTAAAACAGGCATCATGCTCGGTCTGGGTGAAACCAGAGATGAGGTCTCTAAATCCATGGATGATCTTGTCGAACATGGCTGTGATGTTCTAACCTTAGGTCAATATCTCCAACCGACAAAACAGCATTTAAATTTGTTTGAATTTGTACACCCGGATACTTTTGCAGAATATAAACAGCTTGGTTTATCTAAAGGCTTTCGATACGTTGAAAGTGGTCCGTTGGTTCGTTCCAGTTATCACTCTGAAAGACATCTTTAGGAGCATAAGTTTTATTTTATCTAGTTGGTCAATACGAATCAAACATTCATGAAAGTCTTGTATAATTCCTTCATGTATCGCTTTTCAACTTAGTCCAAAATCTTAATTATCTTTTCGATGTTTTGGTATGAAAACAAAATTCTTTTTACTCCCATTCCAATCAATAAACTGTTTATTATTATACAATGAATTAAACTTATTGAAAGCAATTTTAAGCTTTAATACAATGATAGAATGTTACCCGAAAAATAAGGTCACGCGGGCTTGTCCAGGAATTTAGTTGACAATAATAATATGAATACAATTATTCATGCTTTGTGCAATGGATTAGCTGCTCCTAATATCAATTTTGATTTTATTCATATAATCTTAACCCGTTCAATGAATGGTCAGCAATAGTCTGAATGGAAGGCAAAGTATTTTAAAAATATTCAGCGGTTGGAAGATTCTTTTGAATGAAGACACAGAAATCGGCTTTCTTCATTTCTTAGATGTACCTGAGTTCTATATTCATTCAGGGTTGATGCAACATTTTAGGCATTCAGATCATCATATGGTTGTTGGGTGTTTTCATTATTAAAACTCTCCGGCCAATAAAGAATGAGCATTAACCTGTCAGATCCTCTTTTAAGCTTAATTCAAAGCTTTATTAGCCGCTATAAAGCAAAAACACCGGCATTTTGTAAATCTAAATATAGGAATTTCCGATACCTGATAATGCGTTTTGAACCCTGGTTCGTTGGTTAAAAAACAGCAATCAATATGACTTTAGATGTAAATTATAAAGACTAAAAATGAATTTAGAACGAAAAAATATAAAATTACCGACTTTAAATAAGAAATTGGTGATATTTTTAAAATTAAAAAATACTTTTTACAAAATTAACTATATTATATTTTGTTTTTTAAGCATAATGTTCAGTTCCTTCTTTGTAAAATCTCTGAAATACGTATCTTGCGTTCCTAATCCGATGATTTTCAGGGATTACCCTGAACTTATTTCCATTAAAATGATGTCATTTTGCATTTTAGATTACCAAAAACTATGATGGTTAGAAAATTATTAATAATTGCCTCATTGTTAGGCTTTTCAATAGTCCCTGATTATGCTCAGGCTATCGTATACATCGTCAATTCAAACAATGATTTCGATGATGGAGCTTGCAATGTAGCTCATTGCAGTTTGAGAGAAGCAATCAATGCTTCGGAAGCAGATAACCGGGCCAGTATTATCAGTTTCAATATACCAGGACCCAGTCCGCAGAGAATCGTACCGAATGGACCATTGCCTACCATCAATGATGATAGTACCGATATTGGCGTACCAAGCAATGTTCCCAACAAAGTATTATTGGACTTTAGTTATCGTGACTTTGGGGGCACACCATTTCTTCAGATAAACGGTAATCTGACCAGAATTTTTGGATTGGATTTTACTAAAATGTTGTACAACAGCAATACGGATCACATATTTCGGGTTGGAACGCCTGTCATTAATGCTCAGAATGTTTCAGTTTCTACCTGTTCATTCTACGAGGATAATTCAATTGTAGCAGGGATCAACCGAAAAGCCATTGACATTGTACAAGCTGATAAAATTGTAATTGATTCCAATTCCTTTGGAACAGATCGCTTAAACTCTCAGATCTATTCCACCTTAGGGTCCATTCTGGTAGAACCAACGCAGGATGGAAAACAGTTTACCATTGACAAAAATATTTTTGTGACCAAACAAGATGCTATTGATGCTCAGGGTGGAATTGGGGTGATATCTAATAATTTGTTTGGATCTTATGACACCACCAAGTCACAAAACTTTTTGGATCCAATCAACGCGATTGAGCTTAGTGGTGGAAATACTTATACCGTCGATACCAATTTCTTTTTTGGTCTAACGCAATATGGAATTATTGGAAACAATTTGGCAGGATTGGTAGAAATAAAAAGAAACCGATTTTATAACGGAATCAATGATATTGATCTGATAGGTCTAAGTAATGCAACCATTGGCATTCGTAACAATTTTGCAAGATTGGGTTCAAAATTTATCAGCACCACCATGAGTGGAGCCTATTCGCTGAATATTGATTTTAACAATGTTGCGCAATACGATGACTTTTATCTCAATACGCTTGATCCAACCATTAATCTGGCTTCTTACAATGGCAATACGATGTTGTGCATCTCCAATAGAGTCGTTGCATTGGATAATACCAAATCACCCAAACCCAATGTTCCATCGGTAACTTCAGTCAATAGAAATCAGATCCTGGGTACAGCAGATCCAAATATGTTTGTAGCCGTATATGCCAATCCCAATAATTGCGTAAAAGCCAATACCAATTGTCAGGGCGGATTTCTACTGGGAATTACTCAGGCCAATGCCGTTGGCTCCTGGGTGCTCAATGTAAATTATCCTAACAAACACAGCATCTCCGCTTATCAATATCGATTGGGAACGGGTTACAATATTTATTCTGAATTTTCACCTTGTTACCAATGTCTGGGTCCGGTTAAAGAAAGATTTACACCAACCCTCTGTGCCACAAGTTCGGTTAGCTATCGAGGAAAAAATTATGGCGCAGCAAATCCAAAAGATTCCATCGTAGTCAAAGGAGATGGTGTTAGTATCTGCGATTCAACTTTTGTCGTTGACTTGACAATAAAAAATGCCAGCAGAGAAGTTAGAAATCTCAATATTTGTTTCAATCAATCCATCAATATCTGTAATGTAACCATTGATAAGAATAATCCGATCGACTCTTGTAATTTGAAGACCGTTGAAGGTTGCGACAGCACCATTGTTTTTATTGGAACCGAAAGAGGTCTGTCTACTTTTAAGTCAACCATTTGTTCCAATGCCAGTGTAACCATTGGTTCTCAGGTCTTCGATAAAAACAAAACCTCAGGACAGGTTGTACTTCCCGGGCAGTCGGCTTTTGGATGCGATAGTATTATTGATGTCCAACTTACCGTTAAAAATTATGCAGAAGAAAATTACATCAAGCAACTCTGTCCCGGTGACTTTGTTATAGTCAAAGGCAAACGTTACGATGTCAACAATCCAAAAGGAACAGAGACTTTTGTCAATGGATCTGCTACGGGTTGTGACAGTATTGTTAATATTGATCTTAGCTATACCAATCCCGTATCCTTCAAGAATTATTCACTCTGTGTTGGAGATAGTCTATTAATTCCAGGAACAGGTAAATATCTGAGTTCTTCTAAACTGAATGATACTTTATTTATTCCCAATGGTTCATTCTTAATGTGTGACAGTACAGTCTTCATAACCATCACACCAATACCTAATAGTATCGGCAATTTTAAGAAAAGTATTTGCAGAAAAGATACCTTAACGCTGGGAGGACAAATTTTTCATGCAGGAAGAACCATGGGATCTTTTCAAATTGTAAATGGTTCTGCCAATGGATGCGATTCAACGGTACAAGTTGAGCTTTCGGTATTGCCGGATGCTATCGGAAGATTGGATACGGTAAGCTGTGAAGGCAGTACGGTTTCGATCTACGGTTCTATTTTCAGTGAGACCAGACCAGATGGAACCATTAAAGCACCCATAACATCTTACCAGGGTTGTGACACATTCATCATGGTAAATGTGCTTTTTATAAAAGAAAAACAAGGAGCAACCAATCCTACCATTTGCAGGACTGGAAGTATTAACATTGGAGGTACTGTTTTTTCTGCAGCAAATCCAAGCGGAACGGTAAGAATCAGCAGACCCGCAGCTCAAGGTTGTGATTCTGTAATTAGCGTCACCGTCAACATTGCCCCTCCCATCAGTACTGTCTATGAAACCGCAGATCTTATTTGTAATAAAGCCAATTCCGGAAAGCTAACCATCAATACCATAACTGCCGGAACGGCCACCAACTTTAATGTAATACTGGATAATCAGGCGCCTGTGAAATTTATTCCATCCCAATTATTTGATAAATTAAATCAGGGATTGCACAGCCTCAAGATCATCGACGGTTTTGGTTGTGATACTACCATCACTTTTAAAATAGACACCTCTCAAACTTTGACACTTCAATTGCCAGCAGATACTACCATCGCTCAAGGCGCAAGCATTATCATTAATCCCAAATTTAATTTTATTCCTGCCATTATTGATTGGGATCCTTCAAGCTATTTAAGTTGTACCAATTGTTTAAATCCGGTCTCCACACCCGATCAGGATATTTCCTATACTTTGACACTTGAAGATGACTTTGGATGCAGCGTTTCGGATAATATTACCATTAAAGTGAAAGTGGATGAAGCAGATATTTATATGCCGAATGCATTTTCGCCCAATGGAGATCAGATTAATGATGTAGTAGAACCAGAATTCAGATTCCCTACACGAACAAAGATTAATATATTTAGAATTTTTGACCGATGGGGCGCCCTGGTTTACGAAAAAACGGATGGCGGTCTTGGCGAAAAATTTGGATGGAACGGACAGTTTCACGGAAGAGAATTGTTGCCGGGTGTTTATACCTACGCTATTCAATATGAATTCCTGAATCAAGAACCGAAGTGGAAATTTGGTGATTTGACCTTAGTCAGATAAAGTTATTTTCAAAACTATTAATTTAAAAAAATGAGTGACTTTCTATTAATTCTTCATTCCTGGTTGCGCTGGGTATTATTGGCTTTGTTTGTTATCGTGATCTATCGATCTTACACCGGCAAAAATTCCGGCAAGAAGTATACCTCCGATGACAAAAGATGGAATACATTTTTAATTGCATGTATGCATTCTCAGTTGCTCATTGGATTAATCCTATACTTTAGTTCTCCCATGATGAAAGGGATCATGGCTTCATTTGGAGAATCTATGAAAAATGCTGAAAGCAGGTTTTGGTCTGTTGAACATATAACCGGAATGATTATAGCCATTGTTATTGCACAGGTCGGCAGTATCAGAATTAAAAAAGAACTCGTTGATTCGAACAAATTCAATATCGGGATAAAATATTATTCCATTGCATTGCTCGTTATTCTTCTCATGATTCCATTTGGTTTTTGGAATGCTGCAAGACCATTCTTCAGAATGTAAGAGATGATTGCAATATGAAGCTTCAAATTCTTTTTAGTTTTTGTTTGATTACATTCGTTTCAATAAATATTTCTTCTGGTCAAAAAATTATTGAAGTTGGACCCGGAAAGACTTATTCTAATCCCCAACTTGCCTTACAGGTGGCCAAACCCGGCGATACTGTATTAATGTATCCTTCGGTATATCCGGGTGATTATTTTATTCAGAACTTGAAAGGGAGCAGGAATGCCAGAATTACCTTAAAAGGGGTGAATGTAGATCAAGTAATTATTGAAGGAGCTCAGGCATTTCAATTTTCAGAAATTGAATTTGTCAATCTACAAGATTTCAGCTTAAGAGGACAATCGGCCAATGGCCTGAATCTGGATGATGGCGGAACCTATGATACACCCGCCAAAAACGTACAGATTTCCAATATCCGATTTTTAAAAATGAATGCGACCGGAAACAATGATATGCTCAAGTTGAGCGGTCTGGATTCTTTTGAAGTACTTAATTGTCATTTTTTTGATGGCTCACCTGGAGGTTCAGGAATTGATATGGTGGGATGCCATTACGGAATTATACGTCAGTGCAGTTTTACCAACCAAGGAAATAGCATTCAATGTAAAGGTGGAAGTAGATTCTTGCGCATCGAACAAAATTTGTTTTCCAATGGTGGTGATCGCACCCTCAATCTTGGAGGAAGTACCGGCGCTCCGTTTTTCAGACCTGTTCAAGCCAATTATGAAGCTTCAGATATT
>WBZT01003271.1_pt1 | contig 10719 bp, 7 predicted proteins | sample 5204241 | NCBI WGS metagenome assembly WBZT01 (sample SAMN12344358, study PRJNA552823) | activated sludge metagenome | biome: Activated sludge suspended growth; feature: Nitrification reactor; material: Wastewater; isolation source: activated sludge from nitrification reactor of wastewater treatment...
GGCGCGGCCTTCGCGCGCTTGCGTGCGCTCATGCGAACGATCCTCCCGAGAGCAGCGCACGCGCGTCGCCGAGCACCAGCGGCCCGCGCGTGCGGTAGCCCTCGCCGAACGTGCCTTCCGTGCGCGCGCCGAACACCCGCGCGCGCGCTTCGACTTCCGCGAGGAATCCCGGCGACGTGAGGTACGTCGGCGCACCCGCCGCCGGGTCGAGCTGGCTCGCGTGCGCGCGCAGTGCAGCCGTGCGCCGCTCCCACACCGGCGTCACGTCGACGACGAGGCTCGCGCGCGCGTCGCCGCGATAGAGCGCGTACAGCAGCCGCGCGGGCCGCCAGCGCTCGCCTGCCGCCGGGAAGCGCGCGAGCCCCGCGAGGTAGCACGCGCGCGTCACCAAGTGCGACGTCTCGACGTGGTCCGGGTGCGCGTCGTCGCGATCGGGCGCCACCACGAGCGTCGGGCGGTGCCGGCGCACGCACTCGACGACCGCTTTGAGCTGCGCGCGATCGTGGCGCGACAGGCCGCCGTCGGGCAGGTCGAGGCACTCGCGCGTCGCGACGCCGAGCGCGTCGGCGGCGGCGCGTGCTTCGCGCTCGCGCGTGGCGACGTCGCCGCGCGTGCCCATCTCGCCCCGCGTCAGGTCGGCGATCGCGACCGGATGCCCGTGCGAGGCAAGCAGCGCCGCGAGGCCGCCGCTCGTCAGCTCGACGTCGTCGGGATGCGCGCCGAAGAAGAGCGCGCCGCGCGCGTCGGCGTTCATCCGCGCACCTCCACCACCACGTGCTCGTGCACGCCGTCGACGAGACGGCGCGCGTGCTCGGCCGCGAGCTCGCACAGGCCCGCGATCACGCCCGCGCCGCCGTGCACGACCGGATCGAGCGAGGCGAGGCGGCGCTCCTGCAGCTTGTCGCCCGGCAGCAGCACGTAGCGCAGCTTGCGCCACGCGGGCTGCTCGCGGTCGAGCCGCGAGCGCACCTTGTGCGCGAGCCCTTCGTGCAGGCGAGCAAACTGGTAATCCACCTTGCCGCGCGCCGACTCGACCATCTGCGGCAGGCTCGGATCGAGCGCGCGCGACGCGTCGGCGAAGCGCGCAAGTCCGTCGAGCGCCGCGGCGCGCGCCGACGAGAGCTCGCCCGCGAGCGCGGAAGGAATGCGCGACTCGGCGAGCGACGCCAGCACCGCGTCGGTACCCGCGACGACGTGCCACGCGTCGGCGCCCGAGGCTTCCATCAGCGCGACGCCCTCGGCGGGCATCCACGTGGCGCCGAAGCGCGGCACGGGCAGCGCGGCGCGCACGCCCACGCCCTCGAACACCTCGCGGATCTGCGCGAGGTACGCGATCTCGCCGGGGCCGACGGCCATCGCGACGGTCGGAAACACGCCGTCCTGCACCGCGGGCCGCAGCGCCACGCTCGGGCTCAGCGTCACGTCCGCACCACAGCTTCCGACGTCGGCGGACGCGAGCTTGTGGCGGCGGCCGTCGCGGATCTCGAACACGAACGAATCGAGCGACGCGTCGGTGAGCGGCCGGCGTCCCGCGAGCGCCTCGAGCCGCGCGCCGGCGGTGCGCGCCGCGGCGTGCAGCGCGCCGGCGTTGCCGAGGTAGCGATCGATCACGCCGCGCGCCGCGGCGCGGAACGCGGGCAGGCGCGGGTCGACGACGACGAGGCCCTGCTCGGCAAAGAGCGCGAGCAGCAGCGCGCTCGTCGCCTCACCCAGGTCGCGCGCGTTCGTGAACGAGCGGTGCGCGATCGCGACCGCTTCGGCGTGGCCGGGCAGCCCCTCGCCCAGCGCGAGCGCGGCGTCGGTGAGCGCCTTGAGCGGCTCGATCGGCACGTGGCCGACGAGCCCGCCGTCGGCGTGCGCGTCGTCGGGCAGCGCGAAGTCGTGCAGGCCGAGCGACGCGTCGCTCACGCTCGCGTGGCGGATCTCGGCGAAGTCGGAGTCCTCGCCGTGCATCCAGAAGAGCGGCACGCACGGCACGCCCGTGCGCTCGGTCGTCACGATCGAGAGCCCGATGGCTGCGGCGGTCTTGTGCAGCGAGTAGGCCGGGCCGCCGAGCGGCGCCGGCTGCTGGCCCGCGACGGTGGCGACGGCTTCGCCGCGCGCGAGCGCCGCGAGGTTCGCGAGCGACGCGGGCGAGGCGCCGAGGCGGCGGTGGTACGCCTCCATCTCCGCCGCGAGCGGCGCGGGCAGCGGCGCGCGCTTGGACTCGGCGAGGGACTTCAGGGCCGCGCCGTCCGACCAGCGCGCGGCGAAGCGTTCGCGCGCGACCGGACCGCCGGCCAGGAGGTCGGCGACGAGCGCATCGTGGAGGCGGTCGTACGGCGGCTCGGGCCGGCCGGCGACGCGTGCGAGCACGCTGAGCGTGCGAACGCTCACGAGCCGACGGTCCCGGGTCGGGAGCGCGGCAGCGAGGTCGGGCGTCGGTGGGTCGGGTCGGGAGCGAACATGCAGGTCGGCATCCTAGTGGATTTCGGGGGATCGGGCATGGCGTCGTGGGGACGGCCGCGGCGGGCCCTCTTGCGATGCGGCGCTCGCGGCGGGGTTGCGCCGCGATTCGCCGCGCGCGGTGTGCGCGTCCGCGACGCGGCACGCCCTCCGCGCGCCGCAGCGGAACTCGCGCGGTGTGCGCGTCAGCGTCCCGTCCGCGCGCGTGCGCCCGCGGCGAGCACGCGCGCCCATTCCGTGCGCGCACGATCGAGCGCCGCGTCGCCCGCGTGCGCGGCGCCGATCAGCAGCGCCGCCTCGATCTCGCGCTCGCCGGCGCCGACGCGGCGCGCGCCGAGCAGGTGGCTCACGAGCTGGCGCTGCCAGCCGAGCGCGGCCAGCGCCGCGACCGTGACCAGCTCACGGTGCTTCGCCGAGAGGCCCGGGCGAGAGAGCACGCGGCCGTAGCCGTGCTCGACCATCCACGTCGCGAGGTCCGGGTGCAGCGCGCGCACCGCGGGCACCAGCTTCGCGTACGACGGCCCGTACACGCGCGCGCACAGCCGCTCGCCCGCCGCGCGCCAGCGCGCCGGCGTGCCCTCGCGCGTGCGGCGTGCGCGGCCCGGCCACGCTTCGTTCAGCACGCGCAGGCCCTCGAGCGCGGCCGGGTAGCCGGCGTAGAGCATGAGCATCAGCGCCGACTCCTCGGCCGCGATGCGACGCGTGCGCGCGCGGCGTGCGGCGACGAGCGCGCGGCGCGAGCCGTCGGCGTCACCGCGCGCCATCGCGGCGGCGAAGTCGCACAGCGCGCGCAGCGACGACGTGAGCGCGTTCCTTGACGGTGCCATGAGGGGTCGCACACTATCGCCGCGCTTCGCGACTGCGCAAACCCCACGGAGGCACCGGTTGCTCGACAACCACTCGATGTCACCACAGGAAGCCGCCCGAGCCGCCGTTCAGGCGCTGTGGACGTTCCCCTCCGTGCTGATGAGCGCCTTCGTCATGGCCTGGGCCGCCGAGGGCGCGCAGTTCTACATCTCGCAGGGACTCGCGCTCGCGCTGCTCGCCTGGCTGCAGACGCTGCCCGAGTTCGCGGTCGAGGCCGTGATCGCGTGGCGCGGCGACGTGCCGCTGATGACCGCCAACTTCACGGGCGCGCTGCGCCTGCTCACCGGTGTGGGCTGGCCCATGATCTGGGTCGTGTTCATGGTGAGCGAGCGGATGCGCGGCGGCCGGCAGTGGCTGCCCGCGATCGCGCTCGACCGGGCCCATGCGGCCACGGTCGCGGGCCTCGCGCCGCCGCTCGTGTGGTTCGCCTGGATCATCTGGAAGGGCACCCTGGACCTGACCGACGCCGGGGTGCTCCTGGCGATGTACCTCGGCTACCTGTTCCTGTTGCAGCGCATGCCAGCACAGGAGCACGAGGGCGCCGAGGACACGCCGCGCGTCGTGCGGTTCGTCCTGGGCCAGCCGGAGCCATGGCGGCGCACCGGCGTGATCGTGCTGTTCCTCTCCGGCGGTGTCGCGCTCTATTTCACCGCCTCGCCATTCCTCGACAGCATGAAGGGCCTCGCGACCACGATGGGCGTCTCCACGTTCGTGTTCGTGCAGTGGGTGGCGCCGTTCCTCTCCGAGATGCCCGAGAAGACGAGCGCCTTCTACTGGGCGCGCAGTCGGAACAAGGCCGGAATGGCGCTGATGAACATGGCGTCGTCCAACGTGAACCAGTGGACCGTGCTCGCGGCCATGATCCCCATCGTCTACTCGATCGCGCGCGGCGAGCCGTCGAGCATCCCGATCCACGAGCACCGCGTGGAACTGCTGCTGACGCTGCTGCAGAGCGCGCTCGGCGTCGTGATCCTCGCGAACTTCGACTTCCACGGTTACGAGGCGCTCGGGCTGTTCGGGCTCTGGCTCGCGCAATTCCTCGTTCCGCACTGGCGCGAGGAGATATGCGTGCTGTACGCGATCTGGCTCGCGCTCGAGATCGTCTCGACGCTCTGGCGACCCGGGCGGCTGCGCGCGTTCCCGGTGTTCGTGCGGCTCTGGCGCGAGAGCGGCAGGCCGAAGGACTGAACGCGCACCTCGTCACCTCGCCGGCGCGTCGATCCCGATCGTGTCGGAGGGCGCGCTCTCGTTGCGCGCCCGATCGAGGCACGTGATCACGACGGCCGCGTGCAGCGAGTCGCGGTGCGCGCCCATCGCTTCGCTCCAGTCCTCGAAGTTCAGGTACAGCGTGGCCCAGCCCGGCGGGTCGGTCCTCGGCGCGGAGGCGCTGCGCATGTACTGCGCGTCGGGCACGGGATCGCTCACCAGCTTCGGCAGCGTCCCCGCCACGCACCGCGCGCGCCAGCCGAGCCGGTCGAGCGACGCCTGGTCGTCGTGCGCGGCTACCTTCAATTCGATCGTGCCGACCTCGGCCGAAGCCGGCATCTCGATCGCCTCCGGGATCAGCGTGTCCGCCAGGCCCGCGCGCGCGACCCGCGAGTAGGAGACGACGCGGTAGCCCGCCGCCCGGTGGACCGTGACGAACTTCACGCTCGGCCGCGACGGCGGCACGCTGTCCTGCGCGCGCGTCATGTCCGCGGTCCACGCGATGAAGGACGTCGCACACGCGACCCGGCCGTGCGTCAGCGCGTACGCGACGACCAGCGCGAACAACAGCGCAGCGAGGCAGCGAAGTGGCTTCACGGGCCTTCCCTCCTCCGGACGAAACCCGCGCGGTCCCGCAGGAGTCGACGAGCCTCCCGGCTCCCGCACGCATCGCGCCCCAGTGAAGCGCGGCGGGTCACGCGCCCGCAAGCGCCGCGGCCCCCGGCGGGTGTCGCCGGGGGCCGCGTGCTTCGACGACGAACCCTTACTTCAGCAGCATCATCTTTCGCTGCGCGGTCTGGCCGTCCACGTCGAGCCGGCAGAGGTACAGGCCCGCGGCGAGCGACTTGGCCTCGAGCGTGACCGTGTAGCGGCCGGCCGCCTGCACGCCGTTCACGAGCGTGCGGACCTCGCGACCCTGCACGTCGTACAGCTTCAGCGTCACGTGACGCTGCGACGGCACCGCGTACGCGATCTGTGTCGCGCCGCGGAACGGGTTCGGGAAGGCGTTGCTCAGCGACACGGCGAGCGGCGCGCGCACGCCGTCGACGGCGGTGACGTGGATCGAATCGCTGCCGCCGAACTGGTAGTAGCGCGCCGCGAACTCCTGCAGATACTGATTCGCGACGTCCGCGTCGTGGAGGATCAGCGTGTTCTCGTTGTTCGAGTTCTCCGCCGACGACGACCAGTTGTGCGAGCCGGTGAGCGTGACGCCGTCCCACGTCGGGTTGTCCGCGTCCACGATCATGTACTTGTGGTGCAGCAGGCCCGAGCCGGACTTCAGGTGCACGTCGATGCCGCCCGACAGCAGCGTCGGGTACTCGGTGCCCGTATCGGTGCCGTTGTCGAGGTCACCACGGACCGCGATGCCGGCATTGTGCTTCGCGATCAGCGCGGCCGACAGGTCCTCCATCGTGAACGTCAGCAGTTCGAAACCGATCGAGTGCTGCGCCGAGTTGATGGTCTGCAGGATGTGGTAGTTCGTGTAGTCGGACGGGCTGAAGTAGACCTGCGCGTCGTGACCGCCGATCACGAACTTGTGCGGCGTGTTGTCGAGCTTGCGGGCACCGAAGCGGGACACCGCGGCGTTCGGCGTGTCGGTGCTGCTGCCCCACATCTCCTCGAACTCCTTCGTGTAGACGACTGCGAGCGCCTGATCCTGCGCCTCGATCGCGTTCTGGTAATCGTCGTCGGTGCCGGGATCGGTCGGATTCCACGAGCCGGTCCACACCCACACGCTCTCGGGCGCGCCACCGCGCGCGTCGATCGCGCAGAACTTGTTGTGCATCAGGCCGGCGCCGTAGTTCGTGGCATCGAAGCGGTCGTTGATGAGCGGGATGCCGGCGCCGGAGATGGTCCCGAACGGAGCGTTCGTCGAGTTGTCGTACTCGCAGATCACGCGGACCTTCACGCCGCGGTTCTTGGCCGCGACCAGCGCGCTCGCGAGCGCCGCACCCGGCGTGCCGCTCAGGTTGTAGAAGCACGCGTCGATCGAGCGCTTCGCGTTGTTGAAGCGCGTCACCAGCTGCGCGGTCAGGTCGGTGTTGCCGTGAGCCGTGGTGTGCCAGGCGAGCGCCGTGTTGACGCTCTTGTTGAAGTACGCGTTCACGGCGCCGGTGCACGACACCGGCGACGCGGTGCAGAACATCTGCGTGGCGGTGAAGTTCGTGCCGTTCGCGTCGGTCGAACCGACGCTGTAGTAGTAGATCGTCGCCGGCAGCAGCCCGGGCACCGTCACGGCGTGCGTGGCGTTGACCGTGCCGTCCACGAAGCTGTCGCCCAGCGCCGACGTGGTGCCGAAGCGGATGATCGAGCTCGAGGCGACGTCGGTGGTCCAGTGCAGCATCACGGACGACGGCGTGATCGAGTCCTCGTACGGATCGCTCAGCACGATCGGACCCGGGTGCGCGATGATGTCGTCCGGCGTCCGCACGGCGAGCTCGTAGTCGGCCGTGTACGGGGGCGATGTGGTCGTGCCGGGCTTGTACTGCTTGAGGATGCCGACGGCGTCGAACACCGCCGGCGCGGTCGGGTAGCTCGCGGGGATGAAGATCAGCGCGGTGCCCGTGGCGTCGGTGATGGTCGAGTTGACCGCGTCGTAGGTCACGCCGTTGATGCGGATCAACCGGCTCTCGTTGGGCTCGGTGTAGTCCGCGTGGAAGGTGGCGTTGAGCTGCGCGCAGGTGATGACGAGGGGATCCGGCACGGGGCGGCCGGTCGCGTGGCGCGTGAGCAGGTTGAAGTCGCAGGTCAGCTCGGTCAGCCCGCGGAACTGCGTGATCGTACCCGTCACCGTGACGCTGTCGCCCGGCGCGAGCGTGATCGGAGCGAGCGAGGCGTTGAACACGTCGATGCCGCCCGTCGCGTCCTGCACGTAGACGTCCGTGCGCACGGCGCTCAGGTTCGCGGTCACGATGCCGGTGACCGTGGCTTCGGCGCCGACCGCGTAGGGAGCCGCGCAGACGCCCGAGGCGTCGTTCACGTGCAGCGAGACGATGGGCACGAGGTCGAGCACGCGCACGACCGGCTGGACCGTCAGCTGCGTCAGCGTGCCCGCCGCGACGGCGGTGCGCGTCATGAACGTCGTCGCACCCTTGACGGTCGGCGACGTCAGGTTGGCGATCATCACCGAGCCAGAGTCGGCGGTCGTCAGGGCCGCACCGCTCACGAACAGCGTGTCGGCCGTGATCGACGCCGTGGCCGCCGTGAAGGCGGCACCGCTGAACGACACGTCGGCGGTCGAGTGCGACCACGTCCACGCCGAGGGCACGGTGATCGCGAGGTCGGTGATCGTGTACGCCGAGTCCTGCGCGAAGGCCAGCGTCAGCGGTGACACGGCGTGGTTGGTGAACACGGGCGTCGGCGACGCGACCACGCGGCCGGTGCCATTGCCGCCCGCGGCGAACGGCGGCATCGGCGGCGACGCCGAGTTGCGCGGATTGCGGCCGTGCGTCTGCACGACGAAATCGCTGCCGTTGACGTCGGTGTCCTGCCCGTTGCCGAGCGTCGCGTGCAGGCCGCCGGTGAACATCGAGTCGGCGGTCGAAGTCGCGAGCGCCTTGCGCATCACGCTCAGGTTGTTCGCGCTCGTGCCGTGGTTCGGCGCCGCGACGCCACCCTCGGGGGCGTTCGCGGTGCCCCAGCCGACCATGTCGATCTGGTTCGTCGAACCGTCGATGATCCGCTCGTGGCCGCTGTCGGCCATGCCCGTGCCGGAGTTCCACAGGCCGGACGTGTAGTCGGGAGTCGTGGTGACGATGTACGACTGGTTCGCGATCAGGAAGTAGCCGTGCGCCGCGATGGACGTGTTGGCCGGCAGGATCGCCCGGTCCGACCACGTGGTGCCGGTGGCGGACTTGTACTGCAGGTGATAGCCCGAGAGGTCGATCGCCGATCCGGTCGGGTTGTACAGCTCGATGAACTCGTCCGTCGCCGCGGTCGAGCCGCGGGTCGCGAACTGGCTGATGACGACGTGATTCGCGGCGGCGCGAGCCGGGGGGACCGCGAGCGCCGCGAGGCCGCAGAGCACGAGGGCCAGCGGCAGGAAGCGTGCGAAGGGGCGCATGAAAGGCTCCACGAAAGGGTGAACGGCAGGGGTGCTGCGAAGAAGGGTAGCACGCGCCCGCCCCCTCCCGCGCCGGTCGCGGACGACGGTCGCGGACGGCGGCCACGGCCCGAACGACCGGAGTGGTACCGCACCCGGAAACGCTTCGGCCGGCCTCGTGGGAGGCCGGCCGATTCGTTTCGCGACGTGGTCCGCCGAGCGGCTGGCGGAACGCGTCAGCGCTTGTCGAGCGGCACGTACGCGCGTTCGTTGTGACCCGTATAGACCTGCCGCGGACGGCTGATCTTGAAGTCGGGGTCGCGGCGCATCTCGAGCCACTGCGCGATCCAGCCGGGCATGCGGCCCATGGCGAACATCACGGTGAACAGGTTCACCGGGATGTTGAGCGCCTTGTAGATCACGCCCGAGTAGAAGTCGACGTTCGGGTAGAGCTTGCGCGAGACGAAGTACTCGTCCTTGAGCGCAATCTCCTCGAGCCGGACCGCGATCTCGAGCAGGCGGTTCGAGACGCCGACGCGCTTCAAGACCTCGTCGCAGTGCTTCTTGAGGATCGCGGCGCGCGGGTCGTAGTTCTTGTACACGCGGTGTCCGAAGCCCATGAGGCGCGTGGTGTCGTTCTTGTCCTTCGCGCGGTAGAGGAACTTCTCGGCGCTGCCCTCTTCCTGGTCGATGCGCTCGAGCATCTCGATCACTTCCTGGTTGGCGCCGCCGTGCAGCGGGCCCCAGAGGGCGTTCACGCCGGCCGCGACACTGGCGTACAGCCGGGCGCGCGAGCTGCCGACCATGCGCACGGTGGACGTCGAGCAGTTCTGCTCGTGGTCGGCGTGCAGGATCAGCAGCATGTCGAGCGTGCGGGCGAGCACGGGGTCCGGCGTGTAGTCCTCGCACGGCGTCGCGAACATCATGTAGAGGAAGTTCTCGGCGTAGCTCAGGTTGTTCTTCGGGTACATGAACGGCTGCCCGATCGAGTGCTTGTACGCGCACGCGGCGATCGTCGGCATCTTGGCGATGAGCCGGATCATGGACTCGTTGACGAGCTCGTCCGTCTCGGCCTGCTGGTAGAACGTCGTCAACGCCGAGATCGCGGAGGCGCACACCGGCATCGGGTGCGCGTCCTTGGGGAACGCGTCGAAGAAGCGGCGGAAGTTCTCGTGCAGCAGCGTGTGCCGCGTGACGCCCGCCTTGAACTTCTCCAGCTCCGCCGGCGTCGGCAGCTCGCCGTAGATCAGCAGCCACGCCACCTCGAGGAAGGACGAGTTCTCGGCGAGCTGGTCGATCGGGTAGCCGCGGTAGCGAAGGATGCCCTTGTCACCGTCGATGAAGGTGATGGCGCTGCGGCACGCACCGGTGTTGCCGTAACCGGGGTCGAGCGTGATCGCGCCCGTCTGGCCGCGCAGCTTCTCGACGTTGATCCCGACCTCACCCTCGCTGCCGGTCACGGTCGGCAGAGCGATGGTCTTACCGTTGAGCGTCAGCGTGGCTTCGCCCGTGTTCACGGTCTGCGTGGACATCGAACATCCTCCTGGGAGCGAACTCGACCTCGAGCGGACTCGATCCGGACGTCGTCGCTCACGAGCGTCCGGACGTGCTTGGGATGATCGGGATGCGGGCGCCGGTCGGCCAGGCCACGGCAGGGGCCGCTCGCACGCGGCGCAGTCTACCCGAGTTCAGCCCGTCATGCCGGTATCCGGAAGGCGTATCCGGCCGGCGAACGGCCCTCGCGTGGGTCCACCGGACCGGCGCGCGGCGGCGCCTGGCGCGGCGCCCTCCCCGCCCGGCTCCGTCAGCGACGAAAGCGCCGGACGAGTGAGCGACCGAGGTCCTCGAGCAGCGCGAGTTCCTCGACGCGCGCGAGCTTGAGCGCCGCCGCGACGAGACCACCGCCCACGACGATCGCTGCGACCACCGTCGCGAGCACGCGTGCGTGGCCGTGGTGCCACGCGCCTCCGGTCGCGCGCAGCGCGAGCGCAAGTACGAGCCCGGCCGCGACCGAGGCGGCCAGCACGCGCAGGAGCGTGGCGGCGATGCGCCGCGTCTCGAAGCCGCCGATGCGGGCGCGCAGGTAGAGCGAGAGCTGCAGCAGGTTCGCGGCCGCGGCGACCGAGGCCGCGAGCGCCAGCCCGCGGTGCGCGAGCCCG
>WBZT01003272.1_pt1 | contig 10718 bp, 11 predicted proteins | sample 5204241 | NCBI WGS metagenome assembly WBZT01 (sample SAMN12344358, study PRJNA552823) | activated sludge metagenome | biome: Activated sludge suspended growth; feature: Nitrification reactor; material: Wastewater; isolation source: activated sludge from nitrification reactor of wastewater...
CGTCGGCGCTCTCGTTGCGCAATTGCCGCACCGTCACCGTCATCATGGACCGAATGTATTACGCGTGATACGCCCTCTGGTGGCTAGCGTGCTCGTCGTGGACTATCGCGACTACGACACGAGGCTCGCGGCATACGCCGTCATCAAGGACCACGCGGGACGAGTGCTGCTGGCGCTGTGGAACGAGGCGGAGACCCCCAAGTGGACGATGCCCGGCGGGGGAGTCGAACTGCACGAGACCGTCGAGGACGCGGTCGTCCGGGAGGTCCGCGAGGAAACCGGGTTCGACATCATCGTCGGGCCGCTGCTGGGCGTGCACACGTTCGTGCTTCCACCACACGTGCGGGTCAACACCGCCGACCGACACCTCAAGTCGGTGCGGGTGGTGTTCGAGGCGACGATCGTCGGCGGCGAGTTGCGCGACGAGGTCGGTGGCACCACCGACGAGGCCCGCTGGTTCGACCTCGCGGCCGTCCCTGACCTGCCCCGAGTGAGCCTGGTCGACATCGCCCTGGGTATGGCTCGCTGACCCCCTCGGACTGATCCGGCCAGCTTCCGTGCCTACGGGTCCGGGTCAGCCTTCGGAGGGCCTGATCCACACCGCCACGCGCTGGGGGTCCTTCATCCGCCGGGCCACCTTCTCGATGGCCATGAAGATCCGGAACTCCCAGCGGTACTTCGCCTTGATCGCCTCCCGTGCCGCCTCTGCTTCGGCCGCAGACTCGCGCACCTCGGCCCGCCCGGCCACAGTCGTCGCCCACGGCTTCGGCCGACCGCGGCGATCGCACGGCGTCACCTCCACCGCCGGGTTGGCCGCGATCCGCTTGACCTTGCCGGTCCCCGCGGGCGTGATGACCACGAGGTGATCACCGTCCCGGGCCACCCAGACCGGAGTCGACACGCGCTCACCGCTGCGGCGGAACGTCGTCAACAACACGAACGGCTCGTCGCCCAGGTCGAGCAGGGTGGTCGCAGTCATCTGCGAACCCTAAGCCAGCCCAGCCACCGGACGCCTGTCATCGCGCAACTCCACCGTCGGCTAACATACCCTCCGGGGTATCCGCCCGAGGGGCCGGAGCACCTACTGTTCACACAACGAAGGAGATCCATCCATGTGCTCTCGGGTGACGTGCCGCCGCTGCGGCAAGGCGACCTGGTCAGGCTGCGGCAGCCATGTCGAGCAGGTCATGGCCGGTGTGCCCAAGGCGCAGCGCTGCCAGTGCCCGCCCCCCGAGCCGGGTGGCCTGTTCAAGAAGCTCTTCGGGCGCGCCTGAGTCGTCGGCCCGCCCCACGGCGCCCCGTATGCCGCCCGCTCACCGAGCGCGCGCGGCATACCCTCTGGCACGCCTTACCCTTGACGGTGCCATGAGCACCACGACTGCAGCTGCCCCCAAGACCTACGACGTGCGCACCCACGGGTGCCAGATGAACGTCCACGACTCCGAACGCCTCGCCGGGCTGTTGGAGACGGCGGGCTACGTCGACCTCGCCAGCCTCCCCGCCGACATCCGCCCGGCGACCGCCGACGTCGTGGTCTTCAACACCTGCGCCGTCCGCGAGAACGCCAGCAACAAGCTCTACGGCAACCTCGGCCAACTGCGCCCGGCCAAACTCGCGAACCCCGACCTGCAGATCGCGGTCGGCGGCTGCCTCGCCCAGAACGACCGCGACAGCATCGTCGCGCGCGCCCCCTGGGTCGACGTCGTCTTCGGCACCCACAACATCGGCAGCCTCCCCGCCCTGCTCGATCGGGCCCGCCACAACAAGCGCGCCGAGGTCGAGATCCTTGAGAGCCTGTCGACCTTCCCCTCCACGCTGCCCACCCGTCGCGACAGCGCGTATGCCGCGTGGGTCTCGATCAGCGTCGGCTGCAACAACACCTGCACCTTCTGCATCGTCCCCAGCCTGCGCGGCAAGGAGCAGGACCGCCGACCGGGCGACATCCTCGCCGAGGCCCGCGCGCTCGTTGCCGAAGGCGCCATCGAGATCACCCTGCTCGGTCAGAACGTCAACACCTACGGCGTCGAGTTCGGTGACCGGTTGGCCTTCGGCAAGCTCCTGCGCGCGTGCGGCGACATCGACGGCCTGGAGCGGGTCCGCTTCACCAGCCCCCACCCGGCCGCGTTCACCACCGACGTCATCGAGGCGATGGCAGCGACCCCCAACGTCATGCCGAGCCTGCACATGCCGCTGCAGTCCGGCTCCGACCGGATCCTCAAGGCGATGCGCCGCTCCTACCGCAGCGAACGCTTCCTCACCATCCTCGACGAGGTCCGCAGCCACATCCCCGACGCCGCGATCACCACCGACCTCATCGTCGGCTTCCCCGGCGAGACCGAGGAGGACTTCCAGGCCACCCTCGACGTCGTCGCCGCGGCACGGTTCTCCAGCGCCTTCACCTTCCAATACTCGATCCGTCCCGGCACACCGGCCGCGACGATGCCCGACCAGGTCCCCAAAGCCGTGGTCCAGGAGCGCTTCGACCGGCTCATCGCCCTCCAGGAAGAGGTTTCCTGGGCCGGTAACCGCGCCTGGGAGGGCCGCGAGGTCGAGGTCCTGGTCGCCCCCGGTGAGGGCCGCAAGGACGCCGAGACCCACCGGATGAGCGGCCGCGCCCGCGACAACCGGCTGGTCCACTTCGCGGTGCCGGACGGCATACGCCCCGAGGAGCGTCCGCGCCCGGGCGACCTGGTCACCGTCGAGGTCACCTACGGCGCGCCCCACCACCTCGTCGCCGACTCCGCCGCGCACCCCGGCGGCCGGTATGCCGTGCGCCGCACCTCCGGCGGCGACGCCTGGGCGGCGTTGCAGGGCAAGCCAACCGGGGGAGGCAAGCCAGCCGTGTCCGCCCCGATCGGTCTCGGTATGCCGTCCCTGGGCGTCCCCGCGTCCGTCCCGGCTGCGGGGCCCGGCTGCGGCTGACCGCGGTGAAAAACCGGTGGCTCGGTCGTGCTTGACTTGGACCATGCCGATTCGTCCCGTCGTCATCTACGGCGAGCCGGTCCTGCATCGGGTGGCCAGCCGGGTCGAGCGGTTCGACGACGAGTTGGCGGCGTTGGTGCAGGACATGTTCGACACCATGGAAGCCGCACACGGCGTCGGCCTGGCCGCCCCGCAGATCGGTGTCGGCCTGCGGGTCTTCGTCTATGACATGGCCAACAACGACGGGCTGCCGCGTCGCGGCGTCGTGGTCAACCCGATCCTGGCCGTGTCCAAGGTGCCACCGGGACGACCGGACCCCGACGACGAGTCCGAAGGCTGCCTGTCCGTGCCTGGCGAACACTTCCCGCTGCGGCGACCGGAAACAGCCAAGGTCAACGGACAGGACCTCACCGGAGCGGAGTTTGAGTTCACCGCGACCGACTGGTTCGCCCGGTGCATGCAGCACGAGTTTGACCATCTCAACGGCAAGCTCTATGTCGACCGGCTCGACGACAAGCAGTCGCGCAAGGCCCGCAAGATGATCAAAGGCAACGGGTGGGGCAAGCCCGGGCACAGCTGGATGCCGGGCGTCGACCCCGACCCGTTCGGGCACGGTGACGTTGACGAGCCCGGTGACGACCACGACCTCTGACCGGGGGACTCCGCCGCCGTTCCAGCCGGGCCCGCCGCTCCCGGTGAGCCGCGCGCACCCGCATCCCTCGGCGAACCTGACGCTCCCGGTGATCGCCGTCGTCGGCCCGACCGCGACCGGCAAGTCGGCCCTCGCTGTCGCCCTTGCCCGCGCCCTCGGCGGCGAGGTCGTCAACGCTGACGCCAGCGCCCTCTATCGGGGGATGAACATCGGGACCGCCAAACCCACCATCGCCGAACGGCACGGGATCCCACATCACCAGCTCGACGTCCTGGACGTGACGCAGGAGGCGAGCGTCGCGGCATACCAGCGGGCGGCCCGGACCGACCTGCAGGGGATCGCGGCCCGCGGACTCCGGCCGATCCTCGCGGGTGGGTCCGGACTCTACGTGCGGGCGGTCCTGGACCACCTGGACATCCCCCCGACCGACCCCGCGGTCCGGGCCCAGCTCGAAGCCGAGGCTGACACCCTCGGGCTGGCCGCTCTTCGGGAGCGGCTGACCGCGCTGGATCCCGTTGCGGCACAGCGGATCGAGCCCAACAACAGCCGTCGCGTGATCCGCGCCCTTGAGGTCATCGAGCTGACCGGTCGGCCATTCAGCGCGAGCCTGCCGGAGCGACAACACCTCGTCCCGACGGTGATGCTCGGGCTGATCCTGCCGCGCCCGGACCTCGACGACCGGATCGAGACCCGGACCCGTCGGATGTGGGACGCGGGTCTGGTCGCCGAGGTGGAGCGCCTGCTCGACCTCGGCCTGGAGCGCGGCCGGACCGCGCGGACGGCCCTCGGCTATGCCCAGGCCATCGCCCAACGACGGGGCGCCCTCACCGAGACCGAGGCGATCGCCTCGACCGCGCAGGCGACCCGTCGATTCGCCCGTCGGCAGGAGTCGTGGTTCCGGCCCGACCCGCGGATCCTCTGGCTGCCCGCCGACGCCCCTGACCTGCTCGACCGCGCCCTGGCCGCCTTAGCCGCCCGAGACGCGCTGCCGCGTGCCTCGGGCTCGATGCCCGACAATGGCTGACATGCACGGGCTGGCCTTCACCAAGGGACACGGGACCGAGAACGACTTCGTCCTCGTCCCCGACCCCGAAGGTCGACACGACCTCACCCCCGACGAGGTTCGCGGCCTGGCCGACCGCCGCGCCGGTGTCGGCGGCGACGGGGTGATCCGGGTCGTCCCGACTCGCCTCGCCGACGACCCGGCGGTCCGGGCCCAGTCCGGTCAGGCCGCCTGGTTCATGGACTACCGCAACGCCGACGGCTCGGTGAGCGAGATGTGCGGCAACGGGACCCGGGTGTTCGCGGCATACCTGGTCCGCGAAGGCCTGGAGCGCGGCGGCGAGTTCGCCATCGCGACGCGCGCCGGCCTCAAGCGGGTGCGCACCGTCGCGCAGGGGTATGCCGTCGACCTGGGCGCCGCCCGCGTCGACGACTCCGAGGGCGCACGGGAGACCGGGTTCAATGCCGTCGTCCACGCCCACGGCGGACCGGAGCTGCCGGGGCTGCGTGTCGACGTCGGCAACCCGCACACCGTCGTCGTCCTGCCGCCGACCCTGGCGTTGGGCGACCTCGATCTCAGCGTGGCCCCGCACGTGGCCCCGCACCCGTCGGCTGGCACCAACGTCGAGTTCGTCCAGATCCTCGGGTCAGGGCACATCGCCATGCGGGTGCATGAGCGCGGCGTGGGGGAGACCCGCTCGTGCGGCACCGGGGCGGTGGCGGCCGCCGCAGCGACCCGGTGGTGGGACGGCCCCGACGACACCAATCGAGAGTGGACCGTCGACGTGCCCGGTGGCCGGCTCACCGTGACCTTCACGGATGCCGGGACTGCCGAACTCGCCGGCCCCGCAGTCCTCGTCGCCGACGGGATCTGGACCGACGGTGCCGACTGAGGAGCCCGAAACTGAGCCGACACCGGAACCGCTGGGCCACCCTGGCTCACGGCTCGCTGCGGAGATCAGTGACGGTGTGCAGGGCCACCGAACCGCTCGGACACACCCCCTGAGCGTCCCCGAACCGGTAGTGCACAAGGCCGCTCGAGCCGGTGCTCAGTGGTGGTTGGACGCGCTCCCCGAGTTGGTCGCCGATCTGGAACGCGACTGGCGGATCACCGTCGGGAGGGCTCTCGGCGGCGGCACGGAGGCTTTCGTCGCCGAGGCCACGACCGCGGAGGGCGAACCTGCGGTGCTCAAACTCGTTCTCCCACAAGGGCATGACGCGGCGCGACACGAGATCACCACGTTGCGCCTCGCGGACGGGCAGGGCTGCGCCCGGCTGTTGCGAGACGACACCGCGCGCGGAGCACTGCTCGTTGAGCAACTCGGCCCAGCGCTGGCCGATGCCGGGTCCAGCTTCTGGCGGCGGCAGGAGATCCTCGCCGACCTGGCCGCGCAGGTATGGCGTCCCGCCGCCGACTCTGGCCTTCCGACCGGGGCGGAGAAGGCCCGCTATCTCGTCGACTTCGTCGAACGACTCTGGTCCGAGTTCGAGGGTGCCTGCTCGCGCCCGGCGGTCGACTATGCCCTGGGGTGCGCCCGGCGACGGGCCGACGCGCACTCAACGGCGCGGGCCGTCCTTGTTCATGCGGACATCCACGCGTGGAACGCCCTGCGTCGCCCTGACGGGGGCTATGCGCTCGTCGACCCAGACGGACTGCTCGCGGAGCCGGAAGCGGACCTGGGCATCCTGCTGCGTGAGGATCCCGACCACCTGCTCTCCGGTGATCCCTGGTCGTGGACGACCTGGCTGGCCCGGCGCACCGGCACCGACCCGATCGCGATCTGGGAGTGGGGTGCCATCGAACGGGTGTCGACCGGTCTGCTCCTATGCTCGATCGGGATGACCGACATTGGCACAGCGATGTTGCGCGCCGCCGAGGTAGCGGCTGCCGCACCGCCGGTCAGTGGGTGACGGCGAGCACCCGGAAACCCCGCGAGGTCGCGTAGCGCTCGCACGGCATACCCAGTTCGGTGGCGATCCACCGCTGCAGGGAGTCACTTCCGAGGTTCTTCTGGACCACGAGGTATGCCGTCCCGTCGGCTTCCAGCCGAGGCAGCCAGGTCCGCAACAGGTCGTGCAGGACGACCTTGCCGACCCGGATCGGGGGGTTGGACCAGATGCTCGCGAACCGTACGTCGCCGGGCACCTCGTCGGGGCGGCATACCCGAATCCGTTTGAGCCCCAACGATGCCGCGTTGTCCCGAGCGAGGGCCAGCGCGCGCTCGTTGACGTCCACGGCATACACGTCGGCACCCGGTGACACCATCCCCAACGTGAGTGCGACCGGTCCCCAGCCGCAGCCGAGGTCCAGCAGCGTCCCCTCCGTCGGTGGGTCGGGGGCCTGCGCCAGGAGGACCGCGGTGCCGATGTCGACCCGGTCGGGGGAGAAGATCCCGGCCGCCGTCACGACGGTGACCCGGCGCCCGGCCAGCTCGACGGTGAGGGGGCGGCGCTCCTCGGGGGTGGCGGGCGCCGCGGTGAAGTAGTGCTCCTGCTCGCTCATCGCCCACCAACCTAAACGGTTGGTCGACCCGGCGTCGGCCGTGCGAGGCTAGAGCCACGATGACACGACGATCAGATCTGCTGGCCGGCAAGGCTTCAGCGCTTGCCGATGACGACCTCGACCCGCAGGGGTGGGGTGACGCGGCATACCCGGGCGGCGTCGACGGCGACCTCGGGTCCTACGACGGCGACCAGCTCGACCGCGAGGAGCGTGCGGCCCTGCGCCGCGTCGCTGGCCTGTCCACCGAACTGCAGGACGTCACCGAGGTCGAATACCGCCAGTTGCGGCTGGAGCGGGTCGTGCTGGCTGGCGTCTGGACCGAGGGCAGTGCCCAGGACGCGGAGAACTCCATTCGCGAGCTCGCGGCGCTGGCTGAGACGGCGGGTTCGACGGTGCTCGACGGGGTGCTGCAGCGGCGCCAGCGGCCCGACCCGGCGACCTTCCTCGGCAAGGGCAAGGCCCAGGAGCTGCGCGACATTGTCCTGGCCGAAGGGGCCGACACAGTGATCTGCGACGGCGAGCTGTCGCCGGGTCAGCGTCGCGCCCTGGAGGACGTCGTCAAGGTCAAGGTCATCGACCGGACCGCCCTCATCCTCGACATCTTCGCCCAGCACGCCCAGAGCCGGGAGGGCAAGGCCCAGGTCGAGCTCGCGCAGTTGCAATACCTCCTGCCGCGCTTGCGTGGCTGGGGCGAGTCGATGAGCCGCCAGGCCGGTGGGCGGGTGGCCGGCGGTGAGGGCATCGGGTCGCGAGGCCCCGGCGAGACCAAGATTGAGTTGGACAGGCGCCGGATCAACTCCCGGATCGCCAAACTCAAGCGCGACATTTCCGCGATGAAGACCGGGCGGGACACCAAGCGACACTCGCGGCGGTCCGGACACGTGCCCAGCGTGGCGATCGCCGGCTACACAAACGCCGGCAAGTCCTCGATCCTCAACCGGATCACCGGGGCCGGGGTGCTGGTGGAGAACCAACTGTTCGCCACCCTCGACCCGACGGTCCGCCGGGCCGAGACGGCCGACGGGCGCGAATACACCCTCGTCGACACGGTCGGCTTCGTCCGCTCGCTGCCCCATCAGCTTGTCGAGGCCTTCCGCTCCACGCTCGAGGAGGTGGCCGACGCCGACCTGCTGCTGCACGTCGTCGACGGCTCGCACCCCGACCCGGAGGGCCAGATCGCCGCGGTCCGCGAGGTGCTCGCCGGTGTCGAGGGGGCCGGGGACGTCCCCGAGGTCATCGTCGTCAACAAGGCCGACGTTGCCGACCCCGAGGTCATCGACCGGCTCACCCGCACCCACAAGCACTCGGTTGTCGTGGCGGCCCGGACGGGGGAGGGGTTGGAGGCGCTCCTCGCGCTCGTCGCCGAGGCGCTGCCCAAACCCGACGTGCAGGTCGAGTTGCTCATCCCCTATGACCGAGGCGACCTGCTCAGCCGGATCCACGAGCATGGCGAGGTCCTTGACGTCGAGCATGTCGAGGCCGGCACCCGGGTCCGCGCGAAAGTGCACGAACAAGCGCTCGGCGGGCTCGCGGCATACCGGGTTTAGCCAGGCGCGCGAGGCCGACGCGCGAGGTTTGGCGAAACCGCGGTTCTTCTCGGCGTGTCGCGCGGGGCGGGTGATGTCGTTGTGACCTATGGTGCAATTGGTGAGATCTCGCTATCGTTGGGCGCTGTCCGAACGATGGAGGTCCAATGCAGGCACGCCTGCGCCATCGGCGGTCCGTATCACGCGGATTGTCGAGGCCACGCCGACTGCTCCGGGGGATCTGGGTCGTCACACTCGCCGTGAGTGTGGGGTCCACGATGTCGCAAGCCGCCCTGGCGGCCGGTTCGCCGTCCCCGGTGATCCCTAGCCAGGCTCAAGTGGATGCCGCCAAGACAGCGGTGACGAGCCAACAGTCGCGGGTCGCGGCGCTGGAGGCCGGCTACCAGGCTGCCAGCGCAGAGGCTGCAACGCGCCAGCACGCGGTCAACCGAGCCGCCGCCGCGTATGCCGTCGCGGAAGCGAACGTCGCACGAGCCGCCGAGGCGTCGCGCATCGCCCAAGCGGATGCCGACCGGGCCGCTGTTGCTGCGCGAGCGGCACACGACGCTCTGGGCCGGACGGCGGCGGCGGCATACGAGCAGAACGGCAGCACTGGCGAGCTGCTCCTGGGCCTGTTGGGCTCGGAAGGCCCGCAGCGGGCCGTCGACCTGGCTCAGTACCTCGAAGATGCGGCCGGGGCGCTGGACAGACAGCTGCGAGATGCCACCATGCTCGCCGGAGTCGCCGACTCAGCGATGGCCGTGGCGCAAGAGCGCAACCGGGTGCTTGCGGAAGCCGCGGCAGCACAAGCGGACTCGCTGGCCAGCATGCAGGCGGAGCTCGACGCCGCCACCGGCGCCCTCAACGATCTGGCCGCACGGCAACGCGCCATGGTGACCGAACTGGCCGCCCTGCAGAACACGTCCGAGGACATCCAGCAGGAGCGCCTTGATGGTCTTGCCGCGGTTGCCGCCGCCAAGGCAGCCGAACAGGCGGCCGCTGAGCAGGCGGCGCGCGAGGCAGCAGCACGTGCGGCCGCGGCCGCAGCGGCAGCGGCGGCGGCGGCAGCGGCGACTCCCAGCCCCACGACGGCCAAACCGAGCACGACCACGGCCAAGCCGAGTCCGTCGACGACGAAGCCGACGACGTCGAGCGCGAGCTCGACATCACCGACCAGTTCTTCGTCGCCCTCGACATCAGTCCCGCCGAAGACCACGGACCCGCAGATCCTCTGGGCGCAGAAGAACCCCAAGACGGTGGCGCAGCAACTCATGCCGAAGTTCGGCTTCGCTTCCAGCGAATGGACCTGCCTGGAGTCGTTGTGGCAGAAGGAAAGCAGCTGGTACTGGGCAGCCGACAACCCCTACTCCAGCGCCTACGGCATCCCGCAGGCACTTCCGGGAACCAAGATGGCCACCGCGGGCGCTGACTGGCTGATCAACCCGACGACCCAGATCACCTGGGGTCTGGGCTACATCAAGGGTCGCTATGGCACGCCGTGCTCGGCCTGGGCGATGTGGCAGTCGCGCTCTCCGCACTGGTACTGAGCCCGCGGATACTGAGCCCGCGGATGACGCGGATGAATGGCCCGCGGATACTGAGCCTTGGGTCGGTCCCACCCGAGGCCACCACGGCCGGGCTGGAGATCAGGGCTGGTCGACTCCCGCATGGGCGATCCGGGCCAGCTCACGCCAGATCAGGGCGAGCAGGAGTGCCGACCCGACGAAGGCGAACCAGAACGGCGCGGTGACTCCCCACACCGACGCGAGCACGCCGCCGAGCGCCTGGCCAACGACGAGCCCGCCCATCAACCCGAGCACATAGACGCTGCCGACCCGGCCCTGGAACTCCATCGGGACAGCCCGCTGGCGCACCGCGCGGGCGGTGGTGCCCCACACGAAGGCCTCCATCCCGAAGGCGACCATGACGATGAGGGCCACGGCTGGCGATGTGGTCGTCGCCAGCCCGAGGTGGACGAGGGTCTCGGTGAGCAGGCACGCGCGCATCAGCGCCGCGAGCGAGAAGCGCCGCTCCAGCCAGTCGTATGCCGCGGTGCTCACCAGCCCGCCGACCGCGATCGCCGTCGTGAGCACCCCGAACCCCACCGGCCCGA
>WBZT01001496.1_pt1 | contig 10713 bp, 9 predicted proteins | sample 5204241 | NCBI WGS metagenome assembly WBZT01 (sample SAMN12344358, study PRJNA552823) | activated sludge metagenome | biome: Activated sludge suspended growth; feature: Nitrification reactor; material: Wastewater; isolation source: activated sludge from nitrification reactor of wastewater treatment...
ACCGGGGCGCGTTAGCGGCCGTCAGGACGGCTTGCCGCTCGTGGGGCGAGAGCCGATGGGCCGGGGTGCGCACGGCGCCTTCGGCGCGGTGCGCACGCGTGCGCCCATGGGGGTGGTGTAGCGGGGGGCGCTCATGGCAGGTTCCGGGAGAGGGTTTTCGAGGACGCGGGCATCATGCTTGGTGGCTACTGGCCGCCAAAGAGTTCCTGGGCGAGGCAGGCCAGGGGCCGCGGCGGGCGACCGACGAGGGCGGCGAAGTCGTTGCTCACCCGGTCGAAGCGCCCTTCGGCGACGGCGGCGTACATGCTGGCCAGGGCGGCGGCGAGCCAGGGCGGAAGGCCGTGGCCGACCAGGGCGGCGGCGTAGGCTTCCGGCTCGACGGCTTCGTAGCGGATGGCGTGGCCGGTGACGCGGGCGACGGCAGCGGCGACTTCGTCGTAATCGTGGGTGGCCTGGCCGGTGAGTTCATAGACGTGTTTGGCGAGTGCCGGGGCGAGGGCCGCGGCGGCGGCGGCTTCGGCGAGTTCGGCGCGGCTGACGAAACTGTCGAGCCCCTTGCCGGCGGGCAGGCGGAAAACGCCGGTTTCAAGGGCGCCGGCCAGGGTCATGGGGAGAAAGTCGGCATAGAGCGGGTTGCGCAGGGCGGTCCAGGCCAGGCCGCTGGCCGCCAGATCGGCTTCGGTCGTGCGGTGCACGGCGGCGAATTCGGCCGGCGAATCGGCGGCGACGTCGATGAAGCTGGTGTAGACGATGCGCTCGACGCCGGCGGCGCGGGCGCCGGCAATGGCCGCCCGGTGCTGGGCGATGCGCTGGTCCCGCGGGCCGTCGGTGGACACGAGCACCAGGGTGCGGGCGCCGGCGAAGGCGTCGGCCAGGGATGAGGGGCGGTCGAAGTCTCCCTCCCGCACGCTCACGCCGCGGGCGGCGAGGTCGCCGGCGCGGGCCGGATCGCGCACGCTGACGCCCAGATCGGCGGCGCTGCCCTGGCGGGCGATCAATTGCAGGACGATGTGGCGGCCGAGCTGGCCGTTGGCTCCGGTGACGACGATCATGGCAGGCTCCTGGGGAGGGGTCGATGGGGGAACTATAGATCGCCAATTGGCTTTCAAATAGACGACAATCAGCAAATCACTGTTGCGTCTATGGGAACAATAAGTATGGATCGTCTTGCCGCCATGGCGCTCTTCGTGCGCGTCGCCGAGCAGGGCAGTTTTGCCGCCGTCGCCCGCCAGATGGACCTCGCCCGCTCGGCGGTCACGCGTCAGATAGCCGCCCTGGAATCCCATCTGGGGACGCGTCTCATCGCCCGCAGCACCCGCAGCCTGACGCTCACCGGGGCGGGGGCAACCTACCTGGAGCACTGCCGGGAAATCCTCCAGCGCCTGGAGGAAGCCGAGGGAAGCCTGGCCGGCGACGGGCAGGAGCCGCGCGGCCTGGTCCGGCTGAGCGTGCCGCTCAGCTTCGGTTTGCGGCACTTGTCGCCCTTGCTGCTGGATTTTGCGGTGACCTATCCAAAGGTGCGCGTGGAGGTCGATTTCACCGACCGCCGCGTCAAGCTGGTGGAAGAGGGACTCGACCTCGCCATCCGCATCACGGCGCGCCTCGATCCCCTGGACGTGGCGCGGCGCATCGGTTCCAGCACCCTGCGGGTGGTGGCGGCGCCCGAATACCTTCGGCGTCACGGCGAACCGCGCCACCCGGCGGAGCTTGCCGACCACGAGTGCCTCATCTACCTGCCTGCCCAGCAGGCTGGCTGGCCCTTTCTGGTCGATGGCGAGGTGCAGGTGTTCGCGGCCCGCGGCCGCTTCCGGGCCAACAACGGCGACGCCCTGCTGGACGCCACCCGGCGTGGTATGGGGATTTCCGCCCAGCCCAGCTTCATCGCCGCCGCCGCCATCGAAGCGGGCTGGGTGCGGCCGATCCTGGGCGATTTTCCGATGCCGGAGCTGGGTATCTACGCCCTCCTTCCGGGTAATCGCTACGTGCCGCAGCGCGTGCGGGCGCTGATCGACTATCTTGCCGGGCGCATCGGGCCGAGGCCCTACTGGGAAGGCTGAGGCCGGCAGGCCGCGCCGGCGATGCGGTGGCGGACAAATCTTCTCGCCGGCTGCGTGGATGTGCTTGAATGGCGCTATGTACCGTCTTTTCCGTTGCCTGCGCGACCGCCCCTTGCGGGCCTTTGCCGTCTGCGTCCTCGCGCTGGGACTGCGCGCCGCGCCGGCCGCAGCGGCCAATCCGCCGGTTGAGCATTTGCGCTTGCCGCCGGGATTCGCCATCGAAACCGTGGCGCGGGTGCCCAACGCGCGGGGGATGGCCCTGGGGTCCGATCGCCGGGTCTATGTCGGATCCCGCGACGCGGGTCGTGTCTATGCCGTGGAATTCGACACCGGCTGGCGGAATGGCCGCGTGAAGGTCATCGCCTCCGGGCTGGAGATGCCGGTGGGCGTCGCCTGGAGGGACGGCGACCTCTATGTCTCGGCGGTGAGCCGCATCCTGCGCTTCGCCGGCATCGACGCGCGGATCGACGCGCCGCCCCGTCCCCAGGTGGTCTTCGACCGCCTGCCGCGGGATGGCCACCACGGCTGGAGATTCATCGCCTTCGGGCCGGATGGCTGGCTCTATGTGCCGGTGGGGGCGCCCTGCAACATCTGCGAGCCGGAGCCGCCCTACGCCGGCATCCATCGCTTGCGGCCCGACGGCTCGGCCTTCGAGGCGGTGGCCTGGGGGGTGCGCAACAGCGTCGGCTTCGATTGGCATCCGGGAAGCGGCGACTTGTGGTTCACCGACAACGGCCGCGATGGGCTGGGGGACGATGCCCCGGCGGAGGAACTCAACCGCGTCGAGCGCCCCGGCGAACATTTCGGCTATCCCTACTGCCACGGAGGAAACCTTGCCGACCCGGAATTCGGTGGCCGGCGCGCCTGCCGCGAGTTTTCGCCGCCGGCGCTGAGCCTGCCGGCCCATTCGGCGCCCCTGGGCATGCGCTTCTACCGCGGCAGTGCCTTTCCCGCCGCCTACCGCGGCCAGATTTTCATCGCCCTGCACGGTTCCTGGAACCGCAGCCGCAAGAGCGGCTACGAAATCGTTCTGGCCCGCCTGGAGGGGCAGCGGGTGGTCGCCCGCGAGCCCTTTGTCACTGGCTGGCTGCGGGGCGAATCCGCCTGGGGCCGGCCCGCCGATCTCCTCGAACTTCCCGATGGTTCTCTGCTGGTCTCCGACGATCTGGCGGGTGCCCTTTATCGCATCACCTATTCACCACCCCGGAAAGACGCACCATGAGCACCGAATTTCTCTCCCCCGCCGATCTCGACCGCCTCGAAGAATTGCTCGAAAGCGAGGTTTTCACCGAAGGAGCCATGCGCCTCGACGAAGCGCAGGCCCTGCTTTGCGCCGTCATCAGCGGCCCGGTCGCTGTGCCGGCGGAGGACTGGCTGGCGGAAATCCTGGGCGCCGGGGGCGAAGGTGGCGGTGAGCGCGAAGAGGTCGAAACCCTGCTACGCCGCTACCACGCCGAGCTCGCGGCGGGCCTGGCGAACGACGAGTCGGTGGCCGCGATTCTTTATCCGGTGGATGAGAGCGGGGAGGAAGACGATTACGCGGCCTGGGCCGACGCCTACGTCTACGGCTGTGGACTGGCCGGCGACTGGTTCGAGCTTTCCGGAAAGTACGCCGATGACCTCGCCGAGTTGCTCGAGCCGCTCTTTCTCCTCAACGGCACCCTGCGGGAGGACGTCGAGGCGAGCGGAGAACGCTGGTTCTCGCCGGCCGAGGAGGCGCGGGTGGTGGGCGAGGTGAAGGAGGGCTTGCCTGACATCATCCAGGCCTTGTACGACTTCTGGCGCAGCAAGGAGGGCATCGGCACGGTCAGGCGGGACGAGCCCAAGGTGGGGCGCAACGATCCCTGCCCCTGCGGCAGCGGGCGAAAGTTCAAGCAGTGCTGCGGGCGCCCGGATCGGCTGAATTAAGAGCCTGTGGTCAGGCCTGCGGAACGCCGGAATTTGTCGCTCCGCGCTGAAGCGCAAAAGAAAAAAGCCGGAGCGGGGGCTCCGGCTTTTCGACTCTGTTGAGGCGTCGGCGACTTAGGCGGCCTTCTTGCCCTTGACGGCGGGAACCTTGGCGGCCTTGAGGGTCGCTTCGGTGGCGGCGACGACGCTGGCTTCAGCGGCTTCGACGGCTTGCTTGGAGGCCTTGGCCAGGTTTTCGTAGGCGTCGTTGGCGGCGGCGACGGCGGACTTCACGACGGCGACGGCGGCTTCAGAACCGGCGGGGGCGTTGGCCAGGGCCTTTTCGACCAGACCGTTCACCGTGGCGTTGGCACCGGCGACTTGCGCTTCGACTTCCTTGGCCAGCTTTTCCTTGGCTTCGGTGGCGATGGCGTAGACACCGCGGGAGTACTCCAGACCCTTTTCGAGGGCGGGGGCGGCCAGGCTCTGCTGGAGGGCAACGAAGGACTGAACGTCCTTGGCGCCGAGGAGGGCGTTCACGTTGGCGACGGAGGTTTCGACCAGGGAACGGGCGGTGTTCAGGTTGAGGGCGGCGAGACGCTCGACGCTGTCCAGGGTGGTGTTGGCCAGGAGGACGGCGGAATCGATACCGGCTTGGGCGAGTTCTTGGGGCTTGACGGACATGGTGATCTCCAGAGACTAAGTTAAAAAAAGGTGGGTGATGCAAATTCTTTCGGGCTTCGGCGCCGCTGCAATGTTGCGCTGCACCATGACCGTCATTTTATTCATGGAGAGGCGATTGTCAACAACTTTTTGTGCGTTGCAACAAAAGCTTGATCGGGATCAAATGGATTCCGGGTATACCCCGAATTGATGGGCGTTTGCGGCGACTTTCCGTTTGCGGCGTGGGGCCGCCAAAGGCCTTGCCGCTGGCCGGGATTGGCGCAAGGCAGCAGGCCGCCCCGGGGCGGCGGGCCGGGGCCTTCGCTGTTGCGATGCGGCAGTCAGCGGCCGCCGCCCCAGGGCTGCACCGGCACCGTCGAGATGGCGTTGGCCGGGGCGCCATCGATGATCTTGCGGCTGATGGCCAGATAGACCAGGACGTTGCGGCGGCTGTCGACGAAGCGGGTGACCTTGGTTTCCTTGAAGAGGAGCGAGGTGTCGTCGGAAAAAACCACTTCGTCCCGGGGTAATTTGGTGGGCAGGGTGATGGGACCGACCTGGCGGCAGGCCAGCGAGAACTGGGAGGGATCCTCGGCCAGGCCGAAGCTGCCGGCGACGCCGCCGGTGCGGGCCTGGCTCACATGGCAAGTGACGCCGGGCACCTTGGGGTCGTCGAAGGCGTAGATGCAGACGCGGTGATTGGCGCCGATGAGTTTCCAGGCGGTGGTGACGCAGCCGACTTCCTCGGCGGCGGCGGGCAGGGCGAGGGCACAGAGGAGGGGCAGCAGGCGGCGGAGATCAGGTTTCATGGCGGTCGACAGGGTCTTGGGGGCGGCGGGGCAGTGGTTTCAGGAGGGTGACGCGGGCCGCGAGTATGCGGTAGATGTCGGGGTCGAAGGGCGCGCGCGGGGCCTCTAGGTGCGCGTGGATTTCCTCGTCAACCCTGGCGCTTCCCAGATGGCGCCAGCCGTCGATGACGTGGACGCGCTCCCCTTCCCGCAGCAGGGCGGGCCCGGGGAAGGGCCAGGCGAGCAGCTTCAGGCCGGTCAGCGCGCTCACCAGGCGCAGGCTGTGGCGGGTGGGGGCTTCCTTGCCGACGCAGGCGCCGCGGCACTTGCCCAGCGGGTGGCCGAAGCAGGGCTTGCCGGGGCTGGCGGGATCGAGGCCGAGGAGTCGGGTGCACAGCTGGTGTTTGTCGGCCAGGGCGCTCAGGGCCTTGCGGGCCTCGCGGGCGTGCTTGAAGAGTCCGTAGCAGGCCAGGGGCTGCGAGAAATCGAGCTCGCCGGCGCCCAAGAGGCGTGGCCGCAGCCAGCCTTCGCCGGCGTCCTCCAGGGTCCAGGAACAGACCTCCTCGCTGGCCCGCAGCTGGCGGTTGTGGCTGGGGGAGAGGCTCTTGACCAGGGCGGCTTCCCGCAGCAGGGACTCGATCTCGCCGGCGGTTTCCTGCCAGTCGACGCGGCGGACCTGCTGGGCGAGGGCCATTTCCCGGGCCGAGGCGTGGTCGGCGGCGAAGTGGGCGAGTACTCGCCGGCGCAGGTTCTTGGCCTTGCCGATGTAGAGGGGCAGGGCGTTTTCGCCGTAGAAGAGATAGACGCCGGGGGTGTCGGGCAAGTCCTCCACCGCGGCGGCGTCCAGGCCCGCCGGCAGGGTGGGACGCGGCTCGATGCGGTCGATGGCGGCCGCCACGGCGGCGGGGCCGGGGAATTCGTGGATGCGTTGCCAGAACTGGTGGATGAGGCGGGCGTCAGCGAGGGCGCGGTGGCGGCCGTCGACCAAGAGGCCGTGGCGCTCGGCGAGACTGTCGAGGTTGTGGCGCTTGTGCTCGGGGAAGAGCGTGCGGGAGAGTTTCACGGTGCACAGCATCGGCGCCCGGAAGGGGAGGCCGAGGCGCTTGAAGGCATTCTGGAGAAAGCCGTAGTCGAAGCGCGCGTTGTGGGCGATGAACAGGCGGCCCTCCAGGCGACTCAGTACTTCGTTGGCGATCTCGGCGAAGGGCGGCGCGCCGGCTACCAGGGCGTCGGAAATGCCGGTGAGCTGTTCGATGAAGGGCGGGATGCGGGTTTCCGGATTGACCAGTTGCTGCCATTCCTCCACTCGGCCGTCGGCATCGACGGTCACGATGCCGATTTCGGTGATGCGGTCGGTGGTGGCGGTGGCGCCGGTGGTTTCCAGGTCGACGAAGGCGAGGGGGCGCATGGGGCGATTGTCGCACGGGCCGTGGCCGGCCGGCCGTCCCGGGGGAGCGGGGGCGCTGGGGTATAATCGCGGCCTTCCCGCCGACCCGATCCCCCGCTTGCCATGACCGCCATCCTTTGCCTCAAGGGCGATCCCGCCTTTTCCGCCTTTCGCCTGCAACGCCTGCAAGACCGTCTCTCTGCGGCGCTGGCGGATGTCGTTGCGGTGGCGGCGGATTACTGGCACGTGGTGGCGCTGCGGCGCCCCCTGAGGGACGAGGAACGCAGCCGGCTGGCGAGCCTGCTGGAGGAACGTCCGGCCAGCGGAGCGGGCAGCGAGGCGCCCGGCGAACTCTTTCTGGTGACGCCCCGCGTCGGCACCATCTCGCCCTGGTCGTCCAAGGCCACCGACATCGCCTGGAATTGCGGCCTGGAGGCGGTGGAGCGCATCGAACGGGGGGTTGCCTACCGGGTCGCGCTGGCCGCGGAGAAGGCGCTCTCCGACTCCGAGCGGCGCGCCCTGGCCGCGCTCCTGCACGACCGCATGACGGAATCCGTGCTGGCGGATTTCGCCGCCGCCGGCGAGCTTTTCCGCCACTTCGAGCCGCGGCCCCTGGGCAGCGTCGGCGTCCTGGCCGGCGGGCGGCCCGCCCTGGTGGAGGCCAACGCCGCCCTGGGTCTGGCGCTCTCCGAGGACGAAATCGACTATCTGCTGGACATCTTCCTCGCCGCCGGCCGCGACCCCACCGACGTGGAATTGATGATGTTCGCCCAGGCCAATTCCGAGCACTGCCGCCACAAGATTTTCAACGCCTCCTGGGTGATCGACGGCCAGGCGCGGGACAAGACCCTCTTCGGCATGATCCGCGAGACCCACCAGGCCCATCCCGAGGGCACCGTGATGGCCTACGCGGACAACGCCTCGATCATCGAGGGGGCTGAGATTCCGCGCTTCTACCCGGGGGCGGATGGCGTCTATGGCTACCGGAGCGAGCTGACCCACATCCTCACCAAGGTGGAAACCCACAACCATCCGACCGCCATTTCGCCCTTCCCGGGCGCTTCCACCGGCTCGGGCGGCGAAATCCGCGACGAGGGCGCCACCGGCCGCGGCGCCAAGCCCAAGGCGGGTCTGTGCGGCTTCTCGGTCTCCAATCTCGAATTGCCGGAGGCGCCACGGCCCTGGGAGGCACCCTACGGGCGGCCGTCGCGCATCGCGTCCGCCCTGGACATCATGATCGAGGGGCCGATCGGCGCGGCGGCCTTCAACAACGAGTTCGGCCGTCCCAACCTCGCGGGCTATTTCCGCAGCTACGAGCTGGACGTTGGCGAGAGCGTGCGCGGCTACCACAAGCCCATCATGATCGCCGGCGGCATCGGCAACATCGCCGCCAGCCAGTCCTTCAAGGCGGAGACTTTCCCGGCGGGGACGCGCTTCGTGCAACTGGGCGGGCCGGGGATGCTGATCGGCCTGGGGGGGGGCGCCGCTTCATCGATGAGCGCCGGGGTCAATAGCGAGGATCTCGATTTCGCCTCCGTGCAGCGCGGCAATCCGGAAATCCAGCGGCGCGCCCAGGAAGTCATCGATCGCTGCTGGCAGATGGGGGCGCCGCGGGGCGACGGCAGCCAGTCGGGGGATGGCAATCCCATTCTCTCGGTACACGACGTGGGGGCCGGCGGGGTTTCCAACGCCCTGCCGGAGCTGGCCCATTCCGGTGGGGTCGGCGCCCGTTTCGAGCTGCGCCGGGTGCCCATCGAGGAGCCGGGCATGTCGCCGGCCGAAATCTGGTCCAACGAATCCCAGGAACGCTACGTCCTGGCCATCGCCCCGGGCCGCATCGCCGAATTCCAGGCCCTCTGCGAGCGCGAGCGCTGCCCCTTCGCGGTGGTCGGCGAGGCCACCGCCGACGGCCACCTGACGGTCACCGACGCCCATTTCGGCGTGAATCCGGTGGATATGGAAATGGAGGCCCTGCTCGGCAAGCCGCCGCGCATGACCCGCGACGTGGCAAGCCGCCCGCCGCGCTTCGTTCCCTTCGACGCCGCCGCCATCGAACTCAGGGACGCCGCCTACCGCGTCCTGGCGCTGCCGACGGTGGCCGACAAGAGCTTCCTCATCACCATCGGCGACCGCTCGGTGGGCGGCATGACCGCCCGCGACCAGATGGTCGGGCCCTGGCAGGTGCCGGTGGCCGACGTGGCGGTCACCACCCTGGCTTACCAGGGCTATCTTGGGGAAGCCTTCGCCATGGGTGAGCGCACGCCGGTGGCGCTCCTCGACGGCCCGGCCTCGGGACGTATGGCGGTGGGCGAGGCGATCACCAACCTGGCCGCCGCCGCGGTCAAGGATCTCGGCCAGGTCAAGCTTTCCGCCAACTGGATGGCGCCCTGCGGCGTGGCCGGCGAGGACGCCCGGCTCTACGCCACGGTGGCGGCCGTTTCCGAACTCTGCCAGGCCCTCGGCGTATCGATTCCGGTGGGCAAGGATTCCCTCTCCATGCGCACCGCCTGGGAAGAGGACGGCGTGAAGAAGGAAGTGGTCTCGCCCCTCTCCCTCATCGTCACCGCCTTCGCGCCGGTGGCCGACGTGCGCCGCACCCTGACGCCGCAACTCGTCACCGACGCCGGCGAGTCGGAACTCCTCCTCCTCGACCTCGGGCGCAATCGCCTGGGGGGCTCGGCACTCGCCCAGGTCTATGGGGCCACCGGCAGCGACGCCCCGGATCTGGACGAGCCCGCCCGCCTGGCGGGTTTCTTCGCCGCCGTGCAGGAATTGGCGGCGGCGGGTCTCATCCTCGCCTACCACGACCGTTCCGACGGTGGCCTCTTCGCGGCCGCCTGCGAAATGGCCTTCGCCGGCCACTGCGGCCTCACCCTGGACCTCGACGGCCTCTGTTACGACCCCCTGCTGCACGACGTGGACGGCAACGAGAAGAAGCCCGACCTGCTCGGCGGCCGCTCCTTCGAACTCCTGGTGCGCGCCCTCTTCAATGAGGAACTCGGCGCCCTCATCCAGATTCGCCGCGCCGACCGGGAGAAGGTCACGCCGCTCCTGCGCCGCCTCGGGGTGCCCTTCCATTTCGTCGGCCACCTCAACGACGCCGACGAAATCCGCGTGGTGAGAAACGCCCGCAAGGTGCTGCGGGAAACCCGCATCGACCTGCAGCGCGCCTGGTCGGAAACCAGTTACCGCCTGCAGGCGCGGCGCGACAATCCCCAGTGCGCGCAACAGGAGTACGACCGCATCCTCGACGCCGGCGATCCCGGGCTTTCTCCCCGGCTGGGCTTCGATGCGGCGGAGGACATCGCCGCCGCCTACATCGCCATCGGCCATCGCCCGCCGGTGGCCATCCTGCGGGAACAGGGGGTCAATAGTCATTACGAAATGGCGGCGGCCTTCGACCGCGCCGGCTTCAAGGCGGTGGACGTGCATATGAGCGACCTCCTCGCCGGTCGGGTGCGGCTCGCTGACTTCAAGGGCCTGGTCGCCTGCGGCGGCTTTTCCTACGGCGACGTGTTGGGGGCCGGCCAGGGCTGGGCCAAGACCATCCTCCTGCACGGCGGCTGCCGCGACGAATTCGCTGCCTTCTTCGCTCGCCCGGACAGTTTCGCCTTGGGCGTGTGCAACGGCTGCCAGATGATGAGCGCGCTCAAATCCCTGATTCCCGGGGCGGAACACTGGCCCGCCTTCCGGCGTAACGCAGTCGAGCAGTTCGAGGCGCGCTTCGTGCTCACCGAAGTGCTGGAATCGCCCTCTCTGTTCTTTGCGGGCATGGAAGGTTCGCGAATTCCCATCGTCGTCTCCCACGGCGAAGGGCGCGCTGTCTTCGCCGATGCGGCCGCCGAGCAAGCTGTCCGCGGTGCGCTGCGCTACGTGGATAACCGCGGCCAGCCCAGCGAAGCCTATCCCTACAACCCCAACGGCTCGCCTG
>WBZT01001051.1_pt1 | contig 10710 bp, 9 predicted proteins | sample 5204241 | NCBI WGS metagenome assembly WBZT01 (sample SAMN12344358, study PRJNA552823) | activated sludge metagenome | biome: Activated sludge suspended growth; feature: Nitrification reactor; material: Wastewater; isolation source: activated sludge from nitrification reactor of wastewater treatment...
TGACGCAATTCTCCGCCACCTGCAGATCGGCGGCGATATTGGCGACCATGCGCGGCAAGTGTGGCGCCATCCTCGGTTGCTGCGCGATGATCGTCGAATCGACGTTGCCGACCTGCCAGCCGGCGTCGTGTACCAGGCGCACGGCGGCACGCAGCAGGTGACGACTGTCAGCCCCGCGAAAGCGTTCGTCGCTATCGGGAAAATGACGACCGATGTCGCCCAGCGCGGCGGCACCGAGCAAGGCGTCAATGATGGCATGCAGCAGCGCGTCGGCATCGGAATGGCCGAGCAGTCCTGCATGGAAGGGAATCTGCACGCCGCCCAGAATCAGCGCTCGCCCCGGGACCAGCGCGTGAATGTCGCACCCCTGGCCGATGCGCATGTTCAAGCGCTGCACATCCGGGTCTGCAGGATCAATTCCGCCAGGCTCAGATCGGCGGCGTAGGTCACCTTGAGATTGCGGCTGTCGCCGTTGATCAGGCGCGGTCGAAAGCCGGCGGCTTCGATGGCCGACGCCTCGTCGGTGCCGCCCGGATGGTCGTCCATGGCCTGTGCAAGCAGGGAGTAGCGGAACATTTGCGGCGTCTGCGCTTGCCACAGTTTGTCACGCGCTTCGGTGCCCGCCACACGCTGCTCTTCGTCGGCGCGCTTCAAGGTGTCGGCCACCGGCACGGCGAGCAGACCGCCAACCGGATCGTCGCGCAGTTCTTCGCACAAGGAGGACAGCAGGGCCGGTGACAGGCAAGGACGCGCGGCATCATGCACCAGCAACCAATCGTCGTCGGCCGCGACCGTCGCCGCGGCGCGCAGGGCGTTGCGCACGCTGTCGTAACGGCTATCGCCACCGCAGTAGAGCGTTTCCAGTTTGTGTCCCAGCGCGCTCCAATCGTAACGTCGCCAGCAATCGTCTTCCGGCGAGAGAACGACCCACACCCGTTCGATCAGTTCGCAACGGCACAACGTCGCCAGGCTATGGTAGATCAGCGGTCGCTCGGCCAGACGTCGATACTGCTTGGGTGTTTCGCCACCGAAGCGGGAACCACTGCCGGCAGCGGGAACGATTGCGAAGAAACTGTGCATCGCATAATTTTAACTAATTATCGCAACCGATTGACGAGTTGCAGATCTCCCTCAGGCCGTCGGAGTTACAATTTGCCGAACGGCAAACCCGCCTTGGAAGGACGCCCATGAGCGCTTCGACCCGATCCGTTCGCCCGGCCGCCGTCGCCGGCATGTTCTATCCTGCCGCCGCAGCGCTTCTGACACGCGACGTGCAGCAGCTTCTCGGCCGGGTGAAAGCCGATCCGTTGCCGCAGCCGAAAGCGTTGATTGCGCCACACGCCGGTTACATCTACTCGGGATCGACCGCCGCAACGGTCTACGCGCCTCTCGCCCGCTGGCGGTCGACCATCCGCCGGGTCGTGTTGCTCGGCCCGTGTCACCGCGTCGCCATCGACGGGCTGGCGCTGCCGTCAGTCGCCGGCTTTGCCACACCCCTGGGGGTTGTGGCCATCGAACAAAGCGTTTTGCCGACACTGCGCGCCTTGCCACAGGTGACGGTCAGCGACGCGGCACATGCGATGGAACACTCGCTTGAGGTACAGATCCCCTTTTTGCAAACGGTGCTCACCGACTTCACCCTGCTGCCGCTTGCCGTCGGCCGAGCGTCTCCGGCGCAGGTGGCCGAGGTGCTGGAAACTTTGTGGGGCGGCGAGGAAACGCTGATCGTCGTCAGTTCCGATCTGTCGCACTTCCTTCCCTATGCGGCGGCGTGCGCCATCGATCAGCAGACCGCCGCACAGATCGTCGCCCTGTCGCCGCGACTCGACCATCCGCAGGCCTGCGGTGCGACGCCGGTCAATGGTTTGCTGCTCGCCGCCGCCCGCCATGCCTTACGGCCGGATTTGATCGCTTTGTGCAATTCCGGCGATACCGCCGGCGACAGGCGGCGCGTCGTCGGCTACGGCGCTTTCACTTTCACCGCGGAGAACGGACATGGCCACTGAGAAGCTGGGGCAGGCGCTGCTGGTAATGGCGCGCAACGCCATCGGCGAGCGTTTCGGCAGCGCGGCGCAAGCGATCCCCACCGTCGACGATCCGTCGGCACTCGACGCCGCCGCGGCGACTTTCGTCACCCTCACCCGTAACGGCCGTCTGCGCGGCTGTATCGGCAGCCTGCAGGCGCACCGGCCGCTCCGGCGCGACGTCGTCGAAAACGCGCTTGCCGCGGCATTTCTCGACCGCCGCTTTACGCCGCTGACCGCCGACGAACTGCCGCACGTCCGCGTCGAAGTGTCGCTGCTCACCCCGCCGGAACCCTTGCCGGTGCGCAGCGAAGCCGAGGCAATCAGCCGCTTGCGTCCGGGTTTCGATGGCGTGATCTTCAGTTGCGGTGGGCGACGGGCGACTTACCTGCCGCAGGTCTGGGAACAATTGCCGGAAGCGCAGCAATTCCTGGCGCAACTGAAGCTCAAAGCAGGCTTGCCGGCCGACTTCTGGAGCGACCAGGTCCGCCTGGAGCGCTACAGCGTCGAAAAATGGTGCGAAAAATGAATCAACCACCCGACGAGCAAGCGCCGAAAATCCCCGAATCGCAGTACCCGGCCCGCTGGTGGCACCGGCTCGACGACGGCCGTCTGCAATGCGATCTTTGCCCGCGCGATTGCCGCTTGCACAGCGGTCAGCGCGGCGCCTGTTTCGTCCGCCAGAACATCGACGAGCGAATGGTGCTCACCACCTACGGACGTTCGTCGGGCTTCTGCATCGATCCGATCGAAAAAAAGCCGCTGCATCATTTCTATCCCGGTTCGGCGATCCTGTCCTTCGGGACGGCCGGCTGTAATCTGACGTGCAAATTCTGTCAGAACTGGGACATTTCAAAAGCAAAGGACATGGACCGGCTGGTCGACGCTGCCAGTCCAGAAGGCATTGCCGCGGCCGCCGTCGCCTACAGCGCCCATTCCGTGGCTTTTACCTACAACGATCCGGTGATCTTCGCCGAATATGCCATCGATACGGCGATCGCCTGCCGGGAACGCGGCGTCAAGACGGTCGCCGTCACTGCCGGCTACATGCATCCGCAGCCGGCACGCGAGTTCTTCGCGGTGATGAACGGCGCCAACGTCGATCTGAAAGCCTTCAGCGACGATTTTTACTTCAAACTGTGCGGCGGGCATCTGCAACCTGTCCTCGACCTGCTGAGCTACATCCGTCACCAGACCGGGTGCTGGCTCGAAATCACCACCTTGCTCATTCCGGGTTGCAACGATTCGTCAGCGGAAATCAAGGCCCTCGCCGACTGGGTCGTACGCGAACTCGGTCCGCAAGTGCCGCTGCATTTCTCCGCTTTCCATCCCGACTGGAAGATGCCCGATCGGTCGCCAACCCCGCCAACGACCCTGACCCTGGCACGGCGCATCGCGCTCGATGCCGGGCTGCATCATGTCTACACCGGCAACGTGCGCGACACCGAGGGTGGTACGACCTTCTGCCCGAGTTGCCAGGCAGCATTGATCGAACGTGACTGGTATGCCATCCGTCATTACGATCTCATGCCTGACGGGCGCTGCCCGCACTGCGGTACGCGGATCGCCGGCCATTTCGCCACCTTCGGCAAACCGTTCGGACCGCGGCGGCTGCCGGTCCGACTCATCAGGCGATGAGTGCCGGCACGCGTACTTTTCCCGGACGCAGCGAATACTCGCTGGAGACAGCCCATGGCACCTTGCACGGCTCACTGCTCCTGCCCGAGGATCTGCGAGCGATCGTCATCCAGGTACACGCCGGCCCAGTCAAACTGACGCACGACGATGCGCTGGCGGCAATCCTGCAGCACGCGCGCATCGGCACGCTGAGCCTCGATTTGCTGACCGCCAGCGAACGCCGCTACAGCGATGTGCTGCACAATGTCTCGCTGCTGGCGCAGCGGCTGCTTGATGCGCTGACGATGCTCAGACAGCACATGCTGTGCGGCGATCTGCCGGAACGGCCAATCGCTTTCTGCGCTGTCGGAGACTGTTCGCCTGCGGCGCTACGCGTTGCTGCTTTGCGCGATCACGGCATTTTCGCCCTCGTCTGTCACGGCGGCCTGATCGATCTCGCCGGCATGCTCTATCTGCGCTCGTTGACCTCGCCCTTGCTGCTTCTCGTCGATGCCGATGATCAGCGGACATGGCACAGCAATCGTCGGGCACTGCAGGAATTGAGCTGCCCGTCTCGTTGTCAGGTCATACCCGGCGACGATTCGCCGCAGGAAGCAACAGTTTTTTCTTTCGTTGCCCGGGAAACAGCGCAATGGCTGGTCGAACACCTGCCGCAGACGTTGTGACACAAGCACCCATGCGGTAGCGCGGTGCCAGTGTCCACAAAGGACAAACGACGTGAAACCTGCCTTGTCAACAAAAATGAGGGCAGCGGCTGAACACAGCTTTTCCCGTCAAGTAGCCGAATCCTCCGCGGCCGGCGGCGTCCCCTTGTAACGGTTGTAGCCCCACAGATATTGTTCCGGACACTGGCGGATCAGGTTTTCGATTTCGCGATTGATTTGCTGCGCACGCTGCTCGAGGGTGCCGGTGATCGCTTCGGCCGGGGCCTGCAGATGCAGATGGTAGCCGGCGCCGGCGGGCAGACGTTCGGCCCAGATCAGGATCGGCGTGGCACCGGATTGCGTCAGGCGCGCAGCGAGGGTCATGGTATAGGCCGGCTTGCCGAAAAAATCCAGCCAGGCGCCTTGACCGGTTTTCGGCGCCTGGTCGGGCAGCATGCCGACCGCTTCGCCGCGCTTGAGCGCTTTCAGCAAAGTGCGCACGCCGGACAGATCGGCGGGTGCGATATGCATCTGCTCGCGCACCCGGCCGATTTCGATCAGCTTTTGCAGCCAAGCCTGCTTGGGCGGGCGATAGAGCACGGTCACCGGAGCGTGCGTCGACACGTATTGGGCGGTAATCTCGAAGCAGCCGAGATGCGGGGTTATGAACAGGATGCCCTGCTGGCGCTGCTGGGCAGCGAGAAAAATTTCCCACCCGGAAAGGCGTATCACCCGGCTGGCGGTTTCCGACAAGGGGCGCAGCCAGATGATCGGCAATTCGAGCATGCTTTTACCGGCTTCGCCGATCGCCCTGGGGCGTATCTGCGCCGCCTGTCCGGCACCGAGCGCCCGCTGCAGGTTCTGCTGCAGATGGCGGCGATAGGTCGGCGACAGCCACCAGGTCAGCCAGCCGAGCAGCGTACCGGCCCGATGCAGCCAGGCAAGCGGCAAGTGACTGAGAATACGGAAAAGTGAAAACAAGCGCAGGCCAGCCGTCGGGCGGTGGAGGCAGAAACTGTCGGTGAAATGTGCGTTTGACCCTTTCACAGGGCTTATCTATAATTATGACTCCGCCGAGTTAATTCAGACAACTTGCAGGGCGGGAAAGCCGATAAACGGTAAAAAATACTGCTAAAGCGTCGTCTGCTCGAGACCCCGGAGCCGGCTACGCCGCCATCCCGGGGTTTTTTGTTGGAGCAGACAGCTACATGAGCAATGAATATCTCTTTTCTTCCGAATCGGTTTCGGAAGGACATCCCGACAAGGTCGCCGATCAGGTCTCGGATGCGATTCTCGACGCCATTCTGGCCGAGGACCCGCCCGCCCGCGTCGCCTGCGAAACGCTGGTGTCGACCGGTCTGGTCGTCATTTCCGGCGAAATCACCACCAAAGCGCACATCAATTATCGGGAGATCGCCCAGAACGTCGTCCGCCGGATCGGTTACGACGATTCGGACATCGGTTTCGACTACAAGAGCTGCGCGATTCTCACTGCCATCAATCGCCAGTCGCCTGACATCGCGCAAGGGGTCAACGAAGGTCAGGGACTCGATCTCGATCAGGGTGCCGGCGACCAGGGACTGATGTTCGGTTACGCCTGCAACGAAACGGCTTCGCTGATGCCGCTGCCGATTCACTATGCGCACCGCATCATGCAGCGTCAGGCGGAAGTGCGCCGGGATGGCCGTCTGCCGTGGTTGCGACCGGACGCGAAAAGCCAGTTGACCGTCCGCTACGTCGACGGCAAACCGCAGTCGATCGACACCATCGTCGTATCGACGCAGCACAATCCGGAAGTGTCGCACGCGCAGATTTCCGAAGCGGTGATCGAAGAAATCATCAAGCCGGTGGTGCCCAAGGAATTGATGAACGGCAATACGCGCTATCTGGTCAATCCGACCGGCCGTTTCGTCGTTGGCGGGCCGCACGGCGACTGCGGTCTGACCGGCCGCAAGATCATCGTCGATACCTATGGCGGCGCCGCGCGGCACGGCGGCGGCGCTTTTTCGGGCAAGGACCCGTCGAAAGTCGACCGCTCGGCCGCCTATGCCGCGCGACATGTAGCCAAGAACGTCGTCGCCGCCGGTCTCGCCGAACGCTGCGAAGTGCAGGTAGCCTACGCCATCGGGGTGGCCAAGCCGGTTTCGCTGATGGTCAATACTTTCGGCACCGGAAAAGTCGCTGACGAACTGATCGTGACGCTGATCGGCAAGCATTTCGACCTGCGTCCGAAAGGAATCATCCAGTCGCTCAACCTGTTGCGGCCGATTTACAGCAAAACCGCCGCTTATGGCCACTTCGGGCGCGACGAAGTCAATTTCACCTGGGAAGCCACCGACAAAGCGGCGGCGTTGCGCGCCGAAGCCGGCCTCGCTTAAGCCGGCGCTTTCGTGATCTAGCCGAAAAAGCCGCCAGACAGACTGTCTCCGCTGAAAGCCGTCTGGCGGCATGCTCTCCTCGCCAATGCTCCTTTCCCGTTCTTCTTGCGGGAGAGAGGCTGAAGGTGAGTCATAACACTCAGCAATTCATGCGCAGGCAAGTTGCACGGTAGCCATGTCCGGCAATGGCCCATTCTCGTCGCTTGCATGACTGGCCACATTCTTTGATTTCTGCCGTAAGTAACAAAATCACCGGCTTTCCCGCACCCCTATAATAGAAGCTCTTTTGCCCTCGTTCTGGACGCCGTTTTGCCTACCTTTTTGCGCATCATCCTTTATCCGATCGTTTTTATTCTCGGATTGCTGGCCATCGTCGCCGCGGTGTTGATTGTCGTTCTCAGTCTCACCTATCCCAACCTGCCGTCTCTGGAAATTCTCACCGACTATCGGCCAAAAATCCCATTGCAGATTTTTACCGCCGACGGCTATCTGCTCGGTGAATTCGGTGAGGAACGCCGCGCGCTGGTCAACATCCAGGATGTCCCGCCGACGATGAAACAGGCCATTCTGGCGGCTGAAGACGAACGTTTCTATCAGCATCACGGCGTCGACACGCAGGGCATTCTGCGCGCACTGTTCGCCAATGTGACCGGCGGTGGCAAGCGCCAGGGAGCGTCGACGATTACCCAACAGGTGGCGAAAAATTTTTTCCTGTCCTCCGAAAAAACCTATACCCGCAAGCTGTACGAAGCCTTGCTGTCGTTCAAGATCGAGAACAATCTGAGCAAGGATCAAATACTCGAGCTCTATATCAACCAGATTTACCTCGGTCAGCATGCGTACGGCTTTGCGGCCGCGTCGCACACCTATTTCGGCAAGCCGCTCACCGATTTATCCCTGGCCGAAATCGCCATGCTGGCCGGATTGCCGAAAGCGCCGTCGGCGAACAATCCAGTCGCCAATCCAAAACGTGCCCGCGCCCGGCAGCAGTATGTCCTCAACCGGATGCTGGAATTGGGTTTCATCTCTCAAAAGCAGCACGCACAGGCCGTGGAACAACCCCTGGTGATCAAACGTGACATCGACCAAGCCCCCGTGCATGCCGAGTTCGTCACCGAAATGGCCCGTCAATTGGCCGCGGAAAGCTTTCCCGACGACGTTTACACGCGCGGCCTGCGCGTCTATACGACGATACGCTTGGCCGACCAGCAGGCGGCGTATGCCAGCGTCCGCAGCGGCCTGCTCGAGTACGACCGCCGGCATGGTTACCGCGGGGCCGAAGGCTATGTCGATCTGAAGGACATCAAATCGGAGCAGGACGAGGCGATCGATGACCTGTTCCAGGATTACCCGGATCTCGACGATCTGCATCCGGCGATCGTCTTCCAGGCCGATAGCCGCAAAGTGCGCGCCGTGCGGCGTGGCGGCGAGGTGGTCAATATAAGCGGCGAGGGTTTGCGTTTCGCTGCCCGCATGCTCGACGACAAAGCGACTCCCGGAAAACGCATTCAGCGCGGCGCCGTGATCCGCGTGCAAAGCGACGATCGCAACAACTGGCGCATCGTCCAGTTGCCAGACGCGGAAGCGGCCTTTCTGGCAGCCGACCCACATGACGGTGCCATTCGCGCTTTGGTTGGTGGTTTCGATTTCAACCGCAACCAGTTCAACCACGTCACGCAGGCCTGGCGGCAGCCGGGATCGAGTTTCAAGCCATTCATCTATTCAGCCGCGCTCGAAAAAGGGTTTACGCCAGCATCGATCATCAAGGATGAGCCGATCAGCTTCCCTTCGTCAGTAACCGGCAGCCAGACATGGGAACCGAAAAATTACGACGACCGCTATGAAGGCCCGATGCGCATGCGTACGGCGCTCGCCAAGTCGAAGAACATGGTCTCGATCCGCCTGCTGCAGTCGAGCGGCGTAAACTTCGTGCAGGATTACATCACCCGCTTCGGTTTCGAGGCCAGCAGGCACCCGCCTTACCTGACGATGGCGCTTGGCGCCGGTTCGGTCACTCCCTGGCAGATGGTCAGCGCTTACGCCATCTTCGCCAACGGCGGCTATCGCATCCGACCGTACATCGTCAGCGAAATCCAGGACGACAAGAAAGTGATCCTGGCGCGCATGCAGCCGACACCGGCCGGCGATGAAAGCCTGCGCGCCATCGACGCACGCAATGCCTATCTGATGGACAGCATGATGCGCGACGTGACGACCTACGGCACGGCAGCGAAGGCATCGGCGACGCTCAAACGCAAGGATCTGGCTGGCAAGACCGGCACGACCAATGAACACGTCGATGCCTGGTTCTGTGGCTATCAACAAACGATCGTTGGCTGTTCGTGGATCGGCTTCGATCAGCCGAAGAATCTTGGCAAGGGAGAGACCGGCGGCACGGCGGCGCTGCCGACCTGGATCGCTTTCATGTCCAAGGCCTTGAACAACGTTCCCGAATCGTTCTTGTCCGCCCCCGAAGGCCTGGTTGTGCGCCATACGCGGCGCAACAAGGCATCGGCACAAGAACTGTTCTACGAGGAGAACGCTCCCAGCGAATCCGAAACGGAAGCCGAAGTGCCCGCGGGAGATGCGACCGATACCGCACCGGAGGATTGAGGCCGCACGTGAACGAGGGAAACTCTGTACACTGATGCCAGTGTCGGGAGTACGCACCGATGGCGACCGGCAGCAACCTTGCTTGCTGCCGGTCGCACGGCAACGCAGGCGGGCGGCAACGCAGGCGGGCCGACTGGCCTTGACGATAAAGGATTGGAAAAAATAACGAGGCACGCAGCCTCGTTTTATTGACATCCTGCCGGTCGCATGCCGGAGGAAGCTGGCGTCCCCACGGGGATTCGAACCCCGGTACCTACCGTGAAAGGGTAGTGTCCTAGGCCTCTAGACGATGGGGACCCGGACAATATCTCTTCGCTCGTGGTGGAGGTACGCGGGATCGAACCGCGGACCTCTTGCATGCCATGCAAGCGCTCTCCCAGCTGAGCTATACCCCCGCGCGAAGAATTTTGGATTATAAAGAGCCGCGTTGCACTTGTAAAGCATTGCGTGCGGATTCAGAATGGCATCGGCCAGCGGATCGGTTCAAGACGCCGGCCATGCCTTCCGTAGAGCCAGGCGAGGCCCTGATTCAGCCGGCGATCGCTTCCTGACACATGTCTTCAGCGGCGCGACCAACGACGACCAAGCGCTATCGATCAACGTTTGGCTGCCCAGTTGACGACCAGTCGCCGCAAGGCCGGCAACCCTTCACGGATCGCCACCGGCCCGGGATTGAGTATCACCGCCGATTTGATCTCGTGGATTTGCCCGTCGATGACTGCCGGCAGGTCGTGCCAGCCGGAACGGGCAGCGACTTTCTCGGGTCGGAAGCGCTTGCCGCACCAGGAGCCGATGATGATTTCCGGGGCACGACGGACGACTTCGGCCGGATCGGCGATAATGCGTCCGTTGGCTGCCTGCTGAGTGGCTTGCTCGGCGAAGACGTCGTCGCCACCGGCAATGGCGATCAATTCGGAAACCCAGCCGATACTCGACATCAGCGGCGCGTCCCACTCCTCGAAATACACGCGCGGCCGACGGGGCAGCGCCGTGGCAACCCGTCGTGTTTCAGCGATCTGGCCGCTCAATTCTTCGACCAGGGCCAGCGCGCGTGCTTCTGCGCCGACCAGTCGGCCAAGCGTTGCGATCATCGCCAGGATACCGTCGATACTTCGCTGGTTGAAAGCATGCACGGCAATGCCCGCGGCGATCAGCCGGCTGACAATGTCGGCTTGCAGATTGGAGAAAGCAAGTACCAGGTCAGGCTGCACAGCGAGGATCTTCTGCAGGTCGCCACTGGTAAAGGCAAATACCTTCGGCTTTTCCCGTCGTGCCTGCGGCGGATGCACGGTGTAGCCGCTGATGCCGACGATACGTGCTTGTTCGCCGATCGCGTAGAGGACTTCGACGGTTTCGGTGGTCAGGCAGACGATGCGCTGCGGCAATCGTCGGGCGCTCATTTCGTCGGACGAC
>WBZT01003274.1_pt1 | contig 10704 bp, 7 predicted proteins | sample 5204241 | NCBI WGS metagenome assembly WBZT01 (sample SAMN12344358, study PRJNA552823) | activated sludge metagenome | biome: Activated sludge suspended growth; feature: Nitrification reactor; material: Wastewater; isolation source: activated sludge from nitrification reactor of wastewater treatment...
ATTCGAAGATCCTCGAGAACCACGGCCAGCGCATGCTCGACCGCAACTTCAAACCGGGTTTCAAGTCCTGGATGCATCAGAAGGACATGAACATCGTCATGCAGAGTGCGCACGAACTCGGCCTGTGCCTGCCGGTCGCGGCGGCGACGGCGCAGATGTACAACGCGATGGTCGGTTGCGGGCTGGGCGAAGAGGATTCGATCGCCGTTCTCAAGCTGCTCGAGCGCCTGTCGGGCGGAGAAGCCTGATGCAACTCGGCTTCATCGGCCTCGGCGTGATGGGGCGGCCGATGGCCCTGCATCTGCTGCATGCCGGGCATTCGCTGACGGTCTGGGCGCGCCGGCAGGCAGCCAGCCAGCCACTGCTGGCCGCCGGTGCGCAGCTCTGCGCCAACCCGGCCGAGCTCGCACGGCGGGTCGAGGTGGTGTTTACCATGGTCACCGGCGGTGCCGACGTCGAGCGGCTGACGTTCGGGCCGGATGGCCTGGTCGAAGGGCTGGCCGAGGGCGCGCTGCTGGTCGACATGAGTACCATTGCCCCGGAAATGGCGCGCTCGCTGGCGCAGCGCCTGTCCCGCTGCGGCGTCGACATGCTCGATGCACCGGTTTCCGGCGGCGAGCAGGGTGCCCTCGCGGCGACGCTGGCGATCATGGTCGGCGGCAGGGCGGCGGTGCTCGAGCGCGTCCGGCCGCTGTTCGAGTTGCTCGCGACGAAGATCGTGCATGTCGGTGACCACGGCGCTGGTCAGGTCGCCAAGGCGTGCAATCAGATGGTCATGGTCGGCGCGATTCAGGCGGTTGCCGAGGCGCTGCACCTGAGCCGCGCGGCCGGTGCCGATCCGCTCAGGGTGCGCCAGGCGCTGGCCGGTGGTTCGGCGGCCAGCCGGGTGCTCGAAGTGATGGGCGGCCGGATGGTTGAGCGCTCATTTGCCGCGGGTGTCGAGGCGCGCCTGCACCACAAGGACTACGCCGTGGTGCTTGCCGAGGCGCATCGTCTGGGCGTGCCGCTGCCCGTCGCCGCAGCCGTCGCGCAGCAGCTCAACGCCGTGCTGGCGATGGGCTGGGGGCGCTGCGACACGGCGGTGCTGCTGCGCGTCCTTGAAGCCCTGCGGGTGGGCGAATGAGACGAGTTCTGCTGATCGTGTCGCTCGTTGTGCTGAGCGCCTGTGCCGGACTCGGCGGCCTTGCCCATCCGCCCGAGGTCAGCGTCGCCGGCCTGAGTGCGGCTCAGATCGGTTTCTTCGAGCAGCGCTTTGCGCTCAAGTTGCGGGTACAGAATCCGAACGATGTCGAGCTGCCGATCAACGGCCTGACGTTCACCATCGAGCTCAATGGCCAGCCCTTCCTCACCGGCCTGTCGGACAAGGCGGTCACCGTGCCGCGTTTTGGTGAAGCGCTGATCGAAGTGATGGCCACCAGCACCCTCGGCAGTGCGCTGAAACAGTTGCGCGAGTTGCAGAAGGGCGGTCAGCAACGCCTCGACTACCGGATCGTCGGGCGGCTCAATCTCTCGGGCCTCGGCAGCGTGCCCTTCGAGCGCCGCGGCGACCTGCAACTGCCGGGCGTCGGCAGTGTTCCCGGCAAGCCGCCTGCGACGGGCTCCGAGCGGACCTGATCGCCGCTGGCCAGGCGCCAGGCGCTGCTCACGCGCTGCGCCGTTCGCCGAGCAGCCGCAGACCTGCCGGCAACGACTCGCCGAAAGCGCGGCGCTCGTCGGCCTTGTCGAGTTCGACGACGGTGCGCACCTGATCGATCCACGTCGCGCTGGCGTTGATCGCGGCCAGGCGCGCCAGCACCGCCTGGCGCAGGGGCTCCGGCAGGTCGCGCGAACGGTCGCCGGTCAGGCGGGCGATCTGGGTGCCGGCAAAGGCGGCCGGCTCGACCTTCTTCCAGTCGCTGGCCAGCAGGGCTTCCAGCCAGCGGCCAGCGGTCTCCGGCGGTACGACCTGGTGGGCGCTGCCATAGAGCGGCTGGCGCGCGCCCAGGCGACCGAGCACCCACCAGCCGAGGGGTTTCTCGGCCGCCCTGCGCAGCCGCTCGAGCAGCCAGTCGCCAATTTCGACCTTGCGCTCGATGGCTACCCTTTCAAGCGCCGCGACCAGGCGCAGCAGGTCGTCGTGGCTGCCGGCAAGCGCTGTCTGCTGGCGGCTGCGGGTGCGCGTCGGCGGGCTGCGCAGAGCCGGTTCGAGTTCGGCGAAGATCTGTTCCTGAGTCAGCGGCGACAGGCCGCCCGCCGCGCGTCGCCACAGCGTCCACCATTCCGACCAGTTCTGGCTCTCCTGGACGTACTGGATTCCCTGCGGCAGCAACTCGCACAGTTGCTCGATGCGCCACTCGTCGAGCGCGTCGCCGAGGCCCGGGCGCAGGCAGTAACCGGTGAGATTGAGCCACAGCCGCTCGTGTTCCGGCGAGCGGCGCCGACGCCGCGCACGCTGCAGCAGCGCATCGACCAGCGCGCGCAGCAGCGACATGTCCCAGTCTTCGCGTTTGCCGAGCAGATGTTCGAGCTGACCGCGCAGGCGCCGCACGTCCTTGCTGTCGACCGGTTGCGAACTGGCGCCGAAGATGCGCTCGAGGCAGTGCACGGCGTCGGCGAAGCGCCCGGGCAGCGCTGGCGAAGCAAGCGTCGGGGCGCCGTCCTCACCACGCAACTGGAATTCGAGCAACCAGCGCCGGGTGTGATCGTCGCTGCTCACACAGTGGATCTCGAGCGTACCGACCTCGGTCATCGCCGTCGTCAGTTGCACGCGCACTTCGCGCTGGCTGCCGCCGGCCGGCACCGGGACGACCGTCGCGATCGGCGGCAGACGGATGAAGTCGTCGTCGAGGGGGGTGATTTCGCCCGGTGCAGGGCTCGTGTCGGCGACCGACGAAGCGAGGTGAAAGCGCACCGGCTGGCCCAGGCGCAAGCTGAAGCTGCGCTCGGGCAGCGGGATTTCATGGCCTTCTTCGCTGCCTCGCGGCAGCAGGCAGAGGCCCCGCTTCTGCTCGCCCTGATCTTCGAGGACCAGGAAGTAGCTGCGCGCTGAACCGCCGCCGATGCGCCGCCCATGGCCCTGGCGGACGAGCGCGTAGGCGACCGCGCCGCGCGCGACGGCGACGTCGGGATGGTCGTTGTGCAGCACGCGCAGCGCTGCGCCACGCCAGTCGCCGAGCGTCTGCTGCAGACGTTCGGCGAGCGCATCGGCGCGAAAGACACCGCCATTCAACAAAAGCGTGTCGGGTACCGGCGGGTGCTCGGCGTCGCTCTGATCGCCCAGCGCCTGGCGCGCCGCTGCGGCGTGCCGTCTGAGGAAGGCGGCGACATGGCGGGTGATCGCCGGGTCGGCCGGATACGGCAGGCCGAACTCGACGATCGCCGCGCGTCGCTGCTGCAGTGGCTGGTCCATGCCGCCCTGCGGAAAAAAGCCGTCGACCAGAACCTGCCGGACTTCATCGCGCCGGAGCTCGACCGTGCGTGCGCCGCCGATCAACTTCGCGCCGCCGCCGAGCAGCGTCAGGAGCACCGTTTCCGGCGCGCCGGCGGCCAGCAGTTGTTCCTTGGCCGCCCGACAGCGCGCCGTGAGCTGTGAAAAGCGCGCTGCCGACAGGCGGCCTTCGCTGGCCGGCAGGCGTGCTTCGACGAGATGCGCGAGGGCGAGGTCCATGTTGTCGCCGCCGAGCATCAGATGGTCGCCAACGCCGATGCGCGTCAGCTCGGGCTGACCGTCCTTGATCGCCACCTGGATCAGCGTCAGATCGGTGGTGCCGCCGCCGACGTCGCAGACCAGCAGCAAGCGCGTCGCGGCGAGTTGATCGGCGAGTTCCTGCTGGTGGCGGAACAGCCAGTCGTAGAACGCCGCCTGCGGTTCCTCGAGCAGGCGCAGCCTGGCCAGGCCGGCCTGCCGTGCCGCGGCGAGCGTCAGCGCGCGCGCGCCTTCGTCGAACGAGGCGGGGACGGTCAGAATCACCTGTTGCTGTTCGAGCGGCGCTTGCGGGAAACGGTGCTGCCAGGCGGCGCAAACATGCGCCAGATAGCTGGCGCTGGCGGTGACCGGTGACACCTTGGCGACGCCCTCCTCGGCACCCCAGGGCAGGATCGGCGCCAGGCGGTCGACGGCCGCGTGCGACAGCCAGCTCTTGGCGCTCGCCACCAGTCGTCCCGGGACCTGCGCCCCGAGATCGAGCGCCAGGCGGCCGGTGATCACCGGCTCATGGTCGTCCGCCAAAGGCCACGGCAGTTGCAGCGCACCGGGGTCGATCTCGCCGGCCGCCGGATGGTAGCGCACCGAAGGCAGCAGCGGCCGCGCGGCAATCTGCCCGGGGCCGACCAGTTGCTCGATCGCCAACAGTTCGATCTGTCGCTTGCCGGGTGATGTGTAGGCCACGACGGTGTTGCTGGTACCGAGGTCGATACCCACGATGTACTGTTTTTTCATTGCACCCATAGCTTCACCAGGAAAGTCGCGCCAGCGACTCAGGAACCTCCCCTCGCCCGCTGGCGGGAGAGGGGTCGGGTGCTGAGAATCTCACAAAGCGGCCGCCTGATGTGGTCGTTGTTACGGCAGATCCTGCGCCTGCTCAGAAAGTGCCCCTGCTGACCGGCGAAGCCGCGCCGGCTGTGGGGGCCCACCAGGCCGTGGCAATCCTGCTTCAGGATGGCGAGTGGGCCGCGATTGTGCGGACGATAGCGGCTGATCGCGTAGAATGCGCGCTGCCGTCGGGGTCCGCGGTCCTCTTGCCGGGCCGCGCGACAGCGAAAGGAAAGCGGGAATCGATTTTCTGCCTCTGGAGATCCCGCCTTCTGCGGCGACCACCCAACTCGGTCTTGCGCCGGTGACCGGCTGACTGCCTGCTGGCCGGGTCGATTCCAGGAGTGAGCATGCCATGACCCTCTCCGAGGACCCCTTTTCCATCCTGGGCGTCGATCGCCAGGCGCCGCTCGCCGAGGTCAAGCGGGCGTATCGGCGCCTGGCTATGCTCTGGCATCCGGATCGTAACCCTTCGCCGGCTGCCGAGCGCGAATTCCGGCGGGTGCATGCCGCCTACGAGTTGCTTCTCGACCCACAACGCCTGGCCGATTGGCAGCAGGCGCAGGCGGCCGGGGCGAGCGCGCGCAGATCCGAAGCCGAGAACGTCGGCGAAGACTGCCTGCAAGAACTGACGCTGACGCTCGAGGAGGCGGCACGCGGTTGCCGGAGGAACATCAAGCTGACGCACCACGTTCGCTGCCGAATCTGCTCGGGCAGCGGCCGCCTGCAGCACCAACATTCGGTGCCGTGTCCTGTCTGCAGCGGCTGCGGTCGGGTGGCGAAAAAGGGCGGCCGGACGAGCCGCTGCGAAGTGTGCGTCGGACGCGGCTATTTGCGCGAAACGGACTGTTCGGAGTGCTCCGGCAGCGGCTGGTGTGCGGAGTTGCGCACGCTGGCGGTGACCGTGCCGCCGGGCCTGCTCGACGGCGAGCGCCTGCGTCTGGCGCGCCAGGCGCCTTTGCCGCCCGGCAGTGACGGCACCATCGCCGGCGATCTGTACCTCGAGATTCGCCTTGCCGCGCATCCGCTGTTCGTCGTGCAGGGGCGTGACCTGCATTGTCAGGTGCCGGTGAGCATCTTTCGGCTGCTCTGCGGCGGCTCGATCGAGGTGCCGACGCTCACCGGTACGGCGCGTGTCGAACTGCCGCCGTCGGCGCATCAGGTACCCGAACAGCGTTTGCGCGGTCTCGGTTTTCCCGCCAAGGGCGGCAGCGCTGCCGGCGATCTGGTCGTGCGTGTGCAGGGCATCTACCCGCAAGGCGTGGCCGGCGAGGACCGCGAACTGCTCGCCGCCCTCGAGGCTCGGCTGGCGGCGGATCTCGATCGCCGCGCGCCGCAACTGGCGGCCTGGGCGTTGCAGATGCGCGCGCGCCGGCAGTCGGCCTAGAGTCGCCGTCCGACCGCTGTCAGATAGGGCAGGGCGAGAAAGGGCCAGAGACTCGCGACCCAGCGGGTCAGGCCGTTGAAGTTGAGGAAGTGCCCTTGGCGCCAGGCAGCGAGGGCCGCTTCCGAGTAGGGATTGGCCGGTGTCAGGTTGACCAGCGCGGTGCTCGCCATCAGCGCCACCCCTGCCAGAGCGACCCGGATCGGTGCCGGCAGCATCAGCATCAGCGCCAGCAGCACGCCGCCGACGAGCAGGCCCAGCCGGGCGCCGGGCGTCAGCCAGGCCAGCGCGTCCTGCGGGCCGACGAGGACGGCGGCGGCGAGGGTCCTGATCGCCAGGGCCAGCACGAAGAAGGCGAACAGCGCCCGATACGGAGCGGCTCGATCGGCGAGCAGGGTGCGCGCAAACAGGCCGATGACGATGGTATTGCCGGCGATGACTGCGGCTTCGAGGACGAAGAAGGAGTGCGCCGCGTAGGGGACGGCCGGCGTCAGAGCGACCACGCTGCGCAGGTCGCCGGCACCAAAGAGCAGGGTTTCCGGCGACGATTGGGTCAGCAGCCACATGCCGAGCAGCACCAGACCCAGTTCGACGTGCGCTATCGGGGCCAGCAACTGCTGCTGCATCTGGGCGATCCGCCGCACGATGCGCTTGCCGTTGAAGAACGCGAGTACGGCCCCGCAAGCCGTCCCCGCCGCGTTGCACGCCAGGTCCAGATGCGACGGCACGCGCGCCGGTAACCAGTTCTGCAGGCATTCGAGGCCGAGACTGAGCAGGCTGCCGAGGAGCACGGCGGCGATCGCCGCCGACCACAGGCCGCCGGGTAGCCGGCGCAGGGCCAGAGTCAGTAGAAAGCCGAGCGGCAGATACGCGACGACGTTGACGGCGAGGTCGAAGAATGTCCAGTAACGAGGCCAGTCGGCGTCGAGGAACTCGAGCGGCGGGACGCCGAGGTCACGCCAGTTGGCAAACGGATACAGGCTGGCGTACCCGATCAACACCAGGTAGGCCAGCGCCAGATAGAGCGGCAGCCGCGTCGGTCGGGGCAGCGGCCGCTGCGTCGGGACTTTGTCAGCCGGCGGGGACGCCATGAGCCTGCTCCATGTAATGCTGCCGAGTGTTGCCAAACGGTCATTCTAGCGCCAGCGTGGCCGATGGCGCAGAACTTGCGCCGCGCCGGCCGCCGTTCGTGACATTTTGTGCAGGCGGCCGAAGCCTTCCAGGTCTATGATGCGTGCCTGGGCGACACCAGGCTGCGGCGAGCAGTCCTTTTCCCACCTTTTCAGGAGCCAGAGAGAACCCATGAGCAGAGACAGCGAGCACGTGAGCGATGCCGAGGCGGTGTCCGCAGCGGAAGATTCCAGGCCAACGGCCGCCGGCCAGACCGTTTCGGTGGCTATCCGGCTACAGTCGGTCGACCATTCTGAACAACCCGTCTTCGCCAATTTCACCACCGTGCAGACGGCAAGCGGAGTGGTTTTCATCGACTTCGGATTTCTCGAACCGCAGACCATGGCGGTTCTCGCCCGGCTGGGCCAGCCCGGAGCAAAAATCCCCGAAGCCATCGGCGGCAATCTGGCGTGCCGCATGGCGCTCAGTCTGGAGACCACGGCCAGCCTGGCCAATCAGTTGAATCAGTTGCTGCGCAGCGCCACGGCGGCGCAGGCACAACGTGCGAAATCGGCAGCGCCCGCACTTGCGGAGGAGCCAACGGGCCCGATCCATTGAATGGCTGAGGCGGCTCAGCCGATGCTGAGAGTGATGACTGTGTCAGACACCCCGAATAATGAAAGCCATGACCGTTCCCCTCCCTTGCAGGGCGCATTCCGGCTTGCACGCCGGAATCGCTCGCTGGGCGCGGAGCAGGCTCCGCGAATTCCCCATCTCGCCCCCCGACCCCTCTCCCGCAAGCGGGCGAGGGGAGGTTCCTGAGTCGCTGACGCGACTTTCATAGTAACGGAGCGCAGCCGTTTACTCGAACGGGAACACCACTGGAATGGCGAGCAGGCAGATGGCCAGGTAGACCAGTGCCAGCGGGAAGCCGGCACGGGCATAGTCGGCCAGCGTGTAGCGGCCGGGGGACATCACCATCAGGTTGGTCTGGTAGCCAAAGGGCGTCGAGTAGCTGCAGCTCGCGCCGTAGAGAACGGCCATCACGAAAGGCATCGGCGCGAGGCCCAGTTGTTCGGCGACCCCGACGGCCACCGGAAAGGCCAGCGCGGCGGCGGCGTTGTTGCTCATCATCTCGGTGAGCACCCAGGTCAGCACCAGCGTCAGGGCCAGTGCCGCGTGCGCTCCCCAGTGATCGGCGCCGAGCAGCATCCAGCCCGCCAGCAAGCGGGCGCTGCCGCTACTGATCATCACCTCGCTGATGATCAGCGCCGAGCCAATGATCAGGATGATCGAGTAGGGAATGTTGCGGCGCAGCTCGGGAACCTTGGCCAGACCGAGCACGATGAACGCTGCGAGCAGCACCAGCAGGCCCTTGAGGAAGCCCACCACGCCGAGGGCCGAGAGCACGATCACGGCGACGAAGCCGGCCATCGACAGCCAGGCCTTGCGCGGATCGACAAACTTCTGCACCGCTCGGCGCGAGACGATGACGAAGTTGCGCGCCAGGTTGTTGCGCTTTTCGAAGTCCTTGCCGACGACCAGCACCAGCGTATCGCCGACTTCGAGACGGATAGTGCCGATCGATCCACCGAGACGCTCGCTGCCGCGGCGCACCGCGACCACGGCGGCGTCGAACTGCGAGCGGAAGTCGACGCCGCGCAGCGTGCGGCGGGCCAGCGTCGAGTCGCTGGCGACCACCACCTCGACGAGGTTGTCGAGCGGCAGGTCGTCGTGCTGGCCCCGGGTCTGCAGGCCATTGAAGCGGGCGAGCAGGTCGAGGCGCGTGACGTCGCCGGAGAACACCAGCACGTCGCCTTCGGCGAGCAGCTCGTCGGGCTCGACCGGGGCAATCAGGCGCTCGCCGCGCACAATCTCGCTGAGGAACAGGTGGCCCAGGTTGCGCAGGCCGTTGGCTTCGACGGTGCGACCGATCAGCGTCGAACCGGGCTTGACGGCGGCCTCGACGAAGTAGTCGCTGGCCGCTTCGTCGGCCGCCGGGCGCTCCGGCATCAGACTGGGGTAGGCGAGCACGATGAACGCCCCGCAGCCAAGCAGGAGCAGCCCGCCGACCGGCAGCAGGTCGAAGAGGTGCAGTCCGGGCATGCCGCGATCGACCAGAAAGCTGTTGACCAGCAGGTTGGTGCTCGTGCCGACCAGCGTCAGCACCCCGCCGAGCGACGCCGCGTAGCACATCGGCAGGAGCAGCCGCGACGGGGCATGGTGCTGGTTGCCGCGCAGTGGCCCGATCAGCGAGGCGACCACCGCGGTATTGTTGAGGAAGGCCGAATAGAGCGCCGTGGCGCCGCACAGCTTGACCAGGCTCAAGCGATAGGGGCCGCGCACCAGGCCGTCGGCGGCACTCTCGAGCAGGCGCGACTTGTCGAGTACGACGCTCAGCAGCAGCAGTACGACGACGGTGACCAGCCCGGAGTTGGTGAGCTGCCTGAGCGCGTCGTCCACGCTGACGTAGCCGAGCAGGATGAAGATGAAGGCGACGCCGGAGAAGATCGCCGCCGGCGACTGCTTGCCACGCACGAGCAGGACCACCAGCGTGGCCAGGGTAGCCAGGATGATTCCCTGTGCGAGAGACATCGGGCGTCAGCCGATCACCGCGAGTTGGCGCAAACAGGCGATCACCCGCTCGGCGGCCTCTTCGGCGGTGCACGAGACGGTGTTGACGCGCAGTTCGGGCGCTTCGGGCACCTCGTAAGGCGAATCTATCCCGGTGAAGTTGCGTAGCTCGCCGCGTCGCGCCTTCTTGTAGAGGCCCTTGACGTCGCGCGCTTCAACCACTTCCAGCGGCGTGTCCACATGGACCTCGACGAACTCGTCAGCGGCGACCAGCCCGCGCGCCATCGCTCGTTCGGCACTGAACGGTGAAATGAAGGCGGTAATGACGATCAGCCCGGCGTCGACCATCAGGCGCGAGACCTCGGCGACGCGGCGCACGTTCTCGACCCGGTCGGCGTCGGTGAAGCCGAGATCGCGGTTCAGTCCGTGCCGGACATTGTCGCCGTCGAGCAGGTAGCTGTGGCGACCCATGGCGTGCAGTTTCTTCTCCACCAGATTGGCGATGGTGGACTTTCCCGAACCCGACAGGCCGGTCATCCATACCACCGCCGGGCGCTGGCCCTTGAGCGAGGCGCGTGCCTGCTTGTCGATGTCCACCGGCTGCAGGTGGATGTTGTGGGCGCGGCGCAGCGCAAAGTGCAGCATGCCGGCGCCGACCGTGTTGTTGGTCAGCCGGTCGATCAGGATGAAGCCGCCGGTGTCGCGGTTCGCGGTGTAGGGATCGAAGGCGACGAGCTGGTCGAGCGACAGGTTGCAGACGCCGATTTCGTTCAGGTCGAGCGTCTTCGCGGCCAGGTGCTGCAGCGTGTTGACGTTCACCTTGTACTTGGGCTCGGTGATCGTCGCGCTCACGCTGCGGGTGCCGATCTTCATCACGTAGGCCCGGCCGGGCAGCATCGGCTCTTCGCCCATCCACACCAGCGTGGCTTCGAACTGGTCGGCGACTTCGGCCGGCTTTTCGGCGTCGCTGATCATGTCGCCGCGCGAGATGTCGATCTCGTCGGCCAGCGTCAGCGTGATCGACTGGCCGGCCACGGCCAGTGGCAGGTCGCCGTCGGCGGTGACGATGCGCGCGACCTTGCTCTCGCGGCCCGAGGGCTGGGCGCGGATGCGGTCGCCCGGCTTC
>WBZT01003276.1_pt1 | contig 10703 bp, 15 predicted proteins | sample 5204241 | NCBI WGS metagenome assembly WBZT01 (sample SAMN12344358, study PRJNA552823) | activated sludge metagenome | biome: Activated sludge suspended growth; feature: Nitrification reactor; material: Wastewater; isolation source: activated sludge from nitrification reactor of wastewater...
AGGGCCTGGGTCATGTGAGCCGCTTTTTGAGCACGGCTCGCCTCTACCGCAAGGGTACGAAGCACTTCTCTCGCTAAGAATAACGGATAACTCCGTCTCGGTATATAATCACACGGCTCTCGACAGCATGGATTCAGCGCCAGGCGTGCGCCGCTTATGTCAGCCCGCCATGGGAACGCCTGGCTGCCAGTGTATCGCCAGTTTCGCGATCACGCCCACCGGGGTCGGCTCCTCCAGCGTCCGGATGTCCGGCTTGCCGAAGGCGCCATCTTCCCCCAGCCGATAGATGGTCAGCACCCGATCAATCGGGTGTAGCAGCCAGTATTCACGGACCCCGTGACGCTCGTAGAGCGCCCGTTTGCGGATTTGGTCGTGAGCGGCGCTGGCGGGGGAGAGGATCTCGATGATCCAGTCCGGGGCCCCCCGGCAGCCTTTGTCATCCAGCTTACGGGGATCGCAGATGACCGCCACGTCGGGCTGTACCACCGTATCCACTTGCGCGTCGGCCTCGTCCTGTCGGGGCAGGCGCACATCGAAGGGTGCGACGTAAACCCGACAGGGCTGGCCTTGGAGGGCATTGCCAATCTGACGCGCCAGTTCCACCACGAACTCCTGATGCAACCGTGTCGGTGCGGGGGCCATGGCAAAGGCCTCGCCATCGATCAACTCCCAGCGTTTCCCCTCGGGCCACTGGCAATAATCGCCATAATTGAAGTTATCGATGTTGGGGGCCGGCTGGGACATGTTGGGGCATCCTTCTCACCCATTGCTTATCGGATCTTGCATCTGGCCAACATAGGATGTTCCGCGCTATCTGGCAAGCGACCAGTAGGGGCGATGCAGGGCAACATCCAGCGCCGAACAACTGTCAACGCCCGTCAAATATGCGGCCCGTGCCCCATCGAAGGTCTGGGGGGCCAGGCCCTAGCCTGACAGATCGCACAGTCCGTCCCAAGGCATCTCAGCAGGGGCGGGAGCCGTTCTGCAGGTACACGAGGGCCTGGACCAGCGCGCTTTTCGCACGGGGGGAGACGGGCGGTTGCATGTTGGTACCGCAATGCGACTGCCAGCCGACTTGCCCCGGCGCTTGGGAGAAACGTGGCTCAAACCACATAGGATGTGCCCAGGCCGGCCAGCAATATCCCCAGTCCCCCTTTTAAAATGCGTTGCGGGATATGCTTCTGGCAAGCCGCGCCCAGGTACATGCCAACCAGTCCACCCAAGCCGAACAGGCTACCCAGCAATATATCCGGGGCCGCATGGCCCCCGCCGAGCAGTGGCAGGAGACTGTAGACCAGCACCCCTACGACTGATGTGGCGAAGGTGCCGGTCAGGGCGGCCCCCGCCACTATGTGGATCGGCAAGCGGAACACCCCGATGCAGAACGGCGCGATGATCGCCCCACCACCGATGCCATAAGTGCCGCCGATGATGCCCACCGCCAAGGCAAGGGCCAGCATGCCAGGCGTGCTGAACAGGTGTTCACAGCCCTGAAAGGCGAACTTCACACAAGTTGGCCGGACCTGGATGAGGCGCAAAGTCAAATCCGCTGACGTTGCCGGTGCGGGGCTGGCCCGCTTCGCCCAGGGCGCAAACTCGGCTAGCAAACGCCAGCTTAGATACAGCAGTGCCGCTCCCACGAACAGCTTGAAGTGGCCGATATCCGGCAGGTAGAGCACGCGGAGATAGAAGCCTACCACCACGCCGGGCAGCGTACCTAAGGTGATGATGCCCGCCAGTGGCCAGAACAGGCGGCCCTCGCGCGCATAGCGCCAGATCCCGCCGGGCGTGGCGTAGAGGTTGAACACCAGATTGGTCGCGGATACCGATGGCGTGGTGTAGCCCAAGACGCTCATCTGGAACGGCATCAGCAGAAAGGCGCCGGAGATGCCCACCATCGACGAGAAGAAGGACACCACAAAGGCCGCCAGGGGCGGAAGCCAGAGCCAGGTCTCCACCCCGGAGACGGGGAAGAGGAAACTGCTCACCGGTGCCCCATTTCCGGATAGACCCGACGGGCATTGCCGCCTTGGAGCTGGTCGTCATTGGCCAGGATGCGGAAAGCCGACTGATCCAGGCTGTCGATGGTGGCTTGCAGGTCCACCATACCCGCTACCGCCATCTGCATGTATTGCACTAACATCGCGAGATAGCATGGGTTTCGTGTCCTGCCTTGGGCAGATCGCACACAGCACCGTGGCTGGGGACGATGTGACCCGGTTGCAGGCGGTCTATGGTTTCGAAGGAGGCCAGCCAGTTCGTGGCGTTGCTGAAGGGCAGCCGTCATTCCTGACGGACAAACATCCAAGGTAAGGCGCCCTAATGTATGCGGAATGTGGCATGACAGGCCACGCATTGCTTCAACACCTGCGCGGCCTGTAGGGCGAGACTATCCATCTCGTCGGTCTCCGCGCGGACTGCCAACTCCTCGAACATCAGGTGGGTCGGCCCACCCATGTCGCGAAACGCTTGCGGCAACTTGGCTCTGATCGATGCTGGGGTAGCGCGTGCCATCCGGTTGCCGGACAAACGCGCGGATTCAGCGATGCGGGTCCGATCAGACTCGCCGATCCCCTGCATGATGCCTTGAACACTCACCAGCATGGTGCGCATTTCCGCCAGGAAATCCGCCTGCTCTAGAGGGGTGAACGCGAGATTGATCCTGTTGTCGGCAGCGGATCTTTGCCCGTCATCGGCATGCATGGCGGTGCCAGCGAGGGTAAGCAACAGCCAGTATGGTTTCATTTGAGCCTCCGATGGTGCCTTTTGTCCTGAAGGCTCCGCGCTATGACCTGTATGGTGCCAGTGAGACCAAGGGGCTGAAAGGCTATGTGCTGAGCTACGGGATCCGCCCAATGCTCAGGGTGCGGCCACCAACCGATAGCCGGCGTGACAGGCCACGCATTGCTGGGTGATTTCGCTTAGAGCCCCCAAGGCGTGGGACAGGTCACCGCTAACCGAGGCATCCTGGGCGATAACGGCGAAACGACTGGCGGCGCGGTGCATGGCCGTGCCAACTGCCTGCATGCCTTCCGGCATGAATCCAACCATATGACGCGCATCGTGGGCCTCTAAGGATGTCATGCCGAGGCGTTGCTCGGCTATTTCGGCGGCCACGCCATATTGGCCGGAGGCCAGGGCGGACTGCATGGCAGACATGCTACGGAGGTGATCGCGCATGTTGGCGCGCAGGTGAGTCTGCATCATCTCCGGCATCCTTACAGCCTGGCGTGGATCTTCTTCAGCCGAGAGAGCAGCGGGTGCGAGCAGCAAGGCTACGGACAGGATGGATAGGGCGAGGCCAGATGTCATGACGACTCCAAAATTATGCCTCACATAGCTGAGGGTGCCTGGCAGTGTAAGCCGACCGGGGCAGCACCGATATGATCAAAATCATAGTTGCATCTTGGGTGCGGGTTCCGGCCTGATCAGGATCAAGGTCTGCCCCTCGCGGCGTAACACGCCCTCCCGCGCCATATCGGCCAAGGTACGATACAAGGCCTCGTGGGTTACCCCTAGTTCTGTGGCCCAGCGTATGACGGGTTGATCGAGTGTCAATCGCCCCTCCTCGCCTCTATCCACCACATAATGAATGATGCGTTGGCGCGTGCCTTTCAAGGCGAGGCGTTCCTGGGTGGAGCGTTGGCGACGCAAATTGCGAGAGAGGGCGGCAATCCACTCCAAGGCGAAGTTAGGGTTGCCTGATAGGCTGTGGCGCAAGGCTTCGATGGGCAGGCGGAGGCAGAGTCCGGGCCATGCACAGACGGCATCACAATGGTAACGTGACCCTAAAATGGCGGCCTCAGCGAAGAACTCACCTTCTCTGGCACGGTGGAGGGTAATCTCAGTGCCGTCAGGGGCATGACGAACAAGATGTACCTCGCCCGCCATGACGCGATAAACAGCAACGGCTGGTTCCCCCGTGCGAAAAATGGCCTGCTCTTTGAGCATGCGCACCGACTGGGCCGCCAGCCGCAATTCCTCTGGGCAAGATGTGGCCCACATTTCGTTTATTGGTATTGCGCTCAACAAGTTATGTGTTTCATCCGAGAGTACGGCTGAGCAAGCTACTGATAGTCTCTATATAACCATGACTATCTTATGGTGGTTGGAATGCGTAGACAACCGAATCTTCCATTTGCGGATTCTTGTTGACCTCTGTGGTGGGGATCCTTTTACCCCGGTCATAGCTGATGCGGGATGAACCCCTGAAACGGATCACTCGTAAAGGTTGGTTCCGAACTAATCTTCGGGTCCCGAGCAAAGGCAGGCAATGTCTTTTGCTTTAGCGGCCATTTTCCTGCCGTTAGCTATTGGCGCAGGGGGGAGCTTGCCTGGACCATGGAATGCCCGCTCAAAATCCACCAGGCCACCTTGAACTCTGGGGTGAGGTCGTCGCCCCCTAGCTGGTGGGGCAGCAGGTGGTGTAGAGGATGCCGGGTTTGAAAGACTGGCAGTCGCGAACGCCCCATCCTTAAGGGAGCTAACAGGATGAAGAACCACAGGCATGCCCGATTGACGTCAGCACGATACCTGGGGCTTGGTCAGCTTAACCAGGTCGCTATCGCCGCTGGGCTGGTCCTTACCGGCTACGCGACCTCAAGCCTTATTGGGCGCCATGCCGGCAGCGGCCGGGCGTTTGACCTCGTACATGGCCCGATCCGCCTCCCGGATGATCTTCTCCGGGTCGTCCGAGGTTCCAGGAAAGAGCGTGAACCCGATGCTGGCGCCGCCGCGATAGCGGATGGCACCTAACCGGAATTCGCCGTTCAGGGCGGCCTGGATGTCGGCGGCCACGGCCGCTGCGTGCCGCGACGCCTGGTCGGTATCTACGCCCAATCCTTCCATCAAGACCACGAATTCGTCCCCCCCGAAACGGGCTGCGGTATCGCTCTGCCGTAGGTGCTGCCGGAGGCGCTGGGCGACTTGCACTAGCAGGAGGTCGCCCACATCGTGGCCATGGGTGTCGTTCAGTTCCTTGAAGCGGTCCAGGTCGATGAACAGCACGGCCCCATGGTTGCCCAGGCGCCGGGCGCGCAGCACCGCCTGTTCCAACCGATCCCACAGCAGGCGGCGGTTGGGCAGTCGGGTCAGGGCGTCGTGGAAGGCGAACTGGAGCAGTTGCTCTTCCAGCCGCTTGTGGGCGGTCAGATCGATGCACTGGATCAGCAGGTGCTCGCTGCCGTTGAGTGTCTTGGGCATGATCCTGACCTCCAGCCAGAACTCCTTGCCGAAGGAGGTCATCCCGTCGACCTCGATCTGCCGGGGACACCGGTCAGCCAGGGCAGCCCGGCAGGCGTCCAGGAGCCCCGATTGTTGCCACGCGGGGATGCAATTGAAATTGCCCTCCAGCAGGATCTCGCGGGTGGTCCCGACGAGTTCGGCTAGGGCGTCGTTCGCCAGGATGCAGCGGCCGTCGGGGGCAAAGACCGCCATTGGGAGGGGGGAGTTGGACAGGACGGTCTCATTGAAGGCGAGGGCCTCGCCGAGACTGCGGGTGCGTTCCGCGACGCGCCGTTCGAGCAGTGCCCGCTCCTCGGCCAGTTGCCGGTCCCGCTCCTGCCGCAGGGAGGCATCGCGGTTCAGGATGATGCCGAAGAGGATCAGGGTGTGGATCAGGATGCCCAGGTAGATGAGGCTGCGGCTGAGCAGGAACCCAGCCTGGGCCACCCCGAAGGTGCCGGACAGGTACAGCAGGACGGTCGCGACGAAGGGTGTGAAGGCCAGCAGGAAGGCCAGGCCCCCGGGCCGGCGGCGCACCGCCGCATAGACACTCAGTGCCAGCGCCCCGCCGGGCAGGTACAGGACGACGATCATGGTCCAGTGGACGATGGAACGCGGCTCCAGCCATAACACCAGCGCCGTCACCAACAGGATGGCGGCGGTCAGGACACCCGTCGCGCGCCGCAGACGCCGCCCCGTCTCCGCCGGCCAGACGACGAACAGGACGACGAACCAAAACAGGGCCAGGGCCCCGAGCAGATAACCGGCCCAGCCCAGGGTCACCCGCAGCGGCAGGTTGTCCGAGAACCCGAACTGCTGGAAGTAGCCATAAAGCACAAAGGTCCCCGTCAGCAGGCCGAGGAGATAGACCGCGTAGCAGCCGTCGACGGCGGAACGGTAGCGCAGGGAGCGGAACAGGCTCAGGAACAGGGCGAACGCGGCGATGCCGAAGGTCGCGGCAAAGAGGAAGGACTCCGCGACCCGCAGGCGGTCGAAGTCGCCCGGCAGCAACAGCCAGAGGGGGACGCGCAGGACGCCCTGGGTCGCCACGCGCAGATAGAACTCGTAGCGCCCCGGTGGGTCCAGGTCCAGCGCGAAGGCGTGACCGTTCCAGTAGGCCTCCCGCTGGGCGAAGGGCCGGGCCCGTCCGCCGTGGCGCTCGGTCCAGCGCCCGTCCGGTCCCAGAACGTAGAGGTCCAGATCGTCGAGCGGCTCGTGGAGGATGACCAGCCACCAGTGCACCGGCGCGGCCGCCGGACGGTCCAGGGCAAAATGGGTCCAGACGGCACCCGCGGGCAGAAAGCCGGGGGCAATCTCGTCGCCGGGGATCGGGCTGAAGCGACCCGCCCGCTCTTGGGCCAGGGCCTCCGGGAAGGTCAGGTGCCCCGTGTCATCGATCAGCAGGGACAGGTGACCCATCAGGGAGGGGCGCGGGTCATTTGGGTCGAGACTGAGGGCGTCCGCCAGCACGCCACGGGCGAGCAGCGCGAACACCGCAAACAGCACCGCGATCAACCACTGCGGGAAACTGCCCTGTCGAATGGACCCCCTCATTGCCATGGTTCCGCCAAGCGGATGTGGGAGTTCCTGGACCGACGGTGGCATTGCAGCGTACTCCTTCCCCAGTCCATTGGTAATACGGATAGTAGTGAGAAGGATAGTAAATCGCAGGCACACTGATGGTCCAGGATGGGCGCTGAAACCTGGGCAGATCGGGCAGATCGCCGATGCCTTGTGTGGCCCCAGTTGAGGCTCCAGGGAGTGCCAATATCCGTGAGGGCATGGCCACGCTGGTTGATAAACCTGCCAGGTGTCGTGATCAAGCCAAGGTCTGGGGTCAGGTCACCGGGCCTGCGATTTTAGACCGGCATGGGTTCCGGGCGAGGTCAATAGTGATATCGCACTTGCGCAATCCACAGGGCATCATCCTGGACCTTGTAGACCAGGCGATGCTCGTCGGTGATCCGCCGGGACCAATACCCGCCCAGGACATGCTTCAGGGGTTCGGGTTTACCGATCCCGGCGAACGGGTCGCGCCGGACCTCGCGGATCAGGTGATTGGTGCGGACCAGGGTCTTGCGGTCCTGGCCCTGCCAGTACAGGTAGTCCTCCCAGGCCCGCTCGGAGAAGACGATTTTCAATCGGTCAGTTCCCGTGCGGTGCCCCCGCCATGTTCAAGCTCGGCTACCGACTCCAGCAAGCGCTGGATATTGGCGGGGCTGCGCAGGAGGTAGGCGGTCTCGGTCAGCGCGCTGTAGTCCTCCAGCGAGAGCATGACCACGGCCTGCTCCGAGTTGCGAGTGATAATGATGGGGTCGTGGTCTTCGCAGACCCGGGCCATAGTGCGGGCGAGGTTGGCCCGGGCGGCAGTGTAGGTGATGGCATCCATTGGCGTCCCCTGACGTTCCAGTATGTACAGGAAATTGTACGTCACCCTAAGGGCGCTGCCAAGGGACCCAAAGACGCCATCCAGCGCCTGGCTACGCGTCAGTCACCCAAAACTGTACCAGGGTTTGCTCTTGTCGACCGAAATCTCCGCTTCCGACTCCTGCAATTTGAAGTACGGGAGCAGCAAATCCTCCATGGTATAAAGTCCTTTCGGTTTTTCCTGCAGGTTCTCTATCGCAAATAAAATCCCGTTACCAAATGCTTCCCGAGTAATCGATTCATGTTTGAGTCGCACCGTTTGATAGGGAAAGCCAAACAGGATTTCATGCACTCCAATGATCCCTCCGGCTCTGACGGACTTGATATTTTCCTCAGGTACATCGAGCGCGCAGGCAATTATTTTTGCGGTACCCGAAACCTCTTGTTTGATTTTAAAATGTTCTTCGATCACCTCTATATCCGAATAGGGGGCAATGTTCTTCAGGATCTTAGCGGCAATGATCATAAAATTGATTCCCAATGTAATATTGGGTGAATGTAACACACAGGTTTGTTGCGACAGGCATTGCAGTTGTGTAATTTTCTCGGTGGAATATTGCGATATCGCGCTGATGATCGTAACCCCGCGGCTCGCCGCCTCAGGGCCATAATAGTCCAATCCCGTCTCAGAGGAAAAATCAATAATCGCATCGACCGGGAAAAGGTCCAGCAGCTCGGCAGCACTGTATTCATCCCGTGAATATATAAGTCCTGGTTCGTCCGAGTCTACTCCCAAGAATTCAGGAACAGATCGATGTTCAAGACGTGTTGATCGACGTATCACCCACTGCAAATTGGTTTTTTTCGATTCCAGCAGAACCGATGCTACCGCACGGCCTGTCTTACCAAAACCCATGATGCCTACCTTCATATCAATGCCTTCCATCATTCGTGGTTTATTAGAACTGGTGGGGCGAAACGGTCTCCCTACGCTGCTGATCGAGAAAGAGTAAGTATATAGTGCCTGAACGAAAACCCATATGACTTGCAAAATCCGCTATGTCCCGACGGTTCCGGCGGCCCCTTTACGCAATACCAGGTCCAAGCCTTGTTGACAAAATTAATTGATTAATTCTAGTCACTTAGAGAATAGAGCTATACAAAAGGGGCTGCGGAAAAGCTTGGTTTTGGCAGCATGGAGGGCCGTTCGCCGTTTGGACCGACCCGATCTGGCGTCCGGGTGAGATCGAGCGGGTCGGGTAACAATTGGAGTAGACTCGGCAGGAGGCGGGCGATTCCTTCCGCCTCTTGGGAACGTGCAAACAACAGGAGATTGAAAATGACAACCACCCAATGGGGAATTGCAGCTCAAAGAGGTGCAATGAAATGAAGACATCACGAATGCTCGTAAAGCGATCTGTGCGCTGCTTGCCTGCCATGGCGATGTTCATGATCGTTTCATTGGGGACATCCATGGCTGCGAGTGCCGATGAGGCAGATGCTAAGCGACTACTCAAAGCCATGTCTGATTATTTGGTGGCACAGCAGGCCATCTCATTGGAGTATGACGCTACCCTCGAGGCCATCACCACGGACGGACAGAAACTCGCGCTGGCAAACTCGGGCACGGTGATACTCAATCGGCCCGACAAGATCCGCGCCACACGCTCCAGCGGATTTGCGGATGTCGAGATGTCCTTTGACGGGAAGACGCTGACCGTGCTGGGCAAAGACCTGAACATCTATGCGCAGCAGGACGTGCTTGGCACGATCGACAATCTGGTCGATGAGTTGCGGAAGTACAACCGGCCTCTCCCGGGTGCGGATTTGCTGTTGATGGACCCCTACGAGGTGTTGATGCAGGACGTCGTCGACATCAAGGATCTTGGTAGCGGCGTGATCGGCGGCGTCGAATGCGATTACCTGGCGTTTCGGGCAAAGGAAGTCGATTGGCAGATCTGGATTGCTCAAGGTGATCGCCCCTATCCGTGCCGATACGTCATCACCTCCAAGTTCATGAGAGGGGAACCTCAGTACAGCATTCAAATCAGAGACTGGAAGGCTGGCGCTGAGGTTGCCGCAACGGATTTCAGCTTCAAGAACCCGACGGATGCCAAGAAGGTGGACATGAAGAATCTTGCAGATGAATTACCGGAACATTTCAAGATAGGAGAAGCTCAATGAAGGTGTCACAACGAATGGGTGTCATGCTGATTGCCGGGTTCACCGTGATTGGCGGCGCTGAACTTGGGGAGCGGCTTTCGGTCCCCGGTTTTCACAGTTTGATTCCGACGGCCGAGGCCAGAGTCGGGCGGCCACTCACGCCTGTGAGCGTTGCCGGGGTGGGGCGTCGCACGGTGCGGCGTTGCGCCGTAGGTGTTTATAACTGTTAGCACCTTCACTCGTCAGCCTTGGCGACCCTCGTCTGGCCTGCGGTTAAGTGTCGGAACTGACTGCTGGCTGGTTCTGCCCCGAAAAAGCTCGCTCGAAATCCACGGCGACCACCTTGAACTCGGGGGTGAGGGTGAACTCGTCGCCTACGTCGCTGGTGAGGTGGTTGATGGTCGCCGCGGGGTAGTGGAAGGTGGTGTAAAGGACGCCTGGCATGACGATTTCGGAAAGCGCGACCCGCAGTACCGTCTCGGCCCGGGGGGAGCGGAGGTGGACGCGATCGCCATTGGCGATCTGCTTGGCCCGGGCGTCGTCGGGGTGGACATAGAGGAGGTCCTCCCGGACCAGTTCGGCGTTGGGGGTGCGGCGGGTCATGGTGCCGCTGTTGTAATGCTCCAGCAGCCGGCCGGTGGTGAGGATGAAGGGGTAATCGGCCCCATGAGCCGCCAGTTCCGCCGTCTCCTCGAAATCCCAGACCTGAAAGCGGCCCAGACCGCCCTTGAAGGTATCGCGATGCAGGATGGCGGTGTCGGTGCCGTCCGGGGCCACGGGCCACTGTTTGCCCTGGTCGCCCAGCTCCGCCCAGCGGACCCCCTGTCCGCCTACATAGCATCCCCTGACTTCCCAGGAACACCAATCCCCTATTTACATCCAACGGGTTACGCTTCACTGCGTCTATCATCTTCCCGTAGAATCTTATTGGGTTTTGTGGGATAGTTTGT
>WBZT01003277.1_pt1 | contig 10701 bp, 10 predicted proteins | sample 5204241 | NCBI WGS metagenome assembly WBZT01 (sample SAMN12344358, study PRJNA552823) | activated sludge metagenome | biome: Activated sludge suspended growth; feature: Nitrification reactor; material: Wastewater; isolation source: activated sludge from nitrification reactor of wastewater...
TGCACATCATCGGTTCCGAACGACACGAGTCACGGCGCATCGACAATCAGTTGCGTGGGCGCTCGGGCCGCCAGGGCGATCCCGGTTCGTCGCGCTTCTACCTCGCACTCGACGACTCGCTGCTCCGCATCTTTGCCGGCGACCGTCTCAAGGCGATCATGGAGCGGCTGAAAATGCCAGAAGGCGAGGCGATCGAACATCCGCTCGTCTCGCGCTCGCTTGAATCGGCGCAGCGCAAGGTCGAAGCACGCAACTTCGACATCCGCAAGCAGTTGCTCGAATACGACGACGTCGCGAACGATCAGCGCAAAGTGATCTACGCGCAGCGTAACGAACTTCTGGAAACCGAGGATATCACCGAGACGGTCACGGCGATGCGTGAAGGCGTCTTGCACGACATCTTCCGGCTGCATGTTCCGGCCGACAGCGTCGAGGAACAATGGGACCTGCCGGGGCTCGAAAAGACCCTGGCGGCCGACCTCCAGTTGCAGCTGCCGATCGTCGAATGGTCGAAGAATGAAACCACTTTGAGCGACAGCGAAATGCTGCGGCGAATCGTCGATGCGGCTGCCGCGTCCTATGCGGCCAAGGTCGAGCTCGTCGGCGCCGAGACCTTTCACCAGTTCGAGCGCAATGTCATGCTGCAGAGCCTGGACACACATTGGCGAGAGCATCTGGCGGCGCTCGACCACCTGCGGCAGGGAATCCACCTGCGAGGCTACGCGCAGAAGAATCCCAAACAGGAATACAAGCGTGAAGCCTTCGAACTGTTTCAGCGTTTGCTCGACAGTGTGCGAGCCGATGTGACGCGCCTGCTGGTGACCGTACAGGTGCGTGCGCAGGATGTCGAGGAGTCCGCGCCACACGCCGAGGTGCATAACGTCCGATATCACCACGCTGGTTATGACGAAGCGCTGGCGCAGGAGGCGGAACCGACCACGACCAGCGGCGCCCGGAGGCCGTTGCACGCGGTTCCCAAGGTCGGACGCAACGATCCCTGCCCGTGCGGCTCCGGCAAGAAGTACAAGTACTGTCATGGCAAGCTGTCCTAGGCGCACGGGGCGGGCAGGCAAAGCCGGTGACCAGTCGGCTCCTCCCGATCGCCGCAAGCGCGCTTGGCGCACGCACTCCGCCATCCCCTTCGTGAGGTCGTAATGCCCGTCAATTACTGTACCCCCGATCCCGATCAGATTTTTCCGGTCGCCGGCGTCCGACTTGGCGTGGCGGAAGCGGGCATTCGCAAGCCGGATCGGCGCGACCTTACGCTCGTCTGGCTCGACGCGGGTTGCCGGGTCGCCGGCGTGTTTACCACCAACCGTTTCTGTGCCGCTCCCGTACAGGTTTGTCGCCGCCACCTGGCATTGGGAAGCGACATGCGCGCGCTGGTGATCAACACGGGCATTGCCAACGCCGGGACCGGCAGGCAGGGGTGGCTCGCCGCCGTGCAGACCTGCGCCGCCGTCGGCCAGTTACTGGGAGTCGAAGACCGGCAGGTTCTGCCGTTTTCCACTGGCGTCATCCTCGAACCGCTGCCGGTGGACCGGTTGCTCGCGGGCCTACCCGCATGCGTAGCCGATCTGGGCGCCGACCATTGGCATGCGGCCGCAAATGCGATCATGACCACCGACACGGTTGCCAAGGCGGCTTCGCGACGCGTCGAAATCAACGGCAAGACGGTCACAATCACCGGCATCAGCAAGGGAGCGGGGATGATTCGGCCGAATATGGCGACCATGCTCGCTTTCATTGCCACCGACGCAGGTATCGGTACGCCCGTCCTGCAGCAACTGCTCACTGAAGCCGCCGAGGAGTCCTTCAACCGCATCACTGTTGACGGCGACACCTCGACCAATGATTCCTTCGTCCTGATCGCCACCGATCAGGCAGGAATTGCCTTTGCCGAGGCCACGACGCCCGGCTACGAAGCGCTGCGCGCCGCGGTCATTGCCGTCGCCGTCGAGCTTGCCCAAGCCATCGTGCGCGACGGCGAAGGCGCCAGCAAGTTCATCAGCATCACCGTCGAAGGCGGGAGGAGCAGCGCGGAGTGCAGAAATGTCGGCTATGCGATCGCCCACTCCCCGTTGGTGAAGACCGCATTTTTTGCCTCCGATCCCAATCTCGGTCGCATCCTGGCGGCGATCGGCTACGCCGAAGTGGAGGATCTTGACGTGGAGCGCGTGCGCATCTGGTTGAGCAGCGCGGGAACCGAGATTCTGGTAGCCGAGCACGGTGGGCGGCCGGCATCCTACCGCGAGGAAGACGGTGCCGCGATCATGCGCGAGGCCGAGATTGGCGTGCGTATCGCATTGGGACGCGGTACGGCCGATGCCACCGTTTACACTTGTGATCTCTCGCACGGCTATGTGCAGATCAATGCCGACTATCGCACGTGAGATGGTCGTCGCAAGAGCAGGGCACGAGACCCCTTACCCCGGCTTGCAAGTGAGAGACGGGCGGTGCGCACAACGGGCATGATGCCTAGCCTTGCGGCTGTCTGGAGCCCTCATGTCCGTCAAACCCGCTTCAGACGAATCAGTCGAAACCAGCCGGCAACCAGCGCCGGCTGATCGCTTTCGACGATCAGTTGCGGCGTTTGCTCGAGCAACTCCTCGAGAACCACGTCCAGTCGGGTTGCGATTCGGCGAATCACGGGATTCAGCAGCCGCCGCACGGGTGCTCGCTGTCCTCGTTGCAGAAACTTGTCGAAGACGAGAAGATTGCCGCCGGGTGCGACCACCCGTGCCGTTTCCCGCAGGCAGGCCAGTGGATCCGGCAGGACGGCGAGGATCAGATGGAGAATGGCATGATCGAAACTGTGGTCGGAAAATGGCAGACGTTGCGCATCGGCTTGGACGCAGCAGAAATCGAGTGACGCGGCGCGCGGCACCGCGCGGCGGAGCATGGCACGCGTCAGATCGACGCCCGTATAGCTGTGCTGTGTTGGCAGCAGGGGCAAGTCCAGGCCGGTGCCAACACCACTGAGCAACACGCGCGCCCGGGCCACCGGCAGCGATTCGAGACTGCGCGAACGCGCCGCACGGGTCGCTGCGTTCAATGCCGCGTCGTAGAACGGGGCGATCAGCGTGTAGCTCTGGCGAAGGCTCAAGGACTGTGGATCAGTGCAGGACGTGCGGAACTGCCAAGGTGAATTCGGGGATTTCCGCTTCGAACTGCCTGCCGTCGACGGCAGTGAACTGGTAGCTGCCACGCATCGTGCCAACCGGCGTGTCGAGCTGGCAGCCGCTGCTGTACGTAAAGCGCTCGCCAGGCTGCAGCAAGGGCTGCCGGCCAACGACGCCAAGGCCGCGCACTTCCTGCACCTCGCCGCTGGCGTCGGTGATGATCCAGTGCCGCGAAACCAGCTGTGCAGGAACGTTTCCGACGTTCTCGATGGTGATCGTGTACGCAAAGACGTAGTTGTCGTTGGCGGGATCCGACTGCTCGGCGATATATTGCGGGAGTGCGCTGACGGCGATTTCGTATCTCTTGCTCTCGGACATGTGGACCCAGTGTCGGAACGGTCGGAATCGGCATTCCACACCAATCTGTCGGTGCTGGCAAGCCTGCCGAGAAATCGAGTGCGGACTCTAAGCGGGAGCAACGTTTCGCGCTAGAATCGACCGCGACATCTTCCGGGGCTTCCCTCATGCACGTCCTTGCTCCCAGCATCCTCTCGGCCAACTTCGCCAGGCTCGGCGAAGAAGTCGCCAATGTCATTGCGGCCGGCGCAGACTGGATCCACTTTGACGTTATGGACAATCATTACGTTCCCAATCTCACCGTCGGCCCACTGGTTTGCGAGGCCATTCGTCCGCTGACCAAGGCGCCAATCGACGTGCACCTGATGGTCAAGCCAGTCGATCGCATCGTTCCCGATTTTGCTCGGGCGGGGGCCGACATCATCACCTTTCACCCCGAGGCGTCGGAGCATGTGGATCGCACCCTGGCGCTGATTCGCGAAAGCGGATGTCAGGCGGGATTGGTATTCAATCCGGCGACACCGCTCGATTATCTCGATTACGTGCTGGACAAGCTCGACATCATTCTGCTGATGAGCGTCAATCCCGGTTTCGGTGGGCAGAAATTCATTCCTTCGACACTGCGCAAACTGGCCCGCGTACGCGCCCGCATCGACGCCCACCAGAACGCCGGCGGGCAGCGTATCCGGCTCGAAGTGGACGGCGGGGTAAAGGTCGATAACATCGCCGAAATTGCCCGCGCCGGAGCCGACGCTTTCGTTGCCGGCTCTGCGGTTTTCGGCAGCGGCAGGAACGGCGACCGCAACCGTTACGACAGCATCATCGGGGCACTGCGCGCTGAACTGGAGAAGGCATGATGGCTTCGCCGCTGGCAGTACGCGCCGTCCTGCTCGATCTCGACGGCACCTTGCTGGACACCGTCCGCGATCTGCAGGCGGCGGCGAACGGCATGCTGCGTGATCTCGGCCGTGCCGAGGTGTCGCTCGAAGCGATTCGTAGCTATGTCGGCCGTGGCATTCCGAATCTCGTGAAGCGCTTGCTTGCCGGGTCGATGGCGGCCGCCGATGACGCGACGCCGCCGCCAAAGGAAGCCCTGGACAGCTTCCGGCGGCATTACAGCAGCGAGAATGGTCACAATGCCGCCCCTTTCCCCGGGGTCATGGAAGGACTGGAAGCGCTCAAGGCGCTTGCCCTGCCCTTGGGAGTGATCACCAACAAGGCCGAGACCTTTACCATACCGCTGCTGCAACGCACCGGACTGCTTCACTTTTTCGACGTAGTCGTCAGCGGCGACGTCCTGCCGCGTCCGAAACCGGATCCGATGCCTCTGCTTTGGGCTTGCGGTCGCCTCGCGGTCTCACCCATCGACGCGCTGATGATCGGCGATTCGGTGCACGATTTTCACGCTGGCCGAGCCGCCTGCTGCCATGTGTTTCTGGTGCCCTATGGCTACAACGAAGGACGGGATGTTCGTGAACTTGCCTGTGATGGTATAGTCTTGACCCTTGCCGAAGCGGCGACGCGCCTGACGCACGCATGACCCCCCTTCACTACGAACTGCAGCTGCTCACTGCCCTGGGGCTGGAGGCTTGGCCCTGGCAAAGCTGGCGCCCGTAGGCGCACTCGTCGCCTCCACGCTGCGGGCGTGGGCAGGTCGGGGGCGCTTATTTCTGCAGCGTTTCCTAGTGGAGTCCCAATGACCGAAGCCTATTTCAATCGCCTGGCTGCCGAAGGCTACAACCGCATCCCGGTGACGCTCGAGACCTTTGCCGATCTCGATACCCCGTTGTCGATCTACCTGAAACTGGCCAACGCGCCCTACAGCTACCTGCTTGAATCGGTACAGGGTGGCGAACGCTTTGGCCGCTATTCGATTATCGGGCTGACCAGTCCGACACGGATCGTGGTCAATGGCCATCAGGTGCTGGTCCTCAACGGCAACCGCATCGCCGAACGCGAGGACGATACCAACCCGCTCGACTTCATCGGGAAGTACATGAAGCGCTTTCGTGCGGCTCCGACCACGGGCCTGCCGCGGTTTTGTGGCGGGCTCGTCGGTTGCTTCGGCTACGACACCGTGCGCTATATCGAAACTCGGCTGACGCGCTCGCAGAAGCCGGACGACCTCGGCATTCCGGACATCGTGCTGCTGCTTTCCGAAGAGATTGCCGTGGTCGATAACCTGTCCGGCAAGCTCACGCTGGTCGTCTATGCGGAACCGGGCGTTCCCGGTGCGTATCAGAAGGCACAGGCGAGCCTGCGCGAGCTGCTTGCCCGTTTGCGCGAGCCGGTACGCATTCCGCCCGACGCGCCGCAATCTTCCCAGCCGGCCACCTCGATGTTTGGCGAGTCGCAGTTCCGGCACGCAGTGCTCAAGGCAAAGCGCTACATCACCGAGGGCGACATCATGCAGGTCGTGCTTTCGCAGCGCATGAGCAAGCCGATGAAGGCCAGCCCGATGGCGCTGTATCGGTCGCTGCGCTCGCTCAATCCGTCGCCGTACATGTTCTATTTCGACTTCGACGACTTTCATGTGGTCGGCGCTTCGCCGGAAATTCTCGTACGCCTCGAAGGCGACAAGGTCACCGTTCGACCGATTGCCGGCACTCGCCGGCGCGGCGTTTCCTTCGAGGAAGATCAGGAACTCGCTGCCGAGCTGCTGGCCGACGAAAAGGAGCGGGCAGAGCACCTCCAGTTGCTCGACCTCGGTCGCAATGACGCCGGACGTGTGGCGCGCGTCGGTACGATCAAGCTGACCGAAAACATGATTGTCGAGAGATACTCGCACGTCATGCACATTGTCTCGAATGTCGAGGCCACGTTGCGGCCTGGGCTGGACGCGCTCGACGTGCTCAAGGCGACTTTCCCGGCCGGCACGGTTTCCGGAGCGCCCAAGGTCCGTGCTATGGAGATCATCGACGAACTCGAGCCGGTGAAACGGGGCATTTATGCCGGAGCCGTGGGTTATCTCGGCTTCAACGGGGACATGGATCTGGCCATCGCGATCCGCACCGCAATCATCAAGGACGGCCAGTTGCACGTGCAGGCCGGTGCCGGCATCGTCGCCGATTCGGATCCGGCCTGCGAATGGCAGGAAACCCAGAACAAGGCGCTCGCCGTCCTGCGTGCCGCCGAACTCGCCGAGCATGGACTCGACACGCGTTGGTGAGAAGGCGCGGAATGAGGAGATTCTTCCCCGACTCGATCAATTAGCCGGTGATCCGGTCAATGGCACGAAAATGACCGGCAGAATCGACCTTTCGCTGAGGCGACCATACTCGTCCTTGTTGATCTTCAGCAGATCCTGTCCGAAGTGGCGGCCGCCGACCGGAATGATCAGCGTCCCCCCGGGCTTGAGCTGTTCGATCAATGCGCGCGGCACGCTCGGCGCAGCGGCGGTGACCACAATCGCATCGTAGGGGGCGTGCTCCGGCCAGCCCAGATGTCCGTTCCCCGTACACACTTCCACGTTGTCGTAGCCGAGCTGCTGCAGGCGCTGGCTCGCCTGCGCGGCGAGCGTGTCGATGATTTCCAGCGAGTACACCTGTTTGACCAGTCGCGACAGGATCGCCGCCTGGTAGCCGGAGCCCGTGCCCACTTCGAGCACCACGTCTTCCTCCTCGGGCTGGATCAGGGCAGTCATCAAGGCGACGATATACGGTTGCGAGATGGTCTGTCCATGCCCGATCGGCAGCGGGTGGTTGGCATAGGCGCTCTCGGCCAGTTCCGCCGGGACAAAGGCATGCCGCGGCACTGTGCGCAGAACCTGCAGCACTCGTTGCCCAAGCGCTGCGCAGCCGGTCAGGTGTGCGGTCGCGCGTACCTCGTCCTGCACTTCTTCGAGCAGCCGATGCAGCTCCCGGCTTTCGACCGTCACCTTCTGCTTTCCTCAGCATTGTTGGCACGTGCCGCGTGCGCTGGATGGAGCGACACCGCGGTGTCGATCACCTTGACCAATGCACCCGCAGCAACATTTGCTCGGGGTTGTAATGAAATTCGAGTTCGCCCCCGTAAGCACGGTGCACGGCTTCGCCGATGGTCCGTGCCAGATGAATGTCGGTGGTGCTGACATTGACTCCGCTTTCCGCCTCGTCGATCGACATCACCCGTTGCAGGGGATGCTCGCTACGCTGACGCTCGGCCTCGTTGTATACCAGATGGACAATCTCTGGCCGATGCGTTTGCAGGAAATCGCCTTCGAGAAAAACGAAACCGGCCGGATAATGATCGCGCACACGCTGGCAGGCAGGGCAGCTCGCCCGATGTGCATCGGCTGTGGCGGCGATTCCCCATTGCCAGCGCCCGGCGTGGTAAACGGCTCCGCAGTGTTCACAGACGGTCGGTTCGGGCAGTTTCCCCTTGGCCATGTAGCTGTCGTGCTCGGTCTCGTGCAGCAGGCGATCGTGGCGAACCGGTCGAAAGCCGGGAAGTATGGATCTGCTATTCATGACAAAGCTCCTGAAAAATCGTACAGAGGGATACACGAGGGAAATCGTGCATCAATACTTCATGATAGGTCGTGCGTCGCCGTTTGCCAGTAGAAAAGTCAGGCGGGACATGGAAATGGAGCATCGCATGTACTACAGTGATGGCAATGACCGAGCAGCGTAGGAGCAGGATCATGGCGGACCGATCACAAGCAGGAATCGCTGCCGACCTTACGCTTCGCTCGCAATCCTTTCTTCACAACGGAACGATTCCGCCTCGTCACACCTGCGATGGCGCCAACATTTCGCCGCCGCTTGCCTGGGTCGACGCACCCGCGGGCACGAAGAGCTTCGTGCTGATCGTCGATGACCCGGATGCGCCCGATCCGGCGGCGCCGCGGATGACCTGGGTGCACTGGGTGCTCTACAACATCCCGCCACAGGTCGCGAGCCTGGCCGAGGGAGTTGCCATACTACCGCCGGGGACCCTGGCGGGACGCAACGACTGGCAGCGCGTCGACTACGGAGGACCCTGTCCCCCGGTCGGTACGCACCGCTATTTCCACAAGCTCTTTGCGCTCGACGTCGTACTGCCCGACCTTGAGCACCCGACCAAGGCCCGGCTGGAGGGCGCCATGCAAGGTCACGTTCTGGCCAGGTGCGAGCTTGTCGGGCTGTACCGGCGGCAGCGCTGAAAGCGTCTGCCGCGGTCGTCGCGAGCACGCCCAGCTGCGGTGGGAATGCCGTCGGACTGAGTGGTCGGTGTCAGCCGGCGCTTGCGCCGCTTGCTGCTCGACCGACTACTCGGTTTCCCAATAGAAATACAGATCGCGGCGACCGCGCTGGCCAATGGCAAATGACTTGCTGAGCGTCTTCCCCTTGAACTCCGCGTCAATGCGGTATTGCCCTGGGCCCAGCGTGGCAAAAAAGAAGGGACCCGGTGACCGGGTCACCAGTACCTTCTCCCCGCTCGAGTGGTAGATGCTGATTCCGACGTCGGCCAGATACGAGCCGCTTCCCTTCAGCGCAAAAACCACTTGCAGGTTATGCGCCTGGCGCATGGCCTCGATTTCGATCGGGTCGTCGTCGCCGATTCTCCCACTGGCGTGCGCTATCTCGGGAGCGGGTGACGCTGCTCTTGCGGCAAGAGCAACTGTCAGCAGCGCGCACGCGCCAAGCCGGAATAATCCGTGACGTAGTTTCATCTCCATCTCCTCGAATGGCATCGCCCGGCGTGAAAATTTCCAGCCGCTCAAGACGACCGGGAGCGCTGCGGGCGCTCACTGCGGCATGGCATGATGTACGGCATCATCAACATTTTCCAGGAAGACGAACTCGAGTCGCTCTTTCGCCTCCGGCGGTACTTCCTCGAGGTCCCGGCGGTTCCGGGCCGGCAGCAGTACGCGCTGGATTCCGGCGCGCATCGCGGCAAGTACCTTGTCCTTGATGCCGCCGACCGGCAGTACGAGTCCACGCAGGCTGACTTCGCCAGTCATCGCCGTATCATTGCGTACCGGCCGATCGACGAAGAGCGATGCCAATGCGATGAACATCGCCACACCGGCACTCGGACCATCCTTTGGGATCGCTCCTGCCGGCACATGCACATGCACGCTGGTCTTCTCGAAGCTGTGCGGGTCGATCCCGAGGCTGGTGGCACGAGTCTTTACCAGAGTCAGTGCCGCCTGCGCCGATTCCTTCATGACATCACCCAGTTGCCCGGTGAGGATCAGCCCGCCGTCGCCCGCCGTACGGCTTGCTTCGATGAACAGGATGTCGCCGCCGATCGGCGTCCACGCCAAGCCGGTGGCCACCCCGGCAAGACCAGTACGCAGCGCGACCTCGTTGTCGTACTTCACCGGTCCGAGAATTGCCGCGAGGTCCGCTTCGTCGACGTGCATCGACGCGATAGTGCCTTCGGCGATATTGACCGCCGCCCGCCGACAAACTGCTCCAATTTCGCGTTCGAGCGAACGCACTCCGGCTTCCCGCGTGTAATCGCGGATGATCGCCGCCAGCGCCGGCGCCGAGAACTCGATCTGCCCTTCCTTGAGGCCGTTCTGCGTGATCTGCCGCGCGACCAGATAACGCCGCGCAATCTCGCGCTTTTCCTCCTGCGTGTAACCTGGTAGCTGGATGATCTCCATGCGGTCACGCAGCGGGCCCGGAATGTTGTCGAGCACGTTTGCCGTGGTGATGAACAGCATTCGTGACAGATCGAAAGGCAAGGCCAGATAGTTGTCACGGAAAGTATTGTTCTGTTCGGGGTCGAGCACCTCGAGCAGCGCCGCGGACGGGTCGCCCTGGATGCCGGCACCAAGCTTGTCGATCTCGTCGAGCATCATTACGCAGCCGCGCGAGCCGGCTTTGCGGATCGCCTGGATGATGTTGCCGGGCAGGGCACCAATATAGGTGCGGCGATGGCCGCGGATTTCCGCCTCATCATGGACGCCGCCGAGCGATGCCCGGACGAACTTTCTGCCCAGCGCCCGGGCGATCGACTGCCCGAGCGAGGTCTTGCCCACTCCGGGAGGCCCGACGAAACACAGGATCGGCCCGTGCCCGCCCGGGTTGAGCTTGCGTACCGCAAGAAACTCGATGATTCGCTTCTTGACCTGGTCGAGGCCGAAGTGATCAGCGTCGAGGATGCGGCGCGCTTCGGCAATCTCTATGCGATCGGGTTCGGGTTCCTTCCACGGCAATTCGATCAACCAGTCGAGATAGGCGCGCACCATCGAGTACTCTGCCGAACCGTCCGCCATACGTTCCAGACGCTTGAGCTCCTTGTTTGCCTG
>WBZT01003278.1_pt1 | contig 10700 bp, 10 predicted proteins | sample 5204241 | NCBI WGS metagenome assembly WBZT01 (sample SAMN12344358, study PRJNA552823) | activated sludge metagenome | biome: Activated sludge suspended growth; feature: Nitrification reactor; material: Wastewater; isolation source: activated sludge from nitrification reactor of wastewater...
GCCCGCGACGACGATCTTCGAGGCGAAGGTCGCCTGCGGCCAGTTCATCAGACCGGCCAGCATCTGTCCGGTCTGGTTGGCGTCGTCGTCGATCGCCTGCTTGCCGCACAAGACCATCTGCGGTTGTTCATTTTCACACACCGCCTTCAACAGCTTGGCGACGGCCAGTGGCTGCAATTCGCCATCACTCTGGACGAGAATGCCGCGGTCGGCGCCGATGGCCATTGCCGTGCGCAGGGTTTCCTGGCAATTCGCCACCCCCGCTGAAACCACCACCACCTCCGTGGCAATACCGGCTTCCTTGAGGCGAACCGCCTCCTCGACGGCGATTTCGTCGAAGGGATTCATCGACATTTTGACGTTGGCCAGATCGACGTCGCTCGCATCCGCCTTGACGCGCACCTTGACGTTGTAATCCACCACCCGTTTGACTGGCACGAGGATCTTCAATTTTTCTCTCCTTTATTACTGCAGCGTAATCGATAGCAATCGCGATCCAGGCAGGCCGCGTTTGACATTGCCGGATGCTCACCGGACAATACGCCATACCTAAGCGTATGGATGGCGTACGGTACCGTATGGAGTGATGCCTGTCAACACCATAGCCCGCGGCAGCGGTGCGTGAAATAGTAATATTGCCTCAGCTGCGTGATTCAGGAAAGGAGCACAATGATGAAGCACAGAAATACCCGGCCACGGGCGGCACTCGACCGCAACGAGTGGGTCGAAGCCGCCATTGCAGTGCTTGCCGAACAGGGCGTGCAAGGCATGCGGATCGAGGTTCTGGCGAAGGACTTCGGCGTCACCAAGGGCAGTTTTTACTGGCATTTCAAGGACCGTCAGGACCTCTTCAATGCCGTTCTCACGACCTGGCGTGACGGTCGCATCCGCGACATCAACAAGCAGACGGTGGCCACGCCCGGCCAGGAGCACGAACAACTCCTGCACCTGATCGAGGTCTACGGCGCCATGCGTAACCACAAAGGCATCTCGATCGAGCTGGCGGTACGCGAATGGGCACGCCGGGATGCCCAGGCCGCCGCCGTGGTCGAGGAAGTCGACCACTGCCGTCTGGAATGCACCCGCAAACTGTTCGTTGCCCGCGGCCTGGCCGACGACGAAGCGAAGAGCCGCAGCCTGTTGCTCTACGCCTACGTGTTCGGGCAGAGTCTGATGGCTTGCGAGAGCTACGACCCCAGGCTGAGCGACTTCAAGCGCTGGATTGCCGAACTGATCGCCAAGGAATAGCGTCAGTCGGAGTGCACGGATCAGTGGCTACTGCCCAGCGCTGGAAACTGCGCAGCGTAGCGCGCGATCCATTCCAGTGCTGCCGCTTCCCCGTCAAGCACCCGTCCTTCGCTGCGCAACACTTCCTGGCGATAGTGCTCGATCTGGCAGATCTGTTCGACCATGCGTGCGGCGAAGACATCGGCGGCTTCCTGGAAACGAATACCGACTTCGTAGTCCCCGTAATCCCGGCCATCGCGACGGCACCACACGACCGAACCCGCTGCGCGGAAAGCCGGCTCGACGATTGGAATGGTGAGCACGACCCGGGCTCCGACCGTCAGCGGGTGATCCGAGCGACACGCCAGTCCGCCGAGGCTGACGTCCTTCAGCCGCCGTGGTGCGCCCTGATGCCAACCTTCGGCATCGATCTCGATCGGAATATCCGCCGGATGCCGCAGGAAACTCCGCCAGGCCAGTGGTGCCGAACCCATCTGCAAGCCCTCCTGAAGTGTGGACCTCGACCAATAGCCAGAAAAGCCGATGCTTCGTCGAGCCGCACTCACTGTATCTGGGCAACGGCGAGCGGTCAATCACAGTCTGCATCGGCTGCAGTGCCCATCCAACCAGCCAGGGTGCGCAGGATGGTATCGAGGACATCGCCCAACACGGTCGTCCTGCCCGGCAAGAGGTTGTTGGATCGTCGCTCGGTCACCGGCAGAAATCGTCGGTTCGGGCAGTACTCGCATCTGAACGCCCGCTTGTCGCACCCCCCAGCCACCCACTCGTTGGCACAGGCCGGGCTGTAGCCGGATTTGACTGCGACCGGGGAATGCCGGGAGAGGAGGGTATCCGCGCTCATGACCGTGAAAGTCGCGCAGCGGGTTTGCCGCCTTCGCTTGATTTCATGAGCGCAGGTGCCGCGTGAGGCTCATACGTTGATGCAGGATGCGGACCACGCCGACGCCAGCTTCGTCAGCGCGGTAGATAATGACATGCGCACCCACCAGGTAAAGCCGGTGGGTTTCCGGGAGATCGTCCCGGCGGTGCCCAAGCAGAGGATCGCGGCCAATGGCCAGCAATGCCTGGTCAATCTTGTCCCGGTATGCCTGAAGCTGATTCGAACCCCATGTCTCGCCGGTGTAACGCAGAATATCGATGAAGTCCTGTCTTGCCTTGGGTGAAAGCCTGACCGGTGATTACGGAAGGACATCGGGATCCATCGGCTGGCCGCTGTGCATCGCCTGCGCGGCACTGTGCGTGATTTCCTCGAGCACACCAGGCGTGTAGTCGACCCCTTCACCGCGGTCGAACTGATCGTCGCCCTTCTGGATAGCCGTATGCCACGCGGCCACTCGACTGTCCTCGGCCTGCATGCGACGAATGGCGTCGCGAATCACTTCCGTAGCGTTACCATAGAAACCACTGGCTACCTTGCCCTTGATGAACCCTTCCATCTCAGGCGAGAGCTTGACGTGCATGGTCATCGGGGGACCTCCTTTCAGTTTCCCTATCCAGAATATCCATAGCATCGATATTACACAAGGAAGATTACCTGGCCTATTCTTGCCGGCCAGGTCTTCCGATGGGTAGGTGGGTAGGTATGTGGCTTGACATGGATAGTCGACGCGGTGCAGAACACCGCTGCATGGGCGCACTGCGGCTCGTGTCTCGCCGGCCAGCTCCGCGTTCCCTCTCCCCCAACCCATCTTCCACAAGTCGGGAGGGGAGATTCGTGCTCCTCATGCTCGTCTCCTGCTGAAGGCATCGGTCGAATCGTCAATATCGAGGGCAGAATATCCGGTTCCCGAAGCCTACTTCCATTCCCCCCGCAGGCCGGCAACAATCCCCTGCAGATGCTCGGGAGTCGCCGCCACGGGGGCGACCGGCGTACCGACGACCAGCGCGATCTTCGAGAACAGGCCGCGGCGCAGTGGCTTGCTCATCGCCGGCCCGTCCTTGCGGCTGAAGAAGCTGCCCCACAGACCCTGCAGAGCCATCGGAATGACCGGCACCGGCGTACGTCCGACGATACGCTGTACGCCTGGGCGGAAAGGATAAAGCTCGCCACTGTCGGTGATCCGGCCTTCCGGGAAGATCGCCACCAGTTCGCCTGCCGCAAGGGCACTCGCCACCTCCTCGAAAGCTGCTTCCATCATGACCGCATCGTCCCTGGCCGGGGCAATCGGGATGGCGCGCATATGGCGGAAGATCAGGCTGATCACGGGCATGCGGTAAATGCGGTAATCCATCACGAAACGGATCGGCCGCCGGCTCGCCGCCGCGATGACGATCGGATCGACGAAGCTGACGTGGTTGCACACCAGCACCGCTGCGCCCTCCTCCGGGATGTTCTCCAGCCCGCGCTGCTGCAGGCGGTACACCGAGTGCACCAGCAGCCAGGCAATGAAGCGCAGCATGAACTCGGGCACCAGGCTGTAGATATAGACCGCCACCACCGCATTGCACAGCGCGGCAACGCCGAACAGGGCGGGAATCGAAAGTCCGTCGCCGAGCAGTCCGGCGGCGACCAGTGCGCCGCAGACCATGAACAGCGCATTCAGGATGTTGTTCGCGGCGATGATCCGCGCCCGCTGCTCGGGTGCGCTGCGCAACTGGATCAGGGCATACAGCGGCACGATGAAAAAACCGCCGAACAGACCGAGGGCAAACAGGTCGAAGAGCACCCTCCAGGTGGGGTGCAGGGCGAGCAGATTGGCCAGCGACAACGGCGCCCCGACCGGCAGCAGCGCCGGTGAAGCGAAAGCCAGGTCGATGCCGAAGAGCGTCAGACCGATCGAACCGAAAGGCACCAGACCGATTTCGACGTGCCCGGCCGACAGGCGCTCGCAGAGCAGCGACCCGAAACCGATGCCGATCGTGAAGATCGCCAGCAACAGGGTCACCGAGGTCTCGCTGCCCCCAAGCACATTCTTCGCATAGGCTGGAAACTGCGCCAGGAACAGTGCGCCGTATAGCCAGAACCAGGAAATCCCGAGAATCGACAGAAAAACCGTCCGGTTCTGACGGGCAAAGCCGATGTTGCGCCAGGTTTCGGAAAACGGATTGAGGCTGACGACCAGCTCCGGGACCGGTGCCGGCGCTGCCGGGATACCGCGGCTGCACAGATAACCCAGGACCGCGATCACCAGTCCGGCGATGGCCACCCAGCCTGGATGCCCGGCGACGCCGGCAAGCAGGCCGCCGGCCAGGGTGCCGATCAGGATGGCCACGAAAGTACCGGCCTCGACCAGCGCGTTACCTCCGACGAGTTCATCTTCACGCAGGTGCTGCGGCAGGATCGCGTATTTGACCGGCCCGAACAGCGATGAATGCAGGCCAAGCAGGAACAATGCGCTCAACAGTACCGCCAGACTGTGCGTCGAGAAACCGAACAGGGCAATGCCCATGATGACGATTTCGAGCAGCTTCACCAGCCGTGCCAGCTTCGCCTTGTCGTACTTGTCGGCGAGTTGCCCGGCGGTCGCCGAAAACAGGAAAAACGGCAGGATGAAGATGCCGGCAGCAAGATTGGTCAAGACCTCCGGCGCCAGCGTCGTCCAGTTCATCGCCTGAAAGGTGAGCAACACGACCAGCGCATTCTTGAACAGATTGTCGTTGAATGCCCCGAGAAACTGTGTCGCAAAAAAAGGGGCGAAGCGGCGAGTGTTGAGCAGAGCAAACTGGGAACTCATGCAGTCTTCCTAAAGTGGGTGACAGGACAGGCCGCTCACGGCCGACAGTCTGGCGGCGCGTAACCAGACCCCGCGACATCCGTCCGTCTGGGTCCTTGGTTTGGGCTGACGCGACCAGGATTCGCGCATGCGGACGGTCATCCGTTTTACCGCCGCCACCAGGCCAGATCGCGGCGCCGGATCTTGCCGTTGGCGGTGCGTGGCAGAGCGTCGGTGAAGATGACCTCGCGCGGACATTTGTAGGCCGCCAGATGTTCGTGAGCGTAAGCCAGCAGCGGCGCGGCATCGAGCCCGTCAGGCTCGTCGGGATCACGCGGCACCACGAAGGCGGCGATCACGCTGACCCCCTCACGCACCCCCAGCTCGGTCACCGCCACTTCAGCCACTGCCGGATGCCTGCTCAGGCAATGCTCCACCTCCAATGGCGACACCCGGTAGCCCATGGCGTTCATCATGTCGTCGTTGCGACCGTGATAGATCAGGTAGCCGTCAGCGTCGAAATGTACCAGGTCGCCACCGATGAACCACTCGCCCCGGTAGACCAGTTCTTCCTCGTCCGGACGCTTCCAGTAGCCGAGCATCAGGCCGGGATCGCTGCGATGCACCGCCAGCAGCCCGGTTTCACCTGGCAACAACGGTTCTTCGCCCTCCTCGACCGGCAGCGCCACCACGCAGCGGCCCGGCTGTGGCTTGCCCGGACTGCCCGGCCGTACCGCCACGTTGGGCGAGGAGGAGATGTAGGTCGAGCATTCGCTCATTCCCAAGGCCTCGAACAGATCCTTGCCGGTCGTCGTCCGCCACTGTTCGAGCAAGGCGCTGCCCAGTGCCTCGCCGGCGGTCAGGCCATGGCGCAAGCTCGACAGGTCGAACGTGCGCAGGTCGTTGTACTTCAGAATCTGCCGATACAGCCCCGGCACCGCGGCAAACAGGGTCGCCCGGAACTTCTCCATGAGCATCGGCCAGACCGTGACATCGCGAGGCCCGTTGTAGAGCACCGCGGTCGCACCGTTGGCCCAGGGATCGGTCAGACCGACCCCCAGCGTATAGGTCCAGTTGAACGCTCCGGCGTGCAGGATCACATCATCCTGGCGAATGTCATACCAGCCCTGATACATCGGTCGCCGTCCCCAGGCCGAGCGCTGGGCATGCAACACGCCTTTGGGCTGGCCGGTGGTGCCGGAGGTGTAAATCAGAAAAGCCGGGTCATCAGCAGCGGTATCGGCGTAATCCATGACCGGGTGGTGGGTTCGCAAGCGCGCAATGTCGGCGGGAGTCAATACGCGCACCTCCGGCGGTGGCTGGATGGCCAACTCTTCCGACATGGCGACCATCCCGGCGCCGGCATCGGCCAGCAGAAAATCCGCCTCCTCCTCGGTCAGTTGCGCCGATGACGGCAACGGCACACAGCCGGCAGCGATGGCGCCGAAGAACAGCAGGGCGTAATCGCTGGTATTGCCCATGCGGATCATCAGCCGCGCCCCCGGTGCAAGGCCCCAAGCACGCAGTCCAGCCGCCACTTGCCGGACAGCCTCGTCCAGTTGCCGGTAAGTCCAGCATTCCGCCCGTTCGGCCGGCGCCCTGGCGTCGGACACCACGACCAGTGCCACCTTGTCCGGGGTCGCGCGCGCGGCAGCCGCCAGACAGTAACGCGCCATGTTGAAGCGTGCCGGCGGCAACTGGCCCGTGTAATGCCCCCTATTTTTCACCATTCACCTCGACTTCCAGAAATTCGGCGGGAACCGCTGCAGAGGAAGACCCAAAGCGCATTGCCAGGCCCTTTCGGGCATCGACGGCCAAGCCAGCTTGGAACACAGTGCCGATATCCACGCAGGTAAGCGTGTGCCGGTAAACCGAATACTATCCAACAATCCAAGACGCCATCGACCGCCGGGTGGAATTCCGGGTAGTGGAATGTGGTAAGTGGGGAAAGCCGCCCCCCCGTACTCGCCGCGGCGCATGGCCTGGCCATCGGCCTGGTTCAACAGGCCGCGGCGCCGGACGAAGAGGCTGGCGATCCGTTGGCGCAGAACCACCGCCGTCCTGCCCGCCTTGCCGGTGTGAGGCATTCGTCCAGGGTAGCGGCGGAAGATTACGGCTGCACAATCATGTTCTTGGTAAGCGGGTCGCCGACGATGTCCTTCACCTTGCCGTCGCTGCCCCACATCAACTGGTACTCGCCGAAACTCGACATCCACATGCGCCACATCGGCGCGTCAAGTACCGGATTTTCCTGCGTGAGCGGGTAACCGACGGACATGATCACCTGCTCGCGCGTCATGCCTTTCATCACCTTGCCAAGCTTGATGGCAGCCTGGATGTTGGCGGGGAAAGTCGCCAGTTTGACCTTGGGGTCCCGCTGTACGATCCAGCGTGCCATGTACTCCTCCAGCGACAGTTGTTCGCGTGTGTAGTCCTGGCCGACGCGCATGGGCTTGCCGCCGATGGTGACGGCAGCCCGATGGCGTCCGTACGAAGATATCGACGCTTGGGTACCCAGGGGAATCATCGGCCAGCCGACATAGTTCAACTCGTTGATCCAGTCGTTGCCCGCCTCGTGGCGCATGTTGCAGCAGGTATAACCGGAGAGCAGCGGCGCCGCACTTTTGGCTTCGGATGTTCCCGCCCCGCCGGTCTGACAACCCGCCAGCACACCTGCCGCCAGCATCGCAGCGATCTGGACGCTTCTCTTGCTTGTTTGCACGTGCAAACTCCTTTCATCGTGAATATCAACGTTGCGGCCAACGCCGCGAATGTACCCACACAAACCCTTCAAAGAGTCAGGCTTTCGCCTGCCCTCTACTCTACCCGCTCCCTGTGCGGCGCTCATCGCCGACCGGGCCGGCGAGTTCGAGCGCCAGATCCTCCGGCGACCTGGCGCGGTTGAAGTAATAACCCTGCACCTCGTCACAGCCAGCCAAAGCCAGCAATCGCAGTTGTTCCTCGTTCTCCACTCCTTCGGCAATGACGCTCAGGTTCAGGCTGTGTGCCAGGGCGATGATGGCGTGGGCGATGGCCCGGTCTTCCACGTCGGTGGCAATATCCTTGATGAAGGAGCGGTCGATCTTCAGCTTGTCCACCGGCAAACGCTTCAGATGGTTCATCGATGAATAGCCAGTGCCGAAGTCGTCGATGGACAGCGACAAGCCCAGATCCTTCAGCTCTTTCAGCATGGCCTGGGCCATCTGCGCGTCTTCCATGACGATGTTTTCGGTCAGCTCCAACTCCAGCCAGCGCGGGTCGATACCCGTTTCCGCCAGGGCGCGCGTGACCGTGTCCACCAGGCTACCGCTGTGGAACTGCTGGTTCGAGATGTTGACTGAAACCTGCAAGGGCCGCAGGCCCCGATCCGCCCATTCCCGCAGTTGCAGGCAGACCCGGCGAAGAACCCAGTCGCTCATGGGACCCAGCAGGCCGGAACTGGTGGCGGCCGGCAGGAATTCACCCGGACAGAGCAGTCCCCGCTCCGGGTGCCGCCAGCGTATCAGCGCTTCCAATCCCACCATGGCGCGGCTGGCCAGGTTGTACTTGGGCTGGTAATGCACCACCAACTGTTCCTGCTGCAGGGCCCGGCGCAGGGCCGCCTCCAGGTTCAGGAGGCTCAGCGCGCTGGCGTTCATGGTGGAGGCATAAAACACCACCCGATCCCGGCCCGACTCCTTGGCCTGGTACATGGCGGTATCCGCATTGCGCAACAGGGTGCCGAGATCGTCGCCATCACCAGGAAACAGGGCCACACCGATGCTGGTGGAAATGACCAGTTCCATGCCGTCGAGGTGAAGAGGCTGGCGCAGGGTTTCCAGGATGCGCTGGGCAACCCTGGGAACATCGCTGTCCCGGCGGATGCGGGACATCAGCAGGGTGAATTCGTCGCCGCCCAGGCGGGCAAGCAGGGTGTCGTGCCCCGTCTGCCCCATCGGCGCCATGACCAGGTCAGTGCTGCGCACTGCCCGGCGCAAGCGTTCGGAAACCTGCCGCAGCAGCTGGTCGCCGGTGCAATGGCCCAGGGTGTCGTTGATGCGCTTGAAACGGTCCAGATCCAGGAACATGACCGCCAGGGTGTCACCGTGGCGCCTGGCCTGGTCCAAGGCGAAGGCAAGCCGGTCCTCGAACTGGGTGCGGTTCGGCAGCTTGGTCAAGGGGTCGAAGTAGGCCAGGTGTTTGATCTGGTCCTGGGCCTGCTTGCGCTCGCTGATATTCTCCACGGTGGCGATGAAGATGTCGTTGCCGCGGTCGGAGACCAGGCTGACCTTGCATTCCACGGGGAAATCGCCGTGGTCGGCATGGCGTGCCAGCATCTCGTCCAGGTTGGGCCGCGTCCGGGATGGCTGGGGAAAGAGAAAAGTGTCCTCCGGGATGGATGGGAACAACTGGCCAATGCAAAGGTTGGGGAAACGCTCCGCCGGATAGCCGAACATCTCCCGTGCCGCCCGGTTGGCTGATTGGATGCGGCCATCGGTGCCATAGGTCAGGATACCGTCGCTGATGGCTTCCAGGATGGCGCGGGTTTTCTCTTCCCGATCCGAGAGTTCCCGATAGGCGTCGAAGAGCTGGCGACTCTTGTCCTCCAGGATGCTTTCGGCTTCCTTGCGTGCCCGCCGCTCCCGTTCCGCCCGGCGGAACATCCACTCCAGATCGTTCATGCACCAGGCATCTTGGTGAGAGTGAAGCGAACACGGGTCTCGTCTCCACCCGCCAGGTCTTCCCGGGCAATGCCGATTTGCTCGTCAAAGTGGGCGGCGGTACCCTGCAACAGCCCTTCCGCCAGGTCCGCCAGGGGGCGGCGGGAACGGTAGATCAGCTCAAGGGTGTCTTCATTCGGCTGGCGCCACTCGAAATGCGGCAATTCAGCGTCCGGATAAAGCTTCAGGACTTCCCGGTGGATGTGGTCCTCGATGCCCTTGAGGAAATCGAGGCTGTTCCCGGCGCCTTCGAGAAACATCGGATAAGCCGCGGCGAGACGGCCGAAGAGATGCCGGCCAAAGGTCCGCACCAGTTCCACCACGGGTTGGCCGGTGAGACGGCCGAGAGTGGTAACCAGGGTGAGCATTTCCTGATGGTCATAAGTACCCACCGCCGTGTAGGCCCCGCCGGAGGGGAGATGGCTTTCCTCGATCATGCGATCCGCCAGCTCCGGGGAGAAACTGTCTTCGACGAACTCGATGTATTCGGAAAATACGATGCCTCTCATAGGTGGACTCCACTGGATGTCGCAAAGGTTCTGCCAGGAGCCCATGTCAGGCTAAGGCCATCGTTGGCTTTGACGGAACCCAGGTATTGGCGAATTTGCCGCAGCTCGACGCGCCTTCTGTTTCACACATCCCAAGAACAGGAAATTCAACCGGCATTGCGCGAGTATCTGCGCTCTTGCTGCCCATCGTCAACCGGGAATTTCCGCTGATTTTCCCTGCCCGCCGCATGGTCTGGGAGAGCGCCGGCGCCAACCCGGCAGCCACTCGCGAGACCGTGAGAAAATACCCGAAACTGGGAAACCTGCCGATACCCTGTGCCGGACAAGTGGCGTCTCCCACCCGAAAACCTTGGCCAGAACACTTGCGCACACACGCCCGTTCGGGCCTGAAATGAACCATTCATGGCATCACTACGCTCCCTGCTCGGCGAACTGAGACGGTTGGCAACCCGAATCGCCCCGAGCCTTTCCGCCTGCGTCGCCGGCACGCTCGACTCCCTCCGTCACCCGACCCGGCGCGGGGTGATCCGGACACTGCTGGCCGTGCCAGCGCTGTTGCTGCTTTATGTGGTGATCCTGATCCCCTTCAC
>WBZT01003279.1_pt1 | contig 10700 bp, 8 predicted proteins | sample 5204241 | NCBI WGS metagenome assembly WBZT01 (sample SAMN12344358, study PRJNA552823) | activated sludge metagenome | biome: Activated sludge suspended growth; feature: Nitrification reactor; material: Wastewater; isolation source: activated sludge from nitrification reactor of wastewater treatment...
CCAGGCCCAGCGGGTGGCGGCGGACCGGCCGGATCTGGCCGAGCTGGTGGTGGGCGGTCCTGACGATCCCGGCGCCGGCCTGGCCGAGTTCGCGAACATGCTGGCGCGGATGACCGAATCACACAGTCAACGGATGAAGAATCTGGGATTGGCGCCCTGAGGCCACCGGGGATCCGACCGACTCAGGCGCCGAAGCCGACATGCGGAGCCGTCGACACACCCAGTTCGACGAACGCGAGTTTGTCGGTCGGGACCAGGATGCGGCGACCCTTCGCGTCCTCGAGGGTGAGCAGTTCGTTGGCGGCCCAGGCCTCGCTGATCGCGTCCGCCAGATCCTCGGGCTCGGCCGTGCTCTCGAAGACGACCTCACGGGGCGATTGCTGGATTCCGATCCTGACTTCCACGCGGTCCTCCTGTGTCGGAATCCCGACCCTACCGGGCGTTCGGCACGTTCAGCAGTCGTGTTCGCTCTGGGCTGGTCCCGCGGTCACCGTGCCGGGGGGTGGCTCAGCGGGAATCCGGAGATGCCGCGCCAGGCCAACGCCGACAACAGGTGAGCCGCGCCTTCCGGGTCCATCCCTTCGGGGTCGCGCAACCAGCGCAGGGCAGCCGTCTGGGCCATCCCCAGCAGTCCGTAGGCGAGCAGAAGCGCTTCTGCCCGCGACAGTCCGGTGTCCGCCGCGATGACCTCGCAGACCATCTCGGCGCTCAGAGCGTTCACGCGCTGCACCCGGTCGCGAACGTCCGGTGCGTTCACCAGGTCGGACTCGAAGACCAGCCGGTAGGCGGCGTCGTCCTGACTGATGAACCGCAGGTAGGCGTCGATGGTCGCGGTCACGCGACTGCGGTTGTCGTCGGTGGAGCGCAGAGCGTGGCCGATGGATTCCAGGAATTGGTCGACGCTGCTGTCCAGGACCGCCAGGTAGAGATCCCGCTTGGAGCCGAAGTGTTGGTACAGGACGGGTTTGGTCACGCCGGCTCGGGCGGCGATCTCGTCCATGGCTGCGGCGTGGTAGCCCGATTCGACGAAGACCTCACGGGCCGCCGACAACAACGATTCCCGGCGTTCACTGCGCGGCAATCGGGCGGACGAGGGACTCACGGCCGCTATCTTACTCGCCAGTAACAAAGGTCTGCGCTCTGCCGGGAAGCAGCGGTGACGGGGGCCTATCGTGGGGACATGACGTCATCGCCCGCCCCGCCGCCCAGCGAGGAGATCTGGTTGTCCGACCGGCTGCTGACGGTGCGCCGCGTGGCCGAGGGGGGAACCCCTGCGGTGATGATCCATGGTTTGGGCGGGTCGAGCCTCAACTGGACCGACCTGGCCCATCAGATGGGGGGTCGGCTGGACTCCTGGGCTCTCGACCTGCCCGGATTCGGGGCGTCGCCCCCGCCGCGTGATGGGGACTACACCCCGGCCGGGCACGCGCGCGCGGTACTGGACCTGATCAAGGAGCGCATCGGGCGCCCGGTCCACGTGTTCGGCAACTCGATGGGTGGGGCCATCTCGGTCCAACTGGCCGCCCGGGCGCCGGAATGGGTCCGTTCGGTCACCATGGTGTCGCCGGCGCTGCCTGGCGGACGGCTCAAGAAGACGAACCTGCACCTACCGGTCGTGGCCGTCCCGGGCGTGGGGGAGCGGGTGCTGCGCCGATACCTCAAGGTCGCGCCCGAACTGCGCGCCCGAGCCACGATCGACATGTGCTTCGCCGATGCGAGTCGGATGTCGGAGCAACGGATGGCCGAGGCGGTCGCCGAGGTCTCCCGACGTGACGAGTTGCCCTACACCGCCGACGCGTTCGTGCAGTCCACTCGCGGATTGCTGGCGACGATGGTGCAGCGAGGGTCGGAGCGTCCGACCGAGTTGATGCGCCGGATCACGTGCCCGGTGTTGTTGGTCTACGGCCGCAAGGATCAGTTGGTCGACCCGATGGGCGGCTACCGGATCGCGTCCCACCTGCCGGACGCGCGTGTCGTCGTGCTTCCCGACTGCGGCCACGTAGCGCAGATGGAACACCCCGAATTGGTCGCTGGGGTGTGGCGCGACCTTATCGGTGGCCGCACCACACCCCAGCTTTCGGGACCGTCCGCGGGTTGAGTCCGGCGGTCAGGCCTGCAGGACCGCTTCGATCTCCAGCTCGATCGACACCTTGTCCGCGACCACGACGCCGCCGCCTTCGATGGCCTGGTTCCAGGTCACGCCGAAGTCCTGGCGGTTGATCTGGGCTTTGCCGGAGAATCCGATCCGGGTGCCGCCGTAGGCGTCCGGGCCGATGCCCACCAGCTCGAACTTGACCGGCACAGACTTGGTCACGCCCTTCAGGGTGAGGTCGCCCTCGAGCACCCAGTCGTCGCCGTCGGCCTTCAACCCGGTCGAGGTGAAGGTCATGTTGGGGTTGTTGTCGGTATCGAAGAAGTCGGGGGAGCGCAGGTGTCCGTCGCGCTGCTCGTTGCCGGTGGAGATCGAGTTCAGCACGATCTCGGCCGTCGCGGTGGACGCAGTGACATCGTCAGCGGTCGTGATGGTGCCCGAGAACTCGGCGAACCGGCCGCGTACCTTGCTGACCATCATGTGGCGGACGCTGAATCCGATCTCGGAGTGTGAGGCGTCGATCTCCCAGGTCCCGGCCTGGTAGCCCGGAATCGTAGCGGTGGTGGCAGCGGTCATGTCATTTCCTTTCGGGCCTGGCGGCCTCAGTGGTTGAAGGTTCAACTATCGGGACACTAGGCCAAACTGCTTGAACATTCAACCTATTCCCGCCTGCGTTACTCACATCCGGCTACGCTTGATCCATGACCCGATGGCTCAGCGAGGACGAGCAGCGCACCTGGCGTGCCCTGCTGGACCTGAACCGGTTGCTCCAGGAGTCCACCGATCGCCAGCTGCAGCGCGACTCCGGCATCCCGGTCACCTACTACGCGATCTTGGTGACTCTGTCCGAGGCGCCCGACCGCAGCATGCGGATGTCGGCGCTGGCGGACGCGCTCGAGGGCTCGCAGAGTCGCCTGTCGCACGCGGTGAGCCGCCTCGAGGACCGTGGCTGGGTCGAACGACGTCGTTGTCCCTCGGACGGGCGCGGCTGGTTCGCGGTCCTGACCGATGCCGGAATGGATGCACTGCGCTCGGCGGCGCCGGGCCATGTGGAGCATGTGCGGGAGGTCGTCTTCGACGTCCTCGATCCGGAACAACAGAAGGCGCTGGCTGACATCGCCGGACAGTTGGTCAACCGGCTGCGCGGCGAGCAACACCCCGCGACCCCGACTGCGGACGTCGCCTGACCGACCCCGAGCACGACGCCGGCGGGAATCACCCGCATCCTTGTGTCGTTGATGCCACCGTCCCCGATCGTCGAGGAGTACCGACGTGTCCCTGCCCCCGCTCGTGGAGCCCGCTGCCGACTTGAGTGTCGACGAAGTCCGTCGCTACAGCCGTCACCTGATCATCCCGGACGTCGGGATGGACGGGCAGAAGCGGCTGAAGAACGCTCGAGTGCTGTGTGTGGGTGCCGGCGGCCTGGGTAGTCCCGCACTGATGTACCTGGCAGCGGCGGGTGTGGGCACCTTGGGCATCGTCGAGTTCGACGTCGTGGACGAGTCGAACCTGCAGCGGCAGATCATCCACGGGCAGAGCACCGTCGGCCTGTCCAAGGCGGAATCGGCCCGGGCCCGGATCGCCGAGATCAACCCGTTCGTGAACGTCGAACTCCACGACACCCGGTTGGACAGCTCCAACGTCATGGAGATCTTCGCCCAGTACGACCTCATCGTGGACGGCACCGACAACTTCGCCACCCGCTACTTGGTCAACGACGCGTGTGTCCTGCTCGGTAAGCCGTACGTGTGGGGCTCGATCTTCCGATTCGAGGGTCAGGCCAGTGTCTTCTGGTCCGAGCACGGTCCGTGCTACCGGTGCCTGTACCCGGAACCGCCGCCGCCCGGCATGGTGCCGTCGTGCGCCGAAGGGGGTGTCCTGGGAGTGCTGTGCGCCTCCATCGGTTCGATCCAGGTCACCGAGGCGATCAAGGTGCTGACCGGCATCGGCGATCCGTTGGTCGGCCGGTTGATGATCTACGACGGGCTCGAGATGACCTACCGCAGCGTGAAGGTCCGCAAGGACCCCAACTGCGCCGTGTGTGGCGACAACCCCACGGTCACCGAACTCATCGACTACGACCTGTTCTGCGGGGCGGTGTCCGACGAGGCGTCGGAGGCGGTGAAGGATTCCACGATCTCGGTGCGCCAACTGAAGGACATGCTCGACGAGCGGGAACGAGGCGAACGGGACTTCGTGCTCATCGATGTGCGTGAGCCGAACGAGTGGGACATCGTGAACATCCCGGGTGCCCAGTTGGTCCCCAAGGGTCAGTTCCTCAACGGGGCGGCGCTGTCGGACCTTCCGCAGGACAAACAGATCGTCCTGCATTGCAAGGTGGGGGGCCGCTCGGCCGAAGTGTTGGCGATCGTGAAGTCGGCCGGCTTCTCCGACGCCATCCATGTGGGGGGCGGGGTGGTCGCCTGGGTCGACCAGATCGAACCGGAGAAACCCAACTACTGAACCGAGGCCATTCCGACGGGCGGCGTCACAGGTAGGCGTTGCGCTGTAGCCAGTTGAAGGAGAAGTAGCCGGGCACCGTGGGAAGCCAGAAGGTGATCACGCGGTAGAGCAACACCGCCGAGAAGGCCAGCCCTGAATCGAGTCCGGCCAACGTGAGGCCCGCGGCCATGGCTGCTTCCACCGCACCCAGACCGCCGGGCGTGGGTGCGGCCTGGCCCACGACGGAGCCGGTCAGATAGACGACCGCGATCGCGGCGAAGGAAAGGCCCCCGCCGAATGCCGCGACGCAAGCGGCCAGGCACAGGATGTAGCCCAGGTTGAGGACGAGCATGCCGCCCACCCCCTCGACGATCTTCCACGGTTGCTGGGCAACGGTCATCAGGCGCGGACCGACCTGCCGGAGTAGGGGTCCGGCCCGCTTCCACACCAGTTTGCGCACCGGCGGGAGCAGGAAGGCCCCGCCGATGATGATCAACGCCGCCGCTCCGGCCAGGACCGCGGCGCGGGGGGGCGCGAACGAGAAATCCTGCTGGGTCCCGGCCGCGACGCCGAAGCCCAGCAGCAGCAGGATGTGGACCAGGAACGCCGCCACCTGGGAGACCCCGATGCTTGCGGTCGCCAGGGCGGGATGGACCCCGGCGCGCTGGAGGTAGCGGAGGTTGATCGCCACGGCACCGAGGGTGGGCGGTGCCACGAGAGTGGCGAAGTCACCGGCCAGTTGTGCGGCGATGGTTCGGATGAGTTTCAGCTTCTCCGGCACGAACCCGGTCAGCGACCAGGCGGCGCCCGGGTAGGTCATGATCGACGCCGCGAGTGCGACCAGCAGCCACTGCCACTCGGCGTTCTGGAACAGTCCGATCAGGTTGACCTGCGCCAACTGGGACAGCAGGACATAGACCGCGATCGAGCCGACGATGATCATCAGCAGCGTGCGCGGCTTGATCCGCTCGAGTTCGATGTGTTCGACCTCGGCGTCGGGACGCAGTTCGATCAGTTGGTCGCGCAGGTCGATTAGGAGTTGTTTGTTCTTCCGAACCGCCCGCTTGGTCGTGGGGCTGAGCGCCACGGGCTGGAGTACCGGGAGGGCGGTGACGAGGACCTCGGGTCCCAGGACCCGACGTCCTGAGGCGATGGCCCGTTCGGAACCGGCGAGCAGCGCCAACGTGCACAACATCTCGGCGAGGTCGATGCGCAGCACCACGTCGCCGGCTGCGATCGATCCTTCGCCGATGGCGAGCACCCGGATGGTGCCGTCGGGTTGGAGCAGCAGATGGTCGGCGGTGAGCCGGCGGTGGGCGATGCCGGCCGCGCGCAGCGAGGCCACGGCGGTCCAGGCGTGGTCGAGGACCTCGTCGGTGACCTCGTCCGGCTGCAGCGTGTCCAGCGTCTGACCGTCGACCCGGGCGTAGGCGAGCAGGCTCGAGTCCGGCCCGATCTCGCGAGCGGCCAGCAAAGGGGTGGTGGGCGCCCCGGCGTTGGCCGCCGCGTAGGACATGAGGGCCCGTTGTTCGAGGCTGCGCCGCATGTTGAAGCCGCTGGCCGACGACTCCCGCAACCGCAGGCTGCGCCACACCGCCTGCGCCAGACCCGCGCCTTCGAGATCGCGGTCGAGCACGAAGACCTCGAGCGGAGCACCGTCGCCTGCACGCACCCCCTGGTAGCGCCTTCCGACATCGGTCACGTCCTGCGCCCGCAGAACCGACACCGGAAGCCCGGCCGCGGCCAGGGTGCCGGCGACCTGCACGCCGCTGGGTCGGGTGGTGGGGGTGCCCGCCGCGTAGCGAACGGCCAGACCGGTGGTCCAGCCGGCGAGGATGGACAGACCGATTCCCGCCACGGTGGTTCCCCCGGTGATCACCGAGACCACGAACAGGGAGACGACCACTGTGCCGGCGAGGATGTTCCAGGGCGCCCGGGCCATGAGCCGGGCCACCGTGATGAACGCGACCAGGCCACCGAGCAGCGGCAGGAGGGGAGTGTCCTGAGGGTTGACGGATCCGGCCAGCGCGAACTGCCAGCGGGCCGACCCGAAGTGTTCGATCAGCAACGAGACACCGGAGAGCAGGGCGACTGCGAGGAAGAGGCCCAACAGGGCATCCAGGAGTTGGCGGCCGCGGCCCCGGACCAGCATGTCCACGGCCGCAGCCACGGGCAAGGTCAGCAGTCCCAAGCCGCCGATGACGTTCATGACCAGCACGAGCGGATCGGGCAGGCGCCGCGACGCTTCGGTCAGGTCGGTTCCCAGACCCGTCGTGGTGGATGTGGCGAAGAAGGCGATGGCGGCGATCGCCGCCATCGCAAGCACTGCCACCAGGAGTCGGACCAGGTCCATCGGGCGGCGCAGCCGTTTGCCGATGACCCCGTCCTCGATGACGACCGTCGCATCGTCGCCCGGCACCTGCCGCCGCAGGTCGACCCCCTCCTGCTCGACGGCATCCGTGACCTCGTTGGGTTCGGCGAACCAGACCGGCTCACCCGGCCGCCGGTCGGCGTCGTCCGGGAAGTAGTCGTCGCTGCCGCCCTTGGTGCGGTCGTCGGCAGTCGTCACCCCCCGATGGTTGCACGCTCCGGCGTGTGACGCCCCGAGCGTGTCGGGGGTGTGTGCTGCACTGTCCGCAGAAAGTAGGAAACGGGCAGATCGTCATCATCGACCGGTACTGATCGACCGGTACTGATCGACCGGTACTGATCGACCGATACCGATCGACCGGTGATCATCCAGCGGAGGGGAGGGACCATGGCCGGACCACAGGCCGCCGGCGCGGTCCCGTCGTCGCAGTTGGACGACGTTCAGCGTTCCGTGATCGCGACCGACTCGCACACCCTGCTGCTGGGGCCCGCGGGAACAGGCAAGTCCACTGCCCTGGTGCACGCCACCGCGGCCTTGGCCGACCGCTGGGGGGCGGGCTGCGTGGTGGGCGTGGCCTCCGATCGCACCGCGGCCCGGTCCTGGCAGGGGCAGGTGGCCCCACTGGTCGACGGAGCGGTGCCGCCGATCACGACGCTGGCTGCCCTGGCCGTGGACCTGGTGGCGGGGGCGGCACCTGCTGCGGACACCGACGAGGCACCCCGCGTGCTGACCGGACCCGAACAGGAACTGCGGGTGCGCGAACTCCTGGACGGCACCCTCACCACCGCCGGAAATGAAGTGGAGTGGCCCCCCGAGTGGAAGCCGGCCCTGCCGACGCGCTCCTTCGCCCGCGTGCTGCGTCGCTGCCTGGCGCAGGCACGTCGGACCGGCTGGGACCCTCGGGATCTCCGCGCCGCCGCGGTCGCCGCGAACGATCCGGGCTGGGCTGCGGTCGCCGACTTCCTGGCCGAGTATCTCGACGTGCTCGACTGGGAAGGCGCCATCGACTACGCCGAACTGGGGGTGCGCGCGCTCCGGGCAGTGACGCTTGCGCCGCCGACGACCCCGTTGGTCGTGATTCTGGACGACGCTCAACATCTGGACCCGGTGCAAGCCCAGTTGGTCACCACCCTGACCGGGCGGGGCGGCCTTCTTGTCGCTGCGGCCGATCCCGACCAGTGCATGGCCTCGTACCGAGGCGCCGACCTGGCGGCGCTCACCGCCCTGGCCGACACCTGCCAGGTGCGGCGGGCGAATCGCGTCTACCGGGGCGGAAGCGCAGGTCGCGACGCAAGGCGCAACCTGCTCGGTTCCCGTTGGTACGCCGGACTGCCGGCCGAGGTGGGGCTCGGCTATCGCACGCCCGCGGTCGTTCACGAGGCGGTCGGGACCCAACTCGTGGCCGTCGAATTCGATGACCCGGTGGCGCAAGCCCTCCACCTCGCCGACCGGCTCCGGGCAGCGCATCGCGACGGTATCCCCTGGCGCGACATGGCGGTTCTGGTCACCAGTCCGGCACGGGAGATGGCTCCGCTCGTGCGCGGCCTGGCCCAGGCGCACATCCCCTTGCACGTGCCGACCACCGACGTCCCACTGGCGGCGCAGCCGGCCGTCGCCACGCTGGTCGCCGCCGCTGAGGTGGTGCTCGACGGAGGGAGCGATCCGGCCTCCTGGAAGGACTTGGTGTGCTCCGACATGATGGGGCTCCCGCCGCGCGAGTGGCGTGCTCTACTGCGGGTGAGCGAGCGGCGGTCCCGATCGGTGGCCGACCTGTGGCGCGACCCGCTGGCGGCGTCGGAGTTCCCCGAGGCAGGTCCCGCGTTGCGGGTGCTGACAGCCTTGGACCGGCGACTGGACCGGGCGCGCCGGCGCCATCTGTCCGGCGGGACCCCCGCCGAGGTCCTGTGGGACCTTTGGCACGGCGGGGACGATGTCTGGCCTGAACGACTGCGTCGTCGCGCTCTGACGACCGGTGAGGGTGCCGTCGCGGCTGGGCGCGACCTGGACAGTGTGATCCAACTGTTCCGGCTGGCGGAACGGGCTCCGGAACGATGGGGTGGTCAGCGTGGGCTGCGTTCGTTGCTGGACGAGATCGACCATCACGAGATCGCCGCTGAGCCCGACCTGAAGGCGGCATCGCGCTCTGACAGTGTCTCCGTTCTGTCCCTGCACCGCAGCCCGGGCCACTCGTGGCCACTGGTGGTCGTGACCGGACTGACCGAGGCGGCGTGGACGGCGACAGATTCGATCGGCCTGATCGACCCCGGACGACTCACCGCCGACACTCTGCTGCCCATGGCGCCCCGACGTGCCGCTGCGGAGCGCCGACGGCTGCTCACGATGGCCCTGGGGCGGGCGTCTCGGCAGCTCATCCTGTGTGCCGCAGGGGGCGCGGACGATCCCCCCACGGCCCTTCTCGCAGATGCCGGGATCACGATTCGCCGGGTGGTGGGGCGCCCGGCCGCCCCGCAGACCCCACTCGATCTGATCTTGCGCGCGCGCAGCGAGATGGTGGGGCACGGTTCGGCCGAGACCGCGGCTCGCAGTGCCCTCCAGCGTCTCGGCGCGTTGCGCGATACCACCGGAGCGCCGGTCTGCCCAGGCGCCGACCCGCGCCGTTGGCCCGGAGTCGCGGACTGGAGCATCGGTCCGGTCCCGCTGCGTCGCCCCGACCGCCCGCTGTCCTTGTCCGCCAGTGGCGTGGCCCTGCTGGATGAATGCCCCTTGCGGTGGCTGTTGCAGCGTGAGGCCCGCGGCGACCGGACGACCAGTCCGGCGGCCGATTTCGGGCTCATGGTGCACGAAGGGGCGGCGCTCCTGGTCCGCGAGCCGGACACGGATCCCCGTGCGCTGGTGGATCGGTTGTGGTCCCCGTCGGGTTATGACGCCAGCTGGTACGAAGCCCGCGAGCAGGACATGGCGGCGCTGGCGCTGCGACGGGCGGCTGCCTGGCTGGCGACCCGACCGGTCCCGGTGCTCGCCGAACACCCCATCGACCAGATCCTCGCGGCGGGCTCGGACCTTGTCCGCGTGCGCGGATCGGTGGACGTGGTGGAGGTCCACCCAGAACACGTGCTGGTGTGGGACCACAAGACCCGACGCAGTGTTGCCAGCACGTCGGACAGCTCCCACAGCGTTCAGCTGGGCATCTATCAATGGGCCCTGCAGGAAGCCCTCGGTCGGCCGGCGGAGGGCGCCGGACTGGTGCACCTGTGTGTGGCCGCGGGAACCAAGGAACCGGATCTTCCCAAAGTGCGCGAGCAACCTCCGTTATCCGACCGGGCCGACTGGATCGGACAGGTCGTGACGGACGCTGCCGCCGCGATCCGGGCAGAGCAGTTCCGCCCCCGCCCAGGAGCGGGTTGCCGGACCTGCCCGTTCCAGTCGTCCTGCCCGGCCCAGGGAGGTGGATCATGACTGCGCTCACACCACGCGAGCTCCCGGGATTGCTGGGGATCCCGTTGAGCGACGAGCAGCTCCAGGCAGCGACCGCACCTCTCGCCCCGCAGTTGATCGTCGCCGGCGCCGGTACGGGCAAGACCACGGTGATGGCAGCTCGGGTCGTGTGGCTGATCGCGACCGGTCAGGTACGTGCCGACGAGGTGCTGGGGCTGACCTTCACCAACAAGGCAGCGCACGAACTGCGGCAGCGGATTCGCCGGGCGACGGCGAAGATCCCCTCCGACGCCGGGGCCAACGATGGTGACCCCAGCGTCATGACCTACAACGGATTCGCCGCCCAACTCATCACCCAGTTCGGGCCCCTGACTGGCGTCGAGTCCGATGCCCGGCTCA
>WBZT01003280.1_pt1 | contig 10698 bp, 7 predicted proteins | sample 5204241 | NCBI WGS metagenome assembly WBZT01 (sample SAMN12344358, study PRJNA552823) | activated sludge metagenome | biome: Activated sludge suspended growth; feature: Nitrification reactor; material: Wastewater; isolation source: activated sludge from nitrification reactor of wastewater treatment...
TGCAGGACCGCGAGCACGAGAACCGCGGGCGCAACCGCGCCATCCGCAGCATCGTCTTCGAGCGCGTGCCCGGCGCGGACGGCCAGCCCGACCGGCTCTACGCCGAAGGCAAGGTGCCGCAGGGCGTGCAATCCGACGGCCGCCGCTGGCGCATCGCCCGCGCCGGCAAGGACGAGTTCAGGCTGGTCGGCGGCGGCGAGGTCGTCGGCCGCGTGCCGGAGGGGCTGCCTTCGTTCGGCCTGCCGAAGATTTCCTGGGAGATGATCGGCAGCCTGCTCTCCGCCACCATCGTCATCTCGCTGGTCGGCTTCATGGAGGCGATTTCCATCGCCAAGGCCATCGCCGCGCGGACCAAGCAGAAGATCGACCCGAACCAGGAGCTGCTCGGACAGGGCCTGTCGAACGTCGTCGGCGCGCTGACCCAGGCCTTCCCCGTCTCCGGTTCGTTCTCGCGCTCCGCCGTGAACATCAATGCCGGCGCCGTCACCGGCATGTCGTCGGTGTTCACCGGCCTCTTCGTGCTGCTCACGCTGCTGTTCCTGACCCCGCTGCTCTACCACCTGCCGCAGGCGGTGCTGGCGGCGGTGATCATCATGGCCGTCATCGGCCTGGTGAACTTCGCCGCCATCAAGCATGCCTGGCAGGCCAGCCGGCATGACGGCATCGCCGCCATCGTCACCTTCGTCGCCACGCTGGCCTTCGCACCGCACCTCGACAACGGCATTCTCGTCGGCGCCGGCCTGGCCATCGGCCTCTACCTCTACCGGACCATGACGCCGCGCGTGGCCATCCTCGGCCGCCACGCCGACGGCACGCTGCGCGACGCCAGGCTGCACAAGCTGCCGGCCTCGGAGGTCGTCACCGCGGTGCGCTTCGACGGCCGCCTGTATTTCGCCAACGTCGCCTTCTTCGAGGACGCCATCCTCGAGGCCGTCGCCGCCAACCCGAAGGCGCGCTGGCTGCTGGTGGTGGGGGAGGGCATCAACGAGCTCGACGCCTCCGGCGAGGAGGTCATCCACCATCTGGTCGAGCGGCTGCGCGGCAACGGCGTCAACATGGTCTTCTCCGGCCTGAAGAAACAGGTGCTCGACGTGATGCGCGCCACCGGCCTGTACGAGGCGATCGGCGAGAAGCATTTCCACATCACGGCGGACCGCGCGCTGGAGGCGATCAGCGCCGAGGTCGAGGCGCAGGGCATCGAAGGCGCCTTCTGCCTGCTGCCGCAGAAATGATGGGGTCATGATGTCCGGAACTGACGCGCGCCGCGCCCGGCCCGGCCTGTTAAGATAAGCACCACTGCCATGTCCGCCCTGCTGTCCATCGACGTCCTGCTGATTGCCGCCTGCGCCTGGCTGGCGATCGGGCTCGCAGGCCTGGCGGCGCCGCGTAACCTGCTGTTCATCAGCAAGGTTCTCTTCCCGCTCGGCGCCCTCGTCGGCGTGTTGGCGGGACTGACTTCCCTGCGCTTCCTCGGCGCCTCGGCGGAGGTCGCCGTGCTGGCGATCGGCCTGCCCGACCTGCCGTTCCACCTGCGCCTCGACAACCTCGCCGCGGTCTTCGTCCTGCTGCTCGGCTTCGCCTCGGCCGGCATCTCGGTTTTCGCCGCCGGCTATTTCAGGAAAGGCGAAGGCGCCGCGCCGGGCCTGATGTGCCTGCAGTACCACTTCTTCCTTGCCAGCATGCTGCTGGTGCTGCTGGCCGACGACGCCTATGCCTTCATGGTGGCCTGGGAGGGCATGGCGCTGTCCTCGTTCTTCCTCGTCACCACGGACCATCGCCACGCCGAGATCCGCCGTGCCGGCTACCTTTACCTGCTGATCGCCCACGTCGGCGCCATCAGCATCCTGCTCTCCTTCGGCGTGATGACCTCGGGCAGCGGCGACTACAGCTTCGCTGGCATGCGCGCGCAGACGCTCTCGCCGTTCTGGGCCTCGGCGGCCTACCTGCTGGCGCTGCTCGGCTTCGGCGCCAAGGCGGGCCTGCTGCCGGTGCACGTCTGGCTGCCGGAGGCGCACCCGGCGGCGCCCTCGCCGGTGTCGGCGATGATGAGCGGCGTCATGCTGAAGACCGCCATCTACGGCCTGCTGCGGGTCTCCTTCGACCTCCTCGGCGAGCCGCTCTGGTGGTGGGGCGTGGTGGCGATGAGCATCGGCCTCGCCACCGCCGTCTTCGGCGTGCTCTACAGCACGGTGCAGAGCGACATGAAGCGCCTGCTCGCCTACTCCTCGATCGAGAACATCGGCCTGCTCGCCGTGGCGCTGGGACTGACTTTGATCTTCCACGCCTACCGCATGGAGGCCCTGGCGGCGCTGGCCATGACGGCGCTGCTCTACCACTGCCTGGCCCACGCCGGCTTCAAGAGCCTGCTCTTCCTGTGCACCGGCTCGGTGCTGCATGCCACCCGTGAGCGCAGCCTGGGCAAGCTGGGCGGCCTCATCCACCGCATGCCCTGGGTGGCCTGGCTGGCGCTCGCCGGCGTCATCGCCAGCGCCGGCCTGCCGCCGCTCTCGGGCTTCCTCTTCTCGCCCGGCCTGCCGCACCCCTGGCTCAACATGGTGGTGCCGGTGGCCGCCGCGGTGGTGGCGCTGGTGGCGGCGCTGGCCGGCTTTGCCATGGTCAAGTTCTACGGCATCATCTTCCTCGGCCAGATGCGCGAGCCGGCGCTCAAGGATGCCCACGACGCCGGCCCCTGGGAGCGCATCGGCCTGGTCTGGCTGGCGGGGCTGACCTTCCTGCTGGGCGTGCTGCCGACCGCCGTGATTTCCGTCATCGACGCCGCCACGCAACAGATGCTGGGCACGGGCCTGGCCGACAAGGTGCGCGAGCACGGCTGGTGGATGCTGGCGCCGATCTCGCCCAACCGGGCGAGCTACGAGCCGCTGGTCTTCCTCGCCACCATCGCCGCCGCGGTGCTGCTGGGCCGCCAGCTGGTGCACCGCCTCTACCACGGACGCCTGCGCCGCTCGCCGGCATGGGACTGCGGCTACGTCTTCCAGGGCCCGCGCGCGCAGGACACGGCCGAGGGCTTCAGCCAGCCGATCCGCCGCATCTTCGAGCCGATGTTCCGCATGGAGCGGCATTTCCCGTCGGTCCGCGACGAGAAGCCGTATTACAGCGTGAAGGTGGAAGACCACTTCTGGCACTGGCTCTACCTGCCCGTGGCGCGCCTGGCCGAGTGGGTGTCGCGGCTCATCATCCGGCTGCAGGGCGGACGCATCGCCATCTACCTGCTCTACAGCTTCCTCACCCTGATTCTCCTGCTGCTGGTGGCGCGGCCATGAACGTCTTTGGCTTTCTGGGGCAATTATTCGCCATCGCGCTCGCGCTGCTGCTGGCGCCGCTGCTCACCGGCTGGGTGAACCAGTGCCGCGCCTGGCTGCAGAACCGCTCGGCGCCGCCGCTGCTGCAGCCCTACTACATGCTGCACAAGCTGTTCCTCAAGGACGTCGTGCTGGCGCACGGCGCCTCCCACCTGTTCCGCTTCGCGCCCTTCGTGGTGTTCGGCTGCATGGCGCTGGCCTGCGCCATCATCCCGACGCTGTCCACCGACCTGCCGCTGGCGCCGGCCGCAGACACCATCGCCCTGGTCGGCGTCTTCGGCCTGGCGCGCATCTTCATCTCGCTGGCGGCGATGGATGTCGGCACCTCCTTCGGCACGCTGGGCGGCCGGCGCGAGATGCTGGTCGGCTTCCTCGCCGAGCCGGCCCTGCTGATGGTGATCTTCACCACGGCGATGATCTCCCAGTCGACCTCGGTCGCCACCATCGTCGAGACCCTGGCGCACCGCGATTTCATCATCTACCCGAGCCTGGCCTTCGCCGGCATCGCCTTCACCTTCGTCTCCTTCGCCGAGAACGCGCGGGTGCCGGTGGACAATCCGGCCACCCACCTCGAGCTGACCATGATCCACGAGGCGATGATCCTCGAGTACTCGGGCCGCCACCTGGCGCTGATCGAGTGGGCGGCCAGCCTCAAGCTCTACGCCTATTCCTGCCTCGGCCTGGCGCTGTTCTTCCCCTGGGGCATCGCCGAGGGCGACAGCGTGTTCGGCCTGCTGCTGGCGATTCCGGTGCTGGTGGCGAAGCTCGCCATCGGCGGCGTGCTGCTGGCCGGCATCGAGACCATCAACGCCAAGGTGCGCATCTTCCGCGCGCCGGAGTTCCTCGGCACCGCCTTCCTCTTCGCGGTGCTCGGGCTGCTGGTGCGCCTGCTGCTGGAGAGCCGGGTATGACGGACGTGCCCTTGTCCACCCAGCTCATCAACCTGTTCGCCGCGGTGGTGCTGCTGCTGGCCTTCGCCATGCTGGCGCAGCGCCGCGTGCTGCCGCTCATCAACCTGTTCGCCCTGCAGGGGCTGACGCTGTGCCTGTCCACCCTGGTGGTCGCCTTCACCACCGGCCAGGCGCATCTCTACGGCTCGGCGGCCCTGACCCTGGTGCTCAAGGCCATCCTGCTGCCCTGGATCCTGCATCGCCTGGTGCGCAAGCTCCAGGTCAAGGCCGACGTGGAGGGCCTGATCAACATTCCGACCACCATGATCGCCGGCATCGTCCTGGTGATGATCGCCTTCAACGTCGCCCTGCCGATTTCCCAGCTCTCCAGCACCATCAGCCGCGGCACCCTGGGCATCGCGCTGGCCAGCGTCATGCTGGCCTTCCTCATGATGATCATCCGCACCAAGGCGATTCCCCAGGTGGTGGGCTTCCTCGCCATGGAGAACGGCCTGTTCCTCGCCGCCACCAGCGCCACTTACGGCATGCCGATGGTGGTCGAGCTGGGCATCGCCCTCGACGTGCTGGTCGGCGCCATCATCCTCGGCGTCTTCTTCTTCCAGATCCGCGAGCAGTTCGACAGCCTCGACATCCGCCACCTGGAACGGCTGAAGGACAACTGATGGACCTCTTCATACTGATGCTCGCCATTCCCCTCGTCAGCGGCCTGCTGCTGACGGTGGTGGGCGAGCGCGCCTGGGCGCCCAACCTGAACATCATCGCCAGCGCCGGCACCTTCCTTGCCTCGGCCCTGCTGACCGTCCAGATCGTCGCCGCCGGCCCGCGCTTCGCTTTCGGCGATATGTTCTTCATCGATTCGCTCAACGTCTTCCTGGTCGCGCTGACCGCCTTCGTCGGCCTTACCACCAGCATCTTCTCCGGCCCCTACATGCGCAACGAGCGCGAGCACGGCCGGCTCACCGCGGCGCGCCTGCGCCTCTACAAGGGCATGTTCCAGCTGTTCATGTTCACCATGCTGGCGGCGCTCACCACCAACAACCTCGGCATCCTCTGGGTGGCGATGGAGGCGGCGACGCTGACCACCGTGCTGCTGGTCTCGCTCTACCGCACGGCGGCCAGCCTGGAGGCGGCCTGGAAATACTTCATCCTCTGCGGCGTCGGCATCGCCCAGGCGCTGTTCGGCACCATCCTGCTCTACTTCGCCGCCGAGCGCGTGCTGGGGCAGGAGGGCAGCGCACTGCTGTGGACCCACCTGGTGGACGTCAAGGGGCAGCTCGAGCCTACGATCATGGCGCTGGCCTTCATCTTCCTGCTGGTCGGCTACGGCACCAAGGTGGGCCTGGCGCCGCTGCACAACTGGCTGCCCGACGCCCATGCCGAGGGCCCGACGCCGGTCTCGGCGGTGCTCTCCGGCCTGCTGCTCAACGTCGCCCTCTACGCCATCCTGCGCGTCAAGGTGCTCGCCGACGGCGCCATTCCCAGCGGCTTCGCCGGCCACCTGATGATGGGCTTCGGCCTGCTGACGCTGGTGGTGGCCGCCTTCTTCCTGTCGCGGCAGAAGGACATCAAGCGCATGTTCGCCTACTCGTCGATCGAGCACATGGGCCTCATCACCTTCGCCTTCGGCATGGGCGGGCCGGTCGCCAACTTCGCCGGCCTGCTGCACATGACCATGCATTCGCTGACCAAGTCGGCCATCTTCTTCACCGTCGGACACGCCGCGCAGAAATGCGGCACCCAGCTGATGGAGGACATCCGCGGCCTCATCAAGATCAACCCGGTGATCGGCTGGGGCCTGATGCTCGGCACGCTGGCCATCCTCGGCATGCCGCCCTTCGGCGTCTTCGCCAGCGAGTTCATGATCCTCACCCACGCCATGAAGCATCACCCCTGGGCCACGCCGATCCTGCTGCTGGCCCTCGGCGTCGCCTTCGCCGCCATCTTCGGCAAGGTGCAGCCGATGGTCTTCGGCGAGACCCGCGCCAAGCCGCTGCCGCATGCGCCGGCCATCACGCCGGTGTTCGTGCATCTGGCCATCGTACTGATGCTGGGACTGTGGATTCCGCCTTACCTGACGCGCTGGTTCCACGAGGCCGCGAGGATGCTCGGCTGATGAAGTTCTTCGGCGAACCCATCGAATTCGAGAAGCAGGCCGGCATCGGCAGTCCGGTGTGGCGCGGACGCGCCGAGAGCGGCGAGGCGCTGCAGGCCTTCACCGTCGCCGTCCATCGAAATGACGGACGCCTGGCCGCGCTGTGGGGCAGCGACGAGCGCCCGCGCAGCGAGGGCTTCCGTTTGCATTGCGTATTCGGCTTGACTGCAGGCCATGCCTGGGTCAGCCTGGACCTGCCGGCGGACAAACCCGTCTATCCCGATCTTTCCGGCATCTTCCCCGCCGCCAATCGCATGCAGCGGGCGACGCGCGACCTGGTCGGCATCGCCACGGCGGGCGGCGACCAAAGGCCCTGGCTGCGCCACGGTGCCTGGCCGGCGGACTGGCATCCGCTGCGCCACGATGCGGGCGAGGGGCGCGGTTTTTCGAATGCGCCCTCCGACTACGAGTTCGTCCAGGTCGGCGGCGAGGGCGCCCACGAGATTCCCGTCGGCCCCATCCACGCCGGCATCATCGAGCCCGGCCACTTCCGCTTCTCCGTCGTCGGCGAGCGGGTGCTGCGCCTCGAGCAGCGCCTCGGCTACCAGCACAAGGGCGTTGAGAAGCTGTTCATCGGCAGGAACATTGCCGAAGGGGCCCGGCTCGCCGGCCGCGTCTCCGGCGACTCGACCTGCGCCTACGCCTGGGCCTATGCCTCGGCTGTCGAGGCCGCCTGCGGCGTCAGTCCGCCGCCGCGCGCACTGATGCTGCGCGCGCTGATGCTCGAGCGCGAGCGCGTCGCCAACCACCTCGGCGATCTCGGCGCGCTCGGCAACGACGCCGCGCTGGCCTTCGGTTTCTCCCAGTTCATGCGCCTGAAGGAGGACTGGCTGCGGCAGAACGCGAAACTCTTCGGCCACCGCTTCATGATGGACCGCATCGTGCCCGGCGGCACGGCGCTCGACCTGGATGCGCCCGCCCTCTCGGCCATCGTCGAGCAATGCGACGTCGTCGGCCGCGAGGTGAAGGCGCTCAAGAAGATCTACGACGAGCATGCCGGCCTGCAGGACCGCTTCCTCACCACCGGCGCCATCGATGCCGACCTGGCGCGCGAACTGTCCCTCACCGGCTTCGCCGCGCGCGCCACCGGCCTGATCCTCGATGCCCGCGCCCACCGGCAGGGCTACACGCCGCCGTCGCCCTGGGCGATGCTGGGCGTGCGACCGGTCACCGACGAGCGCGGCGACGTGGCGGCGCGGGCGGCGGTGCGCTTCGCGGAAATCGTCGAATCGCTGCGTCTGCTGCGGGAGATCGCCGTCGGTCTGCCCGACAGCGCGGTGTGCGTCGAGGCGCCGCCGCTTTCCGGCGGCAGCGGCCTCGGCGTCGTCGAGGGCTGGCGCGGCGAGGTGCTGGTCGGCGTGGCGCTCGATGGCGAGGGCCGGCTGGCGCGCGTGCATCCGCACGATCCGTCCTGGCAGGCCTGGCCGGCGCTGGAGCACGCGGTGATGCGCGACATCGTTCCCGACTTTCCGCTCATCAACAAATCGTTCAACCTTTCCTACAGCGGAGCGGACCTGTGATTCCCATGCTCAAGCGCATCCTGCGCACCGGCATCCTCACCGAGCCGCCGCCCGAGGCCGGCGCGGAACAGCGCGAGATGAGTCAACTGAGCGACGAGATCCTGCGCATCCTCGGCCGCGCGCTGACCATCCGCGCGGTGGACGCCGGTTCCTGCAACGGCTGCGAACTGGAGATCCACGCCCTCAACAACCCCTACACCAACCTCGAGGGCTACGGCATCAAGTTCGTCGCCAGCCCGCGCCACGCCGACATGCTGCTGGTCACCGGCCCGGTGACGAAGAACATGGAGCATGCGCTGAAGGTGGCCTACGACTGCACGCCGGACCCGAAGCTGGTGGTGGCGGTCGGCGATTGCGGCTGCACGGGGGGCGTCTTCGGCGAGAGCTACGCCAGCTGCGGCCCCGTGGAGAAGGTCATCCCGGTCGATGTGCGCGTGCCCGGCTGTCCGCCGACGCCCGTCGCGCTGCTGCGCGGCATCCTGGCGGCGGTGCGCCGATGAATCACGCTCTCGGAACGGTGAAGTAGAAGGTGGCGCCGGCCTCCGGCGCGGATTCCGCCCGGATGCGGCCGCCGTGCCGCTCGATCAGGCGCTTGACGATGGCCAGGCCGACGCCGGTGCCGGGGAACTGACTTTCGCTGTGCATCCGCTGGAACATGCCGAACAGCTTGTCGGCGTAGCGCATGTCGAAGCCGGCGCCGTTGTCGCGCACGAAGAAGACGTCTTCATCCCCCTCGCGGCTGCAACCCACTTCCACGCGCGGCGCGCTGCGCCCGGCGGAGAACTTGAGGGCGTTGCCGACCAGGTTCTGCAGGACCTGGTGCAGCATGGTCGCGTCGCCCTCCACCAGCGGCAGGGCCGCGACGTCGACGCGGGCGGCCGGATGGTCGCCGGCCATCTCGGTGGCGATGCTGCGGGCCAGCTTGCCCATGTCGACCGGCGCGCGATGCAGCGGCTTCTGCGCGGCGCGGCTGTACTCGAGGATTTCCTCGATGAGCGCGCCGAGCTTGCTGCTGTTGGCGACGATGCGGTCGAGCATGCCCTGGCCGTCGTCCGAGAGCTGGGCGCGCTCGTTCTCCAGCAGGAGACGGGAAAAGCCGTTGATGGCGCGCAGCGGCGCGCGCAGGTCGTGCGAGACGGTGCTGGAGAAGGATTCCAGTTCCTTGTTGGCCCGCTCCAGTTCGACGGTGCGCTCGGCGACGCGCCGCTCGAGGGATTCGTTGATCTCGCGGATGCGCCGTTCTGATTCGACGCGCTCGGTGATGTCCTCCTTGATGGCGACGTAGTTGGCGATGCGGCCGTGCTCGTCGATGACGGCCGCGATCACCGTCTCCTCCCAGTAGAGCGCGCCGTCCTTCCGGCGGTTGTAGAGCTGCCCCGTCCAGATGCCGCCGCCGGTGATCGTCTGCCACATGTCCTTGTAGACCGCCAAGGGCGTCTGGCCGGACTTGAACAGGCGCGGATTGCGGCCGATGACTTCCTCGGCCCGGTAGCCCGTCACCTTCGTGAAGTGGCGGTTGGCGTACTCGATGTTGCCCGAGGTGTCGGTGACGAAGATGGATACCGGGCTTTGCTCGACGGCCTGGAACAGCGGCCGGATGCGGTTGTAGGAATCCGTCAGATTCTCGCGCAGGTTGTTGTAGGCGGCGACCAGGGCATCGAGCTCGTCGGGCTGCGGCGGCGGCTTGCGCTCGAGCACGACCGGCGTGTTGAGGTTCTCGAAGGAGGCCTGGCCGACATGGCTTGCGAAGCTTTCGAGGTGGCGTGTGACCAGGCGGTGCACCAGCAGGAACATGAAGAGGGCGACCAGCGCCGTCTTGGCGATGTTGGCGCCGACGATGAAGACGGCGCGCTCGACGAAGCGCGCGCGGGTCACCTCCAGGTCGGCGTCCACGACCAGTTCGCCGATGACCTGGCGGCGGCCGCGGTAGTCGTATTCCAGCGGCCAGCGCTGGGTCATGCGCGCCTCCGTCCTCGGCTTGCCCGAGGTGGCCAGCACCTGGCCGTCCACGAGGACTTCGGCGTGGCTGAAGTCGCGCCGCTGGCTGATGCCGTTGAGCACGATGGCGAGCTGCTTGCGGTCGGACACCCAGACGGCTTCGACGATGCTGGGCAGGATGCTCTGTTCGATCTGGCCGAAGCGCTCCTCCACCTCGCGCAGGTCGTCGCGGTATTCCCAGGTCAGCTGCGCGACGGTGACCACCAGGGCGATCGAGCCGCTGAACAGGACGGTCCACAGGATCAGCCGGCGCGCCAGCGTGTGGCTGATGACCCGGGGCAGATCGCGCAGCATGGAAGCGGGGGATCAGCGCCGCGCCGCCAGCGGCGCCAGGGTTTCGTCGAAGATGCGCCGGTAGCTGCCATCCTTCTTCATCGTGGCCAGCGCCGCCGCCAGCTTGTCGACCAGCGACGCATGCTTGCGGTGCAGATAGATGAACATCTCCGTGCTGGCGAGCGGCGGCTCGAGCAGACGGGCGTCGAGGGCCAGCTCGCGCGCCCACCACAGGCCCTGCCAGCGCTCGTAGAGGATGACGTCGGTGCGGTCCTGGCGCAGCAGCTCGAAAAGCTGCTCGGCATTGCGCACGCGGGTGATGTCGCCGTGCCCCCCCAGATTGTTCTCGAACACCTTCCAGCCGATGATGTGAGCGACGTTGTAGGGGGCCAGGGCGTTCCAGGTCCGCGTCTCGAAGCGATGCTTGCGGCTGTAGGCGACGAAATCGTTGTCGATGACCTTCTCGGGCACGCGGACCAGGTTCGGGTACTGCTTCTCCAGCCCCTTGATGCGCATCGCCATGC
>WBZT01003283.1_pt1 | contig 10694 bp, 8 predicted proteins | sample 5204241 | NCBI WGS metagenome assembly WBZT01 (sample SAMN12344358, study PRJNA552823) | activated sludge metagenome | biome: Activated sludge suspended growth; feature: Nitrification reactor; material: Wastewater; isolation source: activated sludge from nitrification reactor of wastewater treatment...
GCGACCACGTCGGCGATGTGCGCTTCGTTGCCCGTGACGCTCGGGATGTCGACCAGCGTGACGAGCAGTTCCGCGATCGATTCGGCGGTGGGACGCATGCTTGAACCTCGTTGGAAAAGGGTGAGCGGAAGCTAGCACCCGTCATCGGCTTGCGCCACCGGCGCGCGCCCACTAGCGTGGCCGCCGTGAACGATTCTCCGCACTCGATTCCGGCGCTCTCGGCGCTGCGCTTCGTCGGCCGCGACGTGCTCGGCGTGCTGCACCGCGTGACGACCAATGACCTCGCGTCGCTCGCCGAGGGCGCGTCGCGCGCGACGCTGTTCTGCGACTTCCGCGGCCGGCTGCTGCACCGCGCGCTCGTCGTGCGCACCGCCGACGGCGCGTGGCTCGTCACCGACTCGCCCGGCGATGCGCTCGCGGAGTTCGTCGACTCGAAGGTGTTCCGCGAGGACGTGAAGCTCGCCGAGGGACCGACGAGCGTGCCCGCGTCGCTCGCGGCGATCGCACGCGACGCGTTCGGCGCCGACGAGGCGGCGCGCATCGAATCGGGCCTGCCGCGCTTCGGTCACGAGGTCACCGAGGACTTCAATCCGTACGAAGCGAACCTCGCGCGCGAGGTCCACCTGTCGAAGGGCTGCTACACGGGACAGGAAGCGCTGCAGCGGCTGGTGACCTACGACAGCGTGCGCCGCCGGCTCGCGCGCGTCTCGGGCACCGGCGGCGCGCCCGCGCCTCAGGACGTGCTCGCCGGCGACGAAGCGGTGGGCCGGCTCACGAGCGCGATCGCGTCGTTCGATGGCTGGCGCGGGCTCGCGATCGTGCGCGGCGCGACGCTCGAGCAGGGCGCGACGCTGCGGCTGGCCGACGGCACCGCGATCCGCAGCGTCCAGCCGTTCGAACCCGCGACACCGCTCGGCCGCGGCTGAACCTGGGTGCGATTGCGCACCGGCGCACGATCCCGTGCGCGATCCTGCCCACCACGGGCACAGCACCCACCGCAGGCAACACGCGAGGTCCCGCCCGCAACTCGTTGCCCGAGAATCGCGTCGACCGAGCGCCGGCAAGCACCATTCCGATGGCACCGGGCGTGCAGTAAGGAGTCTTCGCAACTCCGATACTTCCAGCATCGGTCCCGTTGCGAGAGTCTGGGCAAGGCTCTTGGAAACGCGGTCACGTTCCCCCCGGACGTGGCCGCGTCCTTCTTTGCGGCGCCGGCGAGCTCCGACGACGACGGGCGGCGCCGACGTGGCGCGCAGCGGCGGCCCGGGTCGCGCTTGGGCACCGCGAGCCGCGCGTCGCGGCCCGGCGGCCTAGGCGGCTTCCTCGCCGCCCTCGGGCGCTTCGGCGTCGTCCACCACCAGCGCGTCGGTCGTGAGCACGAGCCCGGCGATGCTGGCCGCGTTCTGCAGCGCGCAGCGCACGACGCGCACCGGATCGATCACGCCTTCGGCCTCGAGTTCGCCGAAGCGGCGCGTGCGCGCGTTGAAGCCGAAGCTGCCGCCGCCCTCGCGCAGCCGCGCGACGATCACGCCGCCGTCCTCGCCCGCGTTCTGGCCGATCTGCCACGCGGGCTCGGCGAGCGCTGCGCACACGACGTCGCGACCCGCGGCCGCCGCGCCGCTCGCCTCCATTGCGCGCACGGCGTCGCCCGCGCGGAGCAGCGCGACGCCGCCGCCGGGCACGATGCCTTCCTCGAGCGCCGCGCGTGTGGCGGCGAGCGCGTCCTCGAGCTGCGATCGCTTCGCGTGACGCTCGAACTCGGTGGCCGCGCCGACGCGGATCACCGCGACGCCGCCCGCCAGTCGCGCGAGCCGCTCGCGCAGCGCCGCGCCGTCGCCGGCGTCGCGCTGCAGCTCGCGGCGCAGAGCCGCGACGCGTGCGCCGAGCGCGTCGCCGCGCCCGCCGCCCTGCCGCAGCGTCGTGTGCTCGAGCGTCGCGTGCGCATGGCGCGCACGGCCGAACCACGCGGGCTCGAAGCGCGACGCCTCGCGGCCGAGATCGGGCGCCACGACCTGCCCGCCCGTGAGCAACGCGAGGTCGTCGAGCAGCTCGCGGCGCGCGGCCTTCGTGCGCGCCAGCGCCACCGCCACCGACGGCGCGGTGCCGCGCAGGCGGTTGACGACGAGCACCTGCAGCGCCGCTTCGCCGATCCGCTCGCACAGCAGCAGCAGCGGACGCGAGAGGCGCGTCGCGTGCTCGAGCACCGGCACCACGTCATCGGGCCGATCGAGCGCCGTGTCGAAGAGCGCGACGAGCGGGTGCTCGAGCGAGGCCTCCATCGATTCGGCGTCGGTGATGAAGTAGGGCGACGCGTAGCCGCCTTCGAAGCGCGTGCCCTCGACCACGTCGAGCGACAGGCCCGCCGCGCGGCCCTCCTCCACCGTCACCACGCCCTCGGTGCCGACGCGTTCGAGCGCGTGGGCGACCAGCTCGCCCATCTCGCGGTCGCCCGCCGCCACGGCGCCGATGCGCTCGAGGTCACGCGTGCCGTCGACGCCGCGCGCCGACGCGGCGAGCGATTCGAGCGCCGCGTCGACGGCGCGATCGAGGCCGCGGCGCAGGTTCAGCGGATGGTGTCCGGACGCGATCGCGCGCAGGCCGTCGCCGATCATCCGGTGCGCGATCACGGTCGACGTCGAGGTGCCGTCACCGGCCACGGTCGCGGTGCGGAACGCGGCCTCGCGCAGCAGGCGCACGCCGGCGTTCTCGAACGGATCGGCGAGCTCGATCTCCTGCGCGACCGCGATGCCGTCGCGCGTGATCGCGGGCACGCCGTGCAGCCGGTCGAAGACGACGCTGCGCCCGCGTGGCCCGAGCGTGATCCGCACCGCGTTCGCGAGCTGGTCCACGCCGCGCCACAGCGACTGCCTCGCTTCGTCGTCGAACCGCACCCGTCGGGCCATGCATCCTCCGGCGCGATGGCGTCCGATCCACCGCGTGCGCCGGGTTATCGGCCGTGCGCGACGCGTCGTGAAGCGCGGCGTCGCGCGCTCGCGCGGGCCGCGCGGGGCGCGGCGCGAACGCGTCAGCGCGACGGTCCGCCGGCGTCGGCGCCGGCGCGCGTCAGCGCGGCAGCAGGCCCGCGGCCCGCGCGGCGTCGACGATGTCGGCGCTCGCGCCGGGCAACGCGGCGGCCGTCTTCAGCCAGCGCGCGGCCTCGAGCGAGTCACCGGCCTGCGAACGGCAGATGGCGAGCCGGAACGCGGCCTGCGGATCGGCCGGGTCGGCGGCGGCGAGCTTGGCGTAGCAGGTGCCGGCGGCGTTCCAGTCGCCCGCGTCCGAGAACGCGGCCGCGAGCTGGCGCTGGTGCTCGGCCCACGCGTGGTCGTGTGCCGCGGCGCGCGCGACGTCCTCGTCGCCCGCGTGCACCTCGATCCAGCCGCGCGTCGTGTCGTACGAAAAGAAGTAGTCGATGCCTTCGGGTGCGTTCTTCGCGCGCGGCGTCCACCCGCTCCAGAAGCCGCCCGAGAGCGTCGAGTCGCCGTACCACACGCGCAGCGAAGGTCCGTCGCCCGCGAGGAAGCCGACGCGGTCGGGCACGCCGGCGAAGAAGAGCCGCGAGTGCCGCGGCACGCTCGCGTGCTGCTTCAGCAGGTCCGCGCGAAGCCCGCGCAGCATCGCGGCGGCGCGGCGCTGGTAGCTCGCCTCGCCCCAGTCGAGCGACGGCGTCCGCGCGCGCGCGACGCCGAGCACGCCGACGATCGCGACCAGCGCGAGCGCGATCGGCAGCCGACGCGACGCGAGCGGCGCGAGAGCGAGCACGAGCCCGAGCGCGCCGAAGAGCGCGTAGTAGCCGTGCCAGCCGAGCCCCGGCAGCAGCAGCGGCAGCCATCCGAGCAGCGCCCATGCGGCGCCGAACATCTCCGCGCCTCCCGCGGGCAGCGGCGCCCCGTCCTCGCGGCGGCGCGGCCAGCGCACCCACGCCAGCGCGGCCAGGAGCGCGACCGGAGCCCACGCGGCGCGCGCAAGCGCGGCGAACCCGCCCTCGGGGCGCGGCCACGCGTCGAGGTTCGCCGGCAGCAGCAGCGCGCGCAGGAACGCGACCGGCGCCGCAACGCGCGCCTCGGGCGGCGCGCCCTCGATCGCGGCGTGGCGCCAGAAGCGTCCGCCCAGCTGCGGATGCACGCCGGCCCACGCGAGCGTGACCACCGCGAGCGGCGCCACGTGCGCGAGCGCGACGCGGAGCGAGCGGCGCGCGACGAGCAGCTCCCACGCGAGCAGCACGCCGGGCAGCACGCAGGCGGTCTCCTTGGACAGCAGCGCGAGCACGAACGCGATCGTCGCGATCGCGCGCCGCTCGGACACCCACGCGCGGATCGCGAGCAGCGACCACAGCAGCATCCACAGGTCCTGCACGCCCGCGACCCACAGCAGCGGCAGCGCCCACGCGCTCATCGCCGCGGCCGACGCCAGCGCCCACGCCGATGCGCGCGCGCCGGCGAAACGCCGCACGAGCCCGGCGAACGACGCGAACACGGCGAGCGCGAGCACGAGGCTCGCGGCGTGGAAAACGAGCTCGCTCGGGCCCGCGAGCTTCTGCAGCGCCCAGTAGTGCAGCTCGCGCGACCACGGCCGGTACCACGCGAACGCGAGCCGGCCGAAGCCCCACAGCGACGCGAACGGCGCGCCGCGCGTGCGGTCGAGAAAGACGTAGTCGTCGTTGACGAACGGGAAGCCGAGCGCGTCGCGGAACGACACCGCGACGAAAGCGGCGAGCAGCAGCAGGCCGATCGCGTCGCGCGCGTCCTGCCCCCGGACGGGACGCTCCGGGGGCAGGACCGGCGGATCACGGCGGCTCGCCGCGGCCCGCCCCGATGCGTTCAGGGGCGCCACTCGGCGAGGAAGATGTTGGTTTCGCCCGGCACCTTGCCGCCGCGGTTCGAGCAGAAGACCAGCCACTTGCCGTTCGGCGAGAACATCGGGAAGCCGTCGAAGTCCGGATCGCGCGTCACCGGCACGGGCTCGCCGCCCTTCACGCTCACGAGATAGAGATCGAAGTTACGGCCGCGCGGCGTCTCCCAGTTCGACGAGTAGATGAGGCTCTTGTCGTCGGGCGTGAAGAACGGCGCGAACGACGCGCCCTTCTTGAACGTGAGCTGCTTCGCGTGACGCCCATCCGCGTCGGCGACCCACAGATCCATCGACGACGGCCGCACGAGGTCCTGATTCAGCAGGTCGCGGAACACCGCGTTCTGCAGCGAGTCGGCCGTGCGGTGCGTGCGCCAGCAGATGCGCTTGCCGTCGTGCGAGAAGAACGCGCCGCCGTCGTAGCCGGGCGCGTCCGTCAGGCGCGTGAGGCCGGTGCCGTCCATGTGCATCTTGTACAGGTCGACATCGCCGTCGCGCTTGCTGGTGAAGATCATCCACTGGCCGTCGACCGACATCGTGCCTTCGGCGTCGTAGCCCTCGCGGTTCGTGAGCCGCTGCAGGTCGCTGCCGTCCGGCTTGCACGTGAAGATCTCGTAGCCGGGATAGATCGCCCACGTGTAGCCCTTGCTCATGTCGGGCTCGGGCGGGCAGTCCGGCGAAGCGAGGTGCGTCGAGGCGAACAGCACGCGCTGATCGTGGTCGTAGAAGTAGCCGCACGTCACGCGGCCCTTGCCGGTGCTCACCATCGTGACCTTGCCGGTCGCGAGGTCGTAGACGTACTCCTGATCGCACTTGTACTCGTCGCGCATCGACTGGAACACGAGCTTCGTGCCGTCGCCGCTCCAGTACGCTTCGGCGTTCTGGCCGCCGAACGTGAGCTGCCACAGGTGCGCGAAGTGCGACTCGCCGGCACGGATCAGCGTGTCGGCGGCCTGCGCGCTGGGCGGCACGGGACGGAACGCGGCCGGCTTCGGGGCCGCGACGGCGAGCGTCGCGGTCGCGAACACGAGGACGAACGTCTGGGCGAGCGGGTGCTTCATCGTCATGGTCTCCTTCCGAGCGTGGCCACGAGGTCGATCTCCTTGCCGTCGCGCTTGACGGTGATGCGCACGTCCATGCCCGGCTTCCGCGACCGCAGGGCGAACGTGTAGTCGTAGATGTTGTCCACGCGGATGCCGTCGAAGCGGACGATCACGTCGCCGCCCTTCAGGCCCGCCTTCTCCGCCGGCCCGCCCGCGCGCACGCCCGAGAGCAGCACACCGCCCTCGGTCTGCATGTAGTCGGGCACCGTGCCGAGGTACGCGCCGTAGCCGCCACCGCCGGCGATGCGGCCCTGGCTCTCGTCCGCCTTCGCCTTCTGGTAGACGAGCTTCGGACGCGCGTCGAGCGACTCGAGCAGCGCTTCGGCGAACACCGACACGCGCACGACGCCGGCCGCGTGGATCTTGTCCCACGTGTCCGTGGGCTTGTGGTAGTCCATGTGCGAGCCGGTGAACAGCATCAGCACCGGCGTCTTCTTCTTGTAGAACGAGCTGTGGTCCGACGGCCCGTAGCCGTCCTCGCTCTTCTTGAGGTCGAAGTGCGCGAGCGGCACGGCCGAGTTGGTCGCCGCGACGAGCGTGTCGAGCCCGGCCGCGGTGCCGACGCCCATCACCTGCAGCTTGTCGTCGCGCAGCCGGCCGACCATGTCCATGTTGATCATGGCCTCGATCGTCTCGTACGGCCGCGGCGGGTCGTCCGTGAAGTGCGACGAGCCCACCAGCCCGATCTCCTCGCCCGTGAACGAGGCGAACACGATCGTGTGCTCGGGCTTCCAGCCCTTGTGCGCGCGCGCCGCCATGCGCTCGGCCGCCATCAGCAGCGCGGTCGTGCCCGAGCCGTTGTCGTCGGCGCCGACGTGCGGCACGTGCTGGTCGGGCGCGAGTGAGTTGCCGCCGCCGTAGCCGAGGTGGTCGTAGTGCGCGCCCAGCACCAGCGTGCGCGTGGTGTCGCGGCCGCGAATGATCCCGACGACGTTCTTCGTCTTGGCGCGCGTGCGCTTCAGGTTCACGGTCAGCGTCGCCGAGTCGGCGAGCACGAACGAGTGCGGCTGCTGGTCCTTCTCGATCGCCGCCTGCGCCTCGGCGAGCGTCGTGTGCGCGCCCGCGAGCAGCGCGTTGGCCGCATCCTCCGAGACCTGCGCCGCGAGCAGGCCGCTGCTCATGTAGCCCTCGCCGTCGGTGGCCGGCCTGCGCAGCGGCTCGCCCGCGTGGTGCTTCGGTCCCGCGACGACGATCATGCCCAGCGCGCCGTGCTCGCGCGCGTTGATCGCCTTCATGCGCAGGTCGGCGTACGGCGTGTTGATGTTGCCGTCGAAACGGCTGGTCGTGTCCATCTCGCCGGGCTCCTGCGTCATCACGAGCACGAGCGCGTCGTGCGCGTCGATGCCGGCGTAGTCGTCGTACGTGTAGCCGGGCGCCGTGATGCCGTAGCCCGCGAAGACGACGCGGGCGTGCACGGTGCCGTTCGTGGAGAAGCCGATCGGCTGCAGGCCGCCCCCCAGCGTGTCGACGCGCGCGCCGACGCGGATCTCGCACGGCGCCTGCGCGAGCACGCCGGTCGTGACCTCGAACGGCTGGAACCAGCCGCCCTCTTCGCCCGCGGGCTTCAGGCCCGCGGCCTTCATGCGCGCGGCGATCCAGTCGGCGGCGAGGTCGATGCCCTTCGTGCCGACGCCACGTCCCTCCCACTTCGGGTCCGCGAGCGTGCGCTCGTACTCGCGCGCCTCGAGCGAGTCCTTCGCGGCCACGGTGGCGCCGTGCGGTGCCGCGGGCGCCGCCGCGTGCGCGAGCCACGCGGCCGCGGCGATCGAGACGGCCGCGAGCACGGGCGCGCCGAGCGAACGAGTCAGGCTCCTCATGACATCTCCTCCCAGATCAGTCGCAGGCCCTTCAGCGTCAGGCCCTCGTCGACGAAGTCGATCGTCTCGCACTCGGGCGCGAGGATCGGCGCGAGGCCGCCCGTCGCGATCACCTTCGGCCGGCCGCCGAGTTCGGCGCCCGCGCGGCGCACGAGCGCATCGACGAGCCCCGCGTTGCCCCACAGCACGCCGACGCGCAGCGCTTCCTCGGTCGTGCGCCCGACCGCGCGCGGCGGGCGTCGCAGGTCGACGCGCGACAGCCGCGCGGCGCGGCGGAACAGCTCCTCGGACGCGGTCACGACGCCCGGCGCGATCGCGCCGCCGACGTAGGCGCCCGCCTTCGAGACGCAGTCGAGCGTGGTCGCGGTGCCCAGGTCCACGACGATCGCCGGCGTGCCGTGGAGCTTGCGCGCGGCGAAGGCGTTCGCGAGCCGGTCGGGGCCGACCGACGACGGCTCGGGCACCTGCACGGGCAGCCCGGCGTTGCGCGCGTTCAACTCGACCGGCACGCGGCCGGTCAGCGCGCGCAGCGCCTCGCTCCACGGCCGCGTCATCGCCGGCACGACCGAGCACACGATCGCACCCCAGCCCGCGATGCTCTCGTGCGCGAGCAGTTCGACCGCGATGCGAAGCTCGTCGGCGGTCGAGCGGCCCGTCGTCAGGCGCCAGAAGCCGTCGAGCTCGCCGCCGTGGAAGCGGCCGACGACGGTCTCGCTGTTGCCGATGTCCACCGCGAGCAGCGGCGCCGGCGCGTGATCGCGCTTCTTCGGCCGCCGCGCGCGCGCGCGACGTTCACTCATGACGATCCTCCGGTTCGGACTCGGCGAGCACCATCGCCTCGGACTCGGCCGCATCCCGCTTGCGGGCCACGAAGAACGACAGCCCCACGCTGGCGAAGTAGAGCAGCATCATCGGCACGCCCATGATCATCTGCGCGCTCACGACGTCGCCGGGCGTGATGATCGCGGTCGCGGCGAAGATCACCACCACCGCCACGCGCCACTGCTGGAGCAGGAACATCGGCGTCACGAGGCCGATGCCGGTCAGCAGCATGGTCACGAGCGGCAGCTGCATCAGCAGGCCGCAGGCGACAACCATGTTGTAGAAGAACTCGAGCAGGAAGCTCAGCCGGATCTGCATCACCATGCCCGCGGTGAGGAAGTTCGCGAGCACGTGGATCACGAGCGGCACGACGTACTCGTACGCCGCGAACGCGCCGCCGAGGAAGAGCAGGTACGACGCGAGCACGATGGGCATGATCCAGCGCTTCTCACGCTTGAGCAGCCCGGGCACGATGAACGACCACAACCGCCACAGGATGAACGGCAGCACGATCACGGCGCCGATCAGCAGCGAGAGCTTGATGCGCTCGTTGAACGCTTCGAACGGCGACATCACGACCGTCTTCATCACGGTGCGCCGGATGAGGTCGGCGAGCACGATCGGCGCGAGCCACCAGCCCGCGAGCATGCCGGCCAGCACCGCCGCGAGGCTGTGCTGGATCACGACGCGCAGCTCGTCCATGTGCTCGAGGAACGGCATGTGCCCCGACTGCCGCGGATCGACCCACTCGTCGAACTCGCGGTACTCGCGGTGCGCGCGCGGATCGTCGTCCTTCGGGCGGTGCGGGTTGTTCATCGCGCCTCCGCCGCGGGCGCGCCGTCGGCGAGCAGGTCGCCCGCGAGCACCGTGCGCTCGGCGCCGCTCTCGAGCCGCAGCACGAGCGCGCCCGAGTCGTCGAGCCGCGTCGCCACGCCGGTCACGTCACCGCCCGGCGCGCGCACGGTCACCGTCTCGCCCCAGAACGCCGCGCGCGCGCTCCACCCCGCGAGCACCGCGTGGCGATCGCCTGCGGCGAGCCGCGCGCGCAGCCGCTCGAGCGCGTTCAGCGTGCGCGCCGCGACGTGCTCGACGCTCGCGTCGATGCCGGCCAGCACGAGCGAGGTCGCGAGGCCGCGCAGCTCCGGCGGGAAGTCCTCCGCGCGCTGGCGCACGTCGACGCCGATGCCGGCCACCACCGCGTCGCCGGAGCCGAGCCGGCGCATCTCGCACAGCACGCCCGCGATCTTGCGCCCGCCGACGAGCACGTCGTTCGGCCACTTGAGCCGCGCGTCGGCGCCCAGCGACGCCAGCGCTTCGGCGACCGCGAGGCCCGCCGCGACCGGCAGCAGGCTGGCGTGCGCCGCCTCGGCGCCGAGCCGGAGCCCCACACTCATCGCGAGCCCCTGCCCCGGCGCATGCGTCCACGTGCGGCCCGCGCGGCCGCGGCCGCTGACCTGCTCCGCCGCGATCACCACGAGCCCGTCGGCGCCGCCCGCGGCGAGCGCGTCCCACGCGTCGTCGTTGGTCGAGCCCGTGCTCGCGCGCTCGACCAGCGAGCGGCCGAGCACGTCGGTGGCGAGCGCCGCGAGGAACACGTCGCGATCGAAGACGCGCTCAGCCAACTTCCTCGATCTCCAGGCTCAGGTTCATCGCCGGCGCCGAGTGCGTCAGCGCGCCCACGCTCAGGTAGTCGGCGCCGGTCTCGGCGTACGCGCGCACCGTCTCGAGGTTGATGCCGCCGCTCACCTCGACCTCCGGCCAGCGCCGCGCGTCCGCGCGCGCGCGCGGATGATCCGGCGGGTGCGACTTGAACCAGCGGTCCACCTCCGCCACGGCGCGTCGCACCGCGTCGACCGGCTGGTTGTCGACGAGGATGCGGTCCACTTCCGGCCGCAGCGCCTCCTGCAGCTGGTCCATCGACTCCACTTCCACCTCGAGCAGCAGGTCGCGGCGCGTGCGCTGGATGCGATCGATCGCCGACGTGAGCCCGCGCGCCGCGCGGATGTGGTTGTCCTTCACGAGGTACATGTCCCACAGCGCGAGCCGATGGTTCTGCCCGCCGCCGCACTGCACGGCGTACTTCTCGAGGAAGCGCAGCCCCGGC
>WBZT01003285.1_pt1 | contig 10691 bp, 7 predicted proteins | sample 5204241 | NCBI WGS metagenome assembly WBZT01 (sample SAMN12344358, study PRJNA552823) | activated sludge metagenome | biome: Activated sludge suspended growth; feature: Nitrification reactor; material: Wastewater; isolation source: activated sludge from nitrification reactor of wastewater treatment...
TGATGGTGCGTCAGCAGGTGTCCCAGATGAAGGGATTCTGGTTCGACAAGGTCGAGGTCTCGATCTTCCTCTGCACCAAGAACTCGCAGGAGACTTCGTGTTCCGGGCCGGCGAGCGAGCAGGAGAAGCAGCAGATCGCTGCCGACCTCGAGGCGATGCGCCCGCTCGTCCAAGAGGTCTACTTCGAGACCTCCACCGAGGCGTACAACCGGTTCCAGGAGCAGTTCCAGGGCTCACCGATCGCGGAAAGTGCCACCCCCGAGGACCTCGGCGAGAGTTACCGGGTCAAACTCGCGGATCCGGATCAGTACTCGGCCATCACCAGTGCCTTCTCCGGGCGACCGGGTATCGAGCGCGTGGACGACCAGAAACAAGTGCTCGACAAACTCTTCCGACTGCTCGACGGGCTGCAGATGGTGTCTCTCGCCATCGCGATAGCGATGCTGGTGGTGACCGTGCTCCTGGTCGGTAACACCATGAGGCTGGCGGCCTACAGCAGACGGCGCGAAACGGGCATCATGCGTCTGGTCGGTGCCTCGAAGTTCTACATCCAGCTCCCGTTCCTCCTGGAATCGGTCATTGCGGCGTTGCTCGGCGCGTCTATCGCAGTTGGCGCCCTCGTTGTGGTGAAGATGTTCCTGGTCGATCGGTTCCTGGAGCCGTCCTTCCAGTTCACTCCCTTTGTGGGCTGGGACACCGTGTGGGTTGTCTCGGTGATCCTGGTGTTGATGGGTGTGGCGCTCGCGGCGATAGCCGCGGTGTTGACGCTGCGGAGGTATCTCAAGGTCTGATCGCCCGCCTGGTGGGGTACCGGAGGGGTGAAGATGATGGGCCGAAATGCCGATGTAGAAGGCAACGCCAACTGTCGGGAAGTGGTCGTGCCACTGCATCGCCGTCGCCGCCGTGGGGCTGTGGCCCTGTTGGCTGCAACGGCGCTGAGCCTGGGTGCGATCGTTCCTGGAGGAGCGACCGCCGGCGACGATCTGCACGACAAGAAGCAGAAGGTGGATGCCGCCCTCGACGACGTCCACGACGAGGTCCTGTCGTACAACAAGAAGGTTGCCCGAGCCACGCAGCAGGTCCTCGACGCCCGTAAACAACTCCCCGAAGCCCGTGAGAATCTGGCGGCGGCCCTGGCCGAACAGGAACGCACCGAGGCCGCCGATCAACTGGCGGCGCAGGAGTTGGAGCAGGCCACCGCCGACGTCGCCGAAGCGGAACGGCAACTCGCCGCTCTCGAGGCGCGTCTCGCGGAACTCGAATCCAATGTGGGCGACTTCGCGCGCCGCGCCTACCAGATGGGTCCCTACGCCGGCTTGGAGATGGTTCTCGACGCACGTGACCCGTCGGAGTTCACCGACCGCCTCGCGGCCATCCGCACGGTGAGCGCGTCCAACAACGCTCAGCTCGATCAGATGAGCGCTGACCGCGCTGACCTCGCCTACACCGAACAGCGCCTGACCGCGCTGCGCAAGGTCGCTCAGGAGAAGAAGGAGTCAGCCGAGGCGCGCTTGGTCGAGGCCCACGAAGCCGCAGAGGGGGCCCGCGCCGCGAAGGAGATCGTCGACGGACTGATCGCCCAAGAAGAAGCCGCATTGGCGACAGCGCAGGAGAACCGCGCCGACGTCAAGAAGCAGTACGAAGAACTCGAGGCGGAGCAAGAGCGGATCCAGAAGGAGATCGCCGCGGCCGCCGCCAAGCTCGCTCGCTCGACAGGAGTCGCGACCAACGGCGACGTCAACGCCATCGACAGCGGCACCCAGTGGTACTTCCCGCTGCCCGGGTACGCGATCGGCTCTGACGCCGGCTGGCGCTTCCACCCGATCCTGCACTACACGCGCTGCCATGCCGGTGCCGACATCAGCGCACCGTCCGGCACTCCGATCCACGCCGTCGACAACGGCACTGTGATCCAGGCCGGCTGGAACGGCGGCTACGGCAACTTCACCACCATCGCCCACGGCAATGGGCTGACCAGCAGTTACGCCCACCAGACAACGATTTCCGTGAGTGTCGGGCAGCAGGTCAAGCGGGGCCAGGTGATCGGCCGGGTGGGCTCGACGGGTTTGTCCACCGGTCCACACCTGCACTTCGAGGCGCGCGTCAATGGCTTGCCCTACAGCCCGAAGGGGTGGTTCGGACAGGGACCCAAGGTCCAGGTCTGCGTATAGCCTGGGCGGATGCCCAAGGAATCGGGCCGTAAGAAGATTGCGGTCAACCGCAAGGCGCGCCACGACTATTTCATCGACGCCACCTATGAATGTGGCCTGGTGCTCACCGGAACGGAGGTCAAGTCCTTGCGTGTGGGCCGGGCGAGCATCGTCGACGGCTACGCGTCGATCAAGGACGGCGAGGTGTGGCTGTACGGGGTTCATATCCCGGAGTACGAGCACGGATCTTGGACCAACCACGACCCACGTCGCCCGCGGAAGTTGCTGCTGCACCGCCACGAGATCGCGAAGCTGATCGGGCGCTCCAAGGAGTCTGGGGTCACGTTGATCCCGCTCTCCCTGTACTTCTCGGGTGGTCATGCCAAGGTCGAACTCGCGCTGGCCCGCGGCAGACGAGCGGCCGACAAGCGGCAGGCGATCGCCGAACGGGAGGCCAAGCGTGAGACGGAGCGGGCCCTGGGTCGTCGCGCCAAGGGGATGGACGACTGACCGTCCCACCTCCCACGGCGATAGGCTCACGGGATCGCGAGCAAGGACGTGCCCATGAGTGATGACGCCTTCGTCGACGGTTTCTGGCCGTACCGCAACGACGCCGACAACTACCGAGAGATACCGGCGGAACCGGTCGACCGGGCCGAGGTGCTGGCACGTATCCAGCGGATGGCGCGCCGCGAGGATGAGACTGGGGATCAGGGCAGAGTCTCGGGCAGCCTCTACAGCGGCGATCACGACCACTATCGGTATCTGGGTGATGTGTTCAGCGAGTTCTCGCATGCGAACGTGCTGCAGCGGGACATGTACCCCAGCGCCACCAAGTTCGAGGGCGAGATCATCGCCATGGTGTTGGCGATGCTGCACGGTGACGAGGCGGGGTGGGGCGCGTGCGGAGTCGTGACGAGCGGTGGCTCCGAGAGCCTCATCACCGCGCTGTACGCGTATCGCGAGCAGGCTCGGGCCGACCGAGGGGTCGAGCATCCCAACGTCGTCATGCCGCTGACCGCCCATGTCGCTCTCGACAAGGGAGCGCACTGGATGGGTGTCGAGATGCGTCACGCCCCGGTGGGGCCGGACTTCCGTGCCGACGTCGCCGCGATGGCCGAGTTGGTCGATGACAACACCATCGCCCTGGTCGGATCCGCCGTGAACTACCCTCACGGCCTGATCGATCCCATCAGTGAGATGTCGGATCTCGCACAGGAGCGTGGGGTAGGACTTCATGTCGACGGGTGCCTGGGTGGTTTCCTCCTGCCCTGGGTCGAGCAAGTGGGCTACCCCGTGCCGCCGTGGGACTTCCGCGTCCCCGGAGTCACGTCGATCAGCGCGGACACGCACAAGTACGGGTACGCGCTGAAGGGCACCTCCACCCTTCTGTACCGCAGCCGAGAGCTGCGGCGCCACCAGTACTTCACCTACCCCGACTGGCCCGGCGGCCTGTACCTCTCTCCGGGTCTCGCCGGGTCGCGGTCCGGGGGACTGATCGCGTCCACGTGGGCGGCGATGGTCACCACCGGCCGCTCCGGATACCTGCAAGCCGCTTCCGAGATCATGGCCGCGGCGGAGGTGATCCGCGCAGGTGTCGCCGACATCGATGGCATCGAGGTGATCGGTGATCCGTTGTGGGTGGTGGCGTTCCGGGCGACCGACGCCGAGATCGACATCTACCTGGTCAACGACCGGTTGAAGGAACTCGGGTGGCGACTGAATTCCTTGCAGTTGCCCCCGGCTCTGCACTTCTGTGTCACGCGCCCGAACACACGCGACGGTGTCGCCGACGGGTTCGTGGCTGCGCTGCGCGATGCCGTGGCATACGCCCGCGAGCATGCCGGCGAACCCGCCGCCAGCGGTGCCATGTACGGATTCGGAGGCACCCCGCAGGGCAATGCCACACTGACGGAGTTGATGGCGGGAGTGCTCGACGCCATGCACGAAGTCGCCCCTGACGGGGCCTGACATGGGTAGCTGGATTCTGGCGATCGACCTGGGCAGCGGCGGTCCCAAGGTCGCCGTCGTCGGCCTCGACGGCCGAATCCGAGGAACTGGACTCACCCCCGTTTCGGTGCACATCGGGCGCGATGGTGCGGCGACCCAGGATGCTGCTGAGTGGACCGATGCCCTGATCACCGCTGTCGGGTCGGCCTTGGAGTCGTCGGGTGCGGATCCGCACGACTTGCACGCCGTCGGGATCACGGGCCAATGGGGGTCGAGTGTTCCCGTCGGCGAAGATGGCGAGCCGGTCGGCCCAGTGCTGATGTGGGCGGACACCCGGGCTCGCGACCACATGAAAGACGTGATCGGAGGGCGGTTCTCGGTGCAGGGGATCGCCCCTCACAAGGCGCTGCCCTGGGTCAGGATCACCGGCGGAGCGCCGAGCACCAACGGCGCGGATCCGACGGGGCACGCGCTGCTGCTGCAGCACGAACTGCACGAGATCGGACGGCGGTGCTCAGTCGTCCTCGAACCCGTCGACTACCTCGCCTTCCGCCTGACCGGGCGCGCCGTCGCCACCCCCGCCTCCATGGTCTTGTCCTGGCTGACCGACAATCGCCCCGGCGCCGAACCTGGCTACCATCCCGACCTGATCGTGCGAGCGCGGCGCAATCCGCAATGGCTGCCCGAGTTGGTCCCGACCGGTTCGGTCCAGGGCACCCTGCAACCCGAGATCGCGGATCGGCTGGGGCTGGTTCCCGGTGCCCCTGTGGTGACTGGAATCCCGGACCTGCACGCAGCAATCGTGGGGAGCGGCTCGGTCGAGCCGTACGGCACACATCTGGCGGTATCGACGACGGCCTGGCTGTCGGCCCGCGTGCCCTTCAAGAAGACCGATGTGCTGCACTCGATCGCGACTCTGCCCGGGCTGGATCCCCAGTTCAACCTCGTGGGGGACAACATCGAGACCGGCGGCGCCGCGCTGGCCTGGCTCCGCGAACAGATCATCGCGCCGCACGACGGGCTGGCCGGCGGGGGCAGCGGCATCGGAGCCGCCGGTGCCGCGGCTGTGGCCGATCCCCCCTCGTACGACGAGATCATCGCCCTCGCTGAGCGGGTGCCCCCTGGCTGCGAAGGTGTGTTGTTCGCTCCCTGGCTGGCGGGGGAGCGCAGTCCTGTCGACGACCGGCTCATCCGTGGCACGTGGCTCAATCTGTCGCTGCGCACCGATCGGTCGGTGCTCGTTCGCTCAGTCCTCGAGGGAGTCGCACTGAATATCCGGTGGCTGTTCGACAGTTATCAGAAGTTCCTGCGGCAACAGGTGCGCAGCATCCGGATCCTCGGCGGTGGGGCTCAGTCGGACCTCTGGTGCTCGATCATCTCGGGGACCCTGGGGGTTCGGATCGAGCAGGTCGATGATCCACTGAACGCGCAACTGCGCGGGGTCGCGTTGTGGGCCCGGGTCTGCCTGGGTGAGCTCACTTTGCATCAGGCTGCTGCGCTCGTGCCCGTGGCCCAGCAGTTCACCCCTGATCCGCGGGATGTGCGGACCTACGACCAGAACTACCGTGAATACCGTCGTCTGTACGGCACGGTGAAGGGTCTGTATCACCGGCTGAACGCCGACCTGTGATCCGTCCCTTCTGTCGGCCGAGCCAGGGTTCCTGTTGGTGAGTAGGCTGAGGTGATCGACGGGCCTCGCGTGGTTGCGGATGTGCCGATCCCGGCGAGGGGAGGGCAATGAGAACAGACTCATCGGCCGTCGCACCGGACCTCTCTGCTTGGGCTTCTCCTGAGTTCCGACGGGTCACGGAATGGGCTGTTGCCGCAGCTGTGGTCATGGCCGCTGTCACCACGCTCCTCGATTTCTTCGGCCGCCTGGGCATCATGGACGCCACTGCCATCCCGCGCGCTCTGGCTGCCTTCACCATGCTGATCGCGGGGACAACCGTCGTCGCGTGCATCGCCGAACGACGATCCCGAGAACTGTCACGTCGACGCTGGGCCCTGGTGCTCTTGGGTGTCGGACTGGGCTTGATCTACCTGGGTCAGTTCGTCACCTACCTGATTGCCCTCAATCGAACCGGCTACTTCGAGGGTTGGATCGAAGGAATCCCCCTGCTTCTGGGCGCTCCGTTCGTGGCCGTCGGAAGCGTGGTGCTGTGCTGGCCACCCCGTATGACGGCCAAAGATGCTCTCACCGTGATCGCCGACAGTGTGCTCGCGGGCCTCGCACTGGCGTTCGTCTGGGTCGCACTCGTTGTTCCCAGTCACACGCGGTCCGGAAGCGAGTTGGACAGTACATTCGCGGCGTTCGATGTCTGGGCGCAGTACGGGGCAGTGTTGACGTTCGTCGTGGTCGCGGCCGCGAATCGCAAGCCCGGAGCGCTGCCCATCAGGCAGTTGGTACTCCTCCAGAGTGGGGTGTTGGTCTACTTGACCGCCGACATCGTGGGCGACAGCCTCCAGCACGCAGATCGGGAGTCGAGCGTCACCTGGTCGCTGGTCTTCTATGCCGCTGCCGTTGCCCTGCTGCGAGCCTTCACCGTGCGTCCGGTCCTGGAGCCGGAGTCTCCACGTGCCGCCAAACTGCGTGACCTCTGGTCACACGGGATCCCCTTCCTTCCTCTACTCCTTGCCAGCGCAGTGGCCCTTGGGGTGCGACTGTTCATCGCGCCACTAACGGTGGAGGCGGTTGCCTTCTTCACGGGAACAGTGGTGGTGGGAGCGATCTTCCTCTTGATCTGGCGAATCGACATGGCTCGGGAGCGGCGTCAAGTCATCGATGAAAGGCTGGCGGCTAACTTGCAGGCAGCTGCCCGCTCGAACTGGTTCAGTGCTCTGGTCGGGGATTCCCAGGACCTCGTCACGGTAGTTGATCGAGACTGCCGCATCGTCTTTCAGACGCCCTCGGTGCTTCCCATGCTGGGGTACGAGCCCACGGATCTGGTCGGGACACAATTCGCCGACCTGGCTCCGCGGGGGAACGAGAGCGAGATCGGCCAATGGCTTCTGCGCTCTGCACATTCCTCTGATGATCGCGGACCGCATGAGTTGGTCCTCCGGGGCAGCGATGGTGTGGAGCACGAGACCGAGACCATGGTCACGCCATTGGAGGGTGAAGGTGCGGAGGGTTTCGTTCTGACCACGAGAGACGTGACCGACCGCCGCCAACTTCGCGCGGCATTGGCCGAGTCCGCGCAACGGGATCCGTTGACTGGCCTGCCGAATCGTGAGGCCTTCCTGAGCAGGCTGTCCCAGGAACTGGTGGTTGCGCGTTCCGGAACAGTAGCCGTGGCCATGGTGGACATCACATCCTTCCGTGACTTCAACGACAGCCGCGGCCACGCTATCGGCGATGAGGTCCTCCAGGCAGTCGCTGCGGCGCTGGCCCGGCTGCCGGACTCAGCCCGCGTGGTGGCGCGTACTGGTGCCGACGAGTTCGGGGTGATTGTGGTGTCCGATCCCCTGGAGTTCGCCATCGGTGAGTTGGAGCGTGAACTGCACGAGACCCTGGATGTGCTGCTGACCAGCGACGGTCGAGTCGCCCGGGTCGGCTTCGACATGGGCTATGCGGTCGTCGACGATCGCCATACATCAGCGACTGACTTGCTGGAGCAGACCGACTTGGCGATGGCTGCCGCCCGAAAGGCGCGGACCGGCGGGGTGGTCCGATTCGAGTCCACGATGCGCTCGGCGCTGATTGAACGGCTCAGGGCAGAGGCGGATCTGCGCGAGGCGTTGGACGCCGATCGACTGGTGGTTCACTACCAGCCCATCGTGGCGTTGACAGACGGCAAGGTTCTGTCTGTGGAGGCCCTGGCTCGCCTACGCTCTGCGGACGGCTCCTTGATGTCTCCCGATCGGTTCATTCCGCTCGCCGAGGACCTCGGGCTCATCCGCCAGATCGGCCAGATGGTCCTGCGCAGATCATTGACGGATGTCCAACGTCTGTCAGAAGTCCTGGGGCGTCCCATCTCGGTGGCGGTCAATCTGTCCGCGGATCAGTTGGATGACAGCCTGACCGGCGTCGTCGCGGAGGCGTTGGCCGTCGCCGGAGTCCCACCATCGCAACTCACTCTCGAACTCACCGAGAGCATTCTCGCCAGTCGAGAGTCTGAGCCCGCTGCCCTGCTCCAATCGCTGCGGGATCTGGGCTGCATGTTGGCGTTGGACGACTTCGGGACCGGCTACTCGTCCATGGCCTATCTGGCCGAGTTGCCCGTCGACTATTTGAAGATCGACCGCTCATTCGTCGGGGCCATGGGTTCTTCACGCAACTCACTCATCCTGGTTCGCACTCTGCTGCAGATGACTCACTCGCTCGGCTTGGTCGCCATCGCCGAAGGAGTCGAGACCATGGAACAGGCGGACCTCCTGCGCGGGATGCAGTGTGATCGGGCGCAGGGCTACCTCTTCTCCCGACCTCTCGCCCTGGAGGACCTGCTGCTCGCGCTCCGAGTGACCAGCGGAGTGCTTCCTCTGTCGTCATCGCAGTGACTGCAATCGGTGCCTCCGCAGGGCGACCCGGGTCACCAGAGTCGCGGGCCTGCACCGACGTCATCGATCATCTGAGGCTTCCCGGGATCGCCGATCTGCATGTGCACTTCATGCCCCCACGCGTGATGGCCGCGGTCTGGCGGTACTTCGAGTCAGCCGGCCCGCTGGTGGGACGGGACTGGCCCATTCGGTACCGGGGTAGCGACGCCGAGAGAGTGGCCCTTCTGCGTTCGTTCGGGGTTGAACTGTTCGCCGGTTTGACCTATGCCCACAAGCCAGCGATGGCGCAGTTCCTGACGGAATGGTCATTGGGCTTCGCCGCTGGGGTCCGCGGAGCAGTGGCAACGGGGACGTTCTTCCCCGAGCCCGGCGTGCGCGACTATGTGGTCACCGCCGTGGAACGCGGGTGCCGGTTGTTCAAGATCCACCTCCAAGTCGGTGACTTCGATCCTCGTGATCCGCTGCTCGACGACGTGTGGGGGGAGTTGGCGGACATCGGTGTCCCCGTGGTGGTTCACGCCGGTTCCGGACCGATGCCCGGCCGATTCACTGGCCCTGGCCCAATCGCGCAGGTGCTGGCGCGCCATCCGCGCCTGTCATTGATCTTCGCTCACTTCGGCATGCCGGAAGAGGTCGAGTTCGTGTCGCTGGCGCAGCAGTTCCCGAACTGTGGACTGGACACCACCATGGTCGAGACCGACTTCATGCGCGAGATGCACGTCCTGGACGCAGCCGTTCTGCCGGCGATCCGTGATCTCGGTGTCGCCGGTCGGGTGTTCTTCGGTTCCGACTTCCCGAACATCCCTTACCGATACGACCATCAGGTTGACGTGCTTGAGCGGTGGGAACTGGGAGACGATTGGCTGGCGGCTGTCCTGTGGGGCAACGCCGCCCGGCAGTTCGGGGTGTCCGTGTCGAGTGCGGAACTGTGACGTGACGAGCCGGTCGAAAGCCAGACCTGCTACCTCTTCCGGTTGATCGTCCACGTCTTGCGGACGGGGATCCGTTCGTCATCGACCGGCTTCAGGTAGCTCGTGACCTCCACCTTGACGGCTCCCTTTCGCAACGCAGCTCGGGTCTGCCCGCCCATGGGGCAACTGAACGTGTACGTGCCCGCATCTTCGACCGTCTCCTTCTTCTTGCACTCGAGCCACTGTTTGGCTGGGTTCATGTCGGGCTGGCTGATGATCTTCTGTCTTATCTCACCCGCTGGGAAGACCGACATCTTGGTCCGGAACCTCACGTTGTTCGACGTCACCTTGGTGGCCAGGCGCTTTATCGAGATCCCGGGATCCGGGGGGATCGGGTCGATCGTCACCGGGGCTGAGGCGGTGGATGCTGGTCCGATTCCTGCATCGTTGCCGGCCACCACGGTGAAGGTGTACGTCTGACCAGCCGTGAGGTCGGGGACATGACAGACCGTGCTCGTTGCCGGGACCGTGCATTGTTTGCCGCCGGGCGACGATGTGACCGTGTAGTAGGTGACATCCCCGGTGACCCCGGTCCAGCTGACGCCAGCCGTCTCAGGGCGGCCACTGGCTCTCACGCCCGTCGGCGCGGTGGTGGGTGGACCGGCAGCACCGGCCACCGGCGCGGATCCCAGGAGAACTGCGATCACCATGATCACCAGTACCCATCGGCCGGATGACGAGATGCCTCGTCGTGGGATGCCGGGTGGTGAGGCGTCTGATGGTGAGGCGTCTGAGGGTGAGGCGTCTGATGGTGAGGCGTCTGATGGTGAGGCGTCTGAGGTGAGGCGTCTGATGGTGAGGCGTCTGAGGTGAGGCGTCCGAGGGTGAGATGTCTGATGGTGCGGTGTGAGTCTTCATGTCTCGCCTCCCGGCAGTGCGGGTCATTTTCAGGCTTCGCCCGAGCTCCCGTGTGAACCGAACCAGAGGCCGTCTCAAGGATCCTGCGAGCCGAACCGTTCGTGGGTACTGCTTGTGTGGGGTGGGCTCGCTGGTCAGGGGTCAGGGGTCAGGGGTCAGGGATCAGGGATCAGGGATCAGAGAGCGCGGATGGTGGATCACGGATCCTGCAGTGGCCGGGGTGGGTCGTCATAGCTCGTGATCCCGGCCGGACTGGTCCAGTGCA